>Ga0194039_1001180_pt1 | contig 14258 bp, 5 predicted proteins | sample JunL228m_MetaG_FD_148679 | JGI IMG/M metagenome (GOLD analysis project Ga0194039, IMG submission 148679) | Anoxic zone freshwater microbial communities from boreal shield lake in IISD Experimental Lakes Area, Ontario, Canada - Jun2016-L227-8m | ecosystem: Environmental > Aquatic > Freshwater >... | reverse complement strand
ACCAAAATGGAACGGATGCGCCCGCCGATATTATCCGGGCCAAGCCATTCCCAATTGGTCGTGCTCAAGCCGGCGACCAGGGGATGAATGCCTCCGGTCACCGTTTGAGCTGCGCCCGGCCATGCGTTCGCGTCGTATGGCATTTGTTTTGCCTGCTGAATGGCGTTCACCAAACCGTTGGGGGCGATAACCCCATTCTCATCCCGCAACCGCATCGCTTCAAATGCCGCCGCCTGACGCGGGTGGCCGGGCCGGTGCTTGGGCGATTGAGCCCAAGAGGTTGATAGGCACGCCAGTGAAATGGCGCCGACACCGCAGAGAGACCAGGACAATTTCATACGTTCTAAATTAAGTGACTTTTAGCTCGGCTTTGATTGCACCTTCCGGCGCAAGGGTTCACTCACAGCACAAATAATAGTGCAAACACATTTTGCAGCACGAAAGGTAAAGTCGGGAACCCCGCACAGGGCCCAACTGTGACGACCTGCAAAAGATATAGCTGACTGCTTTACCTGAGTCAAATGCGAAGAATGACGAGCAGCGATTTCGCAAGGGCATCCGAGGCAATTACGAAGGGAAGGATGGCGCTCCACAGAGCTTTCATCGGGAGTCCCGGCCGGCCCGAATCGCCGCCGCCACGGTTCTTCTGTCCAGTTTGACGGGCAACATCAAGAAACCGCCCTTGGTCCGTACAGGCTGGATGCTTCATACGGCTCTTGCTGCAACGGAAGGAGATTGTATCACCTGCTTGCGCCAGTAATTCACGTCCGAATTCCTGCTGAGATCGCGGTCGATTGCCTCTTGGTGATCGAAGTAGAAAGCCAGCGCGGCATGCACTTGCGACTGGGTCAGGTGCGGAAGACTTTGCAGAATCTCATCCGTGCTCATACCGAGTTGGTAATAGCCCGCAATGGCGCGCACCGCTATGCGCGTTCCTTTGATGATCGGCGCGCCGCCCGCAATGCGCAGACTGGTCATAATCTGCGGACAGGCTGCCTTTCTCGTATTCACTGTTTCATCATATCACGCGGCTCGAACTGTGCCAACCCGGTAGCCGTGAACGGGAGTTCGCGCTAACTTCTTCTGCGGGATTGTCTGCCGAACTGAGCGGCTACTTTCGCTCGAGAGATTAGCGCCGACTCCCGTCGGCGGCTACAACGCGGTAGCCGTGAACGGGAGTTCGCGCTAACTTTTCCTGCGGGACGCTCTGCCGAACTGAGCGGCTACTTTCGCTCGAGAGATTAGCGCCGACTCCCGTCGGCGGCTACAATGCAGTAGCCGCGAACGGGAGTTCGCGCTAACTTCTTCCGCGGGACGCTCTGCCGAACTGAGCGGCTACTTTCGCTCGAGAGATTAGCGCCGACTCCCGTCGGCGGCTACAACGCGGTAGCCGCGAACGGGAGTTCGCGCTAACTTCTTCTGCGGGACGCTCTGCCGAACTGAGCGGCTACTTTCGCTCGAGAGATTAGCGCCGACTCCCGTCGGCGGCTACAATGCGGTAGCCGCGAACGGGAGTTCGCGCTAACTTCTTCTGCGGGACGCTCTGCCGAACTGAGCGGCTACTCTCGATCGGGAGATTAGCGCCGACTCCCGTCGGCGGCTACAATGCGGTAGCCGCGAACGGGAGTTCGCGCTAACTTCTTCTGCGGGACGCTCTGCCGAACTGAGCGGCTACTCTTGATCGAGAGATTAGCGCCGACTCCCGTCGGCGGCTACAATGCGGTAGCCGTGAACGGGAGTTCGCGCTAACTTCTTCCGCGGGACGCTCTGCCGAACTGAGCGGCTACTTTCGCTCGAGAGATTAGCGCCGACTCCCGTCGGCGGCTACGATTCCTTGAATCCGTTCTCCCGCTTTGCTTTCCAGTCGTTTTGGCTTGAATTCGGATGGGGTTGGCAATATCCGACAAGCAACACTCCGAACCAGGCTTTTTGCTCACCCCGCTCCTGAGGAATGGAGCGCGGACATTTTTGTCCGCAAGTTGGCGCGAGAGCTATTTCAGGACCGCGCCTCTGAGGCTCAGGTACTGTGGCGCAGAACCGATGTCCAGCAGCAGGCGGCCAGAGTCAATTCTCGGCGTGAAGCGTGTGCCATCTCCCGCCACCGCCGTAAGCCGGTTCCGGCCCAGCAGGCTTATTGGAAGATTTGCCGGGTGCGGCTCACCCAGGGTCCACGCGACCAACTTCTTGCCGCCGGTTGACGCGGCGCAGAGCAAGACGTAATCCTTGTCGCTTGCCAAAGGAATGCGTCGGACGATGCGATAGCCAGACAGTTCGTGAGTCAGCGTTTTCATCGCCAGGTAGGCGGGTTTGGGTTGTAAATCCGGCAGAACGGTGCCGAAGGCTGCAATGCTCTCGGGGTGTTGCGGCGAAGCCGTGTTCTTCTACCCTTCACCCGTTATCGGATTGGGGCTGGTGACAGTTTCTTCATAGAGAAGGTGCGAGTAGTCGAGAATGAAGATCGCACGCAACCCGCGCTTCTCGAGGTTAGCCACAAGTTCCTCATAACCGGACCAATCATATTCGCCCTTCCTTTTCTCGATGGCACTCCAGCCAAAATCCATCCGCACAAACTTGAAGCCCGCCTTGGCAATCAGACCGAGGTCCTTTTCGTGGCCGGTGACGAAGTGGATATTCACCCCAACTCCCGCCGGCAGGACCGCTTGCGGAATCTCGGCCCCGCCACCCAGCAGCGGAAGCAGGCACATCAAACTGCTCGTTATGAATCTCAAGATAAGCGGGCCGAGTTGGCTGCAGGTGGGCTGGTTGTTGCATAGACATGCCGCTCCTGACGGAGCTTGGGTGTGTGTGTTGGAGCCGGGGGCTATAGACATGCCGCTCCTGACGGAGCTTGGCGATGTGTGTTAAAGCCGTCAGGAGCGGCCCGGACGAGTTTTTAAACCGGCGCTTGGAAACGATCAATTCAACAACCGGACACGATAGTAACGTTCAGGTTGCGCGCTGACACTGTCCGAGATAATCCAGAGCGGGCCCGTGGCAGTGACATTACCGCCCAAAGGAGTCCAGCCTTCAGCGGTGAGTGACTCCTTATACTCGACGCGATAGGTGCGGCCCGGAATGGCACTAACCTGGAACGAGACGGTGCCGTTGGCCTGTAGCGCGAATCCGCCCAGCTTTGGCGTGGGCGGCGCACCGAGGCGGTTGCTGACGCGCGGCGACCAATTGGTCATCAGAAAGATGGCGTTGGTGTTGCCATCGGGGAAAAGACCCTGGCTGACATTCTGGAATTGCGCGCCGAACACCACGGTGTGCTGTGCTGTGCCGTCGGCGGCGTAAAGCCCGATTTCCTCGCCGCCCTTGCTGAGTGAGAAACCGGCGTGGAGATCGCCATTGGTGCCGGAGCCATTCTGGCTGATGTCACCATCCGCCCACACCAGCAGGAAACCGCGGGGCGCGATCAGGGTATTTGCCGGGATCTGCCATTTGGTGGGCACCGTGAGGGTATCGGTGAGGTAAAAGCCAGAGAGGTTGACCGCGACATCATTTGGGTTATATAGCTCAATCCAGTCTTGGAACAGGCCGTCAATCGGGTCCGCGAATCCGCCGGGCGACGCATTGTCTGCCATCCACTCGTTGACGACGACGGGTCCGGGCGGGGGCAGTCCCAAGTTCGTGACGGTGATGGAGTCAGTCGCATTGGTGAGAAGGTTGCCGTAGTTATCGACCCCTCGGGCTACGAGCACATTGATGACGCCGGGCAGCGGTGCGGTAAGTGTCCAGGTGGTGAGGCTGAGCCAAGTCAGGGGGTAACTCACGCCGTTGACTTGGATTTCCTTGACCGTCAGCGGCGCGGTGCCAGCAAGCGCGACGTGGTCATTGGTGGTTCCGAAGTTGTTGCCGCCGTTGCTGGTGTAGGCAAAGCGGGTCGTGAGCGGCATGGTTCCGCGGATGTAGTTGGCGCGCTGCTGGAGGTAACTCACGGCGCCGCCCCAATTCTCGCCGACCAAGCCGGCGTAGCGCGTGGCCCACGGACCAAGATGCGCAGAGTTCACCGTCGAGGTCAGGATGTCGAGCAGGTGATTGCAGTAGCGCCGGTAGTTGTCCGGGAGCATTATGATGCGGTAGGTGTTCGGCGAACCGGTGCCTGGGAAGGAGGTGGTGATGGGTTGGTTGAAGGCCAGGTCCATGTCCCAGAGGAGCCCCAAGGCCCGTCCGTCTTCGGGGCGGAAGAAGACCTTCCAGTTGTGATTGAGGCCGGCGGTGTAAGTGTCGCCATCGCCGACGAAGGCTTTGAAAGCCAGGGTGCGCATCCATTCGTCCACGTCCATGAGTTGCCGCGTCTGAGTATCCAATGCGGCCCCGCTGAGGCTGAACGCTTTGTTGAGTGCGATCAACTGGCTGTAATCGTCAAGGTCGGCCAGGTGCTCCTGGCGGAAGATCCACCGGTAATTCTCGGGGCTGTTGCCCCAGTCCTGGAATTCCGCATTCAACACCTCATCCGGCTGGGGCAACTTCGGCGACTGCGCGCCACCGGTCGTGGTGGTGGTGGGATAGTAAATCAGTTCGAGCAGGTAGCGAGCGCCCTCATCGCCGGCCTTGAACTGACTGCCGAAGTAATCGTTATCGAACGCGGCCATGCGGAGGAGGCCGGTGCTGTCTTCGGCGGTGCGAGGGGCGAAGAGTTGCGTGATGTCACATTCCAAACCGAGCAGTCCGCCGGCATGGTTGACGGCGTGCCAGAGCAGAATCTCGTCGTGCCGGCCACCCAGGCCCGAATAGCCGCCGGAGCGGTCCAGGGTGAAGTTTTTCTGCGCGCCGCGGAAGAGTTGGTCAGGATTAAACCGGACGGTGAAGCCGAGGCGGGAGGAATTGACGCGGCCCCGCTCGCTACTCTGCAGATGCACGCCCACGTCGTAAAAGACTTCGCGCTCGTCATACACGACTGTCAGCCCGAGATGATCGTTGCTCATCACGTTCGTTGGCGCATGGAGCAAATCGGCGTCCGCAGGCGTCATCAGCAAGTTCAAGCGGTGCAACTGGGTCATCAGCGCCTTGCCCTCGTCCACCTTGAAGCACGCGCGGGAGTCGGGGCCGCGGGCTGGGAAGGTTGCGCGAGCTCCCAAGCCATCGGTGGCTGCGGCGTAGAACTGAACCAATGTGCCGGCGGAGAGGCCCGGCAGCGTGGCGGAGTAGTTGCCATAGCCGGGTAACGCAGCGGCAGCACCCGGCGACATCGGCGCGCTGTGCCACGATCCGCCGTTACTGGCCCAATAGAGGGAGACGGCACTCACTCCCTGCGGGTCGGCGACACTCACACTGACAGTTACAGGCTGGTTCGGTTGCGGCACAACGGGGCTATGCTGGAAGGCGTCGAAGGTCGGGCCGACATTTGCGGCGAAAGTCGAGTTGCGCGCGCCCGGGGTGCCGTGCAGCGTGGGCATGGCCAGCGCGGTGGTGTTGGCCACCCGGTTGAAGTAAAGACGTGTGTTGAGGCGATGGTTGCCGGCCAGCCATTTGGCGCGAAAGGAAACCGCATAGGTTCTTCCGTCGGTCACTCCACGACCGTTGACGAAGGTGGTCTCGAGATGGTTGTGCATGTGGTCGGTCGGTCCTGTGGCGACGAGATGCAGCAGATGATTTCCGGCATTGCCGGGATCTGCTTCCACACGGCTCCGACTGTGATCTCCCAGCGCGCGCCAGGCGGTCAGGCCAGTCTCGAAGGAGCCGTTTTGCAGCATCTCGACCGGTGCGCTGTCAGGCGACTCGATGACATGCAGATCATCTATCAAACATTCGCCGGCATCGAGCAGCCCCATGACAAACTCCTTCCAAAGAGTTGGGCCAAGCACGTTCTGGGCGACGGCGCGATAGGTGTAATTGCTCCAGCCGGAGCGGGCCGATTCGTCACTGGCGGCCCAGGCTTCGGCCTTCGTGTTGTCAGCCCACGGGTTGCGCAACTCCAGGCTCGCGCCTCCGCCATCGGCGTATTCGGGCCAGCGACCGCCGTCGAAGTAGTGGACCTCGTCGGCTGGATTGTTGGCGGCGTCCTTGAGCACCACGGAGTCGTCGGAATGGGATAGTTGGTTGGTGAAGGGGCCGACGACATTGACGCCCGGGTAGTGTGACTGCATATAGCCGACGTCCCTGGCCACGACCAGGTAGCCACCTGCCGGAAGGGTCGTGCCGGGGGCAAAGCGGAAGTGAATACCCTCGTCCAGCCGCCAGCCGGTGAGATCCACGGCGTTGGCGCCACGATTGAACAACTCGACCCAAACTTCGGGTGACTCGCTAACTGGCGACGGTGGGGACTGCTGGGCATAGGCTGTAACCTGCACTCCGAACGCCATATCTGCCGCGATGGGATTAATGGTGAACTGATGCACCTCGACCGCGAGCAGGTTCGTGCCGGCGAGCAGGTTGGTGACAGACACTACGAACGGGCCGCTGTAAGCCGGGGTGGCCACTCCGGCGCTGGCGAGGTTCGTGTAGCAGATGGTTCCCGACGGCAGGTTTTGCCGATAGATTTCGACGCCGTTCAGATAGTAAACCGCGCCGTCATCCACGATGGGACTGAGCGTCAACTGGGCGCCACTCGTCTGGCCGACAAAGACAAAAGGGGTGCGGAAATACCAGGTGATGATCCGCGTGCCGCCACTATCCACCAGCGGCAACCCGGTATTCTTGGTCGCCGGCAGCACGGAGGTGGTATTATAGAACAATGCCTGCCCAGCCGGCCAGGTGCTGTCGTCGTAGCCCGGCGCGCGCCAGACGGTGCCCAAGTCCATGCCGAGGCTGTGGTATCGCCAGGCATTGGTGATAGTGACCAGGATGTTAGAGCCATAACTCGGCGACTCTGCCCTCAGCAGCGGCGCGTGGCACATGATTTCGTTGATAACCACGTCCTGGTGAAACTCGAAATAGTTAGACGCGCCCGGAGTAAGCGTGGCAGGAAACAACCAGCGGCCAGTGCCGTCCGGGCAGCGCCCGCGCGGCTCGGCGTTAACTACCACGGCGTCAATCACGCTGGCGCCGCCAGCGCGGTAAAGAAAAAGGCGGTCACCGGCAGTTGCGCTGAAACCCAGTGTGGCGGCGGCAAGTTGCAGCAACGCACCGGGGGCCAGCGTTTGGGCTGGGAAGACGAAGTTATGGTCCAGGGCGGTTCCGCGATGGGCGAGCACGCAGCCGCCAAGGTCGAGGCTATCGGCGCTGGTGTTGATTAACTCGATCCAGAAATCACGGTTTGTGCCGGCAGCGATTTCGTTGAATGCGAGCGGCATCGGCGGCGGGACGAGCAGGTTGGTAGCAGTCAGGTCCAGCGCCGCGCCAAAGAGCACACTGGTGGTGGCGCTGGCGGCGGAGTGCAGTTCCACGGCCAGGACATTGGTGCCAGTTATCAGCGCCGTGTTGGCGAGTTCAAACGGGCCGAGATAGGTTGGGCTGGGCACGTTTGACACTGCGAACGTCGTCGCCGTCACCGGGCCGGCGGGCATATTCCAGCGCCATACTTCGGTGCCGTTGAGATAGAAGACTGCGCCATCCGCGATGACCGAGTTGAGGCGGAGCGCGGCGAACTGTGGCGGCGTTTGGAGATTGAACTTAGTGCGGAAGTAGTAGTTTGTCCGTCCTGCCGGCAGTGTGGTGTTGGAGGGAATCAGCTTCCGGGCGGTGCCGGCCAACCGGACGCGGAAGCCGGCCGGGTTGGGGGTGCTGTCATCGTTAGCCGCAAGGAAGTCCAGCGTGTTAGTGCCCGCCACAAAGCCGTTCGTGATGGAGAAGCTTTCGCTGAGTGCCACGAAACCGGAGTAACTGATGCGCTGGGAAACGCCATTGAGGAGCACATCATTCAATCGGTTATCTGCGCCAATCCGCAGGGTGAGCGCGGCCGAGGTGGGGTCAAAGCCGGCGAGCGAGAAGCTGGTGCGGTAAGTGTAGTTGCCGGCGGCGACATCGGTGAGGCCGGGGTTCACCGGGCCAATCCAGCTTGAGAGCGTGTCGTTAGCGAGCCACGCGGGATGGTTTTGGATCACCGTAGCCGCGATGGCGGGCGGCGGCGGGGTGCTGTGCGCGGATTGAGTGAGCTGGTAATGCGGGTCCGCCGAGCCGGGCGAGAGAAGCGCGCCAGAGGGGTCCAACCCGCTGCTGAACACCGTGAGCACTGGCTGGGGGTCGCCGGTTTGGACCGTCACGTTTCCGGTTTGGAACAAGGCTTGGCCTGAAGACCAGGCACTGTCATCGAAGGTGGGTTCGCGCCAACCGGCGCCGAGGTCGGCGCCGGAGGCATCGAACTTCCAGTGGTCATTGATGAGCAGCGGCGCGGTGGTGGCGAGCTCGAAGGGATTGAGTGCGAAGTTGCGGCAGCCAGGCGTGCCGCCAACCAGGGCGCTCATGGTCCAATTCCCGGCGGGGGAACTCGCCGCGTCTTGGCTGCGTTTGGCGAGCGATACGCCGGAGCCATTCGGGCCGACGGGCCAGTCGCCTTCGACTCCGTAGGTAAGACTGTCCATGAGCCGGTGGTTGTTATTGTAAAGATCGAGCTTTTCGCCCTCGTTGGACAGGCGTCCGGTGAAGGGGCCAAGCACGTTCGTCAGTCCGGTCGCACTAACCAACGCGGCGGGCGACGAGGCGATGACGAGATAGCCGCCGCCAGGTATGGCCGTGCCCTCGGCAAACTCGAAGCTGATGCCGCCGCCGATGGACCAGCCCGACATATCCACATCCACGGCCATTTGGTTGTGGAGTTCCACCCATTCCATCGTCGATTCGCTGACGGAGGGGCGATACATGACTTCGTTGAAGACCACGACGCTGTCGGCGCGTGAGGACGCGGCGGCGATCAGCAACAGGGAGCACAGCGTGCGCGACACCCAGTTGCGCTGGGGCGGGGCGGACGGTGTGGCAGCGCGGCGGCGTGTCGGTGCCGGGGGTTGCGGTTCAAGACGCAGAACAAAACCGAGGGGCATGAAAAGACTGGATAAGTCCATGTGCCATGTATGGAACCACGAAAGGCTCTGATTTGCAAACCGCAGGTGTTGGAAAAAAAAGGACCGGAAGCGCACTCGCGCTCCCGGTCCTCGAAAACTCACGACTATCCGGTTACTGGGAGACGCGGTAGAACACGTGCGCGCCGCTGGCGGCCGTGGTGTAGGGGTTTGGAGCGTCAGTGAGGTCAGTCCACGGCCCGGTGACAGCCGGCGCCGATTGGAGTTTCTGGCCTGGCACCGCTGGCGACCAGGAGATGGAGACGTTGGCCCCGCTGTGGGTGATCTGCAGCGTCACCGGCGACAGGAGGCTGAGATAAACCTTCAAGTCCACTCGCAGGCCCGTTGGGCTTGCCGCTGTTCCCGCGTTAAACACTTTGAAGTCCAGTGTATTGACGCCCGCCACCAATCCGCTGGTGATCGTGAAGGGTGTCAAGCTGTTAAATCCCGCCGCCGTGATACCCGAACTGAGGCCGTTGACCAGAACGTCTGTGACGGTGTTGTCCACCGCCACGCCCCCGAGCACGGTAAGCTTGCTGAGATCGTAGCCCGTCAGGTCAAGGGTAGTCTGATAGATATAATCGCCTTCGGTGTTACCGACGCTCTGGTCGGCCATCGGCCCGATCCAGCGCGAATTCGGACCGTTCAAGAGCCAGACACCGGATGCGATCGGCCAGACATTCGAGACTGTCAAGGCGTCGGGGCCGGGGAAATTAACGTCTGGACTGGCGGCGAGGAGGTAATGCGGGTCCACCACGTTATCGGCGAGTAACAGGCCGTTTGTACCCACGCCGGTGCCGAAGATGCCTGGCAGCGGGCGATAGGCGACACTCACCGCGGCGTTGGCGCTGACCGCAGTGCCCCACTGGTTGCTGACGGCGACCCGGTAGAGGGCGGAATCATTCGTGGTAACTGCCGTCAAGGTCAGGGTGTCATCCGTCTTGCCGGGCATATCCACGCTGTTCTTGCGCCACTGGTAGGCCAGCGGCAGTGTGCCTGTGGCGGTAACTCCCAGGACCACAGTATCGCCCACGGCAACCTTGACGCCCTGCGGCGGAATGGCGATGGCGGGAGCAATCCCCGGCAGCGTGCGGGCGCTGACCTGGGTGAACTCGATCCGCACACCGGTTGCACCCGCTGCTATGTTGTTCACGACAAAATCGAGGGTGTTAAGACCTGGGAGGAAGGTCGCATTGCTCCTGGTGAGGGTGAAGGGTGCCCAAACATTGAAGCTATTGCACAAGGGCGTGGTCACGTCCGTGCCATTGACTCGCAGCGGGGTGCCCCAGTTGTCCGACAACCATTGGCCCACGATCAGCACGGTGTTGAGATCCCGGCCCGTCAGGTCAAAGGTGGTGTGGTAGGTGTAATCCCCGAGCGGGATGCCGGGGTCGCCGACGGCAGCGCGTGACCCGACCCACTTCGATGTGGCGCTGTTCAGCAGCCAAACACCCGCCGCGATGGGCCAACCTTCGTTACCCACATATACATTCGTCGAGCCGCCATCCGGGTTGACCGTCAAAGTCCAGAACGGGTCAATAGCGCCGGCTGCGATCGGATTGCCCGCCGCGTCAAGGCCGGTGCTATGGATTGAGGGAATCGTTTCGAGCAACGTCAGCCGGGCGACCGCACTCGTAACCGCACCGGAACTGTTGGTGACGACGAGGGTATAGCCTCCCTCGTCGGCCAGACGCACGGATGACAGGGCGAGAACCGTGCTGGTGGCGTCGGCCACCGGAGTTCCGTTGAGTCGCCACTGATAATGGAGCGGCAGGCTGCCCAATGCACGACCGGTGAAGCTGGCAGCTTTTCCCAAATACACGGTGGTTGGCGCGGGTTGGAGAGTGATGGTGGGCGGGGTGCCAACCGCCAGCGGGAGGATGGCCACGCTGTCAACCAAGGCCGTGGTGTCGTTGCCAGTCGGGTTACTCTTGATGAACGCCAGTTCCATGTCCGTGGCCGTCGCGACGAACGCTTCGCTGCTCATTTCGTAGTAACTCCCACTGCCCACCGCCGGCACCGGATGCACGGCCACGATGGTGGTGCCGCCGACTTTGACTTCCAGCGAGGGTATCGGGCCGGTGCGCGAGTTTTCGTAGTAGTGGACGTAGTATTGCACCCCCACCGTCAGCCCACTCACCGTCTGACTCAGCGCGCCGTCGGCTTGCATGAAGGCGACCTGGATGCCATTCGGGATCACGCCGTTGTCGGCGAAGGGGCTGCCGTTGGCGGGATTGATGCCGTGACCGGACATCGACGCCCAGCCGGTGATGGGGCCGTTGCCGCTAACGTAGCCGGGATACACTGTGAATGTGTCCGCCTCGAAGCTTGGGTTGGTCATGGGCAGGCCCACCGTGAGCCGCGCGACAACGCTGGTCACCATGCCCACCATATTTGACGCCACCACGGTGTAGCTGCCGGCATTTGCCGCAGTCACCGGCGGCAACGCGAGCGTGGCGTTGGTGGCGTCGGCAATAGTCGTGCCGTTGAAGCGCCATTGGTACGTCGGCGCCGGAACTCCGGCCGCAACCGCACTAAACTCGACCGCCAAGTCCGGCGATACAGTTATATTCCGAGGTTGGGTGGTGAAAGTCGGAGCGACGAACCGCGAGACGGCTTCCCGGTTGGCGAAGCCATAGGTGTGAAAACTCACATTCGCCGGGACAAGCGGGGCGTAGCGCATCGTCGCGGTCCCGCTCGCATCGGCCGTGTAGCGGTAGGAGATGTGGATGCCGTTATTGTTGTAGAACGCGTCCTGGTTCAGAGTGAGATAGTCGTTGTCCATGCTGAAGGTGGCCCAGCGGGTGGTGACGGATGGATCATCAAAAGCCACTGAGTAAACGGTCATGACATATTCCATCCCCGGCGTCAGCCCTTCCAGGGCGATGGTTTGATAAGAATCGGCCGGCACATTCCCGCCCGGCCCGCCATAGATAAAGGCGTTGGCCAGCACCGCGCTTCCATCGCCGCCACCCGTGAGGTTATTGACATCGTTGAGAAAGACATTCACCAGGTAGGCGGTTGAGAACTTACCTGCCACCGCCGGATTCCCGCCCGCGACACTGGTGAAGGTTACGCCATTGATCGTGGTGTTGGCGCTGCCCCCGAATCGGTACGCATGGGAGTAGAGGTAAGCCGAGTCCACCCCGGAATCGCCATCAGAGGTCCAGGAGGAGACGGTCCATCGCCCCGAGCTGGGGGCAATCTTGAGATCGTCCACCAGGACCGTCTGGTCGCCGGTGGCGTCGTTCACCAAGGCCAGCGTTTGTGACGGGTTGGTGGCCGTAAACTCGAATGCGAGATACCAATACGACTTGGTTCCAGTCACCGCAGCCGTGGACAAGCCGTCCACGCCGGGCAGCAGCGCGCCCACCCCGTCAATATAGACTTTAAGATTCGGGGTATTGCCGTTGCGGGCGTTCATCCGCAGGGTGACTTTGTAGGTCGTCCCCACGGTCAGTCCGGTGATGGTGGTGCTCAGCGTGCTCGGCGTCCCCGGGTCATCGGGGTTGTTTTGAATGAAGGCGACGTTGTTGCCGTTGGGGATGGTTCCGTTGTCGGCAAACGGGCTGCCCGAGGCCGGATTGAGACCGACCCGGTTGGTCGGCGTGCCGGTCCAGCCGGTGATGGCGGTGTTGGAGCTAATGTACCCCGGATTAACTGTGAAGGAGTTGGCTTCAAAACTAGGGTTGGGGATGGTCTGGCCGCGAACGGCCTGGCAGAGGAGCAAGGCTGCCGCGCTCCCACACGCGACGAGTCGGATGAGGTTCCAACTGATTGAGGCTACACGTTCATAAGGGAGAATTGGTTTTTGATATTGGATTTTGATTTTAGTCATAGCAACCCCAATTTGCCAGACCGGGCCAAAGTCGTCAACAATTGATAAGAATGTTTCTTTGTGCGCACCCGCTGTATGACCCTGCGCGGGCGATTATCTACAGTGAACACTGACCATTCGGCGGGCCGCGGTGTTGAATTGCGAATTGGCAAAGCCTGCCGTTGTCATATCGAAAGCGGCACGCCATTAAGCAGATTCGACAATTGTTGCCGCACCGCGAAGCCGCCTGCGTTTTCAGCGAAACACCGCCCTTCCAGGTCGAGTATCCCCACTCGCCGCTGAGAATCGGAGCAGAGTCAGTCGTGGTTCAACAGGCCGAGCTTTTGGATGGCGCCGAGAGATTTCTCCGGAGATTCGTGCAAAATGACCTGCCAGCCGCGGGCGGCGCCCGCAGCGATATTTTCGGGGCGGTCGTCCAGATACAGAATCTCCGAATTACGCCGGCCCGACTGCCGTTCAACGACCTCGTAAAGTTCGGCATCAGGTTTCATCACCCCATGCTCATACGAGAGGATGTAGCCGTCAAAATTGCTGTAGAACGGGAAGTTTTGGCGGATATGGCAGATGGCGAGGTCGTTGGTGTTTGAAAAGATGTAGGTTGGGATTCCCTGTTGGCGGAGAGCCGCCTGGAGTTCGATCATCCGTTCAATCGGGACGAAGATGTCTGCGAAGAAGCTGCTGAACTCGGCGATGCTGCCGCGAAAACCGGTCGCCGCGCTGATCTCGTTGTAGAATTGTTCGGTCGTCAACTGACCCCGTTCGAGGCGAAAGAGGAGGGGAGACTGGGCGAGGAAGTTGTTCAGTTGCTCGGGCGGCATGTTGGCATGGGCGGCGATCCGGCGGGCGGCGATGGAATAGTCGAAATCGAGCAAGACTTTGCCGAGATCAAAAACAACGGTCTTTACCATAATCCAATTTGGTTTTTAGAACAATTCTGTGCGTCCTTCGAGCGCGCGGCTCAGCGTGAGATCATCGGCGAACTCCAGGCCGCTGCCGGCCGGGAGGCCATGAGCGATGCGAGTGATTTTCAACCCCTGACGCGCCAGCCGTTTGGCGAGATAGGAGCTGGTCGCGTCGCCTTCCACGTCCGTGCCGAGGGCGAGAACGACTTCTTTGATGGGCTCGCGAACGAGCCGCTGCTCCAAATCGCTGATGCGCAGGTCTTCCGGCTCCACTCCATTGAGCGGCGAGATTTTACCACCCAGGACATGGTATTTGCCGCGAAAGGTGGCGGATTTCTCGAGGGTGATGATGTCCACCGGCCGCTCGACGACGCACACCAGCGCGGCATCCCGGCGCGGGTCGGCGCAAGTGTCGCAGATGGGTTTTTCGGTCAGGGCGCCACAGACCTCGCAGAACCGGACGCGGTCCCGCGCGTCGAGGAGACTCTCGGCCAGTTGCCTGACAACGCCCGGTTCGGTCTGCACCAGGTGCAAGGCGATCCGTTCCGCAGAGCGCGGACCGATGCCGGGCAGTTTGCCGAG
>Ga0194039_1001178_pt1 | contig 14281 bp, 12 predicted proteins | sample JunL228m_MetaG_FD_148679 | JGI IMG/M metagenome (GOLD analysis project Ga0194039, IMG submission 148679) | Anoxic zone freshwater microbial communities from boreal shield lake in IISD Experimental Lakes Area, Ontario, Canada - Jun2016-L227-8m | ecosystem: Environmental > Aquatic > Freshwater >... | reverse complement strand
GGTTGCCTGATGCCTCAGGAACGCACCGCGGGCGCTGTCCAGTATGAAACGACGATTTAATTGGGTTCTAAGCGATATTGTTCGCAAGGGTCTGAAGCATTACCTGGAGTGGTCAGCCCGGCTCCGCGGGCAGCGGTTTCATTGCCGCGCGCTGGAAGGGGAGTCGGAATACAATATCACAGTCAATTGCGATCTGACGGTCTCCTGCAACTGCCAGGACTACGACGGAACCGGGCATCTGGGTGACCTGAACAAGAATTCGTTCAAGGAGGTTTTTTTCGGCCCTGTCGCCCAAGGGTTCCGCGACGACCTGGCGAAAGGGAAGGTGCCGATTATGACATGCACCCGCTGCAGCGATTTTCAGCGAGTGCCCAAATCCAAACCCATCCCCAAGCCCCGGCTGCCGTATAAAGGGATGCTGCTCGAGAACACGGTGCGGTGCAACATCGACTGCATCGGGTGCGATCGCCAGTCGGCGGCGCGCATCCGCACGACAACACAGATGGACATGGAGAAGTTGTCGCGAATGGCGGACCTGGTTCATGACCTCCGTTTGGAGATACTATGTTATTTGAACCTCGGGGAGCCATTCTTGTCGCCGAACATCGGGCTGGAACTGCCACTGTTGCGCCGGAAGAACCCGGATTGCAACATCTGGATCTCCACCAACGGAATGGTGCTGAACACGGACACCAAGCGGGAGGCGGCTTTGAGCGCCAGCCACATCTATTTCTCAATCGCGGGCATCAATGACGAGATGCTGAAGAAGTACGAACACCTCGGCAGCTACGAAAAGGCCTGGCGCAACATGAAGGCGCTAGTGGACTATCGCAACGCGCGCGGCCTGTCTCAGCCGCTTGTGGAGTGGAAATACCTGCTGTTTAACTGGAATGACCACCGGCGAACCATCGAGCAGGCCATCGAACTCGCCAAAGCGGCGGGTGTGGACGCCATCTCGTTCTGGCCCACCCACAATCCATTTTACGGATTCTCTTACCGATACGCGTTGGGCCGGCTCAACCACATCGGCGTTAAGAACTGGAAGGGACGCGACCTGGACTTGCGGGCATTGCGCAATCCGAATTCCGAAACCCGGAACAAAGCGGAGATTCGAGTTCCGAAGCCCGAAGCGAGCCAGGAACAAGTTTGAGCAAGCAACCCGGGCAGGGCGGTTGCGGGATTCGCGACAGGGAGATGCTTTCGCCGCAATGCCTCAGAGTTTCCAAGGCGAAAGGACTTTGGTGTTGGCGGCGAATTTTAGCGAGCGATATTGTGGCCAGGGGCAGCAAATCACCGCCAGTTTGACGTCGTCGCGCTGCTGAAGCACGGCGGGGTCGGCCAGGTGTTCGAACTCGTGGAGGCTCGGGGCATTCTCCGGCTTGGCGCCATAGTCGTGTACTACCACACGATAACCCTGGCGTTTGAGTTGCTGCGCCAAGTAAAGCCCGGACGATTCCTCAGTAATGTAGGTATCGGGCTTATAGGACAGCCCCAGGACGGCGATGGTGTCATCCTTGCCCACCAACCTTTTCACCTTTTCGCACAGGTCTGAATTTGTTTGTTGATTAACGCGGTCAGAGGCCTCCGCCAGTGGGGCTTCGAGGCCCATCTGCCGCGCGGTGTAGGCGAGCAACCGGTTGTCGCGCGGGAAACACGGCCCGCCGTAGCTCAGGCCGGCGCGCAAGTACTTCTGCCCGATGCGGCTGTCGCTGCCGATGGCTTCGAGAATATTGTGGATGTTGGCTTTGGGGAACTGGTCGGCGATCATCCGCAACTGGTTGGTGAAGCTGATCTTCATGGTCACGTAACTGTTCACCGAAATCTTCGTCAGTTCCGCGCTGACCAGAGACATGCGGGCAATCTGCGGGGAATTGCGGTTGTATTTCTTGTAAAGCTGTTCCAGCGCCGCGCCGCTGTCGGGGTCGGATTCGCCGATCAACACCATGTCCGGCTCAAGCAAACCGTTGACCACATTGCCCAGCGCAATAAACTCCGGGTTGTAGCAGACGCCGAAGTCACGTCCGCAGACACCCCCGATTTGCCGCTCCAGCATGGGGATTAAGACCTGGTCCACGGCGCCGGGGGTCGTGGTGGAACTGCAAACGAACAAATGGCCTTTCTTGCCCTGCTCGCGGATAGCCGCGGCGACCGGTTGCATGGCGCGCAGGAGAAATTCGTTCGAGAAACTACCGTCCCGCAGACTCGGCGAGGGCGGAATGAAAAACGTAACGTCGGTGGCGACCGCTTCACGGTGGTTCTGCGTGGCCCGGAGCCGCGTGCGGCCGGCGGTGATCGTCTCGGCCAGGAGGGGTTCTTCGACCGGCGGCAAGCCCGCGTTGACCAGTCGGACTTTCTCCGGGTCTATGTCGATGCCGAGCACGTCAAAACCGCGCTGAGCCAGCGTGGCCGCAATACAGGCGCCGAGCTTGCCCATGCCGCAAACGGAGACCTTCTGGATCGGTTTCATAATCAAATCGTCCGGTGAAGGTAATGAATGACATCCATAGATCAAGCGCAGGCGCGCCGCGCCGCGGGCCTCAGCGGCGGATTCCCTTGTGAAGCCTGCCTCAGCCACCACCATGGCTGCGGCGAGAGTCGGATGGCTGATAACTCATCTTTCCGCCACTCGACAAGGGCTGCGAGCTGCGGTTACATTGCCCGGAATGCAACTTTCGAATCAACCGATGGTCATTGCCGGACGCTTGTTTCGCTCGCGCCTGATTCTGGGCACAGGGAAGTCTTCGCCGCCAATGACCATGCGCGATGCTCGACATATTCCGCTCCCCTGCTAACTTCTGCTTGTGAGTTTTGTCACTGAATTTGATGCGCTGCCGCTGGCGCCTATGCGAAAGATTGGGACGCGGCTTTGACAGCATAATGGAACCCTCATTCGTTATCGCCAACGGCCAACGCGTCGAGACACCGCTGCCCTGCTCGGTCGAAGAATTCCTGGTTGCGCAAAAGCTCCTGCCCCGCAGCGTGGTGGTCGAGCACAACAGCGAAGCGGTGGCCCCTTCTGAGTTTTCCCATCGCACGCTCCGCGCCGGAGACAGGTTGGAAATCGTGAGGATTGTTGCCGGCGGTTAGCGCGGAGACAAGGGTGGACACGCCACAATAATCTATGTCGCTTCGCCGGAGGACACCGTGCTGGCCAAGCTGCAATCGTATCGTGAGGGTGGTGGCGTGTCTAACCGTCAATGGAACGACGTTCTGGGCGTGCTGAAAGTCCAGGGTGCGGCGCTGGACCGCGCTTATCTTGCTGAATGGGCGCTGGAACTGGCCCTTGGACTTGCTCCATCGCGCTCTTGTGGACGCAGGACTTTCCCCCAGCCTTTGCGTGTCTGCCTCCTGAAAAAAAGACTTCACAGCGGCGAGGTTTGGGGCTAAAGTAACCCATCATGAAGGCGCAACTCGCCCGATGGATTAACGCAGAATTTCTATGCCATTCTGCTCAAGACACCACACCAATGAACACTGACCATCCCCCGCTTGCCGGCCGCTCGGCCCATCTTCACCAGCGCTTCCAGCGCGGCTTTACGTTGATCGAATTGCTGGTTGTCATCGCCATCATCGCGATCCTGGCGGCACTCCTGCTCCCGGCCTTGAGCAAGGCCAAGGAGAAAGCCGTGCGGATACTCTGCACCAGCAATCTCAAACAATGGGGGGTTGCCGTCACCATGTACGCCGGGGACAACCGGGAAGCGTTCCCGAGGAATCCCACGTCCGACGGGGCCAACGGCTTCGCCTGGATGGCGCTTAGTCTGAACACGAACTTTTACCCACAGTACCTGTATCCGAATCGCCCGGGCACCACGACGTCGCTGCGCAAGCAGCAGGATGTAATGTATTGCCCGACCGATCAATGGCACCGTGGGGTGGAATCGGATTTATTGAGGGTGAACCTGATTGGTTACCAGTTTCTGCCCGGACGCGATCCTGATGGATGGCCCTACAACTCGCACGGGTTGGGTGAATGGGCCTATCGGAGGAAGCTTGGCGGGCCTTATCGCAAGGCGCCGGTTATGGTCGATAAGATTCAGGCTCAAGGCACAAGCCCCACGGGCCCGCTGGTCTGGTTTGGTGGAGATGGGTCGTCCAGCAGTATCTTTGCCTTCGCGAACCATCGGGATAGCAAGGGCATCCCCATTGGAGGGAATTTTCTTTTTGAAGATGGCAGCGTGGTCTGGCACAAATTCGCTCTAGCCAGGTACAAGAACACCATCGATGTGGGGTCTATTGACACGTGGGTCGTATTCTATCGTCCTGCAGGGCTTGAACCGGGTCCCTGGTGAGGCGTCCACACTGGCAACAACGCATTTCAGGCCAATCTTTGGTCGCGAACGCCTTGGATTTCGGGGGTCGTTCAGCGAATCTACGATCATGATATGCTGACGCGCGTGCCCCAACCCCCGGTCAACCCGGCCCTGCGCGATCTTGAGCGGCATGATTTCTGGCCCGGCTTCATCGCTGCCCTGATCGGGGGCGTTCTCGTCTTCTGTGGCGCGCAGCACCTGACTGGCGTCGATACCGTCGAGGGCAACACCGCGTGGGAAACTCAGTTGATGAGAGCCTTTTCCGTGGGCGGCCTGCAATACGCCGATCAGATGGCGCCGCCCGCGTCACCGAAGCCGGATAATGCGGCGGCCGGAGCGCTGGATCACTGGGCCAGACAAGACGCCAATGCCGCCCCGCTGACCTGGAAAGTGCGGGTCGATACCGGCGCCAAAAAGGCCTGTCCTACCTGAGTAAAATAAACCCCGGCTGCATGGCGCAGTCAAATCAGTCGCAAACCGTCAGATGGAATGCCAAGTGCCTGAGTGCAAGCAGCGTCAGCCGACTGAACTCGGCCGGAAGCTGTCGCGGCTGCGGCCCTGGGTGCAAAGCGGATTTCTGGGTGTCTGGCTGGCTCCACTGGGCCAGTGGCTCCACGGCATCCCCGGTTGCGTCTTTCACTGCTATTCCTGCCCGCTCTCTTCATTCGGCTGCCCTGTGGGGATTGCGGCAAATTACGCCGCGTTGCTGCCAGTCACCCTGGAAGTTCCTTATATGCTCCTTGGCGTCCTGGTGTTCACCGGGGCGTTAGGCGGCTCAATCGTCTGCGGTTGGGCTTGCCCGTTTGGGTTCCTCCAGGATTTGCTCGGCAGAATCACGACCAGGAAGGTGGCGCTGCCGGGTTGGGCTGGCCACTCTCGCTATGCGGTGCTCGTGGGCCTGGTAATGCTCTTGCCGTTGGTTCTGGGTTTCAAAGGCATCCCGTTCGAGGAGCAGGTCGTCTCGATCTGCCGGCTTTGCCCCGCCGGCGCTCTGGAAGCCGGTGTTCCTTATTCTCTTGAAAGCCTGCTCGCGGGCAAAGGCTGGCTTATGAGCGGGTGCAAGACGGGAATCCTCGTTGCCTTCTTCGCCTCGACCCTCTTCATCCACCGCCCCTGGTGCCGCATTTTCTGTCCGCTGGGCGGGTTGCTGTCTTTGTTCAATCGCTTCAGCCTTTTCCATCTCCGTTTTAATCCCAAGGAATGTGTCGAGTGCAACCTCTGCCGCAGCCGTTGCCAGATGGGCGTGAAGGTGGACCAGCGAGTGAACGTCTCCGGCTGCATCCGTTGCCTCGAATGCGCCACCTGCGGCGCGCTTGAACCTTGCTTCGCCTTCCCCAAAGACACTTCGACACCGCCTCCACCAAAGGCCCCTCCGGATTCCGCTTCACCCACCATCCCTTCGATCTCCTGACGGGACGATGGCCGGAAGCCAGTTCAGCCTGTTATCCGCCTGCGGGTCAAGGCGTCGGATTCTGGTCTTTCCACGCTGCCGAAACCCGCTATGCTCAGCCTATGACTATGGAAGCTCAGACCCGCCGCCAGTTCGCCAGTGACAATTACGCCGGTATATGTCCGGAAGCATTCGCCGCCATGGCCGAGGCGAACCAGGGCCACGAAGTCAGCTATGGCAACGACACGTGGACGGACAAGGCATCCAACCTGATCCGCGACGTTTTTGAAACCGACTGCGAGGTCTTCTTCGTCTTTAACGGCACGTCGGCTAATTCGCTCTCCCTCGCCGCGCTCTGCCAGTCGTACCACAGCATTCTTTGCCACGAACTCGGGCATATCGAGACCGCCGAGTGCGGCGCGCCCGAGTTTTTTGCCAATGGCACCAAGCTGCTGTTGCTGCCGGGCGCCGATGGGAAGATCGATCCCAAGAGCATCGACAGCGCCGTCCACCGGCGGACAGACATTCATTATCCCAAACCGCGCGTGCTCAGTCTGACGCAGGCCACGGAACTCGGCACGGTCTATTCGTTGGATGAGCTGAAGGCGCTGACCGACGCGGCGCGGCATTGCCATTTGCGCGTTCAGATGGACGGCGCGCGCTTTGCCAATGCGATCGCCGCGCTCGGGGCAGCCCCCAAGGAAATCACATGGGGAGCCGGAGTGGATGTCCTCTGCTTCGGAGGTTCAAAGAACGGAATCGCCCTGGGCGAAGCGGTGGTTTTCTTCAATCGTGAACTGGCGCGCGAGTTTGATTACCGCTGCAAACAGGGCGGCCAGCTTGCGTCGAAAATGCGGTTCCTTTCAGCGCCGTGGGTGGGCATGTTGCAGGACGGCGCGTGGCTGCGTCACGCCCGACACGCCAATGCGATGGCGAAGGCGCTCGAAGCCGCTATTTGCCACTTGCCAGGCGTCGAAATCGCGCATCCGGTCCAGACCAATACGGTTTTTGTCCGGCTGTCGGATGTGGCCGTTCAGGGGATGCACCAGCGCGGCTGGAAATTCTATACCCACGTCGGCGCGGAGGGCGAAGCACGGCTCATGTGCAGTTGGGACACGACGGTCGAAGATGTGGAGGCGTTTGCGGCGGATTTGGCTGAACTCACGGCCAAGTGTGACGGAGGGCAATAGTGTGAAATGGATTAAATAGGTTGCATGGGATACCGAGGCTATATGGGAATACGATTCGCGGTGGCCGCCATTCTCTTCGCCGCAGCAGTTGCGGGCACTGCGTTTGCTCTGGAAGAAGTCCCTTACGACGTGGCCAAGGAACCTTGGGAGGAACGTCTGGGCCACCATCGCGCCGTGGTGCGTGTCGAGCAGAAGGCGGACGCCTTGCAGGTGAAGATTCCGTGGCGGCGGCGCGACCGGGATCCGGAGCGCAAACAGATCATCGTCCTGGATGCCGCCACCAACCAGCGCGTGACCAATGTCGTGTGCCTGCACATCGATCGTTTTGAAGGGGTGCTCGCGTTCGAGCCGCAGACCGCGCCGGGGCAGTACCTGATCTATTATCTGCCATACACACCGCAGCCGGCCTGGGGCAATTACGATGGCAATTATCTTCCGCCGCAGGAGACCGCCAGCCCGGATTGGAAAGCGCGCCTCCCCCAGGACACCGCTACACTTCCAAATGCTTCCGTGATGCGTCTCGATGCGAGGACTGAGTTCGACAGCTTCTATCCGATGGAGGTGGTCGCGACGCCAGGTGAGACCCAGCAATTGCTTGATCGGAACACGGGCGGCGCTTGCCTCGTCTTTCCTGAGGACCGCCGCTCCCCCATTCGCATGATGGACGAACTGCCCCTGCGGTGGGTGAAATCCGGTCCCGGCAAAGAATTCCACGGCGAAGCCCATCGCAACGAGTTCTACGTGTTCCAGGCCGGGGTGTGGGCGGCGCGGACAAACCTTCAGGCGCTCGATGTCGAGTTTAGCGGTGAGATTGCGAAGTGGCTGAACTGTTTCAATACCGGCGGCACAAATTGGAACGGTCGAGCTTTCCGCAAGACGATTGCCCTCCCGCAGGGCAAGGTGCAAGCGTTATGGTTCGGGGTGGATGTGCCGCGCGATGCAAAGCCTGGCGAGCATCGCGCCACGGTGACTATTCGTCCCGCGGACGCAGCTTCGCAGAGCATCGAGTTGAGGCTCGAGGTGCTGCCGACCGAACTGGCCGATCGCGGCGACAGCGAGCCGTGGCGGCTGGCGCGCCTGCGCTGGCTGGATTCGACACTCGCGAGCGATGACGCTGTCGTTCCGCCGTATGAGATGATTCAGACCGGGCCGGATAACTCGTTCCGATTTACGGAAAGAACGGTCACAGCCGACACGTTTCGAGAAGCCAATCTGGTCCAGAGCATCGCTTGCAAAGGCGAGCCGTTGCTGGCCGGGCCGATTAAGTTCGAGGTGGAGAGCGTTAATCTGCACGGCACACAGATCGAGGCGGAGCGTGGCAAGGGCTCTCGTGCCAGGGAAGCGACCACCATTGCGTTTGCCGGGTCGGGTGCCAGCGGCCCGCTTCGGTGGAACGGGAGCACGAGACTCGAGTCCGACGGCTGCTTCAACTGCGGGTTTACCCTCAGGACGACGGAATCGTTTTCCGTGACGAACCTTGCGCTGCAAGTCCCGCTTCGCCCCGAGGTGGCCACCTGCCTTATGGGCATCGGCTTGGCCGCCTGCCGCACGCCGACGAACTATACCTGGCGGTGGACGGGCTCTTACAACAGCTTCTGGATTGGCAATGCTCATGCCGGGCTGCACGTCAAACTGCTCGGGAGCAGCTACGAGGGGCCGATGCAAAACCTTTATCACCCCAAGCCGCCGCCGAGTTGGTTTAACGACGGTAAAGGCGGCGTGACCATCACCAACGGGCCGAAGGGGGAGGTCTTGGTCCAGGTCTTCACCGGGCCGTTCGATCTCAAGGCAGGGGAAGAGCGCAGTTTTGAGTTCTCCCTGCTCGTCACGCCGGTCAAGCCGCTGGACACCGCGGCGCATTTCCGGGAACGCTATTGGCACAGCACCCACGACATTCCCTCAGACATCAACGTCATCAACGTTCACCACGCCACGACCCCCAATCCGTTCATCAATTACCCGTTCCTCGCCGTGGACAATCTGCGCGATTTCTGCCGCACGAACCAGGCCGCCGGCAAGAAAGTGAAGATTTACTACACCGTGCGCGAGTTGACCACGCATCTGCCGGAACTCTGGGCCTTGCGCAGCCTGGGAGATGAAGTGCTGGCGGGCGGGCCGGGCGGCGGGTTCCCGTGGTTGCGCGAACACCTGGCCAGCCATTACACGCCGGCGTGGTACAACATCGCCGAGGGCGGCGTGGCTGATGCCGCCGTCCTTACCAGCGGCGCATCGCGCTGGTATAACTTCTATGTCGAGGGCCTCAATTGGCTCGTTCGGAACGTGCCGATTGATGGCCTTTACCTGGACGATGTGGCTTACGATCGCACGATCCTGAAGCGCATGCGCAAGGTGCTCGACCGCGCGCGCCCCGGCTGCCTCATTGACCTGCACTCGAACACCGGCTTCTCCATCGGCCCGGCCAACCAATACACCGAGTTCTTCCCATACGTGAACCGCCTGTGGTTCGGTGAGAGCTTCAACTACGACGCGATGACTCCCGTGCAATGGCTGGTCGAATGCAGCGGCATCCCGTTCGGGTTGATGGGCGACATGTTGCAGGATGGCGGCAACCGCTGGCGCGGAATGCTCTTTGGCATGACGGCCCGGCTGCCCTGGGCGAATTCAGAGCCGCGCCCGGTGTGGAAGGTATGGGACGAATTCGGCATCGGCCAGGCGCGAATGCTCGGTTGGTGGGAACCCGACTGCCCGGTGCGCACGGGGCGGGATGACGTTCTGGCGACCGCTTACGTGAAGCCGGGCAAGACGTTGGTCGCGCTGGCCAGTTGGGCGCCGGAGAAGACCGACGCGCGTCTGCAATTCGACTGGAAAGCGCTCGGATTGGACGCGAGCAAGGCGCGGCTCACAGCACCCGAGATAAGAGATTTCCAACCCGCCAGGGAATGGCGCGCCGACGAACCGATCACTGTCGAGCCAAAGCGGGGTTGGCTGATTTACGTCTCGCCGCAGATGCGGACGACGCCACCGCTTTGAAAAGTCTTCCGAACCTTTCCAGTCTGGCACAATCAATGGATTGACCCAGGAGATAAGTTTCATATTGATTTCGAAGAAACGCCGCGACCTCCAAAGCCGTTATGAACGCCGCCGAAAATAATGCAGGCCCCGCCGAAGCGAGGACAGGGGCGCAAGACAGAATTGGTCGAAGCCTGCGATTTCATGGGAATCAAACCTAAAAACAGCAGTTGAAACCACGGATTACAACAGTTGGAACCACGGATTTCACGGATGACACGGATAAAGAAGGGATTGGGGTGCCGGCCGGGGGTGTTCACCCGGCGGGTGGCCTCGAAAGAGGTTCTCGACCATGACGAAGGCAGTTCCCAGCATACCTGTTATCCGTGTAATCCGCGAGGGTATGAGTTTTGTCACCGTGGTTTCTGACCTGCCGGATTCAGATAAACCACGGATTTCAGGATAACACGGATAAAGAAGGGATTGAGGTGCAAGGGGTGTTCACCCGGCGCGTGGTCGCTCGATAACGGCCCGCCCGCAGCCGGGCATAGCCGTCGACAACCGAAAACCGAACCTCGAACCCCGAACACCGAACGAAGGCGCGAATGGCATCCACTCAAATCACGCATCACGCATCACGCATCTTTGCTGCCGTCGAGGTTCCTCTCTGCGTTCTTTGCGTTCTTTGTGGTTAATGCCTTCCGGTTACCCGACTGATTTAGCCGCAGAGAACGCACAGATCGCAAAGAGAACTGCCCGAGGGATTGCGGTGCCGGCCGGGGGTGTTCACTCGGCGCGTGGCGGCGAAAGAGGTTTTCGGCCATGACGAAGCCCTCTCATGCCTCCTTTTGGAGCGGCATGTTTATAGCCACAGATGCCACCGGGTCCGCCAAGCTCCAGCGGAGCGGCATGGGTTCGCATTGACGGCCCCACCACTTTTCCAGGCACCAAACTGCATAAGGTGTTCAAATTGGTATCAGGTTGAAATCCGGTGGCTGCCGTGTTCTGTGGGTACAATCAAGGCAGATTCACGCTTGGCGATGCTTGCGCTTGTGCGTCAGCCTCGCCTCGCCAACAAGGAACCGCGCGCGGGTTTGTTGTATCGGATTGCTCGAAACCGCGTTTGAATACAGTATGAAGGCGGGATCAGCAGGTTCAGAGTAGAGGCGTGGACGAAAGAAAAGCGTATGCCAAAAGTCAAAACACCGATGGGGGGCCGTCAAACTGGCGCCCGAGCAAGTCATCTTTCTTAAAGAAAGGATGTCGCACCTTGCGGAGCGCAACCCATCCTGGGGCATCAAGCCGGACGATTTCGCGGCGCTTTTCATCTACCTGGCCGTTCAGAAAATCACCTATCTTTACGATGACGAGCTATTCGAGGGACTGAAATTCGTGGACCACAAGAAGACCGGCAAGTCCGAGGAACTTCTTGACGCCTACCTCATCCTGGATCAGGGCGACGAGATTCAACTCAAGCTTTTCCAGTTCAAGTTCAAGGGAGCCTACGACGGCGGCATCTCCACCAAAGAACTTTACGCCTTTGTGGACCGCATGAATCGGGTCTTCCTGAGAGGCGACCTGCAGAACCCCAAGACACTGGAGGTGTTCAGGGAGGTCCGAGAGGCTCTGGACCAGGCCCGAGAGGCCAACAAGCACGCCCGCACTCGTATCCAATGCTACTACGTGGTCAACGGCCAAAACGTCTCCGACACCGACGCCGGGAAAATCCAGGAAATCCGCGACACCTTTTCGCACGACCGCCAGACATTCGGTTTCACCTTTGAAACCTACGGCGGTCTGGACATCTACAGCCTGTACGCTTACGGGCGCATACCAATCCAGGAGGAACTTCTCGACCTGACCTACGAGATGGGCGACCGGTCGTTCCTCCATCACAATATCGGCGCCAATCCGAACGGGATGCCGGAGCAGGTGCTCGTCGGATTCGTCAATGTGAACCAGTTGATCCGCCTGGTGGACCGCTATAGCAACAACGAACTGTTCGAGAAGAACGTACGTTTGTTCCTCGGCACGGGCAAAGAGGTCAACCGTCGCATCATCGAGACCATCACCGGCAACCAGAGCGTCTGGTTTGGCTTCATGAATAATGGCGTCAGTATCACCGCCGACACCCTCGCTGTTAATCTCCCGCCCAGCAAGCAGAAGGTCAAAGTCCGGCTGAGCGGGATGCAGATCATCAACGGGTGCCAGACCGTCAACGCCCTTTACCACGCCAAATACGCGCCGGAGCTTAAAGACCGATTCCAGGGGAATTCCAACGTCTTGGTCCGCATCTACCAGATCGCCCCCGAGAACAAGCCCTTTCTCGACGCGCTGATCATCGCTACGAACTCGCAGAACGCTATCCGACCTGAGGATCTGTTGTCGAACGACAGCATCCAGAGAACCCTGCAGCAAATCTACCACGAATACAACATTGGCTACGAGCGGAAGGAAGGCGAAACGTTGCCGGGTTACGGCTATTTAATGACGTTTACCAAGGAGCAGGCGGGAATGGCCTACCTGGCCGTGTTCAGGGGTGCCAGTTCCAGGCTCCGCAATTCACTCAGCCGCCGCGAGTTTTTCCGGCAGGGAGACGAATACTACCTGGCGTTCAATCTCCGAGGACCTGAAGGAGAGGCTCAACCGGGCGCGCTGCCAGACGGTTTTAAGCCGGGCCAGGCAGCCAACGGGCGTGCTCTGCAAATACTTGCAGCCCGCTCCCTGGAGGAAGGCTGTCGTTCAGGTATCGCCGACATTCAGGACAAGCAGGACCGAGGTTCACTTCGGAAGGGCGCATACTACCTTGCCCGAATCATCTATCTGAAGCAGCAGACCAAAATTGACGGCTTGGTCGCAAAAGCCGCCCCCCAAGACCGCAAAGCCGAAGTTGCGCGCAACCTCAGCGATGCCCTCTCCGGCGTTGTCAATACCTCCTTCGACGACGCACGCAAACTCTTCCAGCAGGCCCTTAAGGATTACGTGGCCAAGGAGGGCGGAAATGAAGACGCCGCTCTGAAGAACACCGAGTTTGCCAAAAAGGTGGACACGCTTGCGAGACCGCCGGCCATAAAGTGAAAACAATCCATGCCTATACCGTCCTTCGATAAGTCCCGGAGGGACGGCTGACCGATCTCGCAGGGGTCAGCCGTCCCTGTCGGGACTTATGCACCTCTAAACCCGCGCACCCAACGTTTAAACGTTGGGCTATTGTCGGCCATCCCTCCGGGATGAGAAGGGTCAAATCCTAGTGGCATTGGACATTCCTGTTCGCTTCGGGGTTGACTGATGTCCGGGAGCGGACAAGAATGTCCGCGCTCCAATTACCCAGGGTGGTGGTTTTGGAAAAATCTGCGATGCGCACGGCCTTGGGGATGAAACTGCATTTGAACTGGGCAGAATATTCGGCCATGATTAAGAATCGGCTATGTATGTAAAATCGCTTCAATTTGACAACCTCAAATCGTTCAAGAAATTGAGGTTTGATTTCATGCGTCCAGACGGTTCACTGCCAGGGTGGAACGTTTTTGTGGGTGGTAATGCCTCGGGGAAATCCACCATTCTAAAAGCTATCGCCCTGGTTTTGGCAGGTCCCACTGCCGCACGGCAATTGATTAGCAGCACGGCTGGATGGATTACTGCAGGCGAGAAGCTGGGCCGCGCCAAGCTGGAAATCCAATGGGATCATGGCTGCGACCGGTTTCGGCCAGGAGGCGCACCCCCGGTTTCGGGTTTTGAAGCTGGCCTGCGCTGGCAACGAGAGAATTCCGATGAGCAAGCAGTGCTGAAGGAATGGGAATTTCGGAACCTCCAGCGAACGCGGATCCAAAGCGCCAGCCGGGGGCCTTGGAACCCGAACGCCGGTGCATGGTTTGTTTGCGGCTACGGTCCTCTGCGCCGCCTGACGGGGAGCTCGAACGAAGCCACCCGCCATGCCTTGGCCGGCGGCAAGGAAGCCAGTCTGGTGACGCTGTTTTATGAGGATGCTGCCCTAAGCGAAAGCAGGCCGCTGATCCCAACGGCATATTCGTGCTCCCGCTTCCCGGCGAGAAGCGCGAAGCTCGGCAACTCGACGCCGGCGAGTGCGAAAGAATCCGCCTCGGCAAGGCGGAAAAAGTTCTGTTGGGAGAAGCGTTCGGTCTTCAATCCACCCGCAGTCAGTGGGCTTTGCAGCAGATCGAGCACTGGCAGGAGATGAACGCTAAGAAGCAGGCAGGAGCAGAATAATCGAGACCTCCCGCCGGACAGAAAATGAACGCCGCCGCACCTCTGCCGATCAACTCCCCAGGCCCCGCGCGCCTGATGTCGCTCGATGTGTTCCGGGGCGCGACGATTGCCGCGATGATCCTCATCTGATTCTACTAAGTGTGTGACCAGTTAGGGTCGCTGGCTCAGGCTGACGTTCTGAGGTGCTGCAT
>Ga0194039_1001177_pt1 | contig 14286 bp, 15 predicted proteins | sample JunL228m_MetaG_FD_148679 | JGI IMG/M metagenome (GOLD analysis project Ga0194039, IMG submission 148679) | Anoxic zone freshwater microbial communities from boreal shield lake in IISD Experimental Lakes Area, Ontario, Canada - Jun2016-L227-8m | ecosystem: Environmental > Aquatic > Freshwater >... | reverse complement strand
TCTCAGCACCGACGATCTGATCAGCCGGGTGGACAACGGTATCTACATCGTCGGTGACAAGAGCTGGTCGATTGATATGCAGCGCTACAACTTCCAGTTCACCGGTCAGCGGTTCTTCCGCATCCGAAACGGTCGGCTCGATGGCCAGCTGCGCGACGTCGCCTACCAGGCCACCACCACCGACTTCTGGAATTCCATGGAAGCCGTCGGCGGGCCGTCCACCTGGCGGCTCGGCGGGGCGTTCAACTGTGGCAAGGCCCAGCCCGGCCAGGTTGCCGCTGTCAGCCACGGATGTCCGTCGGCGTTATTTCGCGGGGTGAACGTTCTCAACACTCGAGAAGAATCGGGTCGGGCGTGATTTCCCCGCAGGAGGTCGTCCAACTGGCCCTGGCTGCCGCCGCGACATCGGCGCGATGCGACGAGACCATCGTGATCGTCTCCGACCGTGCGGAAGCGTCGCTTCGCTGGGCCGGGAACTCGATGACCACCAACGGTGTATCGACCAGTCGAACGACTGCGGTTATTTCCATTGTGCGGCGCGGTGATACCGCCCATATCGGGGCGAGGCGCTCCAGCATCGTCGACCAGGACGCGGTCGCCGCGCTGGTGGCCGCCTCCGAGGACGCGGCCCATGCAGCTCCTGATGCCAGTGACAATGCACCACTGCTCACCGGATCCGATGAGCCTGCCGACTGGCATGACCCGGTGCCCGGAACCGGAGTCGGAGCTTTTGCGGAGGTGGCCCGCGCACTGTCGGCGGGATTCGGCGGCAGTGATCGGCTCTACGGCTATGCCCGCCACGTTGTGGAGACGACGTTTTTGGCCACCTCGACCGGGGTGCGTCGCCGATTCACCCAGCCGACCGGATCAGTGGAGATCAACGCCAAACGCGGCACCGCCAGCGCGTGGGCTGGGGTCAGCACGCCGTGGTTCATCGATGTGCCGATCGACGCGTTGCTCGAAGAGTTGTCGGTGCGTTTGGGGTGGGCGCGGCGCACCGTCGATTTACCGGCCGGGCGTTACGAAACCCTGATGCCGCCCTCGACGGTGGCCGACATGATGATCTACCTGGGGTGGTCGATGGACGGCCGCGGCGCCCAGGAGGGCCGTACCGCGCTATCAGCCCCCGGCGGGGGAACCCGGGTGGGGGAGAAGCTCACCGACCTTGCGTTGACCATGTACTCCGATCCTTCTTCGCACGGGTTGGAGTGTGCGCCGTTCGTGCACACCGCCGCCGGTTCCGAACGGCTCTCGGTATTCGACAACGGTATGGACATCGACCGGGTGGACTGGGTTCGCGACGGCACCATCTCCTCGTTGGTGTACCCGCGTGCGACAGCCGCCGAGTTCGGCGTCACTCCCGCGGCACCGGCCGACAACCTTCTGATGACCGGGGGCACTGCGTCACTGGCTGATATGGTCGCCGCCACCGAACGCGGCCTTTTGCTGACCACGCTCTGGTATATCCGCACCGTCGACCCCACCACGTTGTTGCTGACCGGACTGACCCGCGACGGGGTGTACCTGATCGAGGGCGGCGAGGTCACTGCAGCGGTCAACAACTTCCGATTCAACGAGAGCCCGCTGGATCTACTGCGCCGCGCCACCGAAGCCGGGGTCGCCGAAACCACGCTGCCGCGAGAATGGGGCGACTGGGCAACGCGCGCGGTAATGCCGACACTGCGGATTCCCGACTTTCACATGTCCTCGGTCAGCCAAGCGCAATAATCAACTGTGCCCGCAGACGAGATCGATACCCAGCTGAGCCGATTGGTCGTGCAGTCCCCGGCTGGACAGCAGCGAATAGTCGGATTGATCCGCGCGATCTGCGCGAGCGCTGTGTCAGTGCCGGCGTTGCCATCCGAACTCGCTGTGGCCCAGCCAGAGTCGGATACCGAGTCGGTCGTCGCCGACTTCGCCGAACAGTTCAGCATCGACGTGTCGATGGTCACCGACGCCCAACGCGCGGCGCTGACCGGGATGCTCGGGCGGGGTGCAATCGGCGCGGTCGTGCAGATCTATGTTGCCGATTTTCTGCCCCGGGTCGCCGCGGGTATGACCGCGCTGGGCCTGTCGGTGGACTGGGTACCCACTGCCCCGCGGTGGGATTTCGGCACCGACGCCTCGGACGTGGTGTTCAACCATCTACTTCCCGGTATCGCGCGCCTGCGATCACTGGACCCGGTGACCACCGAGGTGGTCCGGCTGCGCGGGGCGAGCGCGCACAACTGCCGGCTGTGCAAGTCACTGCGCGACAGCACCGCGCTGGACGCCGGCGGTTCGGAGGGTCTCTACGACGAGATCGAGCGCTACGAGGACTCCGGGCTGCTCACCGACAGCCACAGGGCCGCATTGCGCTATGTCGATGCACTGGTCTGGTCGCCGGCCCGCATCAGTTCCGAGATTGCCGGAGGGGTACGGAAGCATTTCACTGCCGAACAGTCGCGCGAACTGACCTTGGATGTGATGCGCAACGCCAGCAACAAGATCGCGGTGGCGCTGAAGGCGGACACACCTCGCGTCGAGCAGGGCACCGAGCGTTACCACATCGACGCCGATGGGCAGCCGGTCTACGCCTGATGGCCATCGGCAAGCTCTTCGAGGTGGTGATCGACTGCCACGACTGCGACTCACTCGCCGCATTCTGGGCCGCGGTGCCGGCGGGACGCCGGTGCGGGAGTCGGTGGAATGGGTGGCGGTGATTATGGCCGACGGCTCCACGACGGTCTCCTTCCAGCAGGTGCCGGAAGCGAAGGTGGGCAAGAACCGGGTACACCTTGATGTACTTGTTGACGACCTCGAGGAGGGTGCCGCTCGGTGCGTTGAGCTCGGGGCAACTCAGGTGACCGATCGGCGGGCTGACCCCATCGGGGATTTCATCGTCCTGCTCGATCCCGAGGGTAATGAGTTCTGCGTCGTTACGAACTGACCCGATATGGGTCCGCCTTGTCACCGGTGCCGGATACTGTCTGGCGTAGTGCTGGCCGGGGAGGGCCAGCGGATCTGGGGAGGACTCGTGGGGAACATCCGATTGTTATGCGCGGCGGCCGGCGTCGCACTGGGTGCGGCTTGCGCTATGGCGGTACCCGCCTACGCCGGGCCGTACGACCAGATATGTGTGCGCCCGGACGGGACGGTATGCCCGCCAATGCCGCCCGGCTGCGTACAGGAAAACGGCCTGCCATGCTCGGGCGCGCTGCCCGATATCAACGCCGCCTGTATGCAGAACCCCGTCGTCTGCCGGTGGATCACCGGTTCTAGCAACTCCTCGCGTATCGTCGTCGTGTTGAACGACCGGGGGCGGTAGCTCAGTTGGTTAGAGCCGCGGACTCATAATCCGTTGGTCGCGGGTTCGAGCCCCGCCCGCCCCACAGATGGATATGTATTACTTCGGGTGATGCTTGCCATTTTGGCTTCGGGTGATGCCTGACGGTGTTTCGGCTGATCCTTGACAGTTACTTCGGCTGATTCTTGACACTCCCTTCATGAGGGAGATCAGCGTGGCTGAGCAGAGGTATCAAGCGGTGTTGGCCGTCATCGGTGACGGGTTGTCGATTTCGCAGGTGGCGGGCAAGGTCGGGGTGTCGCGGCAGACGGTGCATGCGTGGCTGGCCCGGTATGAGGCCGAAGGCCTGGAGGGGCTCACGGATCGGTCGCATCGGCCTGGGAGTTGTCCGCATCAGATGCCGGCCGAGGTGGAGGCGGCGGTGTTGGAGTTGCGTCGGTCGCGGCCGTATTGGGGTCCGCGGCGGCTGGTGTTCGAATTGGCCCAGCGCAAAGTGGCGCCGGTGCCCTCGGAGTCGGCGGTGTATCGGGCGTTGGTGCGGGCGGCGATGATCGACCCGGCCGCTCGGGACCGGCGTTCCCGGAAGTGGAAACGCTGGGAACGCGGTATGGCGATGGAGTTGTGGCAGATGGATGTCGTCGGTGGGTTCCCGCTGGCGGACGGGACTTCGGCGAAGGCGTTGACCGGGGTTGATGACCATTCCCGGTTCTGTGTGTCGGCGCGGTTGATGACCAGGGAACGTACCCGTGTGGTCTGTGACGGGCTACGGGCGTCGTTGGCCGCCTATGGGGCGCCGGTGCAAATCTTGACCGATAACGGCAAAGTATTCACCGGCCGGTTCAACCATCCCCCGGTCGAGGTGCTCTTCGACGCGATCTGCCGGGAGAACGGGATCGAGCATCTGTTGACCCAGCCGCGCAGCCCCACCACGACGGGCAAGATTGAGCGGTTTCACCGCAGCCTGCGGGCCGAGTTCCTCAGCGACTCCAAACCTTTCACCAATCTCCGGGTTGCCCAGCAGGCCCTCGATGAGTGGGTTCAGTACTACAACACCGCCCGACCACATCAGTCGCTGGACATGGCCACCCCGGCGTCGCGGTTCGCCCCCGGGACTGCGGTCAGTCCCGCACCGGCACCGGTGGCCGGTGCGGATCGCAGCGGTGGTGACTGGGTGAGCCGGCGGGTGTGTTCCAACGGCATCGTGTGTGTGTCCTGGCAGCAGGTCTGCATCGGCCGTCACTACGGCGGGGCCCGCTGCGACGTCCACGTCGACGGCGAGCTGCTGCGATTCTTCATCGGCGACGAACTGGTCAAGACCGCCGCCCGAACCAGCCGCGGACCGGTAAGAAATAAGAAGGCCGCCCGCACCCGCGAGCAGCCCTAAACACACAACCAGAGTGTCAAGGATCAACCGACATAGAAACGTCAAGCATCAACCGACTCTGAACAGCCCCACAGATGGATAGCGGGACGACCCATCATCGGCCTTTGTTCCATGCGGTGTACGAGGTGATCGACCCTGCCCGCGGCCGCTCCAGCCACGGCCATGGATGCAACGCGACCACATCGAGGCGGGCGGCTCGGGATTTCCAGCCCGGGACCGGTGCGAACGTGGCGGCCAGTCGCCGGCCCTAGAGCACCTCGACCGGGTCACCGAGCCACAGCTCCACTTCCCTTCGCGTCGAGAGATCGGCAACCGACTGCGCAAGGAAGACAAGTCGATTCACCGAAAGCCGCAACCGGCGCAGCAGGGGCTCATCGAACACGAACACCACGGGCAGATCCGGATGCGATGCGGCCGCGGGGTCGCGATCGCCGAGACTTTCCGCGGTAATCCACACGGCCTCCGGTGGCGCCGACTGCTGGGTCGCCGGGGGTCCGGCCGTCGCCTCGAGGTTGTCGTCACGCCTGAGCCGGGGGTCGTTGAATACCAGCGGCTCGCGCTCCTGGGTGGCAGGCCAGTCTGTGATCGGACAGTTCTGTTCGAGGGGGCAGGTTCCGCACAGACCTGGTGCGCGCTTCTCCACCTGCCATCGGGAGAACCCGTACGCCTTGCCCGTGAGTGCGCCGACGGTCCATTGCCAGCCCAGCCTGTTGGCTGCTCGAGAGCCGTCCACCAGGTGTCGGTACATGAGATCTTCGCCGTCGCGCCAGCCCAGCCCCGCTCGGACGCTCCACTGCGAGGCGAGCCACATGCGGGTCTGATTGGTGAGCCAGCCACTGGACACCAGTTCCGCCCAGGACGAGTCCAGGCACCGCGCCGATGATGACCACGGATTGCTTATTGGTGCCGGACCGTTGTCAACGGTGCGCTCGTCGACCGCGAATCGCAACGAGTGACGGGACGCTGTTCCCAAGCGCGCATAGAGATGTCGCGCATATTCCTGCCAGAGCAGCTCATCGCGAAACTTCATCACGTCACTTTGCGGACCCCCGGCCACGTGATCCCACACCTCGCGCAGCGTCAGTAGCCCATGCCGGATGTAGGGCGACAGTCGCGAAGAACCGCGCGTGTCCGGCGGCCAGACGTTGTTGCGCCTCCGCGCATACCCGGCCACGTCATAGGCCTGTAGCGCCGCATCCGCCGCCGATTGGCCGCCGCGCAGGGACACCGCTGATGCCGATGCTGGGGGCGCGCACAGATCCCCGAGGTGGTCGGTTACCCAGGCGTGGAGCTCATCGTGTGGCGGGGGATCGGGGAGGCGCTGAGGTGTCATGTGATTTCCACCCAGCGCGTTGTCATCCCATCAGTATCGCGGCCCGGGGCGACTAACGTGAGCGCCGTGGCTGTCGTCGTCGTCGGAGCAGGGCTCGCCGGGCTGGCTGCTGCTCGTCATCTCACCGCCCGCGGTGTCGAGGTCACCGTGCTCGAGGCCTCCGACGGCGTGGGCGGGCGCGTGCGCACCGATGTCGTTGACGGCTTCCGCTTCGACCGCGGCTTCCAGTTGTACAACCCCGCTTACCCCGAGGGCGTGCGCGTTCTTGACCATGAGGCACTTGATCTGAGGCCCTTCATCGCAGGTGCACGCATCGTCATCAGCCGCAGCGGGCGCCGTCAGGTAGAGCGGGTTGCCGATCCGCGTCGCGAACCCTCGTGGCTTGTCCCGTCGCTCCTGGCGCGCATCGGCTCACCGGTGTCGACGGCGCGCTTCGGCGCTTACGCGGTCTCCCGCGCCGTTCGGTCGGTTGAATCGCTGCTCCGCGATCCCGACGTCACGACCGAGGAGGCGCTGCGTCGGGCAGGCGCGGATCGCTCGCTGATGGAGCGGGTGCTGCGCCCGTTTTTGTCCGGTGTCTTCCTGGAGTCCGAGCTCACGACGTCGCGGCGCTTCCTTGACGTGGTGCTGAAGTCTTTCGTCCGGGGCACTCCGGGCGTGCCGGCACTGGGTATGGCGCGTATCCCCGAACAGCTTGCGGCCAGGCTCGACATCCGACTCGGCCACCGGGTTGCGGCGGTCTCGGCCCGGACGGTTGATGTCGTCGGCGGCGACGCGCACCGCGCCGATGCCGTCATCGTCGCGACCGATCCGGCGACGGCTGCCGGGCTCATCGCAGAGATCTCCGCGCCTGCGGCGCGTTCGGTCACAACCTGGTACTACCGACCCACCCGCGCGCCCGAGGATCTCGCCGACGGGCAGGCGGTGCTCATCCTCGACGGCGATCACCGCGGACCACTCGTCAACACCGTGGTGCTCACTCATGCCGCACCCGACTACGCCCCAGCGGGAAGCGCGCTGATTTCGGCGTCAGCGCTCGGCGTGTGGGATTCGCCCGAGCACGAGAGCGCCGTCCGCGAGCACCTCGCGTGGTTGTACGGCGTAGCGACGCACGACTGGGAACTCCTGGCGAGTTATCCGATTCCCTATGCTCTACCGGCCATGCCGGTGCCCTTCGATTTGCAGAGGCCGGTGCGCACGGCCGACGGTGTGTACGTCGCCGGCGATCACCGCGATACGTCATCGATTCAGGGGGCTTTGGTGAGCGGCCGTCGAGCGGCCCAAGCGCTGCTGACTGATCTCTTCGCGAACGCTACGGATGCGGGCAGCCCGATCCGTGAGGATTAGCGGGCGGTGCGCTTCAGCAGGTATTGCAGCCATCGGATATCGAGCAACATGAATCCCACGGTATGGATGGAAATTAAGGCCGGGGGCCTTGCGGGCTAAAGCGTCTCTGAGATGTTTTGCCAGAACACCGTTAGGTTTCTCCGGAATCTCACTTCTCCGGAATACAACGATGACGGCCTTCGGCGCCAACTGTTCCATCGGGGGACTTCCCGACGGGGGCACGGCGATTGTTTGCCGGGCATGGCCAGGCGGTCCGCGTGTGATCGGTTCGAAGAGGTGACCATGGCCCCTGACGCAACCACAGACCGGTAGGGTACGGTGGCGGAAGTTAGGCTAGGCTTTGCATAGAAAAGGGAGGCGGCCGTGAGCACGTTCAATATCGCGCTTCTGGGCGCTATTGCAGGTTTCACCATATTTCTCGGCCTTCCGGTGGGCCGGGTGCGGAGTCTGCCCACGGCGACGCGGGCACTGCTCAGCGCGGCGGCGACCGGTGTGCTGCTGTTCCTGTTCTGGGACGTGCTCGTCCACGCCGTCGAACCCGTCGAGACCGCTCTCGTCGCGGTCAGCCAGGATGGAACCGGCACCTGGATGGGGTTCATCTCGCTGGCTGCGGTCTTGGTGGCCGGTCTGATCCTCGGCCTGATGACTCTCGTCTACTACGAGCAGTGGATGGTGGGCGCTAAGGGCACCGCCCGGCCGCATGGACCGGGTGCGGCAAGTGTGGCTGAATTCACCGAACCTCGCGCCTTCGCCACCGTGTCACCCGCACGGCGGTTGGCGATTCTGATCGCCCTGGGCATTGGCCTGCACAACTTTTCCGAAGGTCTGGCAATCGGTCAGTCCGCCGCTGCCGGGCAACTCAGTCTCGCGATTCCGCTGATCGTCGGATTCGGATTGCACAATGCAACAGAGGGTTTCGGTATCGTCGCCCCACTGGCCGGTGAGCCGACCCGACCCAGCTGGGGGTTCCTGGCATTGCTCGGCCTCATCGCCGGCGGCCCGACGCTGCTGGGTACCTTGCTCGGCCAGTCATTCGTAAATGAAACGGTCTCCGTCGCTTTCCTGGCGCTGGCCGCAGGATCAATCCTGTACGTGGTCGTTCAGTTGTTGCGGGTTGCGCAGAACCTCGGTCACCGCACGCTCATGTTCTGGGGACTGCTCCTCGGAATGATCCTCGGGTTCGCGACCGATTTCGTAATCGTGGCCGCGGGGGCTTAGCCCGCCGCGGCAGCCTTGCGGGCTGCCCGATGCCTGGAGCTCGAATCTGCCGCGGGTGCAGCAGCCGACGACCGGACCGACGCCGCGGATCGCGCTGCTTTTGTCGACCGCGACGGGACCGAGGCGGCAGGCAATGGGCCGGGATTGAACGGTTCGTTGCGGATCCCGGCGGTACCCAAAACATCATTGAGAATGGCGGGGCCGCCGGTCTGCTGCGCCACGGTGGTGATGACATTGCGCAGGCTCGGCGAAACCCACGGATTGCCGGTCGTCAAGTCCGCCGGATTCGGGAAGCCAATAGGCGCGACGGTCAGCCAGGTCAGCTGGCCGAGCGTGCCGATGTTGCTGAGAAAGCCGTTGACCGAGTCGTTCCATGCAGCTTCGACGTTCAGGCTGGCGAGGTCGGTGACCACCTGGGTGGCGGTCGCGATCGCCGACTGGGTCAGGTAGGTGAGACCGCCCACCGTCGCCCTGGCGAGCCCGCCCAGCAGTTTCGGCAGGGTGGCGGTCAACATCGTTTGAATGTTTCGGGTGAGGTTTGAGGTGACGTAGGTGACGGCGTCAGTCGCCAACTGGATGCCCGCCTGCACTGGGGCCAGGATCTGTGTTTGCAACTCGGCGAGCGCGGCCGCGGTATCACCGGCGGCCAGATAACCGACGGCGCTGGCCACCGCTGCCGGGGTGTTCCACACCGCAGCCGCCGCGCCCGTACCGAGAGCCAGTGCGCCTTCGCCGACGGCAAAGCCGTAATTCGACAGGTTGAAGATCACCGCGCTCAGCGCACTGGTCGAGAACTGGTTGACGTCATCGGGAATCAGACCCAGCGTTTGTGGCCCGTACCTGACGGTGGTGGGCGGATCGGAGGGGAACGTCACGGTGAAGAATTCCGTCCAGTACGGGTCGGCGAAGACGTAGGTCGTCCCGTCGTTACCGAGGGATTGCCCGCTGAGGATTTGATAGTTCAGCTGCTCGGCGACGCCCGCGATCGCGGTGATGGGGTTGGCCAGCGCCGAGAGCTGGTAACTGGTCGAGACTCGCTGGACCGAGGGCATCAGGTCGGACGGGGTGATCGCTGTGATGGCTGTCGCGGTCACGCTGAGAGCAGCGATGCTCGCGATCAACTGGGAGCGAAGCGAAATCTGCACAGTGACTCCTCGTCGTCGTCTTTCCTGGTTGGAAGGTTAGTTGAGGACGTCGGCTTATGCTGGGGATCGGCCGCGGATGTGATGCCGAGCGAAGGAGCGGGTCGTGGCTGTTCCCAGTGCGTTTCGTTGGCCGCAGGCCCGCGATGCGGGGCGGCCGGCCCGGCGTCGTTCCCGGATCAAGCGGGCCACCGGCTTCGACCTTCTTCCCGGCGACCGGATCGTGGACGAATACGCACGGCTGCTCAACACCGGCGACCCGGTAGCTGAGCGGTTTGTCGACGAGACGTTTCTTGGGCCGCTGGGCCCCAAACGTTCCAGGGAGATGTTGAACCAAGCGTTGGAGACTTCCGTTGATGACGTGCCAGAAGCGCCGGAGTCGATGAAGGCGTTGTTCGCGGAGTTCGAACATGTTCCGGACTGGGTGGATCCATACCTGATTGAGCAGGGCGCCGCGGTCTGGCGACGATGGGGATACACCCTGGGCTCGATCGGCAACGCCGGCACCCTGGACGCCTACACCGAGGCCTCGCTGGCGGTTCCGTTGTCACTGTCGGGCGGATACGCGGGGGATTCCGCGCTCAACCGCTACCTGGAGACCAGCCGTTGGTGGATCGAGGTGTGTCGGCCCGGTGCCACGCTGACGCCCGGCTCGCTCGGGCGGCGTATCTCAATGCAGGTTCGGGTCATGCATGTCAGTGTCCGACGTCGGGTGGCTGATCACCCGGAGTGGGACTCGCACCGCTGGGGGCTTCCGATCAGCCAGGCCGAGATGATGCTGACGCTGCTCGGCGGAAGCGTCGGCCCCGGACTCGGCCTGTACGCGTTGGGCTATATGACGTCGCCGGCTGAGATCAGGGCGGCCCTGCACTTCAACCACTACCTCGGCCACCTGGTCGGTATGCGATCCGATATCTTCCCGGAGACCATCGCCGACGGAATCAGGATGCTGTATCTGTTTGATGCCACCCGTTCCTATGACTCGGGAGCCATCGGGGCCGAACTGGTTGAGTCCTTCGTGCCCGCCTTTGCACCGCTGCCGGAATATCGAGGCATCGAGCGCCTGCGCGCGCGGATGCACCTGCACATCCAGGCCGCCTACGCCCGGCTGTTCATGCTGCCCGCGAATCGTAAGCGCTACCAACTGCCCTCGCCTTGGCTCGGATTAGTTTTACTACTGATGCGCGTTCCCCTCATCTGGGCACTGGAGATCGCCCGTCGCATCAGCCCGGCGGCCGACAGGGCGTGGCAACGCGTTTCGGTGCATGCGTGGGAACGATGGCTGGGATGGTCGTCGCAACGAAAACCCGCGCAGTACAGGGCCGCGGCACCGCTGCGTCGCTAACGTCCCCTGCCGGGCATCCTCACCAGGGGCAGAAGAACACTGGGACGCTTGTCGGCGACCGCGCTCGCGATCACACCACTGCCGTAGGCGGCATCCTCGACCAGTCGTAGCGCGACATACCGCACCGGATCGAGTTGGGGGCGCCGGATGAACCACTCGCGTGCGAGGGGAATGAGCATGGTCGCTGCAGCGAATCGGCCGAGTCGGCAACGCGGTGCGGTGGCCAAAGCGAGCCATCCCAGCGGCCACCATTCGCGGCGAAGTAGATGTCCGGTGGCGGCCGTCTCGGCTACGAGACCCTTAGCGACAACTAGTGGGGCAGCCGCGGGGCTAACGGAGGACGAGCGCAGTTTGCGGGCTAGGAGGCCGGTCGATAGACCGGCAATCGCGAGTTCGGCGGCCATGGCAAGACCGCGCGTTGGCCACCGGGCCAGCACAAGCAGTCCGAACACGAGGTTCCAGAAGGACAATCGTGCCGGTGCGAGTCGTCGCGGGTGTCGAATGTCCAACTGCGCAGCGGAGGTGCCGTAGTCGAAGTGTCGCCGCGCCCAGTCGGGCAGCCGCGGCCGGATTTCATGGATCACGAACGAGGCGGGTTCATAGCGGACCATCCAACCGGCGTCGGACAACCGCCAGACCAGGTCGACATCCTCACCGACCCGCAGCGCCTCATCAAACACGAAGGAACCCAACGCACTTCGCCTGATCATGATCGCCGCCGACGGCAGGTACCCCAGCTGTGCGCCACGTGCCACCAGCTCAGGTCGATGACCCATGTCGAGTGCGGAGCGGGTGATTTCGTAGCGGGAGAGCATGTCCGTCGAATTCGAGCGGGGTCTGATCCGCGGTGCGACCGCGGCGACCCGCGGATCATCCAAGTGCGCGACGAGTGGCTCGAGCCATCCAGGTGTCACCGCGCAATCAGCGTCGACGAACGCGACGACCGGCGCAGTCACCGCCTCAAGACCGGTGTTACGCGCGGCAGCAGGCCCGCGATTGACCGGGTGGCGGATCAGGGTCGCGCCATGCGCACGGGCGACGTCACCGACTGCCGCTGAGGTTGACGCGTCGTCCACCACGATGATGTGCGTCTGTGGCGAGTTTGCCCGAAGCGCGGTCAGACACTTGTCGAGCAGGTCCGGTCGCTCATAGGCGGGCACGACGACTTCAACGACGCTGGTCGGTTGGTAATCGCGGATCGGCAGCGGGTGAATGATCCCGCGGGGCACCAGCATGTCGACCACGGCGCGTTCGACACCGGAGGAGGGTACAAGTCCGGCCGCTCCGGCAGCCTTGAGGCGAAGGACGAACGGTCGTGCCGCCGAGGCGATCCGGAAGATGCCCCACGGCGTACCGCCCAGGACGACCGAAGCGTGGCGCCAGATCCGCACTCGGTCATCGAGAGCAATCGCCCGCCCGGCCGGCAGCCCGGCGGAGCTACTCCGCTGCGTGTCTTCACCCATTGTGGCGCCCAGTATCCCAGTTCCGGATCGCGTGCCCCCCGGCTCTGCTTCCCGGGTTCTGCTGCTGGTCGCGGTTACGATCACAAGCGTGAAACTGCCCAAGACACTCGCCAGGATCGCGGGGTTGTTGGGATTGGTTGCTCTGGCACTGCCATTGGCCGCGCCCACTGTGGCCGAGCCACCGGTTGCCCCCGCCGCGGAGACCTCGCAGTGGATCGTCGTCGGTGTCCCCGCCGCCAACTCGACCACCGGGACCCTCACCGCATTCCAACGGGTCGGGCAGCAGTGGAAGGTTGTGCTGGGGCCGACGAAAGCCTTTGTCGGCGAACTCGGGATCGGCGCCCCCGCCGACGGCGTCTACCGCACTCCCGAGGGAACGTTCGCCTTCGACCAGACCTTCGGTCGTGAACCCAATCCCGGCACCAAGATGCCGTATTTCCAGGCCACCAAACAGGATTGGTGGGACGAGGACGCCTCCTCGCCGACGTACAACACTTACGTCCACTCGGTGAACAGTCCCTCGGCCATCACCGAGAACCTCTACGACTCCGGTCCGGTCTACGACTATGCGGTCAATATCGCGGTCAACCCGCAACGGATTCCCGGAAAGGTGTCTGGGATTTTTCTGCATGTGACCAACGGCAGCCCGACCTGGGGATGCGTGGCCATCGGTCGTGATGAGATGCGCTCGATCCTGACCTGGCTCGACCCTGCGGCCTCCCCGCGGATCACGATCGGTGTCGGAAGCCCGTCGCTGATTCCGGTCGGGTCCTAAACCCGGTCCCACTGGCCGAAATCGGCCGCGAGTACATCGTCCACGTCGACGTGAACACCATCGATCAGCACGCCCGGGTCCACCGCGGTGACAACCTCTCGCTGAAAGAGCACCGCCGCGGGTTCACGCACACCGCCGGACCATGCTTTGGTCTGCCAGGCCCACCGAAAGCCCGGAGTGCTCGAGTGTCCGATGACACCATCGGCGATCGCCCACCCCAATTCCCGGTTCCCGCCGTAGATACCCGTACGTTCGACACCCAGGACCGAATTCAGTCCTTGAAACCACTGCAGCGCAATATTTTTCCATGTTGTGGAGTCAATCGGCTCGTCGACGCTGAAGAAGATGGGCGCCGAACTCGGGCCGCCGGCCGCGCTGTGCAGTCGCAGGGCAATGGTCGCGTCCGCAACCCCACCGTCATATCCGCGGGTGAAGTCCGAGGGCGAATTCGGCCAACCGGGCTTTCCGTACTGATAGCAGCTGACGACGTGCAGACCCTGGGCGCGCATACCCTCGGTGAACTCACGGGTGACCGGCTTGAAGTCGAAGGTCGCCCCGGGCCGCAACTCCGATACGTAGACCAGTGCGCCGTCAAAGCCCGCCGCCTTGATCTGTTCGGGGGACACCAACCGCTCGGCAAAGTCGATCAGCCTCATACCGGCCGCGGATGCCCGCGGCGCACCTGCGGTGGCCGCCACGGTGCCCAGGCCGGCGAGTGCGGGGGTCGCCAGGGCGTATTTGAGGACCTCGCGTCGAGAGACGGATCGCGTCATGAAGGCAGATCGTATCGGTGTTGCGGATAGGTTAGTTGGTTAGGAAAGTGTGTCCGCGCGCGTGGGAGAAGCAATGCCGATGTCTAAGCATGACGCCGGACTGGCGGGTGCCGATCGTCGGCTGCGCTACCAGCGTGTCTACGACCTGGTGCTGGAAATCATGTCTGAACGTGGGCTCAACCCGGGCGACCGGTTGCCGACGACCGCCGAATTCGCCGAA
>Ga0194039_1001175_pt1 | contig 14317 bp, 14 predicted proteins | sample JunL228m_MetaG_FD_148679 | JGI IMG/M metagenome (GOLD analysis project Ga0194039, IMG submission 148679) | Anoxic zone freshwater microbial communities from boreal shield lake in IISD Experimental Lakes Area, Ontario, Canada - Jun2016-L227-8m | ecosystem: Environmental > Aquatic > Freshwater >... | reverse complement strand
CACGTTCGCGGTCTTCTTTTATAATTTCACAATAATCTAAATCATCAACATTGGCTACAAGCCGCATAGTGGCTCTTCCATCATTAGGCGTGTGCTCACATCGCAAAGCCGGAAAAAGCCGTTCTGCCTTCTCCATGCATCTGATAGCGTCTCTTCTGGAAGGTGCCTTCCCTTCCTTGCCAGCTAGGAAGGTGCGAACGTCTGGAGAGCCAAAAGCAAAGTCCTTCTTCCTATTCTCACCCTTCGCTATGGTCTTTACATGCTCATAGAGCATCACGGCCCGAAGTTTGATCTTTGTGGATGCCTGGATTATCCTTTCCGTGGCATTCGCGGCGGGCCGCCGGGCTATGGCCTCCCTTATGGGCTTGAAGGCTTGTCGTATGTAGGCATTGAGCAAAATGAGCTTCTGGATAGGGCTTTTCTCTTTCTTGATCGCGGCTCCAGCGTTTACCAACAGCTCAGAAGCACCCTTCTTGTCTATTAGCCGCTCCTCCCTGGCAATGTCCAAGATATCATTGAACAGGGCTACAGAAGAGTTAAGGAGAGCTTGCAGCTCCGAAGCTGGAATTTCCAGAATAGGATCATCCGTTAGAGGTTGCATCCCTAGACCACCCCTTCAACGGAAATCTTTATCTCTTTGGCGATCCCACTATGTCCTTGCTTATTAGCGACACCTTCCGGTAGCTTGGCCGCAACCCGGAAGGCTGTCCTAGAGTCTTTTAACATTCTCAGCCTCCATTTTACTATGGGTTCTATTACTATCAGTTTGGTTAATTATAACTTATGGTCTTTCAAGCCTTCCCGCACCTTCTTGATGAGTTCGGGGTGGTCTCTCTCTAAGCCTTCTTTGATCCACCCGGCGGCGGATTCGCTTATGCTGTAGCGGGGCGTGACTGATTTTAGATACTGCATGGTGGCGGCGATCTCAATGTCCCAAACGCCGATCATCCGCCGCTTGGAAGTTGCAGCCTCAATAGCCTCTTGGAGCACCTTAAGATCAATCTCCTTAAGGCTTAAGGCTTCATTACTTAAGCTTTCTTTGCTTAAGGCTATGGCTTCCGGCTCTTTCTTCTTACTCTTGATATCGCCAAATACCTTGTCCATTAAGTCCCCTGTCATACCATCACCTCATCAGCAAGTTGAGAATATGCACGGGCTCCAGGTGACTCAGGATCAATAAGACAGATGGGTTTGCCGTAGGACGGGGCCTCAGCCAACTTAACGGATCGAGGGATAACGACTTTGAATACATCGTCTCCGAGGAGTTCCCTTACTTTGGTGATTACCTCTTTGCCCATTTTGGTTCTCCGATCGTGCATAGTCAGTAAGTATCTCAGCTTCAAATCCTTGTTAAGGTCCTCTGAGATCGCCCTCGATAAGTCCAAAATCATACTTAACCCCTTAATGCCATAGAACTCAGTCGGTATCGGCACAATGACAGTATCGGCACTCACCATTGCATTGATAGTAAGAAATCCAAGGTTTGGGGGCGTGTCAATGATGATGAAGTCGTAGGTGTTATTGCCCCGGACTTTTGGCTTCAGCATAGACTCCCTACCAGCTCCCTTAGCAGCTCCTAACTCCATCTCAGCCCGGCCTAACCTCTTATCAGAAGGGGCTAAATCCAGCCCTGCAATCTCTGTAGGTAAGGCAAGGCTGGATAGAGGGAGGTCTTGCATCAATAGTTCATAGGTGGTACTTTCCAGGGCGTCACCGGCTCCTAGATGAGTTGTAGCCGAGGCCTGAGGGTCCATGTCAATCAGCAAAACCCGCTTCCCTTTGACTGCAAGGTAGGCCGATAGGTTAACTGCCGTGGCGGATTTGCCAACGCCTCCCTTTTGGGATGCTATTGCTATTACCTTCATGCTTAAGGATTAAGCCTTATTGCCTTAAGATCGTTTCCCTTAATCATTACGGATTAAGCCTTAATCTTTAATGATAAATGACTTAGAATAAAAAAGATTTAGTGAACCCCTCTCTAATCGTCCCACTCACTAATAAGTGACATCATCCTTTCAGGAGGGACTTACTCACTTGATACATACAGGTACGTATCACTATTTAAGCGTTAACAGTTATGCCTTAATCATTAAGCGATCATCAATTAATGATTAAGGCATAATCCCTAGGTTTTTAGCCTTAGCATGTAGACTACACAAGCAATCCATAAGAAATTATTTCACCTTCGTTTCACTTCTGCGGCATTTTTCCATGATCTATACCTACGACCCGAAATTCCTTATATAGAAATGAAAAACGCTATGTTATTCACATTATATTTCAAAGGCGTCTAAATACTTATATATACTACCAGTTCATGTATTAAAAATAATGAATCAAAATGCCCTCCCACAAATAGCTTCTATTAAAAACCTAGAAAATAATATACGACGGTTAAGTTACAACCTAAGGGCGGCCCAAAGTTCTTCTATAGATATCAAGGACAGCTATGATTTTTATACTTTAGCGTTAAAAGAACTCTATAAGTCTAATGAACAGGATGCTTTTCTTTATTACGACCGAGCCAATTATGATCTTATAGATGCTATTAATAAAGCTAAGTGGGACCTCAATGGCCATAAGATACATTCCATCCGCACAATCTCATACTACTTCAAGCTTTGCGGACTTTATTCAATTATATATAGCATACTAAGCACAATTATTTTTGCTTATTTCATCTATTCCTACGGAGATATCAGAATCCAGAATGTGCCATTGTGGAGTGCCTTTTATTCTGGATTAGGTGCCTATTCATATATATTAGGTGAGACAATCAAAGAGCTTTATAGTGAAGGTATAATCACAACTAGCAGGCCTGGATGGTTTATAACTATACCTATCCTCTGTATGGTGTCCGGTTATATGGGGTATCTTATTTTCAACAATGGTATAATTGGAAATGGGGTAGAATCCTTAGACCGTGTTTCCATGACGGTATTGATTTGCTTTCTAGCGGGTTCAATTTCTAGCTGGTATTTATTAAAGATTAGATGATCAGATGAATGATTGAATCACTTAACTCTTGGAAGACCCAAACTAAGATTATCCGAGGATGTCATCCTCCTTCATTTTTCGGGCCTTTGCAAGGGCCACATCTTCGGATAAGCCCTCTTTGCCTTCCACCGGTCCTAAGTGAGCTTGTTTCATCTTTCCATTGTGGCCTCTCCATTCTGCTTTCCAATATCTGTAGCTCTTATCACCCTTTTTCTTTGTGTAAGTGAACACGCTAATCTCTTCCAGCCTTATGGATAGATCCAGGGCTGTAGCCTTCTCCTTGAACTCCAGAGCCCGGCGAATGACATTCTCCTCTAAGCCGGAAGGCAATAATTCAGGGTCCTTATCATGGGCGGCCTTTAGGCGGGCGGCTCCATCCTGTAGATCATGGCTTTTTGAGGTAAACTTCCGGCGTTTTGCTCTTAGATCCCCTGCGAATTTCCTTCCCATGCAATGTAGTTCTACTTCATATGTAGATAAATCTATGGTCTATGAAGTAGAAAACTTATTAAAGATAGAGGCGGTTAGTATGGGTTATGACTTTAATGCATTTGGCCCGACGCGATAGGGGCCGGAAAGATGAACTCATGAAGATTTGCACTGCAATCGTCTTCTTGGAAGAGCAAATTTGTGAGAAAGAGAGCATCATTAGGGAGCAGTCTGTTATTGAAATGACGGACGGACTTCCTAAGATAACTCACTTCCTTGATGAAAGCCTGGTAGAGAACCTTCAGGAAGAGATTGCAGTTCTCAGGGTGAATAAGGGGACCTTGCAAGGGATTCTCGATGAGATAGAGGGCATCTTCGGGTCTTTTGCGTTGGAAAGCTGCTCTATGGAAATGCTCGATGCTAAAATTGACGCGGTAAGGGAGCTTCCTGAGACCATAGCCCGGAAGGTCTCCAGGTTGATCATCTCTCTTCTGGAGAAGAATCCGGGGCTTACGGTGCCGGTGCTCCTCACCAATGAAGAGCTTCAGAGTTTGGAAAGTCAACGGGGGCTTGCCACTATGGAGGGGCTTGCAGAATCCAAAAGGTTGATCAGGCTGAAAGATCAACTTGCACCTTTAATCAGAGACGGGGGCATAATCGCAGAGGACATTTTCCATCCTCAGAGAGCGATAGTCCGAGATCCGGCAAAGATTTCAGAAATGTTGGCGGCTTGAGGTCGTTACTCTCCGAGTGCACACGTGCACTCAGGGAGTTACGACCTACAAAAGGCTCGCAACTCTCCGAGTCCGTGGCACGGACTCAGGGAGCTACGACCTACAGGGTGATACTTATGGATGAACAAGTTTACACTAAAATGATGGAAATCGCTACCGGGCGGGCTCCACGAGATCAAAAATGGTTAGATGCTCAGGCTCAGCTCGGACACGTTGCAGAGGCGGCTATGGAGCGGGAACGGGCGGCAAAAGCTCCTCCAGCTCTGACACCGCGGGAAATGGAGCTTTGCCAAAGAGAATTTGACTTGCAGCACTTTGGCCGCGGGGCTATGGAGAGATATGCCAGGGCCTTAGAGCCTGAGGATAAACTTCTCTTGCCAGGTGAGAAGCTACAGGGGCATGAAGCTGGAGGAGAGAAGAGACCCTTGCCGCCGCGGGGCTTGAAGTTGCACCACGGCGAACCGATCAGGCAAAAGCTGATCCTGCAAAGAGGTTAATGCTTAAGGCAACTTTGCCTGAAGCATTAGCCGCTATCTATTGGTCTTCTGATATCGATTGACGCTTCAGGCAACTTTGCCTTAAGCGTTGATGCTTCCGGTAACTTTACCGGAAGCATCAGACGCTACCGATTGATCAAGGATTGCGTGTAGTGACTGTAGGGGCATAAGCTCGGAGCCGGGCGGGTGTTCCTACCTGGTAGAGATAACGCCGATGCTTCTCCTCTCCTGGTAGGGGCGGGTTGTCGTCTTGGAGGCGTGCCGAAGCCTGGGTATCCCATAGAAAACCTGCTCTTTTTGTTCAAGGTTATCCTCATCCTGAAATTGCACCGCGGCTCTGAAGTCCATAACGGCATGAACACGGGCTAAGCGTTCGGGCTGAGTGTGTTCTATGGAGGAGTGGTCCGAGGGAGACGGTACACGGGGCGGAAGGGATGCTTCCTTCAATTTGGCGGATTCTACCTCTTCAAGTAGCTGCTCTTTGAGCCGTTGCCTATTGATAAGATGAATTGCCAGATCGGAGGCGGCTTTTTCTATGGCATCGGGCTCCAAGGGTTCCGCCAATTCTTCTTTGACTTTGATAAGAGGCATATCAATAGCCGGGCGGGGCTCGGATATGAGTTTTCCCCTGTCTATGAGGTAGTGCTCGGAGGTGATGCTCTCCAGGTTCAAGTTCCGACAATCGGAACTTGAACTACAAGGGTCTATGAGGTAGTTCTCGGAGAAGATGCTCTCCAGGTTCACCATTGGGGGGGCTTTTGCCCCCCAATGGTAGCGTCTATGAGGTAGTGCTCGGAGGTGATGCTCTTCAGGATTGTATTAATTTGTGTAATTTTACACTTTCTAATAGTCTATGAGGTAGTGCTCGGAGAAGAAGGGGGGTAGCGGTTTCCACCACCAGGGGGGTAGCGGTTTCCACTACCAGGGGCCGGGCCTTGTAATTCAGGTGCGTAATATTACGCACCTGAATTAATCGATATCAGTAAAAGCTATGCAAAGCCATTCGCCAAAGAATGCTTCTTCAGGTATCGATTCTTCAGAGGCAAGCTTGCATTTGTTCCCCGGCGTGTCGGTTCTGTCGTAGTGGCGGCAATGCATACATGGTGAGTAGCCGAAAAGCTCCTCAGCATCGGCAAGCCTATTCCTCTTTTGTGCTCTCTCCTGCTCTCTACTTGAAATCGTCATCTATTGCCTTGAAACTTTCCCGTCTATGGTTCGGTTTGCGTTGTAAGTAAATGCCAGTTGTGGCAAGGGAAGCGTGTCCGAGCTGTCCTTGAAGATCGCTCACGGGAAGGCCTTTATCGAGGACCCAACTTGCATAAGAATGCCTGAGAAGATGAGCCGTTACACGTTTCCGCTCTCTCTTTGAGCCGATCGCAGCGGGCTTTGTTTGCTGGAGACCGGCGGCTATGGCTATTTGATCAAGGATGTGGCCTATTTCCCACGTAGAGATATGCCCGGCCTGGTAGCCGGGAAAGAGGAAGCCGTGGTCTATGTTCAGGGCGGCAAGGGCGGCAAAGACTGACTTTGGGGCTACTGTGGACCTGTCCTTTTTGCCCTTCCCCTGCGATATGTAGATGTACCTTTCCAGTTGGCTTATGTGCTCTTTCTTCAGGGAGGCGACTTCAGAGATCCGAAGCCCGACGCTTCCGAGGAGCCTTAAGAGTGCGGTCTCCCTGGTAGTGCGGGCATGGGCAAGAAGCTGATCGAACTCCTGAGGGGTGAGGAAGTCTTCAGGGTGCATATTCACCGCACCACTTCTTTTTATCAAGGAGACAATTGTAATCAGGCCCTAAAGCCGCTCTCTCCTTGATATGTTCATTAAGTCTCTCCTTTGATAAGGGAAGCATCGCACGCATAGCCCTACAGAGGAAGCATATGGTTTCGATAGGATACCAGCCTACAGGATTACCTCCCTTATCTGCTCCTCCCAAAATGCCATGTGCGATGCTTTTAATGATAGGCTTCAACAGAGTTATATCATAATCAGTAAAACCAGCATCATGCAAGGCTTTCACTGTAGCCTTATCAATCGTTGCTACTCCTTTGGCCGTGTCTAATCGGACTTGATAACGGCATTGAGTACATTGAGCATAGAACTTCCCCTTACCCTGGTAGTCCCACACGTTCCCGCAATGGTGACAAGTTATCTCCATAAGTCAGTAATAAGTCAGTGATAGTATAAGTAGATATCGATAGTTAGTAATTTTAAGAAGTGTTTCCAGAATCATTTTAATATGTGCTAAAAAATCGGTAGGCTTAGGCATCGGAGCCGTTCGGGTGAATTCCTCCAGAACGGATAAGCCTAAAAAATGAATTTTAGGAAGTATCCAGGATATGAAAAAGATATGGCATATAAATTTGAGGTGCCTTATACAATTCCTAAACCTCTAAAAGATGTGTCAAGGATTACAATGGGCTCCAGGGCCTCACTTCTATTGGCATGGGCATATATAAATAATACCGGTCCCGGTCCCTGCTCTTGTTTTGCCTGTCTATGAGTCCACTGCATACGGGGGCCGTGTCTATGTCTCCTTGCAGTCTCACCAAATAGGTAGATTATGAGATCAGCACTAATAGCGGGCTTGATTTGTGGGCTATGGAAATGAGGCAAGTGAGTATATAAGGGCGGCAAGTTCCGGGCATAAGAAAGGGCATGATCGTAGCACTCAGAGCCGTTCGCGTGGAATTCACGCGAACGGTGAGGGCTGTAGATAGGGGCGAAATGAGCCTCTTGTGTTGGGTTCCTAAAAATCATGGCTACTGCTATCGGTTTTTATAGGGGGGCAAGGAATAGGGCTGGAAAGGGCTTATTCTGCCTTCAAGATAACGGTTATTATGATAGAGTATAGGTATAAGAGACTTACACGTTTCTTATTATACTAACTAACATATAACTTACCTTAACCTATGCCTAACTTACTGCTAACTACCATGAATTGAGCACCTATCTGTAAGGGCTACAGATACGGGTTTAAACGGCGTGTCTATGGGTGTCTTTGGGGGCTGCATTAACGGCTCCTGAGAATTGTGGGTGAAATGGTAGAATTACCAAAACTCACGCAATCTCTAAAAGGGCTTAGAACATGGGTAAGACCTCCTTTCCTTACCTGGTAGTTTTCAACTTATCATTGTGATAAGTTGAACTATGCCCGTGTCTATGGAGAGCGTGCTTTGGGGGCCGCCCTGGTCTCTTGGTAGGCAATAGGTTGATACGTCTTTTGGGGCGGCATTTGGCAAAAAACGTATGCAGCACTTAAAAACACGGTTAAATCGCTATCACCGCACGCAAACGCCCATTTTTACAAATTAGATGTTCGAAATGAATATGTCTCTTTATGGTTTATTGTACTACAATACTATATTAGTATAGTAGAATAACCTCTAAGGTACATGTAAATTGTGGAGCCCTAATAAGTCAAAAAAGGCACCAATCATGCATGATAGCGATTTCAAAAACCCATGCGTGCGGTGATAGCGATTTTTTTGCCCAAAAACGAAATTCATCATGCCTGATGGCGTTTTTTCCCCCAAATCAAGGCTATTTGGAGCCTTGATCTGAGGAAACCGGGTAGCTTTTGAAACTTTTTTGGGATTCTTCAATCATAATCTTCTTTTCAGCCTCCAGATTGTAGTATGCTTCCGTAAATTTGATTCCGTGATAATACGTTCTTGAGTGCTCCTTATCTCTCTCGGAGTAAAAAGACCATTTCAATTCCTTCAGTTGCTTTTGCAGCTTCTTCCCAAAACTTGTAGGCTGAATTCTGAAGCCCCTTCCTTTTTCACTACCAGCAAAACCACTTGCAGCAAAATAGGCTTCCCACGCCTCAAATAGCTCTTCAAAGAGTATGCTGTCCTGTCCACTAGGCATAAGCATAGCCTGAGTAAATCCCATCAAAGGATCATTTTGAGCTATGAACTCATCCAGCCACTTGATCATATTAGGGGACGGCTTCAGCTTATCCACAAGGTATTTGCGGTATCCTTCAGCAAACCTTACCAGGAAGCCGGGTCCTCCCTTTTCCAGTAGCACATTCTCATATTCATTGATTATCTCCGACTCTGGCACCTGCGAATTCCACACGGTATATCTCAGTCTCCTCTTAATCGCTGGAGACACGCCTCCAGCGGTTCGTAGCTGAGGATTGGCTGCTAATATGCTTCCTCCATCATGGCAAACGGGTCTTTCCCGCCTACCGTGCGGCGGGCGGGCATTCATTACTTCCCCCGTCACTTGTTTGACACCCTGATCATTCAATATTGCTTCTTCCCCCGGCTCTGCAAAGTCCACACATTTTTTGTGCTCCATGAAAGCCGCCGAAAACTGGAGATTGCCGCTTCTACCAGTTTTTGAGGTGCAAATGATATCAACAGGTGCAAGCCATGATGTTTGCATACCAAATATCCTATTACGGATATTCATCCATGTACTTTTGCCCGCTAAGGTGCCGGGTGAGTGATGGATATCTAAGACCTGATCGCCCGTTACACCGGCCCAAATTGAGCCATATCGCCGCCAAAGGTAGTCTTGTGTCTCCTCATCTCCAGGGTGGCACCACTCCATGAAAGCATCAGCCTCAGTAGTATCCGCCCCAAAACCGCCCCATTCAATATTGCAGGGGTTCAAACTCAAAAAGTCCGGGGTAAAGGGTGACAGCTCACCGGTTTTTATATCCAGAATTCCCGTCTTGGTTAGCACCTTTCCGACAACGCTATCAAACTCAGAGATGCTAACCCTGTCACGGCGTTTTACCACGCCTATGATCTCTTCAGCAAACCTGTTATCTATGAAATTTAGACCTATGTGTGAGCAGAGGGCTAAAATTATCTGCTCACCATGTTTAGGGTTATCCTGTTGATAACCATAGGCTCCTGTCTCAGGATTGTAGATAACAATTGTGTCGTCAGTAAGAACCTTGAAGGGTGCCAGTTCTTCAACTATGTCCATAACCATTTGAATACGGCTTCTAAGTACTTCTTTCGCTGTCCTTCCCGGTCCCTCACACAATGCAAAGGGAATATCTTCAGCCGATAAGCCATATTTGACTAGGCATAAATCAATGACTTTGTTAAGAATTCCTTTCAGGCAACCCGTACCTTTTTGGGCATCCTGACATTCAATAAGACCATTGGCAACGGCAATAGCTTGAAGTGGCCCGCCTCCAGAACCACAGCTAAAGCACCGCCAAACATTCTTTTCCGTATTGATTACAAGGTTTCTCTTATGCTTAGAGTCGGGGTGCAAAGGATGTTCAAACCTGATATCCCCGCCTCCGAGGTCTTCAGCATTAGCCGGGGGTACAAAGATCTTCTCGATTCTGATCTTATCCAGCCATCCCCGTTTGCTACCTTTGCTTTGCCCGCCCGCCGCTCTCTTCTCTCCCTTCGCAGGGGCGGCGGTTTTCTTGTCAACTGTAACCTTCCTAAACTTCTCTACAATTGACTTGATGAGTGACAGGGGTACAACGGCTACAGGGACATCATGAACCAACGTGTACCGCCCGCCTTTCCAGTGACAGGAACCAGGACCGACACATTGACTTGCAGCAATTTTCAGCTCTCCTATTTGCCCATCCGGGTTATCAGGGTCCTTGAAGGTAATCTTGCCGCTCTTCCTCTCTTCATCCGAGGCTCCAGTATAGAGCAGAGCATAATCCGCCGCGGTGAGCTTATAGAATACATGCCCCGCGTCCGCTCTTGCCATTGAGACGGCACTTTCCGGGAAGCCATTCATAACGCCTAACTCAATGCATTTCTTCAACTCATCGAGATCAAAGATGATAACCTTATGATCCTGTCCTTGCCCGGCGATTATGCCGTAACCTGTCGAACTCTTCAGGTAGTTGATAAGATCAGGATCATCGGCACGCATAGGCGATTTTTGCCATGCACTTTCCCGCGGCTTCTTGGATTTATCCTTAAGTGCTGCTATCTTGCCGTCAATGATTGCCTTATCAGACTTTTTTCGGGCGTTTTCGCTTAGAATGCCATCAATATTTGACTGATAAGAATCATGCCCGGTACGGTAAAAACCGACTTTGCAAAATCTGAAGTCCTCATCCTCTGCAAAGCTCTTTGGTGGCTTCGGATTATCAGAAAATGCATACCGTTCATAGGCTTGAATTGCTATGATCTCATCCTTTGGCGGAAATTCTCCAGCCTTCAAGCGATTGGTAAAGTGATATTTCTCATAAAGAGCTTTACCGCGGCTTATCTCCTCAGGGAGGGGCGGCATTCTGATGCTTAAGAGCCAATGCTCCGAGGACGGAACAATTTCATAAGTCCACTGACAGTTATTGAGAAGAGAGTTCATTCCCGGAACTCCGGCTACTATCATGCCGTTTTCTCGGACATTGATTGCAGCTATGCTCATAGGAGATCCCCCTTAACGAAGCCCGCTAATCGAACTCCTTCATTTATGGCTTCTCTAGGAGTGTCCAAGTTATAACATACGATAGGATGTATTAAGGAATCCTTATCCTTAAGCAGAGATCTAATCAGGTCCCTATCATGTAGTACACTTTCCCGACTTTCAGGCGATAGGTCTTTTAGAAAATCAGATAAGGATACAAATCCGCATCCTCCGCTAGAGTATAAACATGCATAACAATGCTTACAATCTCCTATAGGGTATATATCTCCATCTTCATCCAATCGAGTAAGTACTATTGGTAAATAGCCGGTGCGATCAAGGCATTCATCACATACCCCACTTTGATAGTGATGATCGTTGTTGCAAATGATACAACGCCCTTCTTCAAACGCACCACACAAGGGACAATGGCAACCTTCCCTAACCCTAATATTGCATAGCCCGCAAATCCATGTCTCGATAGGCTCTCTATATGATGAGACACCCTTTAACCATGCTGGAACCTGTCTTTTTTGGTTTCTATAGATTGCCGGATTTCTAGGATGGCTCTTCTGGTATCCAGATATTAAGACTCCTGCATGTCCTTTTGTGACAGAAGGAGTATAAGGGATGCCTACGTTGCTTAAATATTGGCGTTGCTTTGCCGTTGCTGGTTCATCTAACCAGGCGGCATGTTTATGTACTTTCAATACGTCTTGACTCATCGCTAATCACATCCAAACTTTGAAGGTCCGGGCGTTTTCCTGGAGAGGACCAGGAAGGGAGGCGTCCGGGGCTTCAAAACCTAATCTCTATTCTTGTGTCTCTTTTGTGGTATAATGTCACTGTCTTTTTTCCCGGTGCGGCTCTTTCCATAGTTTTTTCGAGCTTTATCGGTTATTTCGATATCAAGCTTGCCTTTTCGCCAAAGTTCATAGGCTTGCATGAGCAAATTCCCGGCGGAATGGTGAACAGAGACACGGTGCTCTATTCCGAAGTGCTCCAAGACCTCATAAATTTCAGGATCAAGATGGAGCAACACGTTCGTTTCATTGTATCCTTCCTGAGGCATACGACTGTATTGGGTAATGTAGGTATTTAAGATTTGTGTTTTTGAGCCTACCACTAAGCCATGAATCTTGCCATAGCCGGTACTATGGCTCCTATAGGAGAATCTTTGTGCAATATCACAAAAGTACTTTTTCGCTATTCGCTGCATTTACCGATATCTATTTTAACAGGCAAGATGTAATTAATTGCATCCTTAAGGAGAATCGAACTTATGACTGAAATTGTAGTAAAAAAGTCAACCTCAGGGGGTCCCGGCCAACGGGGCTATGAGAACTTTGACAAGGCAAGCCTCTATGAGGCTATTGCCAGAAGAGCTAAGGTACAACTCAATGGTGAGGCGGTTACACCTATCGTTTTCAAGGCTGATCTTGCCGCCTTCTATCAGTGTGCCGCTGTAGGTCCTTTCACGGGCATCAGTGCCGGGCATACTATCATTGTCTCTGTAGAGGGTGCTGCAAGAACTATCACCTTTGCAGCCACGGCTGCAACCCATGTAAGCGGGGCTACTCCTCCTGAGGATATATCCCTCAATATAGATACCAAGTTCAAGATAGCTGTAGATGCTGATGCTGACGCTGGTATCTACCATGAAGTAACCATAGCACCGAGTTTGTGTAACACCGGGGCAAAGATAGCTACAGAGCTGCAAGCTAAGATCCGGGCTCTTGGAGGCATCTATGCCGGTGTCACTGTGACTTGGACTACCGTTTACACTATCACTTCAAGTCAGAGCGGAACGGGCTCTAGGGTCCTCATCCAGCCCGGCACGCTCGATGATATCTCTACAGAGCTGAAGATTGGCACCCTTGGTACTTCCAGCTCAGGAACGGGCAACGTGGCTAACCTGGCATCAATTACCGCGGCTGAGATCATAGCTATAGGGATGACTGGCATTGTCATTGACACGGTTGCCGGGGCTCTGAGGTTCACAAGTGCTGTAATTGGCCGGGGCTCAAAGATCCTTTCCGGGGCCGGAACTGCAAATACAGCTATCGGTATGACAAGTGCGGAGACCTCTTTGGGTGCTCAGGGCATGGGCTTTGATACCGATATGGAAGACGCTCTTTACTATGTAATGGCAATGCTCCGAGGAGAAGCCACCATCGCCGGGAAGGGCTTATCGATCAATACCCCTACCACGGCGGGCTTTAACATCCTCTGTGAGACCACGGCTTCAACTGCATGGGTTGACTTGATCGTTATGCCTTCCTAAATCTGACACCGCTTGGTTGCCGTTAGCGAATAACGATTGTTATTTGCTAACGGGTCTTCCATTGTTTTTTCGGGCATACCGTGAACGAAATTGAATATGGGTCTTTGGTAATTCTCCCTTCTCTCGGAGCAAATCAAAGATCTGGATAACGTGGTTGCTTTGCCAGTTGCCTTTTTGGTTCTCTGGAGGCGTGTATTGGCGTGCTAACCTATGAGAAATTTGAGGGATAGTTAGACCTTGCAGCTTCAAAAGTCTTACTTCTTCGCAAATTTCAGAAATTTGAGCGTGAGAGATCATACTTTAAGCAATGGATCGACAACTATTAATAGATAGCTATAGTAATTAATTGTGCTTCAAAAGCATTAGGGCCTCACTTAAAGCTGATGAAGTCCTCTAGTATCTAGTATCAGGGTTTAAAAGCAGAGAGAGCCGGGGGTGTTACCTCTCCCGGCTTCGATTTGCTTTGAATCATAATAATGGTTTCATAAAAACCTCAATAAGTGAGCAGAGCCGGGTTGCCTCAATCCCCGGCTCACTCTCTGTCATTTGCCCGAAGTGGAAGAGCGGGCAATGACTTCCTTTATTTTTCTTAAGATCGGTTCATGCTGAGGCTGATCGATTGTCTATGAAGTAGAACTTTTATCTTCAACGTTGCTGTTGGCAACGGTCCGGAGAGAACATCTATCAAGTCAAAGAAATAATATTAAAATGCTATTATATAGAAACGAAACCGAAACGGTATTAGCAGATCAACTAAAGCAAGCATCAAGCATAATTATATCCTTCTCGGACTTATAAATTTAAGGTAATTTTTAGTGTACAGCTTATATCCTCAGCACGGGTTAGGGTTCATAAATGGTAGTACTTCGCTCATCCTAAACCGTTGCCATCCGTCACGTTCGCGGTCTTCTTTTATAATTTCACAATAATCTAAATCATCAACATTGGCTACAAGCCGCATAGTGGCTCTTCCATCATTAGGCGTGTGCTCACATCGCAAAGCCGGAAAAAGCCGTTCTGTCTT
>Ga0194039_1001168_pt1 | contig 14359 bp, 14 predicted proteins | sample JunL228m_MetaG_FD_148679 | JGI IMG/M metagenome (GOLD analysis project Ga0194039, IMG submission 148679) | Anoxic zone freshwater microbial communities from boreal shield lake in IISD Experimental Lakes Area, Ontario, Canada - Jun2016-L227-8m | ecosystem: Environmental > Aquatic > Freshwater >... | reverse complement strand
GAAACAGACTACCTGCTTCTCTCGTTCCTCCAGCAGTGCCTTGCACCTTACGCGGCCACGGAGATCGGGGCAGAGATGAACAAATCCTTTGAGCGGCTCTTCGGGGTGCTCTCGGGATCCAAAAAGTGGAAGGAATGGTCCAAGGCCGTCCTCTTCCGATTTGAAAACCAGCCGCAGGGAACTCCCAAGGAGGTCAAGCTCTTCAATGTCCTCTACCGCGCCATCTCTCAACAGAAGGAGGTGAAGTTTTCCTATAAGGCCCTGAGAAAACCCACCACTGAGAAGATTGTAAAACCACTTCTGATGATGATGCAGAAGGGGCGCTGGTATCTCTACGGAGTTTCAGAAAGCAGGAAAGGAATCACCCCGTTTTCTTTTAATCGGATTTCAGACATCGAGATTACGAAGGAGAGATTTTCTGCGGACAGACTGCCCAACCCAAGGGCGATGCTTCATCACAGCTTTGGTGCCGTCATCAGTTCCGATCCTCCCTTTGATGTCGTTCTGGAATTTGAGAGCAAGGTAGTGGAGCGGATGAAGGAAACCATCTGGCATCCCGATCAGAAACTGGAAGATCTGCCGGAGGGGAGGGCCAGGCTCACCTTGCCTCTAAACAACACGATGGAAGTCGAGTCGTGGATTCTGAGCTGGGGGCCATATGTAAAGGTTATTGAACCGATGGCGCTAGTTGAATCAATTAAGTTAGATTCGTTAAAGTTAATGAAAATATATGACAAAGAAGCTAAAAAAGAGAAAGAATAAGTTTAACATCTTGACTAAAGAGCGTCATTTTACAGACGAGATAAAAACAATTATTTGTAATTTGCATCCAGTCGTTTCTGCTAATGAATTTTGCCATTTTTCTGAGCATGAATTATTTAAATTAAAGCGAGCTTTTGGATATGTAAACAATGCTGTTACTTGTCGCCTAACTTCTAAACTTGCAGAATGGATTTCAAATCGAAGCGAATTTAATGAGTATAAGGATAAAATAATAGAACTTGCATTAAGTCATCCCAATGCAAGTGGATATGATATAAAGTTGGAAGATCCAAACATATTAGCTGAGATAAAAGGAAATGTTCCGGTCAATGATGGTGATAAATTTGGAGCGGCACAAAAGAAGGGGCTAAAAGAAGATATTTGTTGTTTACTTGGAATTACTCAGGGAGAAAAAAAGGAAAAGGAACTAAAAATAGGTAAAGATAATTTTAAAAAATATTTTAAATTTCTTGGTCTACCTAATAGTCATGTTGTTCAGAAGGCAATGGACGAGTTAATAAATGCAATTAATAAAAATCAACCACCTGAAGAGAAGATTATCTTTAAAAAATATACACCTGAAAACTTAAATGCCGATGAGTTAGAGACAGGAAACAGGGTACATATTGTTTTTTTGAGTGTAGATAATCAAGAAGCAGAAAGCTCGCAATAGAACTTACTCAATGTCATGTCTAGAGAACTACTTCAATTTCTAAACGGAAATACTCAAGGAGCACTTCACGAGTGGCTAGATAAGAACCCAGACGAACCAAGGATTGCTTGGTATCCATCTGCGGGTCTGGATTTTGCTCCGTTGCTTTATTTTTCAGAATTCTATAGGGATAAAAATCAGCACCTCAATCTCCCTGACTCCCCTCAAATCATTTTATTTACAGACCCTTCCTTCGAATATCTCACCGGTCTGTCAGAGGGAAGTGATAGATGTATCCGTAGTGATCGCCCCATAACCCTTGGTGTTGATCAAAAGTTGGCTGTACTTAAAGATTTATGCGCCAACTGGGTTTTCGGACCTATTTCGCATTCAGGACTCACCTATAATGGTAAGAGACTAATTGTTGAATATGCTGGCAAAGCAGAGCCTGAGCGACTTGATCCAATCTATCTTCAAGATGGAGTAGCTATTGAGCATCTTTGGTTTTTGAATCTCAAGGTTTACCTAGAGGGTGAGAAACCTTTTCTGATGCCTTTGATCTATGCTTTTGGTGATACATCAGAATTCGTTTCACAAGTGCTCTTTCCGAAGAAAGCGAAGATCAGTCATCTTTATTGTAAAGTCCGGGGAGTAATGGAAGCTCCTTGGTTAGGATATGCCCTCAGGAGATTGAATACAGAAGTTGTTGTTACTGATTATGTGGAACTATTTTATCCTGAGGAAAATCAACCCCAGATAAATCAGGCGTTTGATGGGAACATGAAACTTCGGGGAGAGAGCGATGATGTTCCTGATCGCAATCAATGGGATCACTTGGCCGATGGATGGTACACGAAAATGCCTGTGGGTTATGGGCTTTCATGACAACATACGTCATCTTTTGTAGGAGCTTCCAGGTCCAACTTTATCAGTACATCCTTTGGTGAAGTCACCTCGCATAGAATTGGTACACTCCGTTCGCTCAACATTCTAAACCACTCTTCAAAGGCGCTTCCTGCAAGTTCAATTCTATAGCAGAAAGTTCCATTCTCACTCTCCTGGATTGAGGCTGGCAATTCTGTATTGATGCCCAATTCATCGATGTGAATTACAAGGGTCGCAGTATTCTCTTCCAGCATCTGGGAACGGAGATAATCAATTGTGAGTATTCCAGAACTATAATCTTTAGACGGGATTGAATAGTAGGTTTTGAGAGCTGGGAAATTGGACTCCAGATAGTCCACAACTTCTTTACTTGATGAAAACTCACGAATCCCCAAATGCGACGAGGGCTCGCATTGCACATTGATTTTCATCAGGGAATGGATCCCTTCCCATTCCTCTTCTTCATTAAGCTCGGTATCTAGATAAATGAACTCTCCGGGAAGTGCGTCGATGGCTTCCTGAATCTTGGGTGTGATGAGAAAAGGTGAACTATAAGACATCTCTGCCCAGCGGCTACTACCGTCAGCAAAAAATCTCTCTTTTTCTATCTGCTCCTGTTCACTGTCACCGAACATCTCCCAGCGATCCCTTACTTCTCTGATATAATCAGATGTATATCTGTGCCAGGGGTAACGAGAAAGGCTGCTGATCATGATTTCACCGGAATTGAGCTTTTGAATCCACTCCTTAACCTGGGCACGCTCTTCCGGTTCTAGGCGGGTGAGTTCGCCCGTGTTGTTTCTGTATCGGAGTGCCTTGAGATAGTGTTCAAGTTTCATCATAAAAATCAGTGTTTGAGGGATGGTTTGGAAGCTCAGGCCGCAATTTTCAACTCACTGTTGAAATACTCTTGTACCTCTATCCAGAGGGAGCCCGGGAAGGTAGTGGTATCAAGTTCTGAAATAAGTTCACCCCCCTGAAGTTCAAACCTCAGTTCCATCCACAACCTTCCCAACCAGTTTTCACCCTCCCAAACCCCATCAGAGAGTTTCATCCCCCAAAAAGTTGAGGATACTCCACTCCTTTTCGTACAATCCTCGATAATGATCGAATCAGGATTCTGTTTCACCAGTTCCTCCTGAAGTTTGGGGTAGAATTCCATTTTGATCCTCAAAACCGATCTCATCAGATTCAGATCATCCTCACTCCGAGGAACGATACTCACCCTTTCCTTATGTTTCTTCATTACCATCTTACAACTCATCGGGGATTTGGATTCCCTAATCTCCTTCCGTAGCAACTCATCTTCGAACCTCATACACTGAAAAAGATGCTCTGTGGTAGAATATCTTACTCCCTCTACCCGTACAGCAAGAGCACTCATATTTCCCAACCAACCAAGTTGTTCATCCACCTTTCTGAATGAAAGAACGGGGTGTTCATTCGGGTTGATCATGTTTGGCCAGCTGTTCAGGAGTTGTGTAATCTTCATGCGTCAACCATAACTGCCCGATGGTGACATCCTCTGTCATGAGCTCAAAAAAAACTGCAAATCCCACCGTTGTTGCCCTCTGCTACGACTTCGACGGCACCCTTTCTCCACGCTACATGCAGGAGTATGGCTACATCCCGCAGCTCAAGGTGCAGCCAAAGGCATTTTGGAAGAAGGCCCTCGCTCTCGCGAAAGACCAAGAAGCTGATCCCATCCTGACCTACATGTTTCTGATGCTCAAAGAGGCCAGTATGGAAAATGGGGTGGAGTTGACTAAAGAGTCCTTCACTTACCATGGGCGAAATATTGAGTTCTTTCCCGGAGTGGAGGGGTGGTTTGGAAGGATCAACCGCTATTCAGAGTCGAAGGGAGTCCGCTTGGAGCACTACATTATTTCCTCCGGCATCAAGGAGATGATCGAGGGGACCAAAATCGGTAAACACTTCCTCAAGATCTATGCCTCATCCTTCATGTATGACCAGAACGGGGTCGCCTGCTGGCCTGCTCTAGCAGTCAATTACACAACCAAGACGCAGTTCCTTTTCCGAATCAATAAGGGGCATCTCGATGTCTGGGATAATTCCCAGATCAATGCTTTCAAGCCGATGGAGGAGAGGCCCATTCCGTTCAGCAGGATGATTTTCATCGGTGATGGAGAGACTGATGTACCCTGCATGCGTGTCGTCAAGGATCAGGGTGGATATTCTTGTGCTGTCCACAAGGATACAAGAGCCGCCAAAAAGCAGGCAGGAAAATTACTCCAAGATGGAAGGGTCAATTTTGTTGCCGAGGCAGACTATCGGGCAGGCTCTCCGATAGATCAGGAAATAAAGAAATTCATCGCCCGCATCGCCAATGGGTAGAAAAGCTTAGTGTCGGCAGCCATAACCGGAATAGCCACGGTAGTATTCACCTCCTGAATAGCCTCCATAGCAACGGTAATTGTTATAGGGGCGGAATCCAGGGTTGCAGCCTCCTGATGTCCAGTTGTTCCAGCCCCATCCTCCCCATCGGCCCCAACCATATCCGTAACCGTAAACTGGGTAAATCCCTCCTCCATATGTACCATAGGGATATGGAGGGGCAGCGTATCCATAGGCGGGATAGAGATAAGGCGCAGTAACTGTTGTCCCATTGGGATAGGTAATTGTTGAACAGCCACCCAGTAGAATCATTGCTACCAATCGGAGCATATTTTTCATGAATCCCATGATTGCAGATCGCTGGTGACAGGAGCTGTCTTGATCCAAACGATTTTTATGGTGCTCCTACCAGCTAAGGAAGGAGATCTGCGTGCGCAGAGACAAAGCAGAGTGATGGCACTGCAACCAATGATTTCCTTTCAGTTTATGTGCAGGAAGAAGCTATGAGCACACTGGCATAGCCGTAGCAGAATAGGCTCTTCCAAATGGTATATCCAGAATGAGATATCTATTTTTCCCGCAACATATCTTGCCACCCCTGATAAATCATCACCATGGCCAAGGTATCCAATTCACAGTACTTGAGAAGGGCATCTTTGATTCCCATTCTTAGATTTTGCTTCATTTTTTCGGATTGAAGGCGTGCATAGGCAGTCAAAGCAGCTCCTCCTTCACGAATATCGCTTTCTAGGCCATTGATTTTTTCGTCTGTAACATCTGGGAAGTCACTGAAAAGAGGCGGAAGTAGATCATAAGGGTTTTTTATTTTTCCTTCCTCTATTGCCACCCACTGAATCGCTTTTTTAAAATTCTTACTCGATATATTTTCCTCTATATCACCCCCATAGTTTTCCCTCCCATATTGATTTTTTAAAAATTTCGACCCCGTTAGAATGGCTGGAAGTACTTTTTTTATAGAATTGGAACCGTTCATCATCGCGGAATAATAATGAGTCTGAACGAGTTCACAGAGATCAATCATATTTCTCGAACCCTTCCAAACATTCTTGTTTTCATCATCGCAAATTGTGATTTTCTTTATGAAGCTCATTAAAGCTGCTGCATCCTTGGGAAGCGGTTGTTTGGGTTCATTGCAAAGCTGTTCGTAAATTTCAACAAGCGTAGAGTTCTCATGATGTGAATATCTGAAGATTGGTCCATCATCTGCTTCAAGTTGTTTTTTCAGTTCCCTAATAAAGTCGTAATTTGGAAAAACCCCTGGTTTTACATTAATAAACTGGCCCGCATGTGAAACCTTGCCGCCTTCATCAATAACATGATGAGAGAACTGAAATGCAACAAGTTCATAAGGACGTCTTCCAGCTGTAAATGGGATGGGAACTCGTGTCGTTTCGAAGTCGATAAAGTGACGTTTTTTGCCCTCCCATAACTTCATTTTTTCTTTAAGCTTTTCTGGCTCAATAAAGTCATCCTTAACCTCACCTTTAACCTTACGCACCTGTAACCACTGTCTTGCAGTTGTATGCGAAATCGGTTTCTTTTTTTTCCCTTTGGGAACAATATCATCACGTTTGAGTTGTTCTAAGAGAACTTTCCTATCAGCAATTAGTTCATCTTTCTTTCGAAAGTTCCACAGAGAAAGAATGTTTGGTTTTTCAAAGTCTGTCTCGTCCCAGTTTAATTTCTGCTTCCAACATTCTTTAAATCCATCCTCCAGACCAGTTTCTCCTGTTGTATTCTGGAATTCACAAACCCCGCAAATACTCGAAAGTGGAGTTTCTCTTTTTTTATTATCAAAATGAATTTTAACTAAGTGCCCGATATCCGTTTTTAGCGTTGGATTCAGTTTTTTTATGTAAGCTTTTGCGTTCTTTTCTTTATTAATAGAAATGCAATGGAGCAGTCTTTTTGCTTCTCGTTTTACGCTTTCAGGATTTGTGATCTCAATTTTTAAATTATTTTTGCCGCCTTGTGAAATTGGAAAACAGTTTAGAAGGCCCGTTGTTTCACAAATCGCATTTTTATTAGAAAGCATTAACCTTCCGTTAAAATCAAATTTCAATTCTGCTGCATTTAATATAGCTAGCTGAAAGGCTAGATCTTCGAGAAGAGGCTTCCATTTAGAATTAAGAGACTTACCACTTTCTGTATTAAACTTTCTGCTTGGATCGAAGGCTTTAGCTTTCACTATTATTACAGCTATACTATTGCCATCTTTGTCAAGAATGTGTGGTCGCACAAGAACACCATCATGAATTATTGCTCCATCAAAAATTACCACTTTTTCTCGCTTCAGCAGTTCTCTTGTCTTTTGATCTGCGGTTTCTGGATCATCTACCGATAGATCCTCAATTGTATCATATCGATATTTAGCTAGTTCTCTTACCAGGAGTGTCCCTTCAGCCAATGCTTTCAAAAAAGCATTCCCCTCACTCTTATTGGCATATCTTTTATTAGTTGCGTAGAATATTTTAGTGGGGCATTCCCTTCCCATTTTAAACAATGATTGTGTAAAGTAATTCTGTGATGTTTTTTTAATCACATTTTCTTTCGTTTTAGGAAGTGTATTTTTCATGGAATTTAATGGGGTTCGTGATTTTTGATAAGTAGCAGTCTGCTATTTCTCTGTCAATCAGCCTAACAAGTATCTTCTGCTTCCTTTCGGAAGCCTACTTGATTGCTTATTATTATATTAAATATTTCTTTGTTTTTTAACAAATCGAAGGAAAACACTTATATGCAAAAGAAACCTCTCTACAAACCCAATTCCTACACAATCCCTGCTTATAAACTCTTAGATGGTCTCTCGCGCACCGATAAGGAGTTATATGCACAATTCGGTCCCATGGCTCTTCCTGAGTTTGATGTTGATGGGAAGACCACTCGTAGATATTCCGTATTTCAATATGTGCATCAGGTTGCAACAACTTCTGACAGACAGATTATCTATGATGCAGAGGAACGAGTCCAAATGCTCTATCAGTGTCTTTTAGAATCTCTTGCCCAGGGCGATGCTTCTGTGTTCCGTGAAATAGCTGATGCTATTGAAGCTGTTCATAGAGGGTTAAATGAGACTCCTTACCTCACTTATCCTCATGCTATTTTACAAGCTCATCGAATTCCTGAATCCTACAAAAGATCGCCTGATCAATCCTACACTCCATCCCCTAATTCTTATATGATTTGGGGGCCCGATTTACTGCCCACAGCATCGCAAGTATTAATGAAAATGGGCCGTAATCCTCTCTGTGAAAGTGCAAAACGAAGTCTGCTGAGAGCATGTGCGGCACTTAAGTTAAAATTATCTCCCGCTAAGTCTGGACCTCGTTTTAAGAAATAATTACGGACATACAAACTTTACCCATGTCACTAGTTAGAAACGATAATTGGAGTGAAAATATATGGTATGATATCACACCATTCCATTTCATTTTGCTCCGAGCCGCTCGCGGTTTCGAAGGAAGATGCATATAGGTTGGTTGGTGCTACAAAGATCGTACAGCGTTGGCTTTATTGGAGTAGAAGGGCAAAATCACAAGGGGAATGTTGGGTTGTTATAGTTCAAGAGGGTGCTCGCGGGAGGAAAACACTCATTGATTTTGAAAGCCTAAAACAGGCTTACAACCGATTTAAATCGGGAGAGCAACCACCTCTTCTTCCCTCAGAAACCGGGAGGATTCAGTTATGAGAAAGTTACCTCCAAAAGTAATTTTTGAACTCTGCCATCCTGTGGGTTCTGGTGACCGCCATCAGCAAATCAAACGCCTCGTTTGTTCACTCCGTGCTTTTGGGGCTTCCTCCTCCGAGATATTCCATCGTCTTCGTCCCAACTATGCAGCTGATGTATTGGATGAAGAAATTTTTGGCCTAATCGAATGGTCAGAAACCATCCCCTTTGAGTCATCATCCCCAGTTCGATTCAAAAAATCCTTTTTCTTACAAAAAGCCACTCCCCTCTCATCAGTTCCCCCCTCTCAAAAATCCATCACGCAAGAGGAAGCAATTTCTAATGCAGAGAAATGGCTAAAGGGTTTTCGAGCTGACCAGTCAGATCTCTTTCATTCTTCTCCCTGGCTTCCACCTGATGACTGGAAAGATGACCCCAGGTTGTTCTTCTCTACCATGTATGAAAAAGGTGAATGGGTAAATATCGTTTCCCATCATCGTGAAGGAAGGCCCATTGGCAAAGGAACAACACGCCTGCGAGAGGAGTGGCAAGGGCTTGCCAAAGAACATCGTCTCCCATTTTCGGAAGCAGGTGCATGGATTCGAATGAATCCTACTGATGGTCAAGGGATCTCAGATGCAAACATTACCGCATTTCGTTTTGCACTGCTTGAAAATGACAAGCTCCCGTTAAATCTTCAACTATCGCTCCTCGGACGTCTCCCACTCCCTATTAATGCCCTCGCACTTTCTGGAGGCAAATCAACCCATGCGTGGCTGCGTGTGGATGCACCAAATGCTCAGGAATACCGAAGGCGCCTTAAAGAGGATATTTTTCAACCTCTTTCACGATTTGGCTTCGATCAGGCCAATTCCAACCCCTCCCGACTAGCCAGGCTCCCTGGAGTCTTCCGTCAGATAGGTGCTCAGAACGGTGGTGAGCAAAAACTGATTTATTGCAACCCAGACCAATCCAAATTTACCGCAATTTTATGAATACAATCTCCCCCTCTACAAACTGGAATCCATCCCCCCTGCAAGAGTCGATCATTCCGCCAATCTTAACCATCAACGAGAAGTATAACCCTGAAATTGCAGTAAAAGCTGAGGCATTTCACAAATCCATCATTTCAGCGAAGGAACTAGTCCAGACAAACATACCTCCCCGCGAACAGATTACTTCTCCTTTTTTCTGTGTTCGTGATCTGGGTTTTATCTTCGGTGTCAGAGGGGAAGGAAAAAGCTGGATTGCCATGATGATGGCGAGAGCAATTGCCTCCAGTGACTCACTCCACAGCTGGGAAGTCACCAAGGCACGCAGAGTATTGTTCGTTGATGGTGAGATGCCTGTCGAATCAATCAAAGAGCGACAAGAAGCATTGGGAGATCCGCCTTTGCTCCTCTACTTCCTGCAGCACGAAATGCTTTATGACAGAGCATGCCAGAGCCTGGATTTAGCTGACCCTATTGCTCAGCAAGCGTTGATAAGGGTGATCCAGGATTTAGAAATCGAGGTTCTTATTTTGGATAATCTTTCATCCCTCTTTTTTGGAGTTAAGGAAAACGAGGCTGATTCATGGGAAATTGTCCTTCAATGGCTCCTTGAACTCAGAAGACTTGGCATTGCAGTCATCATCGCAGCTCATGCCGGACGAAACGGTGAAATGCGTGGCACTTCAAAACGAGAAGATCATGCGTTTTGGGTCATGAAGGTCACTAAAGTTGAAGTTCCAGACGGAGAGAGAGAAACCCGATTTCGAACGCATTTTACGAAAACGAGAAACTGTCCACTTTCGGATGTACCTCCTGTCGAATGGACCATCCGACCTAGTGGTAGTGGCGTTACAGTTTCAGCCCGAGCAGTCACTTCCGAACTAGCCGTTCTCGATCTTATTAATTCGGATATATCCACAGCAAGTGACATTGCAGAAGAAATGAATGTTTCAAAAGGCCGCGTTTCACAGATTGCGGCAAGCCTTAGAGAGCGAGGCTTTATTGAAGTCAACAACCGCCACTATTCAATTACAGCAAACGGAAAGTCCCGTTTAGAAGATCTCAACCCTAGGAAACGCAATGACTAAACGAACAAATCAAACCTCTCTCAATAAGTCGGTACATAACACTGCACACCTCGTGTGCAGTAACACATCTCGCTACCGACATGACTCATTTATGAAAAATACACACACCCCAATACACATCCCCAAAAAGCCACCTCAACCCGGACAATTAGAATTACCGCTAAAACCATATCCATCAGACTCTGATCTATTCCGTTCAGTTAAAATGCTCACTCTGGGTGGCATCAGGAATGGCATCTATGTTCCTAAAGGAGGAATTTTCTCTTATGTAAAAACGGGAGATGTGAATGGACTAATGGAATTTTATTTTTCTCCAGATGACACCCGAACAAAACTATGCCTGATGAATCATGGATATTATATGTCCATGAGGATCATGTTTTCTATGTTTTATGAATATGAAAACATCCTCCCATTTTATGAGGCTAAAAATGATTTAGCACAGATTGTTGCACGCCTCTTTGGCCCTTACATCACTCTTTGGATGACTCCAATTGATCAAATTGAATATGTAATAAAAATCGAAGCCAAGCGATACCAAACTTATTCCAAAGACTATGTTGCCGCACTTATACAAATGTTTTCAAAACCAAGACTATGAGCCTATCACGACACTTAAATAAAGAGGGCATTGCTCATGCTAATGCAGATTCCGCCACACATGCTCGCCACATATCTCAACGCTCAAAGCAAAAGGTAACGGAGTGGATACCAGAACTAGTTGAAGAGAATCCTGCCTTTGAGTTTCGGCTGAATCCTAAAGGATTCGATATTGGCAAAGGTTCCTATTTTACTGGGATTAGTGAAACTGAAGCTTCTGTTTCAGGTGAGAGTTTCGAAGATCACTGCTCTGCTGTGAATTGGAAGCGCCGCTGGAATACAAGTACCATGTCGAGAAACGGAAAGAAGTGTCAGGTACGCCGTAAAAGATCATCTCCTGCTTGCGAGGAATTCGTTGTGAATTTTTTCCCAGCACAGATGAGATTTATCAACCAAGAGTTGATTCGATGGGAAACAGCTGGGCTTCTCCCCGAACAGCAAAAAGGGATACTCATTTCCCTCGTAAATGAAATCCGCATTGAACTCTTGAAAGAGTTTAAGGAATCAAGCGGCAGAGATATCGTGGCAAGTTATATCCATTGGGATTCAAACAAGATTCATATTGGAATAATTCACAGCAGAGTCGGACCTGAAAACACTTTGGTGGGACTCAAAAGACTTGGGACTGTAGGTCCATGGTCTGTAGCTCAAAACAGACTTGTATCTCTTGGACTTGTCGATGCCGGGGATAATCGCCTAGCTGACAACCTTGAGAGGTTTCGTAGTCGTTTTAAGGAAAACGACACGGATAGAGATAGAGAACCTCTCGATATCAAACTTCATAATCTTCTTGATGAGAAGTTTTCAGCTCTAGTTCAAAAAATGGATGTCGGCGCTGCGGCTCGATATGACCAAGCGCAAGAGTATTACAAGCAGTGGAAACTCCAAAATCGTAAAGCTTCTCAAACGCGTTCACCAACCTCGCAGCGTATCGCATGGGATACAGTCCGTTTTTTAACGCCGCTTCTCCCACCAGAAGTAAGGGTTGCCCTCTCCATCGCCCATTCGGTTTCTCAGGTTTTCAATATCCTCGGAGATGCACTGAAAACTGTCTCAACAACTTCATCACCCCAACATAACCCCCAACCAAAAATCACAAAAATATTATGATCATAGGAAATCCAGACGACCTGCCCCAAGACGGCAAAAATCCAGAACTCAGCTTCGAAGCTCTTATGAGAGCTGCAAATAAGAAGCTCGAAAACATTCCCTCAGAAATGAAAATGCCTTCGATGCCACCGAGCGAATCGGAAGCAGAGGAAGCGAAACAGTACATCAAAAAACACCTCAAACTACCAATTACAGAGTCACCCTGCACCAAGATCTTCGTTGCCAATGAAATTATCGACCGTTCAAACATTCGAGAGGGGCGCATTGGTGAATGGGAAGATCGTTCGGTCTTTCTCTTTCTCTACAAGTTGGGCGGAACGCTTAAAACTATTCAACTGACACCTCGTGATGGTCTTGATGCTCGCTTTCTCGCAAAAGCTGTCCTGTGGGGATACATCGCCGATCTTCCAAGCGATTTGGCTCATAGTGAAATTTTAGGAATGGAAAGATTTTTTAATGTAAAAACAATCAACCTTACCAAATTGGCGGATCTCAACGTACTTGAGAAATTCAAGAAGGAATATAGCGCATCCGTGATTCAGGACTTCGAAAGGGAGCGTATTTCCAGAATCCTTTCTGAGAATTATAGCATCGATTTGAAAAATCAGATCGATGCGCTTCAGCAAAAGCTAGAACTGTTGCAAGGCAACTTGGCAAAAGCTCTTAATTTTACCCTGTTCTGGAAAATCGTAGCCATCATCTGCTTAGTGGTGGCAATTATCTCTATTTTTTGTTTTATGATCCCTAGCTTGCTAAAATAAGTTTTTAAATAGTGCGATTAGCTTGCACTTTTAAGCAGGAATAATCTGTGTTCCATCTGGAAAATAGATTGCGCTCCCGGGACTCTCACAATCGGAGTCGTTGCTTTTCTTTGGTATGTACTCCTTGATTTCCCGAAACGCATCCTCGCTTGATAGCGCTTTCTCAATTGTTGGATCTATCACAAATCGAGCTTCTCCATTCTTAAAACCCAAAGCAGCAATTAGTCTTTTCAAAAGAGGGGTGCTTCTATTAATCGCTTCGGGTTTTAATTTATTTTGATTAATTGATTTCTCTAATGGTTTTCTGCACCACTTAGCTATGTTTTCTTCACCAAGAAGATCGAACCATGATGCGTATGAACTTCGAAACACATCATGGCAAATAGAATCAGGGCACTCTGTGCCAACCTCGGGATCTCTCAAGTAAAGGCTAGCAGGTCCATACGCTGGTACAGTAGCTGGATGAGTTAATTGATTGAAATCAACCACTGACGCCCAGCCTCTTTTTATATAACTATTATAAGGATGAATTACAGGCGTACATACCCCTTGTATTTGTTTTAGTGCCGCTTGCGTGTATTTCTTATGCTTTCCAACCAAAGTTCCTTTTGATTCCATTAAAGCAAGAATGTTATTTTTTCTATCTAGCATAATATAATCAGGAGTTTTCAGATTTTTAGGTGGCATAATGTGGTGATGTGCCAATGTGGATTTAAAATCACCAATGCAAGTATATCCCCCTTCCCATTTCCAGTAAGAGTATGAAATGGCTTGTGCTAACTCTCCGACTCTAGATGTCACTGAAAAATCACGCAAATCTGTTGCGAATCTACTATTGAGTATAAGATCCGGTGTCCTCGATAAATCTATCATAAATTCAAGAGCCAATAGTCCTATTGCTGCAGCATATGCACGACTAGTTCTAAATGCATGAATGGTCAGCAAAGATCGAACCATGCCACATACAAGTTTTCTATCATCTAAAAAATATATTTTTTTCGCGATCTCTGGTCCAGGCTTACGATGTGCACTGGAATACTCGAATACTGGAATACTAAATCTTGGCATAGTCGTAAGGTTTATTTTACATTCAGGATGATGTTCGGCATGTCAAAAGCCTGACATCTAAGTCCAAAATTTACAGTTATGGGATTCGATTTTTGCTTTTAGGTCAGGACGCATTCTTTTTATTCGAATGGCTATATTCTGAGCATTGGGATCATAGATTGTTATTGAATCTAGATTAGTTGATTTTTTTAAAAGTTTTTCCAAATATCCACTATCTTTACCTTTTCCCGAGAAGCCTACTAGGTACACCTTATGAGCTGATGTCATAATAGTTTCGGCACTATTCCATATGTCTGAAATGTAAGTTCTGCGATCATAAGATGTCAGTTCTTTTCCGGTAACTTGCTCAAGAAATACTGATTTTTCTATAGGAAAATGAATCAATGAATCAATTGGTT
>Ga0194039_1001165_pt1 | contig 14366 bp, 9 predicted proteins | sample JunL228m_MetaG_FD_148679 | JGI IMG/M metagenome (GOLD analysis project Ga0194039, IMG submission 148679) | Anoxic zone freshwater microbial communities from boreal shield lake in IISD Experimental Lakes Area, Ontario, Canada - Jun2016-L227-8m | ecosystem: Environmental > Aquatic > Freshwater >... | reverse complement strand
GCGGTGGGGCCAACTGAACGACCGCGGTGACCCGGTCGTTCAGTTGGCCCCACCGCTGATCAGCGGTCCGGCCGAGTTCGATGAGATCTACCAGATCCTGCACCGGGTGCTGGGCGAAGCCAGTCGGCTGCTGTGACTTCGGCTCCTATGAACCCCAAGCCGTCCGTCGACCCGGTGCGTTGGCAGCCCCCACCGGTCGCGCCGCTGCCCGAGTTCGGGCCCGCTGAGCTGACCGTCTTAGGTATGCCGGGTGACGCGCCGGAGGACATCGTCGTCGACGCCGACGGTGCGCTGTGGACCGGACTCGTCGACGGACGCATCGTGCGGATCGACCCGGATGGCACGGTAAGCGTCGTCGGACAGACCCCCGGACGGCCGCTTGGGATGACGGTGGCCCACGACGGCCGGCTGCTGATCTGCACCAGCCCGGGCGGACTGCTGGCGATGGACCGCACAAGCGGGCACACCGAGGTGCTGGTGGATGCGGTCGATTTCCGGCCACTGAACTTCTGCTCGAATGTCGTCGAATTACCAGACGGCACAATCTTTTTCACCCAGTCCACCGCGAAGTTCACCTACGCGAACTTCAAGGGAGCGATCATCGAGGCGCGCGGTGACGGCGGGCTGTTCCGGCGCGATCCCGACGGCACAGTCACCACGCTGCTCAACCATCTCTACTTCGCCAATGGTCTCACCGCAACCCTCGACGGCACGGCTCTGGTATTCGCCGAAACTCAGGGTCGGCGGTTGAGCAAGTACTGGCTGACCGGACCACAGGCCGGCACCGTGACGGTGTTGGCCGAGTACCTGCCCGCCATGCCGGACAACATCTCGACGGGATCGACGGGGTGGATCTGGGTGGCGATGGTGACCCCGCGTAATACGGCCGCCGATGCTCTGGCGCCCCGCGCGCCGGTCCTGCGCAAGCTGGTGTGGGCGCTGCCCGACCGGTTGCAACCGCAGATCGTCCCGGAGGTTTATGCGGTGGCGTTCGATCCCGATACCGGAGCAGCGGTCGCCGGTGTGCACATGAAGCGCCCGGATTTCGGCGTGGTGACCGGCCTGGTGGAACACCGTGGCCGGTTGTGGATGAGCAGCATCGGCTTCCCGGCCGTCGCACACTGCGCTGTCCCGACCTAACGGCGAGGCTCCCCGAAATCACCTCTCCAATCGCCTAACCTGCGAGGCGATGGTGACGATGACCATGCTGCGGCGGGCTGCCGCCGTGACGGCGACCCTCTTCATGGTGGGAGCGCCGGTTGTTGCGTGGGCCGAACCGATGAACTCGACCGACCCCAACACCTGCCCCTACAAAGTGTCCACCCCGCCCGCCGTCGACTCCTCCGAGGTGCCCACCGCGGGCGACCCGCCCCAGCCACTGCCGGTGCCGGCTTCGGCGGTAGGCGGAGACGCGCTGAGTGGCTGCGGAGTGATCGTCGCCGCCGGCACCCCTGCGCTGCCGGGGGACATCTCGGCTGAGGCCTGGCTGGTGGCCGACCTCGATACCGGTGACGTCATCGCGGCCCGCGACCCGCACGGCCGCCACCGCCCCGCGAGCATCATCAAAGTGCTACTCGCCATGCAGGCGATCAATGAGCTTCCGTTGAACAGGATCATCGAAGGCACCCAGGACGACGCCAACGCCGAGGGCACCAAGGTCGGCGTCGACGTCGGCGGCCACTACACCGTCAACGATCTCTTGCACGGTCTGCTCATGCATTCCGGAAACGACGCCGCCCACGCACTCGCCGTCGCACTCGGCGGCATGGACGTCGCGATGCAGAAGATCAACACACTGGCCGGAAAGCTCGGCGCACGGGACACCAGGGTGGCCACACCGTCCGGTCTTGACGGACCGGGGATGAGCACCTCGGCCTACGACATGGGCCTGTTCTACCGCTACGCGTTCGCCAATCCGACGTTCACCAATATCGTCGGGACCCGCACCTACAACTTCCCCGGCCACGGTGAATCACCGGGCTACGAGCTCGAGAACGACAACCAGTTGCTGCTGAACTACCCGGGTGCACTGGGTGGAAAGACCGGCTTCACCGATGATGCCCAGCAGACCTTCGTCGGCGCGGCCAACCACGACGGACGTCGACTGGTCTCGGTGCTGCTGCGCGGCACGCGCGAGCCAATCCCGCCGTGGCAGCAGGCCGCGCATCTGCTCGACTACGGGTACGCCACCGCGCCCGGCACCAAGATCGGCACCCTGATCGATCCTGACCCGTCCCTGATACCGCCGAAACCGGAAGCCGCGATCAGCGCGGCGCCGATACTGTCCGCCGACGCTCTTCCGGTGCGGATCGGAGTGGCCGTGATCGGCACACTCATCGTGTTCAGTCTGATCGGGGTTGCGCGCTCGCTGAATCAACGGGCGCAGGCGCGCTAACCTCCGTCGCCGCCCACGCGGTGGCGAACAGCACCAACCTGGCGGTCATGTAGGCGAACACCATCACCCCGAGTACGGGGCCGAAGACGGTGCCGGCCGGGCCGTGCAGCACCACCCGAAGGTAGATCGAAGCCACCTGCTTGAAGATTTCGAACCCGACCGCGGCCAATAATCCGGCGGCCGCGCACCGGCGCAACGGGACGCTTTGACGGGGGAGCCGGGCGATCATCACCGTGAACAGCAGCCAGGACACCAGTACCGAGGGAACGATTAACACCGGTTCGGCCAGCGCGGTCAGCCCGATGGTCAGCAGTATGCCCGCGAACGCAACTGCTAGCGCGCGCAGATCGGACAGCTTGGTTTTGACGAAACCTGTTGTGGCACTGGGCTGCCCCCACATCTGTGTGAGCGCCTCACGAAGCCGCTGCATCCACAGCAGTCCCACATAGATCGCGGTGGCCAATCCGATGATGCCGACCGAGGTCCGCGAGTCGATGGCCGACTCGATCAGCGCTATCAGCTGAGGGCCGAGATCGCCGGGCACCGCCGACTTGACTCGGGCGTCGATCTCGGCGAGCAGTTGCGGGCGGCTGGTGAGCACGAAGCCGACCGCCGCGAAGCCGATCATCAGCAGCGGGAACAGCGCGAAGATCGTGAAGTAGGTGATGCCGGCGGCATAGAAGTCGCCCTGAGCCCTGGTGTAGCGCTGCTGGGCGCGCAGTGCACGACGCCACAGTTGTTTCAGCAGGGAAGGAACCCCAGCCGCTCATATACCCGGCCGAGTGTCGCCGCTGACACCTCGCGGGCACGGTGGGCGCCGGCGGCCAGAACGGCCTGCAGTTCGGCGGGGTCGGAAAGCAGTTCGTCCACCCGGGCCCGGATCGGGGTGACATAGGAGACCACGGCGTCGGCGGTGTCGGACTTGAGGTCTCCGTACCCGCGGCCGGCGTATCCCGCCACCAGGGTGTTGATATCGGCGCCGGTAACCGCGGACTGAATGGAGAGCAGATTCGACACCCCGGGCTTGGCCTCGGGATCGAAGCGGATCTCGCGTTCGCTGTCGGTGACCGCCGAGCGGATCTTCTTGGCTGACACCTTCGGGTCGTCGAGCAGGCTGATCAGACCCGCGTCGGTGGCCGCCGACTTGCTCATCTTGGCCGTGGGCTCGGCCAGGTCGTAGATCTTGGCGGTCCGTTTGGCGATCATCACCTCCGGCACCACCAACGTCTTCGGAAAGCGGGCGTTGAATCGCTGTGCGACATCGCGGGCGAGCTCGAGGTGCTGTCGCTGATCCTCCCCGACCGGAACCAGGTTGGTGTCATAGAGCAGTACGTCGGCGGCCTGTAGCACCGGGTAGGTGAACAGGCCGACCGTGGTGGAATCCGATCCCTGCTTGGCCGATTTGTCCTTGAATTGCGTCATCCGCGAGGCCTGGCCGAAACCGGTGAAACAGCCCAGCACCCAAGCTAATTCGGTGTGGGCAGGCACGTGGCTCTGCACAAAGATGGTCGAGCGCGCCGGGTCGATGCCCAGCGCCAGATACTGCGCTGCGGTGACCAGCGTGCGCCGACGCAGCACCGCGGGATCCTGAGGCACGGTGATCGCATGCAGGTCGACGATGCAGAAGAACGTATCGAAGTCGTCCTGCAGGGGAACCCACTGCTGGACCGCGCCGAGAGCATTGCCGAGATGCAGTGAGTCGGCGGTGGGCTGGATGCCGGAGAAGACGACGCGGGGGCCAGGAACGCTCATGATGCGTTAATCCTGTCACGGCGGCGCTGACTGCTAGCGTTTTGTTCATGCGACGACCACTGTTGGGCCTGACCGCCCTGCTCGCGACGATGACATTGCTGGCCGGTTGTTCCGGTGCCCCGGGCGGCGGGGAGAAGCGCCCAGCCTCGGCCGCGGTGGTGATTGTCTCCGGCGGTGACGCCACCAGCCCGTTCACCACCGGCGATGCGGCCTGCGCCACCGGCCTGGCCGCCGGCAACACCAACACCGCGATCCGCGAGTTCCTCCTATCGAAGAAGTACACCGTCTACACCTCACCGGCCATGGCCGGTCGCGGCCAAGTCACCGACCAGACCGGCTTCGGCGCCTTCGGTGTCTGTCCGGTGACCCTGCCGGAGAACATGACCGTGAACTCCACCGGCAGCATCGATACCGCCGGCGAACATCTGGCCCGGTTCATCAACTGGCTGAATACCGAAAAGGGTGTCACCGAAGTGGATTTCGTGGGCCACTCGATGGGCGGGCTGTATTCGCGCGCGGCGATCCGGGTTCTGGCCACCACCGGCAGCAAGGTCAAGGTGCGTTCGCTGACCACACTCGGCAGCCCGTGGCAGGGTTCCTATCTGGCCGACTACGCCAACGACCTGATACCGCTGACTGACTGCGTCGGTGACAGTTTCTGCGAGACCTCGATGAGGACCATGAGGGGAGAAGTACTGCGGACCATGGCCGGTTCGGGCCGTGAGGTCAACCAGGCCTATCTGATGGGCAAGGACGGCTGGAACCAGTTCCAGTCCGGCGTACTGGCCAGCATTCCGGTGGTGCTCATCGCCGGGACGAAGTTCACCATTCCCGGGCCCGGGAACCCCGCGGTGTGGCCGAACGACGGCATCGTCGCCGTGCAGAGTGCCCTGGCCAGGAACGTCACCGACCCGGTGCTGCCGCACCGGCGCTGCTTCACCTTCGACGACACCCACTCCATCTTCGTGTCGAATGCGGCCGGCATGGATTGGAAGACCGCGTTGACGTGGGATCCGGCGGTGCTGGAAACGGTGCGTCAGGCCATCGAGGACGCGCCCAAGGCGATGGAGTCGGCCAACCGGCAGGACTGCCCGGCTAGCTGAGGCTTTGGGTTGGGGTCAGGATCCGCACGGCGGCGTCGACAACGAGATCGAGGTCATCGCCGAGTGCGCCGATGGTCCATTCCCGGGCCATCTCGGATAGCGCCCCCACATAGATCGCGGCTTCAACCTCACGCGCCATTGGATCGGACTCCGGGTCGATTCGCTGCCGGTCAGTCAGGATCATCCTGCGCAACTGAACCTTGGCCGCGGCTCGGCGGCTTGCGAACATCGGATTGGCGCCGGACCCGGCAAACAGCACCTTGCCCCGGCGCGGGTCGGCGGCGGTGAACTCGAGGACCGTCCTGATTCCGGCCCGCAGCCGGGCAGGGCTGGCGGCCGGGAAGTCGACCACCACCGCGGCCAGTGCCGTGCCCAACTCGATGACGACCTGGTCGTATAGAGCTCCGAAAAAGGCATTGATATCGGTGAAGCTCTCGTAGAAGTAGCGAGAGTTCAACTCCGCTGTCCGGCACACCGAACGAACCGACACAGCAGCTTCACCGCCCTCGCCGAACAACTCGAAGCCGGCGCGCACGATCAGCGTGCGCCGTTGGGCTTTTCGGTCCGCCGGGTCCAAGCCCGCCCATCGGGATGCCCGTGACTCTGGAAGTTTCATACCCCCACTCCCCCGCGCTCGACCGTGTCATAAAAAGGTTATTCCTTGTGACTCAGCTCACGTGGCGGGTTGCTCGCGGCGACTGGCCGCGTGAGTCGCCACCAGAGTAGGCCGGAAAACCCTGCCGCCGACGTGGGGGTTCAGGTCCGGGGCGGCCCGTGAGGGGAGAATTCCCTCGTGCGGACACATATTTGCCCGCGCTCGGCGATGTCCGCGGCGACCGGACGGTCACCCGCGTCGGGTGTTTGCATACCCACGCGGGGTGTGATTATGTTCACTTCATCAGCGTGCTGCCAGGGTTTTATCAGCCAACTATCCGGAATTTATTACCCGGGCAGCGCCACCGCTAACTTTGGTCACGCACGTAGCCAAAGTCCCTCCGGAAAGGTCCCCCATGTTGACCGCAGGATCATCGAAGTACATCGGCCGGGTTGGTGCTCTGGCCGTCGCCCTCGGTATCGGCGGGGCGGTCGCCATTACGCCCGGCGTGGCTTGGGCAGACGACTCCTCAACATCGGGAGCATCGGGCGCCGAATCCGCGCCGAGCACCGAATCCGCGCCGGCGCCCAAGGCCCGCGCCGAGCGTGCGCATCAGCGCACCGCCGGTCGTGACGAGGCCACCCCAAACCGAACGGCAGACTCGTCCACGCGCGGTCGGGGATCCGTGGATCTTCCAGCCCCGGCTCCAACGGCACAGCGTGGCTCCGATCGCGGCTCACGCCAGCTGACGACCGCGCCCGCACCTGAGGTGAGCTTGGCTCAGATCGACACCTCGTCGGATGCGCGAACGATCACGGCACCGTCGCCCGCGACTGCGGCCGCGTCGGCTGTTGAACGCTTTGTTGCAGCCGCGCCGAAGGCTGTGGCTGCTGCGGCTGCTGCACAGCCAGCTGCTGTGTCGGGATTCCTCTCGGCTCTCAGCACGGCACTGTCCGGAAACGGCACCGGAACACCCGCCGGTCCCCTCAACTTCCTCACGGCCGCACTGTCTTTGGTCAGCCGGGAGATCAACCGGCTGACTTCCACCTACGCACCGGTCGCGCAATCCGTTCAGACCGGTCAGCAGGTCACGGCCGCGCGCGCCACAGCCAGCGCAGTGGCCGCAGCGGCGTCGGTGTCAAGCAGTCCGTCGGCGACCTATGCCGTCAGCAGTGACTGGGGTTCGGGTTTCACCGGCAACGTGACAGTGGCGGCCGGCCCGACCGCCCTCAACGGCTGGACCGTCAGCTTCAACACCCCGGCGGAAATCACCAACCTCTGGAACGGTGTCATCTCCAGCCATGTCGGCACCGCCTATGTGGTCACCAACGCCGACTGGAACAGCCAGGTCGGCGCCGGCCAGACCACGTCGTTCGGATTCCAGGCCACCACCGGTAGTGCCGGCTCGGCAGTGACCGGCCTGCAGGTCAACGGTGCCGCTGTCGTCGCGCCCCCGGTGACCCCGCCGAGCGTCTCGGTGGCGGGCGTCACCGCCGCCGAACCTGCCTCCGGCACAGCACAGGCCGCCTTCGCCGTCACGCTGTCCAAGGCATCGACCACACCGGTCACCATCGGCTACGCCACCACCAATGGCACCGCGACCGCGGGCGCCGACTACACCGCGACCACCGGCACCCTGACCTTCGCACCGGGAGTGACCTCCCAGCAGATCAACGTGCCCATCCTGGCCGACACCGCCGTCGAGACGAACGAAACCTTCACCGTCACACTGTCCAACCCCTCCGGCGCCACCATCGCAGGCGCCACCGCGACCGGCACCATCACCAACACACCGGTCACAGTGACACCGCCGCCGACCAATAGCAGCGGGTCGGTGACCTACACCGTCACCGACAACTGGGGTTCGGGATTCAACGGCACCATGAACCTGACACCAAGCCAGACCCTCAACGGCTGGACGGTCAGCTTCAACACTCCGGCGGAAATCACCAACATCTGGAACGGCGTCATCTCCAGCCATGTCGGCACCGCCTATGTGGTGACCAACGCCGCCTGGAACGGCCAAGTCAGCGCCGGCCAGAGCACATCGTTCGGATTCCAGGCCAACACCGGTGCTGCCGGCTCGGCAGTGACCGGCCTGCAACTCAACGGCGTGGCTGTCGCTACGCCGACGCCCACGTCGCCGGGTATATCGGTGGCAGGCGTCACCGCGTCTGAACCGGCCTCCGGGACTGCGCAAGCCGCCTTCACCGTCACCCTCTCCAAGGCGTCGACCACCCCGGTCACGGTGGGCTATGCGACCACCAACGGCACTGCGACCGCGGGATCCGACTTCACCGCCACCACCGGCACACTGACCTTCGCCCCGGGCGTGGTCTCCCAGCAGATCAATGTGCCCATCCTGGCCGACACCGTCGTCGAGCCCAGCGAGACCTTCACCGTCACGCTGTCCAAACCCTCCGGCGCCACCATCACCACGGCCACCGCAACCGGCACCATCACCGACTCGAATACCGTAGCCGCGGCGCCGACGGTGTCCATCGCCGATCTCGCCGTGACCGAAGGCAACGGCGCGCACGCCCACTTCATGTTCACCGCGACCCTGGACAAGGCCTCGGCCACCCCGGTGAGCGTCAGCTACGCGACCTCCAACGGCACCGCGACCGCCGGTGTGGACTACACCGCCGCCTCCGGCACCATCACCTTCGCCCCGGGTGTGACCACCCAGACGGTGCACGTCGACATCATCGGCGACACAGTTGTCGAGCCGAACGAAACCTTCACCGTGACGTTGTCGGCCCCGACGGGCGCAACGATCGCCCGGGCCACCGCAACCGGGACGATCATCAACGATGACGGCCTAACCCAGACCGGTGGAACCACCGCGCAGTGGGGCAACGCCTTCTTCGCGCCGTACGTGGATATGGCCGGTTGGCCGGTGCCTGACCTGGTCGCGATGTCCAAGGCCACTGGAGCTTCGCTATTCACGCTCGGCTTCCTCCAGGTTAATCCAGCCGGTAACCCCGCATGGGGCGGATACAGTGTGCTGGAACCGAATTCGACCGACGCCCAGGCGGTGGCGATTAACAAGTCGATCGCAGCGCTACGGGCCGCCGGCGGCGACGTGATGATCTCCTTCGGCGGAGCGGCCGGCACCAGCCTTGCCCAGTCGTATGCTGCCAGGGGTCTCAGTGCCCAGGCGTTGGCTAATGCCTACGCGGGCGTCATCGATACCTACGGTGTTACCCACCTCGACTTCGATATCGAGGGTGCGGCGGTTGCCGACGCCGCCTCGATCGCACTGAACAGCAGCGCGCTGAAACTGCTTCAGCAAGCCCGGCCGCAAGTGCAGATCTGGTACACCCTGCCGGTGCTGCCCCAGGGTCTGACCGCCGATGGCCTCAACGTTGTGCAGTCGGCACTGACTGCCGGGGTGAACCTGGCTGGCGTCAACGTGATGGCGATGGACTATGGCGAGGGTCCGGCACCAACCACTGGTCCGAACGCGCAGACCATGGGCACCTACGCGATTCAATCGGCACAGTCGACCTACAACCAGTTGTCGGCGCTGTACGCCAAGAACGGTCAGACCTTCGCCTGGAAGCAGATCGGCGTCACTCCGATGATCGGGGTGAACGACATCACCAGCGAAGTGTTCACTGTCGCCGACGCACAGGCGCTGAACACTTTCGCCGTCAGCAAGGGCCTGGGGATGCTCGGGTACTGGTCGGTGGAGCGGGATTACCCCGGCACTCTCGGTCAGCCCACCCACAACGCCTCCGGAGTGAGCAGTCCGGCCGGAAGTTTCAGCAACGCCTGGAACAAGTACGGCACGATCAACGTCCTCAACTTCAACGGCACCACACCGACACCCACACCCATAACGCCGGGATTGAGCATCTCCGATGCCGCAGCCACCGAGCCGGGTTCGGGCGGTATGGCGCCGGGATTCCTGCATACCGCGGGTAATCAGATCGTCGATTCGCAAGGCAAGACGGTCGCGATCTCCGGGGTCAACTGGTTCGGCATGGAGTCCACCACCCAGGCCCCGCACGGCCTGTGGTCGCGCGGCTACAAGGACATGATCGACCAGATGGCCGGGTTGGGGTTCAACACCATCCGGCTTCCGTACTCCAGCGAGTTGCTGCACACCACCGCCGCACCCAACGGCATCGACTTCTCCAAAAACCCTGACCTTCAGGGCTTGTCGGGCTTGCAGGTGATGGACGCGATCATCGCCTACGCCGGCCAAAAGGGTATGCGCGTGATCCTTGATCATCACCGCAGCGGCGCCGGAGCGGGTACATCCGATAACGGCCTCTGGTACGACAGCACCTACACCGAGGATGCCTGGGTGGCCGACTGGGCGACGTTGGCCAACCGGTACAAGAACAACCCGACGGTGATCGGCTTTGACCTGCACAACGAACCGCACAGCGGCACGTGGGGTGGAGGCGGCGCCACCGACTGGGCACGGGCGGCCGAGCGGGCCGGCAATGCCGCGCTGGCGGTCAACCCGAACCTGCTGATGTTCGTCGAAGGCGTCGAAAGCTACCAGGGCCAGAACTACTGGTGGGGCGGCAACCTGATGGGGGTTAAGGACCGGCCGATCTCGTTCAACGTGGCCAACCAGCTCGTCTACTCACCGCACGACTACCCCAACTCGGTCTTCCCCCAGACGTGGTTCCAAACCGCCGACTTCGGCGCCGGCCTGCCGGCGGTGTTCCGCAAGGCGTGGGGCTACATCTACGAGCAGAACATCGCCCCGGTCTACATCGGCGAGTTCGGCACCAAGCTGGTCGACCCCAAGGATGCCATTTGGTTGGAGGCCATCACCTCCTACATCTCCGGTGACCTGAACAACGACGGAACCAAGGACATCCCCGCCGGCAACCAGGACATCAGCTGGACCTACTGGTCGTGGAATCCGAACTCCGGTGACACCGGCGGCATCCTGGCCGACGACTGGCTCACCGTTAACCAGAACAAGGTGGCCTACCTCACACCGATCGAGTTCAGCGCCGCGGGCGGAAGCTCGGCAGCCGCCTTCACAGTGACGTTGAGTTCAGCACCGACAAGTGCGGTGACGGTGGCCTACACGACCTCCAACGGTACGGCGACGGCGGGCAGCGACTACACCGCCAGCACCGGCACCATCACGTTCGCACCGGGTGAGACCAGCAAGACCATCGCGATCATCGTCTTGGGTGACACCACGGCCGAAGCAAGTGAGACGTTCACCGTCACCCTGTCGAACGCCTCGGGAGCCACGCTCACCGATGCATTGGGTCTGGGCACCATCGCCGACCGCGCTACGGGGGCAGCCTCCACGGCGGGGACAACAACGCCGGTCACAACAACCCCCGTTACAACAACCCCGGTCACAACAACAACCCCCGTTACAACAACCACGACAACCAGTACCGGGATGACCATGCCGGCGACCAGCGGCCCGTATACCGACATCATGACGTACGGCATGTTCCACGGCAGCAGTCACACCGGTATGGACGCCCTGGCCGGCGGACGGACCGCCATCACGACCGAGGCGGTGGTCGCCTACAACGACCTTCGCCGGTTCTCCGGACTTGCGCCGACAACGATCGATGACGTCGGCCGGTGGGCATTCGCCAACAGTCTGACCAACAACGCGGAAGCGTGGGGTACCGATCTGCAGGGTGTTGGGCTGTACTACGCGATGCAGGGCGCCAAAGTCGGCTGGATCGCTGATGACAAGTACACGCCCAAGCTCGTGGCCGATATCGAACGCGCGGCCCGACTGGGATCGGCCGATGAGGTCATGGCGATGGTCGCCCTCTACGGTCATGCCGGCTATGCCAAGTACCTGATGGACAACGGCTACGTGACGGCGTTCGTCGACACCTTGAAGATGGAGCCGCACTACGGCGGCTGGATGCACGACCGAGCGAATGGCCGGCTCATCATCGACGGTGCGGCCACCGCCCACGACGTCAACCACCTCACCATCCTCAGCCACGATCAGACCCAGCCGTTCATGAACGACACCTGGGACTACCCGCAGTGGCCGGCGCTGAACGTCCCGAATAAGAAGGTGATCGAGTACTTCCAGAGCATGGTGGCACTCGGTGACCCGCGGGGCACCAACCTGACCGCCCTGGACGCCCCGAAAGCCGCGGCAGTCAAGGTCTAGTCGACCTAGGCGCCGAACTCCACGGTGACCGGCGCGTGGTCGGACCACCGCAGCGCGTAGGCGGCCGGCTTCTCGACCCTCGCTGATAATGCACGGTCAGCGAGGGTCGGGGTGGCCAGGTGGTAGTCGATGCGCCAACCGGCGTCAGTGTCGAACGCCTTGCCGCGCCACGACCACCAGCTGTAGGGGCCGGGCTGGTCGGGGTGATGGCGGCGGACGACGTCGACCCAGCCGGACGCCATCAACTCAGAGAGCCACTGACGCTCCTCGGGCAAGAATCCGGCCTTGCGCACATTGGCCTTCCAGGCCTTGATGTCATTCTCGGTGTGGGCGATATTCCAGTCCCCGCACAGCACGGCGTCTCGGCCATCAGCGGCGAGTTCCGCCATCCGCGCGGTCAGCGCAGCCATGAACCGTTCCTTCTCCAGCTGACGCTCAGTACCGGCCTCGCCGGTGTGCACATAGACGCTGGCGACCGTCGTCCCACCGGGTAGATCGACCTCGATATAGCGACCGTGTTCAGCGAATTCCGTTGCGACTAAACCAATCCGGACATCAGTGAATGGCGTGCGGCTGAGGACCGCGACACCGCTGCGGCCCTTCAGGTGCGGCTGCGCCGAGGCCAGGTGCCAGCCGGTGTCCAGCGCCGGCGCCAGTGCCGCGGCTACTTGATCGTCATCGGCGCGGGTCTCCTGCAGACACACCACATCGGTGGCGGTCTGCTCCAGCCAGGACAGCAGGCCGAGGTTCTCCGGCGAGCGCTGCCGCACTGCGGCGCGCACACCGTTGACATTGATAGTCGTGAGGATCAGTCGAGGGACCTCTTGAGAGCGCGGGCGATCGTGTGCAGGTACTGCTCACTGGTCTCATACGGCTGATCCGGACTGATCAGGATGGCCAGATCCTTGGTCATATGGCCGCCCTCGACGGTGGCGATGACGGTCTCCTCAAGCTTGTGCGCGAACTCGATCACCTCCGGGGTGTTATCCAGTTTGCCGCGATGCTCCAGGCCGCGCGTCCAGGCGAAGATCGACGCGATCGGGTTGGTGGAGGTGGCCCTACCCTGCTGATGCTGGCGGTAATGCCGGGTAACGGTGCCGTGCGCGGCCTCGGCCTCCATGGTCTTGCCGTCCGGGGTCAGCAGCACCGAGGTCATCAGGCCCAGTGACCCGTAACCCTGGGCCACGATGTCGGACTGCACATCGCCGTCGTAGTTCTTGCACGCCCAGACATAGCCGCCCTCCCACTTCAGGCAGGACGCCACCATGTCGTCGATCAGCCGGTGTTCGTAGGTCAGCCCGCGAGCATCGAACTGCTCTTTGTAGTCCTCCTCGAAGATCCGCTGGAACTCGTCCTTGAACATGCCGTCATAGGCCTTGAGAATGGTGTTCTTGGTCGACAGGTACACCGGATAGTTCTGCACCAGGGCGTAGCTGAACGTCGAGCGAGCGAAGTCCTGGATCGACTTCTTGAAGTTGTACATCCCCATCACCACCCCGCCGTCCTCCGGGATCCGCACCACCTCGTGCACCATCGGCTCGGAGCCGTCTTCGGGCGTGAAGGTGATCGTCACCGTGCCGGGACGGTCGACCTTGAAGTTGGTGGCCCGGTACTGGTCGCCAAAGGCGTGCCGGCCGATGATGATCGGCTTGGTCCAGCCCGGTACCAGCCGCGGAACGTTGGAGATGACGATGGGTGCGCGGAAAATTGTGCCACCAAGAATGTTTCGGATGGTCCCGTTGGGTGACAGCCACATCTTCTTGAGATCGAACTCTTTGACCCGTGCCTCATCCGGTGTGATAGTCGCGCACTTGACGCCGACGCCGTGCTTGAGAATGGCGTACGCGGAATCGATCGTCACCTGGTCGTCGGTGGCATCGCGGTGCTCCATGCCGAGGTCGTAGTACTCCAGATTCACATCGAGGTGCGGCAGGATCAGAGTGTCTTTGATCAACTTCCAGATGATGCGTGTCATCTCGTCGCCGTCGAGCTCGACGACGGTGCCCTTGACCTTGATCTTCTGTCCGCTCGACATGTGAGTCGCTCTTCCTCCTACGCACCGGCGAGCAAGCACCCGCCGGGCCAACATTACAAGGGGCCAATACTGCGGTGACGGGACGGCACCGGGATGGAATGGAGTACTGACCAGTAGCTTCGTCGGTGCTCAGAGCGGCTAGCCAGCCAGCACAGGTGTGGGATAGAATTTGGACCGGTCATGAGTGCCAGCGTCAAGCCCCGGCTTGCTGGCCGGCAACCCTCCAACCGCGGTGGGGTGCCTCGGGTGATGACCAGGTTGAGCAGCCGCAGTCGGCTGCCCGGCAAGCGCGGGCCCGCCCTGACGGGCCCCAAAGGAGGCAGGGAAACCTGCACGTACCTGAGGAGGCCATG
>Ga0194039_1001159_pt1 | contig 14432 bp, 9 predicted proteins | sample JunL228m_MetaG_FD_148679 | JGI IMG/M metagenome (GOLD analysis project Ga0194039, IMG submission 148679) | Anoxic zone freshwater microbial communities from boreal shield lake in IISD Experimental Lakes Area, Ontario, Canada - Jun2016-L227-8m | ecosystem: Environmental > Aquatic > Freshwater >... | reverse complement strand
CCCCGAAATCTTCCAATACCCCGAAACCCACTCATGAGCGAACACCAGCGAAAACTCTTCGGAACTGACGGCGTCCGGGGGGTCGCCAACATCGAACCCGTCACCGCCGAAACCGCACTCAAGCTCGGCCGCGCGGCCGCACATGTCTTCTCGTCGCTCGGTGGACCGGGCCACCTCCCCGGGGCCAGGCGCAAGGTCGTCCTCGGCAAGGACACGCGCCTCTCCGGCTACATGCTCGAGAACGCCATGGTCGCCGGCCTCACCTCGCTCGGCGTGGACGTGCTCGTCATCGGCCCGCTCCCGACGCCCGGCGTCGCCTACATCACCCGCTCGCTCCGCGCCGATGCCGGCATCGTCCTCTCCGCCTCCCACAATCCCTACGAGGACAATGGCATCAAATTTTTCCGTCACGACGGATACAAGCTCGACGACGCGATCGAGGCGCGGATCGAGGGGTTGGTTTTCAGCGGGGAGATCGAGAACATCCGGCCGACGGCGACGAACATCGGGAAGGCGTTCCGCATTGACGACGCGGTCGGACGCTACGTGGAGTTTGCCAAGCAGAGCTTCCCGCGCGGCCGCACGCTCGAGTCGCTGCGCATCGCGGTGGACTGCGCGAACGGGGCCGCCTACAAGTCCACTCCCTGCATCCTCCGCGAGCTGGGTGCCAGCATCGAGGTCTTCCACAACCAGCCGAACGGCACAAACATCAACGCCGGCTGCGGCAGCACGCACCCATCGGAAATCCAGCGGCTCGTCCGGGAAACCGGCGCGCATATCGGGATCACCCACGATGGCGATGCCGACCGCGTCCTCCTCTGCGACGAGCGCGGCGAGCTGGTGGACGGCGACGAGATCATGGCGATTGCCGCCGTGGATTTTCTCCGGCGCGGACGGCTCGAGGGGAACACGCTCGTGGCGACGATCATGAGCAACTTCGGCCTCGACGAGGCGCTCGCCGCGCATGGCGGGCGCGTGCTGCGCACAAAAGTCGGCGACCGCTACGTCATCGAAGCGATGCTCCGCGACGGGCACAATGTCGGCGGCGAACAGAGCGGGCACATGATCTTCCGCGATTTCGCCACGACCGGCGACGGCATCGTCAGCGCGCTCCAGATCCTCCGGGTCATGGCCGACACCGGCAAGCCGCTCAGCGAGCTGAAGAAGGTTCTCACAAAATACCCGCAGGCGCAGCGCAACTTGCGCGTGCGCGAAAAGCCGCCCCTCGAATCCCTCGCAGAAGTCTCGAGGCTTCTGGCCGAAACCGAATCCAGCCTCGACGGCAAAGGCCGCGTCCTCCTCCGCTACAGCGGGACCGAGCCGAAAATCCGCCTGCTCATCGAGGGCCGCGACCAGGCCGCAATCAACAGCAGCGCCGACAAAATCGCAGCGGCTATCCAGGCGGCGATCGGCGAGTGAGCGCACGACGTCAGAGACGCAAAGTCCGCAGAGGAAAACCGTTGGGGCGCAATGAAACGAAATGACTGACCGCATCGCATTTTTTTCCGACGTTCACGGATGCGTGGAGGCCCTGGAGGCAGTGCTGGCCTCGATCTCCGCGCAGGGGATTTCGCGGATCATTTTTTTGGGGGACGTGCTCGGCTACGGCCCCGAGCCGGCGGAGTGCGTGCGCCGGCTCCGGCAGTGCGCGGAGGTCTGCCTGGTCGGAAACCACGAGGCCATGGCCGCCAACTTTGATCTTTCCGGGATGTCGCCCTCGGTCGCCGTCCCCTTGGAACTCGCCCGGCGGGAACTGGACGACGAGCAGAAACGCTGGCTGGTGAGCCTGCCGCTGACCTGGAACGGCGAGGGGATCCAGGCGTCCCATGCCAGCCTGCACGAACCCTCGCTCTTCACCCACATCGTGAATGCTCAGCATGTGAGGAGGCATTTTTCCCGCCAGACCGCCGGCATTTCGTTCTACGGCCACACCCACATTCCCGTGGTCTATTGCCTGGACGACACCGGCCGCCTCAGGACGGCCCCCGGGCAGGGCGAAGTGCAGCTCGACGGTGCCGGGCGATACGCGGTCGGCGTCGGGTCGGTCGCCTTCGCCCGCAACGACGACCCGCGCGCCTGCTGGGTCGAGTTCCGCCGGGATCCGCCGGGCGTGGTCTTCCACCGCGTCGAATTCGATGCCGCCGCCCTGGAAAGCCAGGTCGCAGCCATGCTCCAATCCGCAGTGGCCGCTCAAGCCGCGGGTTGATCCGGAAATTGGTCAAAAAAAAAGCCGCACCGGGTTTCCGGTGCGGCATTTTCTTGAAGGGAAATTACGCCTTGGAGGTTTTCCGGCGGCGGATCATCGCCACCACCCCGGCCCCAATCCCGAACAGAACCCATGTGCCGGGCTCGGGAACTGTCGCCGCGTAGTTTTGGAACACCATCGCGTTTAATCCGTAGTTCTGGTAAGGGCTGCCTCCTGTAGTATCGGTAAGCGTCCAAGAAGCAGCCACTTCAGCGACCCCTGTGGGAGTCAGGGTATTAAGTGGCGTGTCAATCACGGTATCAGGCGGTTTGATATCCGCAGGATCATCATAGGTGACAACAAATCTTGGTGTCGCCCCATCCAGACCGGTGACGGTGGCGTTCAGAATATACTTGTTGTTGTAATTCATATACCAATTGGTCGCCGTCTCGGCTCCGGTATAATCCGTCCAATAAATGCGAAAGATATCCTCTCCCAATACGTTGACAGGATTGAATTTGACACCAGCAATCGCATCACCGGCCACACCGGATACCCCCGAATTGGTGCGGAACGTCCACCCGAAAGAGTCCAGAGCCAGATTGGGAGTCGCCGACGAGGTGATTGCGAATTTCACAACGAAATTGGAATTATTGGGATCCGGAAGCGTGAATGGCCTCCAAAGATCCGTCGTGATCACATCGGGTTCGTAGCCAGTGTAAACCGCCAATCCGCCGAGGGTTGCCCAGTTGTCAGGTAAAGGGTTTTGGCTATACCCACCCACTTTTCCGACGGCGTCCGGTTGCCCCAAGTCGTTTGTATCCCAGGAATCTTGTCCGCTCAATGTGAGGGTTGCGTTATACGTGTTAAAATTCGGAGTGTATTGCGCTTGGGCGCTGCTGAACGACAGAGCGACAGCGGCCGATACGGCGAGCAGGAGGAAACTGTTGGATTTCATGGAATGTTTGCTGTGGATGGTGTGAAGTTCGTTTAAAAATTACGGCATGCTGAAAACCGGTTTCGATGTCGGCGGAACTGGCGCGTTAATGATAATCCCTCTGGTCGATCTGGGTGCGATCGCGTGTGCCATGGAGGAAGAGACGATGGCGGCGACAGCCGCGACAACAAGGGTTTTGAAGAGATTTGTTTTCATCTTTTGTGAGAAAAATAACGAAGGATGCGGGATGCGTCAACGATTTTTTTAATTTTTTTTGGGGGTGGCGCACCAGGAAGTCGGCGCTGACAGAGCAGCGCCCTCCAAGGTTTGTGCGAGGCAATGCGTCCGCACGGGCGGGACGCCCGTTTCCCCTGTGGTTTCGCTGGAGGGACGGCCTCCGTGCCGTCCGACTTTTTCATTTTCTATTTCGAATTTTCCCTCCGTGCCGTCAGATTTTTTCGGATCGGGGAGTCGGCGCTGACCGAGCAGCGCCCTCCAGGATTTCAAGTCTGCGGGGTTGGCGGTTCTTCGGTGGGGAGGGAGGAAGAGATTCGCGTTTCACGGAGATTTCACCTTTGGATGCGGATCGGGACAGTTTCGGCAGCCACGGTGCTCAGTCCCAGGAGGATGGCGGCGGCGGTGCTGTAGGCGGCCATCTGGTGCGCGTAGCGGGACCGGATTTCCTCGGGCGGGGCCTTGTCGGTTTTGAAATCGTAGATGGTGGCCGATGCGGGTTGGCCGTCGGGATGAAGGCGGATATGGACGCGGTCGAAGACGCCGCTCACCCATTGACCGCCGACGAGAACGTCGAAAGGTTTTTCGCGCCAAAGTTCGCAGGGTTCGTCCGGGCGGCGGAAGAGATTCCGGGCGGTCGGCGTGGCGAAAAATGCCTCGAGCAGGCGGTCGGCGTGGTCCGAGCACTTCGGGAACGACGGTGGGGATTCCTCGAGCCAGGCGATGGCGGCCAGGGCCGCGTGGATCTCAGAGCCGAGGTCGGAAGCCTCTCGCGAGCGGGCCGGAGATTTTTGATCCCGGGTTTCTGGCGGGAGCGCTGTGGAGGCTGAGGGAGAGACCGGCTTCGGCGTGCCGGAGGTCGGAGCAGGCAAGGCCGAGTCGGCGGTGACGGGAAGATCCCCGGAGATTTCGATGCGGCCGCGGGCTTCAAACCATTTCTGGTTTCCGAACTCGCGGGGCTCTCCGAGAGTCAGCGCGAGGAGGCGCGCAAAATTTTTGGATGCGCTCGTTTTTCCAAGTTGTTTTGTGATCAGGTAGAGTCCGAAGCGCGGGCGCGTCATCGCGACATAGGCGGTGCAGAGGTCGCCATATTCTTTATCCGCCCGCAAGGATTCTCCGGCAGCGGCCAGCGTGGGATCCTGATCCGCAAAATTTTTCTTCGGAAGCAGCATCCCCCATGCTGGCGGGCGTCCGAGCACGAGATCGTTGTTGGTCTGGGCCGCGCGGTCATCGAGGCCGGAAACAATCGCCATATCAAAGGTCAGTCCCTTCGCCTGGTGGACGGTCATCACGCGGACGACATCCGCGCACTCGGGTTCCTGGACCTGGTAGCTCTCGACAAATGCGAGGAAGTCGAGAATCCCTCCGGAGCCGGCCGCGTCGAATTCGGAAGCCGCGTCGAGGAAGTCCGCCGCGCAGGATGCCAGGAACGGTTCATGGGTGAGGTCGCTGGAGGCAACCCATTGGCGGATCGTCTCCTCAAAGCCGCTGCGGGCGATCATCTCCAGGGCGTTTTCCCGGAATGCGAATTCCCCGTTTTGCAGAATGGCCAGCGGCGAACCGGCGAGGAGGCAGCCGGATAGGGTATCGTCGGGAGACGCGGCGAAACGCAACGCGGCGAGGATCGCGGCACCGAGCGGGTTGTTCGTGCAGGGGTTTGTATTGCCTTCGAGCGCGACCGGGATCCCTTCGGATCGCAGCAGCGCCGCAAGGGCGGCAGCCTTGTCGTTCTTTCGATACAGAACCGCGCAGCTCCATCCGCGAAGCCACGGCTCGGTTTCTTTCAGGATTTTCAGAATCTCAAGATCCCGGGGATCGTCCTCGTCGTTGTCTTCGTCGCTCTTGCCGACCTCCACCGGCACCCAGCGAACGAAGCCGGTTTTCCCCTCGTTCACCGGAGCAACAACGTGGGGCTGCCAGGCCTGCGTCCAATCCGAAACCGTGCGGTCGGCGAGTTCGAGCGGCCCCTGAACCGCCGCGATGTTCCCGAAGACGGAGTTGACCGCATCCATGATTTCCTGCGTCGAACGGTAGGATTTGCTGAGCGTGTCCGACGTGATCCGAGCCTCGCCAGCGGAATTGTAGAGGTCGCGGATTTCAAAAAAAAGTTTCGGATCTCCGCCGCGCCACGAGTAGATCGCCTGTTTGGTATCTCCGACATAGAAGAACGAGCGTGTGCCTCCGGAATCCTGGACGACCTCATCAATGAACGTGGAGAGGACGTGCCATTGCGGGCGGCTGGTATCCTGAAACTCGTCGAGCATCCAGTGGTCGTATCGGGCGTCGAGCCGGTAGCCGACCGCCGAGCTCCATGCCGGATCATCCACACGGGCCGCGAGAAGATCGGTGATGTCGGAGAACGTCAGGCGTCCGCGGCTGCGGGTCAGCGTGTCGTACGCGGACTCGAACCGTCGCATCATCGCGTGGAGGGACGCGCTCCGCCGCAGGAGGCTCTCGTATTCCGGCTTGATCAGCGCGCGCAGGAGAGCGGTGCGGGCTTCGGAGACCTCCGCATTCAGGTAAACCCGCGCCGCCTTGGCTCCGCCGGTCGGGAGATATTCTTCGCCGGACTTTTTGTCGGTCGAGCATTTGCAAAGTTTTTCTGCGACGAATTTTTCCAGCTCCTTCGGCCATGCCTTGTCCGGGCTGGCAGCCAGATCCAGATGGGATCGCCAGGCCGCGGCCGCAGCCGCATCGAGTTGAGGATGCGTGCCCTCGATGGCTTTCCAAAGCGCGGCGGCGGACGTGGCGCAATCACCAGCCGAGAGGATCGGCGAGCCCGTCGGCCAAATCGCTTTCCGGTCGCCCCACACGACGCCCGCGGGGGTCGCGATCAACTTGCTGTGGCAACTTTCCACCGACTTGAGGAGGGCCGAAAAAATCCCGCGTTCGCTTTGGTTGCGGCTTTGCTGGCGCACGAGGTCAAGGAACTCGTCGAAGATCGCGGGGTTCGATGAACAATCGCGGAAGACTGCCGCCAGGGCATCGTCGCGGGCGGCCTGAAGCTCGGAGGTGCCGAGCATCGTGAAGTCTCCGGCGAGGCCGGATTCCAGAGGGAATGCGCGGGCGATGCGCGCGAAAAGCCCATCAATCGTCCCCATGCACAGGACGCCCATCTGGGAGACAAGCCGCCGCAGAACGTCGCGGCACTTGCCGGCATCGATGTCCGCAATGCCGGTATCGTCGCGGAGATTTTTCAGCTTTACCTCGTCCGTCGCAGCAGCAGCAAGCCTTTGGAATACGGCATCCAAAAATTCCGCCGCCGCCTTTTTTGTGAACGTGAGCGCGGCGATCTTGCGCGGTTCGACGCCCAGCAGGAGGAGCGTGACCATGCGGGTCGTGAGCTTGTGGGTTTTTCCGCTGCCCGCATTGGCGATCACCATCTGATGGGGGATTTCCCGGCTCATGGCTGGCCTTTCAGGAACGCGATCGTTTCCGGGCCGAAGCCCTTTTCCGGAGCTCCGTTGAGGAACAGGCTTTCGAAAGGATCCGCCCAACTGACCTTGTGCGGTTGATGCGGCCAGAATTCCCCGCGGGCCACCCGGGCCGCCACGGCCTCCGCGCATTGGATCGCGGAACTTTGCAGTTCGTCGGTGAGATCAAACTCCTGGATCGAGGTTTCCGAGGGATCCGCGCCGAGGATGAAATACGCGACATGGACCGGATGGCCGGGAAAAAGAGCTTCCGCGATGAATCGGTAGAGCGGGAGCTGGAGGTCCACCCAACATTTTGGTTTTCCGTCCACCACGACTTTCGCCTCCTCGAGAAACCCATTCGCGGCGGCGCTGCCGAAGTGGGTTTCGGCGGGCGATTTTAATTTGGCATACGTCTTGTAATCAATGACCCGGATCCTTCCATCCGGGTGTTCTTCGATCCGGTCGATCTGCGCGGAGAACTTGAGCGGGCCGATCTTCATCGGATCCGCACGCCCGGCGTCGAGCTTCCATTCGGCCTCGAGGATTTTCCATCCCTCCGCAACCACGCCGGCCTGAACCCCGGCAAACGCGCGGAGGCGAACCTTGGCGGCTTCGAGCTGCACGCGCACGGCCGGCGCGGGATCCGGACCGAACATCATTCCGGCCTCGGCCTCCAAGTGCGCGATGACGTGGGATTCAATCTTTTTCCGGTCGCCCTCACCCGGCGAGTTTTTGGAAAAAATCTCGATCGCCTTGTGGACCAGCGAACCGAACCGCAGGGCGTCCATCTCTCTCGCCCGCGGATCGAATTCCTCCAGAGTGAGGACGCGCTTGAAATAGAACCGGAACGGACACGAGAGGTATTCTTTGAAATCCGTGGGGCTGATTTTTTCCACGGCTTTCCGCCTGTCATCGGGGAGCCGCCAGAGCCAATGGTTTTCCCGGCGCGGGCGCACGGAGGCGGATTCCGACTGCCGGAAGATATTTAGAATTCGGTCGGGAAGCTCGGCGCCCGGGCAGCGAAGCAGGAGATTCGACGGCAGGGAGGGACCGCCATCAGAACCAAACTTACTGAAGCTGCAGCGGATGTCATCCGCCGGGCGAACGCTGAGAAGGCAGGTCAGCAAGTAGGAATCGCGGGCCAGGCGGGCCGCATTGTCGAGGATGCCGAGCGGTCCGCGGCGCGAGTCGGGCAGGAAAATGTGCCCGTTGACAGATGCCGGGAGCCGTCCCTCCACGCACCCGCAAACCGCCAGGCGCGAGGCTTCGGCCCAGGGCGCTTCGAGCCATCCCATGAATTCCACGTCGCCGGGCTCGGAGGCGGAAAATGTCAGCGTGCATTTCAGCGCGCGGGAAAATGCCATGTCCCCGCCGTCCGGCCATTTGGAAAAAACCGGCGAAACCCGGATCTGCTCGAACAGGTCGAGAACCTGGTCGGCCGCCGCGTCTGACCCGCCTCTCCATGACTGGCGGATCACCTCGTCCGGAAACATATCGCGGAAATGTTGGAGCGCCTCCACCAGAGCCTTTGTCTCAGACAGAAGCTTCGCCTCTTTTTCCGTCCATGGCCGGTGAAGAGAATCTTCGTCGGCATGGGCCAGGAACAATGCAGCTTGGTCGAACGACTCGGCCAACACCTGAGAGATCAGGAAGTCGCAGGCGGAGAGCAGGCGGGATATCGGCAGGTTCGCTTTGCCGCCGACCCATCGGGAAAAGCGCGGGCATTCCAGCAGTCGGCGCAGGGTTCGCAGCCGACCCGCCGAACGCCACTCGATCCATCCCAGCGCCACGATCGCCGGCTCGGTCGCAGAGAGATCATCCCCGCCCGGTAAAAACGGCCTGCCTCCGCAGCGAAGAACCTCCGAACGAAATGCGGGTGCCAGATCGGGATCGGCCATGACGAGCGCGTAGTCGCCGGGAGTTTTTGCGGACGACAAATACCGCACCGCTTGCGCGGCTTCGCTTTTCGGATCCTTCGCCGTGACGATGTGTTCGCTTGCGACTGGAATTTCGCACGCAGCCCAGTCGGCCGACACCGGACGCCCCCACTTGTCGAACCCGCCGGCGATTGGCCCCGGCTTCCAAACCAGAACCTCGACCGCAATCCCACGGGACATCAGGGCCTCCGCATAAAGTGCCGCCGCCGTCGGCAAATCCGGGATGCAGGCGATCACAACCGCCCGCAAATCCGGCGGCGGAACCGGATCGCGAATTTGTGCCGCGCGGACTTCGTTCGGATCGTCCAGGCCGAATCCCCGGAGCGCATTCAAATAGTCCCGGTAAAGCGTTCCGATTTGCATCCACCGCAGCTCGTCGTCCCCGCAGATTTTCAGCAAGTCGGGATGAAGCGGGGAAATCGCGGCCTCGCCCAGCATGTCGCACAAATCGCACATCAACCCGCCTGCTTCCATCAGCCGGGAATCGGCCCCAAGGGGCACGGGAAACAAGGCATCGACCTCCTCCGGCGGCACCTCCCGCAAAACGCCTGCCCAGGCTCCCTCGCGCTCGGCCCGTGTCGCCAAACCCGCTTGGCAGGGCAAAATCGCCGCCATCGGCTGGAAAAATCGAGGAGAAACCACGCCCGTGCCGGCCTCGGATGCCAGCCGCGCCAACGAAAACCGGATCCGGCTCCCGGCCCCGGCTGTCGGAATCCATACCTGCGTGCCGGATAAATCCCACGGCCGCCCAGACATCCCCCGCAAAAGAAACCCGGCGACCTGCGGCGCAAGGGGACCGCTTTGATCAAGAAAAGTTAGGGACGGGGCCGACACTGGGGAAGAATGGGGAGCAAGCTGGCGAATGAGCAAGCCCATACAGAAAAACGCCCTTCCCGACAAGCGCAGAGCGGTCGGGCCGCAACAAACCACGCAGGAAAGCACATGCTTTCCAGAATTCAGGCGGAAAGGAGCTTGAGTTTGGAAAGAGCCGCGAGTTTTCTTTGCCGATCATCGAAAGAGGAAAATGCGTTGCAGCCGATTTCGAGAGCGGCCGCAACATGCCAGATGTCGACGGAGCGCCCGAGGGTGCCTGCGGCATGTTTCGCGGAGAGGGCTTCCGCACGTCGGTAAACGAAATCGAGGTCGTAGTCGGGGCGTGCCAGGATTCCCTTTACAAGATCGCTTTCCAACGTTTGAAGAGCGGCGCGCTGCTCTGCCGCCGTAATCTCCCCGCGCCCGCGCTTCAACCGGATGGCCGTCCGTAATTCCAATTCGACAAGATGAGAAAACGGCACGGGCGATTTCTCCGCCCGGACATACCGCATCTTGGAAATAATCGGACTTCGCGGCGCCCAAGGGGAACGAGCGTCCCGCTCGTTTGGGCGCTAACTCTGCAATCACAGGCGAGTGTCTTTCACGGGCGGGACGCCCGTGCCCCCTGTATTGCACCAGCCGCTTATCGTCTGTTCATTTCCAAGAGATGGTCTCAGAAGCCGCCTGCCTTTTCGGAAATCCGGCATTGGGACTGGCCGAAGAAAATAGTTGAAAAGCAGCATTTCCTTGCGGGCAAATTTCCATAATATCATGCGGTCAAATTGATTTAAAAACCGCAAAAGGAGCGCAAATAAAAAGTGTCCGAGTTTCTTGAGTTTGAGAACGTATCAAGATTCTTCGGCGACGTCCGGGCAGTGGACGGCGTTTCGCTATCGGTCAAGAAAGGCGAGTTCTTCTCATTGCTCGGCCCCAGCGGGTGCGGCAAGACGACGCTGCTCCGCATTCTGGCCGGGTTCGAACATCCCGACACCGGCCGGGTCCTGCTCGACGGGCGCGACATCACCGAGCTGCCGCCAAACAAGCGCAAGGTCAACACGATCTTCCAAAGCTACGCGCTCTTTCCGCACCTGACTGTTTTCGAGAACATCGCCTTCGGCCTGCGCGTCGCTCACCGCTCGCGTGACGAGATCCGGAGCGAGGTCGGCGCGATGCTGAAGCTGATCCAGATGGAGAACCAGGCCTGGAAGAAACCGGACCAGCTCAGCGGCGGACAGAAACAGCGCGTGGCCATCGCGCGCGCCCTGGTCAACAAACCGGAGGTGCTGCTGCTGGACGAACCGCTCGCCGCCCTGGATCTCAAGCTGCGCCAGCGCATGCTGATCGAGCTGGACATCATCCACGACGAAGTCGGGATCACCTTCCTCTACGTCACGCACGACCAGGGCGAGGCCATGAGCCTGAGCGACCGCATCGCGGTGATGAACTGCGGCAAGGTCGAACAGATGGGCACGCCCGCGGAGATCTACGAGGCACCCCGGTCGAGCTTTGTCGCGGCTTTCATCGGCGACACCAACTTCTTCGAGGGCACCGTCTCCGAGATGATCGGCCAGGAATACAGCCGCCTGAAGATCGACGGTTTTCCCGACGTCGTCTGTTTCAACGACAAACAGCTGCGCGTCGGCGGCCCCGTGTTCCTGAGCATCCGCCCGGAAAAATTCCGGATCGCGCGCGATCGCCCGCCCGGGGACTGCGTGCACAACGCTGTCGCGGGGCGGGTGGAAGACGTGATTTACCTCGGCCATTCAACCCGGTATTGGATCCGCGTTCACGACTTCCGTATCGCGGTCCACCGCCAGCACAGCCGGTTCCTGCTGGATGAAAAAGCCATCCGGTGGAAAGACGAGGTCTGGATTTCGTGGCACGCGGATGACGGGTTCATGCTGGAACGCTACAGCGAATCGGACGAGAGCCTGATGGAAACGCCCCCCGAGGCACTGGGCGTCTCCCACTTCCAGACGGCGGCCGCGGAGAACAACGATCACCAACCGGCAAAGTGAAACAGGCGCACAAGATCAAGGGGCACGAACTGCTGGTCACCGCACCATCGTTCCTGTGGCTGGCTTTGCTTTTTTTGATCCCGACATTCATCGTCTTTGCCATCGCCTTCAAGCCGGCCACGCCGCTCGGCGGAATTGGCGCCGGCTGGTCGCTGGACACCCTGCGCAGCCTCTCGAACCCGAATTACCCGGCCATCATCTGGCGCACGATCTGGCTGAGTTTTGCCACCACGGCCCTGTGCATCGCGCTGGCGGTGCCAACCGGCTACTTCATGGCCAAAGCCTCGAGAAAAGTCCGGCAATTCCTGCTGCTGCTCATCATCATCCCGTTCTGGACGAGTTTCCTGATTCGCATTTTCGCATGGAAGGTGCTGCTGCATCCCGACGGGCCCGTGAAGCGGGCGCTGGTGTTCCTGCAGTTGGCTGAGGAGAGCACCTCGCTGCTCTACAACGCCGGAACGGTGCTGCTGGTCATGGTGTATACCTACCTGCCATTCGCCGTCCTCCCCATCTATGCCGCCGCGGAAAAATTCGATTTCCGCCTCATCGAGGCCGCGCGGGATCTCGGCGCCAAGTCGCTGCGGGCATTTTTCACCGTGTTCCTGCCCGGGATCCGGCGCGGATTGATGACCGCGATCCTGGTCGTGTTCATCCCCTCGCTGGGTTCGTATGTCATCCCCGATATCGTCGGCGGACCGAACAGCGAGATGATCGGCAACAAGATCGCGCAGCGCACCTTCACGGATCGCAACCTGCCACACGCGAGCGCGCTGTCCGCTTTCCTCACCCTGGCCGTGATGGCCCCGTTGGTCGCCATGCTTTTCCTGCAGGGCCGGCGTGGCAAACAAGCCCCGCTGATCCAGGAGGACGCATGAAGCACAGCCGTCTTCCACTCCTCACGACCCTGCTCGTCCTGATCTTCTTTTACCTGCCGATCGTCGTGCTGGTGGTGAATTCCTTCAACGCGTCGCGCTTCGGCGGGACGTGGGAGGGGTTCTCGCTGAAGTGGTATGCGCAACTCTGGAGCCAGGACGAAATCTGGCAATCGCTCCGCAACACGCTGTTCATTGCGTTCGGGGCCACCGCCGTTGCGACCGTGTTCGGCACCACCGCGGCCTTCGCCCTGCATCGCTTTTCCAGCCGCCTGCAGCGTTTCCACTACACGCTGATCTACACCCCGCTGGTGGTGCCGGAAATCCTGATGGGCATGAGCCTGCTCCTGCTGTTCGTGGCGCTCGGTGCCCAGCTCGGACTGTTCACGATCTTCCTGGCGCATGTCACCTTCTGCATCAGCTACGTGGCCATGGTGGTGCTGGCTAGGTTGCAGGATTTCGATTTCTCCATCGTCGAGGCCGCGCAGGATCTGGGCGCGGGCTGGTGGACCGCGGCCTGGCGGGTTCTGTTGCCGCTGCTCGCGCCCGGCATCGCCGCGGGGGCTCTGCTGGCCTTCACCTTGTCCATCGACGACTTTGTCATCTCGTTCTTCGTCGCCGGCCCGGGCTCGACCACCCTGCCGATCCGCATCTACAGCATGATCAAGCACGGCTCGCCGCCGCTGATCAACGCGCTCTCGACCCTGTTATTGCTGGTCACATTCGTCCTGGTATGGCTGAGTCAGCGTTTGACGGAAGAAAAAAACCAAACATGAAAATTCAACGGTTTATTGGGGCCGGAGCGTGCTGGCTTTCGTCGCTGCTGTTGCCCGGCGTGGCGGAGGCAGCCTCGAAGCCCACCCTGCATGTCTACACGTGGGCGGATTACATCAAGCCCGAGATCGTCAAGCGTTTTGAAAAGGAAAACCAATGCCGGGTGGTCATCGACACGTTCGATTCCAACGAATCGATGTATGCCAAGCTCAAGGCCGGCGCGACCGGCTACGACATCATCACCCCCAGCAGTTACATGGCCAAAATGCTCTTCGACCAGGGGATGCTCCTGCCGCTGGATCACTCGCAGGTTCCGAACATCGAGCACATCGACCCGGAATATCTGAAAATCGCGATCGATCCCGACATGCACCACAGCGTGCCCTACATGCTCACGAACACCGGCATCGCGTATCTCAAGAAACGCGTCAAAAAACCCGAGGCCTCCTGGGCGCTCTTTGACCGGCCCGAACTCAAGGGCCGCACGACCATGCTCAACGACATGCGCGAAACCATCGGGGCCGCGCTGAAATTCCTCGGGTTTAGTCTCAACACCACCGATGAGAAGCAGCTGGAGGCCGCACGGGACGTGCTGATCCGCTGGAAACACAACATGGCGAAGTTCGAAAACGAGCAATACAAGACCGGTCTCGCCTCCGGAGAATTCCTGCTCGTGCAGGGCTACAGCGGCGACATCCTCAAAGCGCAGGAGGAAAACAAGGACATTGAGTTTGTCCTACCGAAGGAAGGGTATTCCGTCGCTTGCGACGATCTCGTGATCCCCAAAGACGCCCGCGAGGTCACCCTGGCCCACAAGTTCATCAATTTGGTGCACGACCCGAAAACCGCCGCGGAAAACACCGAATTCATCAGCTATCTCTGCCCGAACAAGGCGAGCTATGTGCTGCTCGGCAAGGAAATCCGGAACAACCCCACGCTCTTCCCGCCCGCCGAAGTGCGCGCCAAGAGCGAAGTGATCCACGACCTCGGTGCCGACAACCAGAAATACATCAAGGTCTGGGATCAGGTCAAAGCCGCAGAGTAGCTCCTGATCCGCGCGTAAGCCCAATCAATGGAGGGATGTCGCCCCCGGCATCCTCTCTGCCACAGCAAGGGCACCGAGGGCGACGCCCCTCCCTTTCATATATCGTTTGTCGAGCCGCACTCCCTACGTCCCGCGTTCTTACGTGATTTGGGGTAGCTCCATTGTGGCACCGAAACGGGTGCAAGGCGACGCGTTTTGGCC
>Ga0194039_1001154_pt1 | contig 14460 bp, 18 predicted proteins | sample JunL228m_MetaG_FD_148679 | JGI IMG/M metagenome (GOLD analysis project Ga0194039, IMG submission 148679) | Anoxic zone freshwater microbial communities from boreal shield lake in IISD Experimental Lakes Area, Ontario, Canada - Jun2016-L227-8m | ecosystem: Environmental > Aquatic > Freshwater >... | reverse complement strand
GAAAAATATCATTTGGATCATTCAGAGAGAAAACAGCGGAGACTCTTGCAATCCTTTGCTCGGTACTAATGTCCTACAGGCAAAAAGGCATGATGGCGACTTACCTAAAAGGGGTGTGAGGGGTTACATATTCATTATCCAAGTATTTCTGTATTATGGTTCGATCCCTGTTTCGGGTTACAAAAAAACACCTTGATTTACAAGGCGATTTTAGTTGCTCCGACGGCAGGGATCGGTCACAGGTCTCGGCTTGCTAGCCTCGCCCGCGACCCCGACTCGGACACCTTCGTGTCCTCCGTCTTTCTCACCCTCCACCAGAACTAGCAAAAAGAAAAAGACCCATAAAGGGTCATTTTCTTTTCGAGCTCCGGGAGCAGGATTCGAAGCTTACTGCTTCAGTACAGTCTTCGCGCCGTACTCGCTACGCTCCGTGCGGCATGCTCAGACTTTTCGAATCCTGCACGCGACGCGAGCAGTCGCGTCGCTTCCCCGTCGCCTCCAATAGTAAAAACGCCTAAAAAGGCGTTTTTACATTGTCGGCTCGACGTTGTGCGCGAGGTAATAACCTTTTGGAAGACCAACAAAGAGCACATTTATATCCCGAATTATAGGGATGGATTGTTTAAGATTACACAGCCGACGGCTGAGGAAATGGCTAGATTTCAATAGTATTTATATGGCTATATTGAATAACTATCTACGATACTTCCATCTAACTTTATGAAATCAACTTTGATGCCAGATTTTAATATCTGTACCTTCAAGAAACCGGAACCACCGAGAATTGTTCCTTTCAAATAACCATATTCGCTCGCTGTATTAATTTTATCTCCAGGGTGACTTGGCTGGGGAACTGTTTGGTAAACTAAGCCATCGAGTTCTTGTTTAGCGTAAAAGTGGTCATGACCCTTAAAGACGATATTGACTCCATTTTCTACCAATAGCTGATGAATTGGTTTACTCCAGCCCGGACGTTTGGTGTCAAAACCATAGCTTCCATCACTATTGTTTCCGCCCCATTCATATAGTTTAGCGAACTCTATACCACCACGACCCTGATTATCTCCGCCAACAAGTTGATGAATAAACACAAATTTGTGCGCAGCTGTACTTTTTTCTAAGGTGGTTTTTAGCCAATCATATTGTGTTTTTCCAAGTGTCCAGCCCCAACCATCAGCATTTGGTTTTCTTGTTGTGTAGCTATACGGATCCAGAACAATGAATAAAGAATTATCTTTTTCAAATGAATAGTAATTTTTATCATACGTTTGCTTTGGAAAATATGTCTCGCGATAACTTTTTGTATTTAAAGTATTCCAACCAGCTTCACCATCATGATTACCTATTGCAAAATATAAAGGAATAGATCCCAATAGAGAATAGAAGTTCTTAAATAGTGTGTACCGATTAATTATGTTTACCTCGCTCTTATCTGCTTGCTTATCAATCATAAAGATATCTCCAAGGTCAATAAGGAAAGATGGTTTTGCTTTTACGATATTCTGTAATGTTTGTTTGTAAACATTTGAATCTGACTGTTCATCCATGTGCGGGTCTGCCTCAACCGCAAATGTTAATAATGAAGCAGTAGAGTCTATATTCTTTGAGCTTTCGGGTGTATCTGTTTTAGTATTTGAACTAGAGGTAGAATTATTTTTATTAGCTAATGAATCAGCCTGGCTAATATCCTTCGTCACCAACATTTCTGTTATCGTATTTTTGGGACTCGACGAAATTCTTGTATTAAGCCAAAAAAATGATACGGCACATATTCCAATTATAAGGATTGCAATAATTAAATTTGTATTTTTTATTTTCATAGTTAATTATTTGACTATATAAGAGAATATTGATTGTCCATTATTGCTTTGTCCAGATTTTATATAATCCACTTTTACTTGGTCGGATGATACTGTTACATCTAGAAAACCAGAATTTGGTAATATGTCGCCGGTTTTATAAGCATCACGATTGAATGCCGTATACGTATCATCAGCGGGATTAGGAACTTCCTGGTATATCACACCATCTAGTACTTGTTTTGCAAAAAGGTGATCATGTCCTTGGAAGAATATTGTCACACCATTTTTAACCATCAACTGATGAATAGGTAATTCCCATCCTGGTCTCATTTTATCAAATTCCCAGGTTCCATTTTTATTATATCCACCCCATTCATATAACTTAGCTTGTTCAATCCCTCCGCGACCTGTACCAAGAACATGGTGAGTAAAGACAAATTTGTACTTTGCTTTACTAGTTTCTAATGTCTTTTTGAACCATTGATATTGCGTATCGCCAAGTGTGTTATTCCAAAGATTATTTTGTTTCTTGTCAGTACTTTTTGCGCCAGCAATGTTATCTACGGCAGTATCGGAATGCCAATAATAATCAATAACCACAAATAAGGCATTGCCGTATTCGAATGAGTAATAACCGTTTTCTGCACCTGGAAAATCAAAAAACTTTGCTCGAGCATTTTGAGCTAAAATGGCCGGATTATTGTTCGTTCCATCGAGAAGGTATTTTGCTTCTTGTTCATGATTACCATTTACGAGGTATTTAGGAATAGAGAGCGCATCTAAGTATTTTTTTTGATTTAGATATACCTCATCGACAGTTTGTTGTGTGTAGTTCTTATTTTCAATCAATTTTTCAATACTAAAGTCGTCACCAAGTAGAAAATAGAAATTAGGATTCAGTTTCGATACATTTTGTAAGGTCGTCTTATAGAGTTCGGAATTAAACATTTTCCCGGCTCTTTCTGGGTGTGAGTCACCTTGAATCCCGAAAGAAAATGTACTACCAATTGAATTTTTAATGATTGAATCATTGTTTTCCTGACTACTACTTGTTGTTGGAATTGATGATTCTTCTGTATTTTCTAGTTTATAGTTCTGTTCAATTGCCGGTCTGGAATTGTTTGAAAACCAAAGATAAGAAACTGATACAATTAATATCGATAAAATAATACTAGATATGATTAATGTTTTTTTATTTTCTAGCATGACTTAGATTTAGTTTCGTAGATCCTAATGTTATTGTGGAAATTGCTTTAGTTAACACATCACCAGTAATTTGGCCAGCATCACTGGGTAGCTTTGGTGATTCGGAAAGCGCATACAGTGTAATTGTATATATTTTAGCTCCAGGTCCTTTAGAACATGGTGGTTGGTATTTCGTAGTTGATCCGTGACTACCGACTCCAAATATACCGATACCAGCGGTGTTCTTTGCTAACTCTCTAGTATTAGCTGGAATCCCATATATAATCCAGCTCCATTTTGTTGTTCCGTCTCCTGGTAGGGTGCTCATAATGAGTGCAAGTTCTTTTGTTCCTTGAGGAGGATTTGACCAAGAAAGTTCTGGTGATACTCCAGAGCCATCACAAGTGTATTCTGTCGACATTGTTGAACCATCTAATCCTGCGTCACTTAGTAATGTAAAGTTGCTAGTATCTTGAGCGTTTCTATGCAAATCTAGGAAGGATACAATTGATACGAACACGAAAATTATCGCCAAGACCAAAACAATAATTTTCTCTTTTTTATTGCTGGCAGTCTTTATTTCAATTTTAGGATTATTTCTCGGTATACCTCCAATAGGAACATTGTTATTTTTCATAATTGGGATTTAATTAAATAGAAAATCTGTATTTACAACTGAAGGTATAGTTATCTTCTCCGAGTAGAGATAAGCAGAAGAAATAGGGCATGTATATGCGCTCAAATCCTTAATAGCAACCAACTTTGCTTTTTGTTCCGTTGTCAATGTTTTACCAACCTGTGCAAAAGCAGAAGCATAATAATATGAGATCTCACCATCAAGTTGACCATATTCTCTTGCTAGAGTCATGATTTTGCTTTCATCGATAGTACCACCGATTGATAATGCCTTTCTTAATTCTGTAGATATAGCTCGTCTTTTTTCTACTATTGAATTTATTGCTGTTCTTTGGGTATTTACTATTGCAGTTATAATTGGCTTTTGAGTTGACGTTAGTGCGTTTATGAAAGCTTCTCCTTTATCACCGGTAATTGATTCATCGATTGTGTATCCTGCATTGCCAATGGCTGGTGCATCTTTGATGTAGAATCCTCCAAAATAATCACCTTGTCTTTCTGGGCAAAAATATGTGTCAGATTCAATATTTCCGGCGTACCATCCGAGCATTTCACTGGCATAAGTCATAACCAATACATGTTCATCATGAGTGAGTGTCGTCTTGTCTACTTGATCAGGTAGTGCTTCCCATGTAGCAAAACCACCTTTTACCATACCATCTAGATATGTTTTTTGTGTTGAATCGACTGATTTAATTATATCTGAGAATAGCTGTGCTCTCTGCAAACTTATTGTTGCATCCAAAGCATAAATATCTCCAGAATATTGCATAACAGCTGTTTTACTCAATCCAGTTGTGCCACTAGGAATGTTTCCTTCAAGATTTCTTCTAAAGGCAACCATCAACGGGAAGCGTTTATAGGCAAAATTATTTACTAAACTTGCTTGAGTCTTTGCCAAAGCAATCATCTTTGCTTTTTGTGTTGTATTTAATGTTTTTAGTACACCATTTGCAGCATTTGTGACGAAATCTGTACTATGTCCTTTTCCTGCTTGGGTCACATCTCTTAAATATTGAAAGCCAAAGAAGTCGGCAACTTTTCCAGGAGGCAAAAACGAATCTGAGCAGGTATTTCCAGTTAGGAATCCAAGTCCATCAAATGCGAGAGTATTAAGCTGTGCTTGATCAGATATGGCTTGCTCTATACTGTAGCCACTTTGACCACCAGCTGGTGCTGTATTTGTTTTAGGTTGATTGGTAGATTTAGTAGTTGTGGGCGGAGTCTTTGTATTTTTTGTGCTAGTTGCTTGGATGGGGCCTTTTGTACTAGGCTGCTGATTATTTGCTATATCATCTTTTCTACAAGCGAGTACACCCGGCTTATTATCACAAGTACCTCTTGCACTTGTTCCTTTATCACTAAACTCACAAACGTCTCCCACCGCCTTATTTGAACACGCATTTATAGCTTCTTCTGGTGGAAGATTGCCATTATTATTTGTATTCACATTTGCTACATTACCTACATCAGTTGTAGTAGCAAGAGAAGATATGCTCGAATTTTGAGATTTGCTATTTGTGGATAATGACCAGAATGTGATCATACCAATTATTGCTAGTGATAATACAATCACTGCAGCATGAATTGGGTTTTTTATATTAATATTCATTACTTTATAATTATAAAATTTAATAAATTAAGCTTATGATTATTAATACAATCAAACCTACGATTTATTACATAAATTACGGTTTACCACTTAATGGCGCATTATCGATTATTAAAGCTTCGATAAAACCATTGCTTACTTTGCCAATGACCAAGATCCGTCCTCCTTTGTGAAGGTCAAAATTCGGTCTCATTTTGGTATTATTTGTTATTTTTATATTAAAGATTTTTCTATCTCGATCTTCTAATGTAAAACCTCTTGTAGTAATCTCTAAGACAGTCCCAGGATGAAATAACTCTGGATTTGGATTTGCGTACTCATCATAAAGGTGCTTAATAGCTGTTTGTCCACCGCTTTCGATTTCACTGTAAATTTTTTCATGAAAAGAAACCTGTCGAACAATCAAACTTCCTATAATGACAATAAAAATAATGAAAAAAGCTGAATAGAGTAATGGTTTTCGGTATACAAAACCAAAACGTTTAGCAATTACTTCTAAAACAAATATTGATAATAATGTAACTAGTATAAGTAACCACGGTAAGTTGCTAAAAAGTAGTTCAATTCCTTTTATGCCAAATTGAGGCAAATTCCAAAGTCCAGATATTTTTATCGTAAAAAATATAAAGCTTACGAGTAGACACAGAAAAGTAGATAGTATAACTACTCCTAAGATGTACAAGGTGCTTTTGAAGATAAAATATGACATTGATAATCTTTTAATATCACCACTTTTTATCTTGGCTAGTACAGCTTCTTTTATTGTTTTCTTGCGTGAATTATTATTCATAAAGTGATTTTAATATCTCAATATTTTACGCATGGCTTTTTTACCTCTATTCAATCTTATTCCTACGAGATTAACTGAAATATGCAATATGTCCGAAATTTCCTTATAACTGAGATTCTCTATATAAAATAAAATTATAATTTCTTTGTATTTTATATCAATTTTATTAAGACACAGATCAAGATTTTCTTTTAATTCATTGTCTAGCACTTCTTTTTCGGGATCATAAAGAGAGAATAATTGAGGGAAAATAGTATCTGTATCAATTGGTACAATACAGACTCGACTCTTCCTCTTTATTTCATTAATAAAGCAATTATGTGCTATTCGGTATATCCAGGGTGAGAATTTCTTATTTGTATCAAAGCTAGCAATATTTGTATATGTTTTGATAAAAACTTCTTGGACAAGATCTTTAATGTCGTCAGAATCTGATAAAAATTTCTTACCGTATCGTAATAATTTTTTCTCATACCTTTCGATTATCAAGCCAAAAAGCTCGATATTATCCTGAAGGACTTGTTCCACAATTTCTTCATCTGTAAGATTTTTATCATCCACATCTACTATTATATACAAAATATTAACTTTTTTCTTACAAAAGTATTAATGCTATTAAAATCGATAAAATCACTAGTTGGATGTGTTTTTTGTGCTTGACTTCGTTTTATGTGTGGTATATCATTCAAACATGCATTTGAATGAATTAGCAAAACTTATGCGTACAGCTGGAGACGAAAGCAGGCTAAAAATCCTGTGTATTATCTTTGGTAAGAAAAAAGTATGCGTATCAGATATGGCGGAAGAATTAGGTATGAGTGTGGCTATCGTATCTCATCATCTTCAGGTTATGTCTAAGCAAGGATTGGTGGTACCAATTCGAGAAGGCAAAAAGATTTGTTACGAACTTCCAAAAGATAAGTTTGTAATGGATTTGAAGAAGTTTGTATGTAAATACAAATAAGGTCAATTTATTAGTAGATATTTAATAATTTAATAAAAATATGAATACAAAAAATCACAAAGTTATCGTTTACTCAACACCTACTTGCCCCTACTGCGTATATGCAAAGGAATATTTTAAAGAAAATAACGTTCCTTTTGAAGACGTTGATGTAACAAAGGATAGATCAAAAGCTCAAGAGATGGTTACAAAGAGTGGTCAAATGGGCGTACCTGTCATTGATATTGATGGTAATATTTTAGTTGGTTTCCAGCCAGAAGCCTTCGCAGAACTTTTAAAATAAATATATGAAATTAAAAGAATTAAAAAATGAGGGTACTATAGATCGCTTAGCTCGTCTTCTTATTGCTGAGATATTTATTCTTGGTGCATTCTTCTGGTTTGGAGGTGCATGGCAAATTATATTCTATGTAGTAGGTATCATAAGTCTTGTTACATCAATTACTGGATTTTGTGCTTTGTATAAAGTATTTGGAATCAGAACCTTTGGAATAGAAACAAAGCCAACATCTATTTACATAAAAGCTGTTTTTGCAGTGTTGTTTGTGGTTATTGCCATAGCCGGAAGTTATTACAGCGCATTCTTCACAAAGAAGTTTTTTCTCGATGACTATAGTCGAATGAATAATTACTATAAGCAGACTTTATTTTACACAGGGCAAGACAAGAGAGCTGAAGCTGTAGATAACTATAACAAGCTTATTGCAGAGTATTCTGTATTCCTTTCAAAATACACTGCCTATCACCCTTACGCTATAAAATCCGACACTCAATTCAATGCTGATATAGAAAAGGTGTCTAGCATAATTAATTCACTAAAAGAAAATGTGTACACTGGCGATTTGAAACAGTCACACACTAGCTTTGAAGCAGTACGCCCAATCTTCCAAGATATTTTGAAGAGAAATAATTTCTCAATGCTCGCAGTTACCCTCGTAGACTTCCATGATGCTATGGAAAAGATAATCGCAGCCGCAGATGCAAAGGATGCTACACAGCTGCTCGCTGTATATCCTGAAGTAGATTCAAAGCTCAAAGCTGTTGAAGAAATTGTAAATGATTCCGAAATACAAAGTATTAGGACTAAACTGGAGGAAACTGTAGCTTTAGCGAAAGACGGAAAAGCTGATCTGTTATCTGCAAAAGCAGCTGAATTAAAGAGTGTTTTTGTGAAGGTGTATCTGAAAAGAGGATAAGGAAAGAAAAATAACTTTCGTATTGTATTAGAGGTGAAAGACTGAAAGAGACATTAAATCAATCTTTCTTTATTAATTTAATCAAATTTAAAACAATATGAAAAAAACAACATTAGGTTTAGGGGCTTTAGCACTTGTATTGGGAGTAACAGCTATTTCTGCTGGTTCAGCCCTCGCATACAGAGGTGATCCTACGGTACAGGGTCCAAATTATTCAGCAGAACGTCATACAGCAATGCTCAAAGCGTTTGAGAATAAGGACTACACCGCATGGAAAAATCTTATGCAAAATAGAGGTATGGCTTCTAAAGTCATCACTGAGGCAAACTTTGCAAAGTTTGTAGAAGCTCACAATCTTGCCCTGCAAGGTAAGACAGTCGAGGCACAAAAGATTCGTCAAGAACTTGGGCTGGGTTTGCAAAATGGTTCAGGTAGAAATACTGGCGGAATGATGGGTGGTATGGGAATGGGTAGAAATCTTAATCGTTAATAATATGAGGTAAACATCACTCCGGCATTCGTCGGAGTTTGATGTATATGCAAGGGATATAGGATAAAATACAAGTATGAGCGAAACTCTAAAATTAACTGATGAAGAAATAGTAGAAAAAGTTCGCTCAAACGATCGGGACATTTATGCTGTTATAATTGATAGATACAAAAATAAGCTTTTGAGATATGCTACAAACCTTGTGCATGATAATGATAAGGCAAGTCATATTGTCCAAGACTCATTAGTAAAAGCATATATAAACCTCAATGGTTTTAATACAAAGAAGAAATTTTCAAGTTGGATATATCGGATCGTGCATAATGAGGCGATGAATGCATTGAAGAAATATAAAGGCGAAGTGCCAATGCTAGAAGACTTTGATTTTGAAAGCGAACAAGATATTACAAAAGAATTCGAACAAAAAGAGACGGCAGTACATGTAGAGAAATGTTTAAAATCAATACCACTCATATATTCCGAACCACTGAGTTTGTACTATTTAGATGAAAAATCATACGAAGAGATAAGCGACATTCTGAGGATTCCAATGGGTACGGTCGCTATACGAATGAGTCGAGCAAAGAAATTAATGAAACATATATGTCAAAAGAATTAAAAAACATAACGGACAATATCATGGATCAAATCCATGAAGAGAAAATAAAGATGCGACCAAAAGCGTATTTTATATTTGGGTCCATACTCACTTTTGTAGGCCTTGTCTCTTCGGTGGTAGTTTCTGTTTTCTTGGTTGGGCTTATAAGATTTTCACTACGCACACATGGTCCGATGGCTAGTTACAGACTTGATCAATTACTCTCAAGTTTCCCTTGGTGGGCGCCAGTACTCGCTATTGTCGGGCTAGTTGCGGGTATTTGGTTGCTTCGTAAATATGATTTTTCTTTCAAAGTTAATTTTAAAGTAGTTATTATAGGATTTATCTTGGCAGTTATTGTCGGCGGTTGGATTATAGACAGCGTTGGATTAAATGATGTTCTTATCCGTCGCGGTCCAATGCAAGGTATGATGCGACAATATATGCAGGATAATAATACTGCCGGTGTACCAGAAAGTAGTCAAGGTTGGAGTAAGGGTTTAAGGTAATTAAATATTGATTATAAGGTTTCGTCACTCGGGCTCCAGATAGTGGACGAGTTCAGAATTTTTAACTGGTTTGTTATTGAAAGGCAGATGAAGAAGTTGAATCACATCTACCAGTATCACCTTCTTTATTCAAAAAAATGTGTTGTAAAATAATGCAGCTAATTATTTCATTATAATTTGAAGCGTAATAAATTTGGTTTTTATCTTTAGCAAATAGACTATTTGGTATGGCGTTTAGGTCAGTTCCATTCGGCATTACTTCAAATGTGTCTATGTCCGCACCTTGAATGATGGCGAGTCCATTATTATTTGCATTTATGTAGTAAATATTATTCTTATCCTTGAAATAGGTGTATCTGCCACCATAATATCCTTCGCCAATCTGTTTAAATGTTTTGGCGTCTATATTTAAATTAACGATATGATTAATATAATACACGTGCTCGTTGTCTTTTGCGATATGACTATCTATTATTTTAAAGAACAATGGATTAGCTTCTGGAATTCTGGTAATTGTGTTAGCTTCAATACAAACATCAAGACTGCTACATTGAGTAGAATAAAATACGGCAATACCAATATTTCGAAAACCATCTTTTCCTAAATAAAGATATCCTATTATTACTAGAATTATTATTATAAAAATAGCAATAGCAAAGAGTAATTTTTTCATATTTAAACTATAACATTAGTAGTAATTTTAGACAATATTTTTTTAGATTATTTTGCTCCGGGAGCAGGATTCGAAGCTTACTGCTTCAGTACAGTCTTCGCGCCGTACTCGCTACGCTCCGTGCGGCATGCTCAGACTTTTCGAATCCTGCACGCGACGCGAGCAGTCGCGTCGCTTCCCCGTCGCCTCCAATAGTAAAAACGCCTTTTTAGGCGTTTTTACATTGTCGGCTCCGAACTGTTGAGGCTATTAGAACATGGGTAGGGGTGAATTATGATACGTTTTACGTACCCCTTATCACAAAACAGCTCTATTAAAGCAAACCTTTTTAAAAACGGCGGAAAGACAGGAGGGGCATAGCCCTTCCACTAGGGGTGGGGGTTGTTCTGTAATATATGTAGTAGTACCGCCGAGTATTATATTGCGCATCAACTTTACTATTCTCGCAATTCAAGGTAGAGTTGTAGATAAGTATCACGTCTTAACATGAAATAAGATTATGAAAAACCCACAAAAAATCTTTACTCTAGTAATAATTGGAGCACTCATTATTCCGCAAGTTACCTTTGCCGCTTGGTGGAATCCTGCAACTTGGGGCATTTTCTCTTTTATATTTCACACCCAGCCACAAGTCCAGACAATTATTACGGCAACCTCTTCTGGTGAGAGAAGTGCTGATATTTCACCAAACAATACACTATCAGATGTGAATACGAGTACCACCACAGACGAAAATCATGCTCCTATAGTGACCGCACCTATAAAAAAGACGGTAAAAAACGTGACGCCGACGGCATCTACGCCCCCAGCGACTGTACAACCACAATCCCCAAGGCAGGTTCAGCCCACGGGTTCGTTATGTAATGGCACCTATTATAGTTCTTGTCCTACGGGTCAGAATCTAATCTGTCCACAGACTGGCAGTGCATACTGTCAAGTTCCACAGCAACCTACTCAACAACCCGTAGTTCAACAACAAGATGGGTATCAGTATTGCAGTAGCACATATTCGAACAGTATTTGGGACGGTTCGTCGCATACGAGTAGTGGTGGATTTTTTTGCTCCTGCAAATCAGGATACGCACCAAGCAGTGATAGCAAATCATGCCAGCCATTAGGCAATGTCTATGAGGCTCAGGACGGAAATTGTTACTATTCCAATGGATACGACTCAAATGGTAGTCCGTTGTTAGCTGTGTGTCCTGCCAAAGCGACACAACCAGTTTCCACTGGTGTAAATATTGCTTGCCAAACTGCTACACAAAATCTTGAAAAATTCCAAAACGCATATGCATATGGTCAGAATTTTGGTGGAATAGCGGCAGATGTCGCCTCAAGACTTCAACAGATTTTCGCTAACGAATATAACATTGAATTGCCTGCGTATCAGACAGCCGCACAAGCCGCTTGCTCGATACCACAACCTATTTCGAGTACATGCGGAGCCGCTCTACAAGCTTTTAACACTTTCCAAGCTCAATACCCACTAACGCCAAGTCAGACCTCTGGCGGTATAGGTATGAATTTTGCTTTGAGATTCCCAGCTCAACAGACAAATATACAGTACGCCTGTCAATAATCTTATGTTCTGGAACTTGTTTACGGAATCATTGGTTGAACACGGTCAGGATATCCTTAAATGGTTTGATTCACATAACGGACTTATTCAAGCAATCGCAACAGTAGTCTTAGTACTGATTACCATTCGTAGTATTAAAGAAGCAGAGGACACTCGAAAGGATAATCGTCTTCCAATAATCAAGCTTATAATCGGGGGGCCGATAAATTACAGAGGAAAGAATCAGTATATAAGTCTTATAGCGGAAAATATCGGTTATGGTCTCGCTCTTGATGTAAAACTAAATTTTACTTTTGCTCCTATAGAACAGGTGGAGTTTGGCAATATTGAGACTGGTGATAAAAAAGGTTTTACACTCAATATTACAGAAGAGGGGCTAGAACAAATGAAAATAGCCACCAAAATATTCGACGTTATAACCATATCCTATAAAGATGTTTTTGATAGAACGCTTACAACCTTCGCAAGTATTAAAGATGAAAACATGGGCACAAATCATGATTGGCCAGTTATCGTAGTCTCAAAATGGCATGTTAATCTACCCGAGTAAGAAGAGTAGCTCTATAATCGAAGTGGCGAAAATTATAGTTAGCGGCATCTGGTCATTCAGTAGAACAATCTTATGACTATATTACCGAATAGCAATGGAGGGTAGAACATCAATATATTTATTTATTAAATGTTATATACTGGATATAGGATTTTGTTATGATTTTGCGGTAAAAAATTATGAAAAAGCACCCCTCAAAGAGACAAATACGATACGCCTATGGGCTCATGAATGAGGACAAGACTAGACGCCAAATAGCCATTGAATCCGGCTATTCAGCTAGTTCAGCCCGTGTACCTAAATTAATTGAAAATAAGGTCGGTTTTAAGCTAGCCGTGGCACAGTTTGCTGGTGAGACGGGCAATCTTATGGGCAAGCTGATGACCGAATTACAGGTTCGAGACCTAAGCAAGTTTGATAACAAGACCTTGATTTATTATCTTGAGGCCGTGTCAAAAACTCACGAACGTTTGGTTTCAAAATTAGCTGGAACAGATTGAGCGTAACACTATGTCGAGACATAATGCCATAGATGTTGCAAAATCAGTTAATATGTCGTAGAGTTATTATAATATCGTGAAAAACTCACTAAGAAAAATAATATCGTTGGCGATAATAATACTATTCACTACAGCTCTAATACTGCCACAAATCTCTTATGCTTATGTAAGTGTTAAGGGTTATTATAAAAGTAATGGTACGTATGTAGCGCCATATGTAAGAAGTAACCCGAATGGTTTGAAATATGATAATTATAGTTATACTCCAAGTCAGGGATTGTATAATAAAACTTACGGGACAAGAGGAGCAGAATGGGATACACCAACATATATCACCGACCCGAATTATTACCAAGGAAAAGCACTATATGAATCTGGTTCTTCTGGTGTAAATGTAAATACTTACGGCAATTCATATAATTCAACTAGTGTGTCAGCCCCTGCTAATTCTTACGTTTCGGGTACATCGTGGTACTGCAATTCAGGATATAAAACAATCTTTGATAATTCGTTTAATAAGATTAGATGTGAAAAAGTATTAGCACCGACAAATGCCTACATTTCAGGAAGTGATTGGTACTGTATTTCTGGGTATAAGACCATATATAGCAATTCATTTCAAAAAACAAGTTGCCAACAAGTAGTCGCACCTGCAAATGCATATGTGTCTGGTAGCGATTGGTATTGTATTACTGGTTACAAAACGATTTATGATAACTCGTTTCAGAAAGTGAGTTGTCAGCAAGTATTTGCACCTGCAAATGCATATGTTTCTGGTAGCGATTGGTACTGTAATTCTGGTTACAAAACCATATATAGCAATTCATTCCAAAAGGTCGGTTGTCAGCAGGTCATTGCACCAGCCAATGCTTATGTGTCAGGAAGTGATTGGTATTGCAATTCGGGATATAAGACCATATATAACAATAATTTCGCTAAGACTAGTTGCCAGTTGAAGTAGTTATCTGGAGAGTTTCGTGTGAATAATTTTCTTTTAATAATTTTATAACTAATAATCAAATAATACTATGTACTGTAAACATTGTGGCAATCAACTATCAGAAACAGCTAAATTCTGTGGAAAATGCGGTAAAAATATTGGGGTGAAAACTGATGAAAAAATTTCTGATTCAAATGATGTACCTGCATACGCACCTGCTGGTATATGGAGGAGGTTCGGCAATTATGTTTTAGATAGGGTGTTTGTAACGATAATATTGATTGCTCTAAGTGTATTTTTTATATATAGCGGTGCTTCGTCAACTTGGTTAGGTATCTTTGTTTGGGTAGCGCCGTTCTTATACTTTGTAGTTTTCGAGGGTATCTGGCAAAAAACAATATCCAAATTTATTACAAAAACTAAGGTTGTCATGAAG
>Ga0194039_1001152_pt1 | contig 14469 bp, 14 predicted proteins | sample JunL228m_MetaG_FD_148679 | JGI IMG/M metagenome (GOLD analysis project Ga0194039, IMG submission 148679) | Anoxic zone freshwater microbial communities from boreal shield lake in IISD Experimental Lakes Area, Ontario, Canada - Jun2016-L227-8m | ecosystem: Environmental > Aquatic > Freshwater >... | reverse complement strand
TAAATGGCTTATAGAATACAACTTTGTCAGACCGCACGTGACCCTTGACTATATGACCCCTATTGAGTATCTTGAAGATACTTTAAGAAAACAACAGAAGTTGTTACCGATGTACTCGACCGGAATAAAGTCTTGATTTTTGGGACTGTTTGTGCTATAATTTTTTACACTATATTAGTGCCAATAAATGTTCTAATTTTCAAATCGATTGAATAAATAAGACTCAATATTTTTTGAGAATTAAAATGGCTGTCAGAAATATGAGATTGCATCAAACGACAAAAAAGTGCTAACTAGTAATATGTTTCAAAATGGGGCTGACAAGGCTTCGACGGGAGTACATTAAAATCATAATAATGCAACCCGCGCTTGGTTTAGCGCGATATCAACAAAACCACATTGTAAGTGCAAAGAATTTTGCCAGCAGAATCGCTGACGCTTTCCGCGTTAACGTTTTTGCGCCAGCTATTGCCTAATAAGTGATAGCCACTCTACTTTCTGAGGCTCGAATCGGGAAGCTAGCGTGTCATATGTGTCGAGATGCTTTTCAGTTTTGCCTCTAGACTGAAACTAAGACAAAAAGGTATGAAAGTGTAGATTTTCTTGGGATTTCTACTACACTCTCAAGACTATAATCCTAAGTACGATTGCTAAAGTTATTATGGTTTTGCTTTCGGACGTGGGTTCAATTCCCACCAGCTCCACCAAAAGTAAGCAATAAAAGAAAATCAGCAGTAAAATTGCTTATTTTTTTATGAAGGAGAATAAAATGAATATTCTATATTTAGAGCAGCAGCCGTGCATTAGAGCACTAAAATATGCTATAGGCCTAAAAAAAAGTGGTGACTATCGTTTAGTTTTTGGGTATTCAGGTAGAACCTTGACTGACCTTTATGGAGAGGGTGATGAACTCTTTGACCGATGGGAACACATTGATTTAAATGATAATAGCCTACTCGAATTAATTCTCTCTGAGAACTTTGACTTAATACATAGTCATAACGCTCCAGATTTTCTGACCGCCAAGGCTATTGGGCTTGTAAACAAATATGATCTCGGTATTCCTGTAATACAAGATAATCACGACGTCATCAGCATGCGACAGACCCTTTATTCCGCTCATCCAGATTTCAATCAGAAATCAGTCCTCGAAGCTGAATATGTGGCCAATACTTTTGCTGACGCTAAGATTAACGTCACGAGTGGACTTCAGGAATATGTCCAGAAAAGGTATGCCCATTTTTCTGGACCAGAGATTACTTTCAATAACTACGTTCCACAAGAACTCATTCCATATACATTCAAAGAAAAACTATCAGCGAAAGACCATCAACTTCATCTCGTCTATGAAGGCACAATTGATCCCACTTCTTCCGGTGGCCACTATGATTTATTTTCGATATTTTCCCAGATTGCTAGCCAAGGTATACATATTCACATTTATACTACTAGAGATGTTCCAAATTATGAAAAATTAGCGGAGAAAAACCAATTTGTTCATTTCCATGGCAAAGTCAGCTCCCGAGCCTTGCTTTACGAAATAACTCAATACGATTTTGGTTGGGCAGGATTTAACAGCGAAAAAAATAAAACACACCTCGACGTTGTGTTGGCAAACAAAGTTATGGAATATATCGTTGCCGGCTTGCCAGTCATTACCCTAGATCACAAAACCCAAAAAGAATTTCTCAAAAAAACTGGCCTCGGAATAACAGTTGATCCGATTACTGATCTAAAGAATGTTTTAGGAAAAACTGACATAAATCTCATGAGCCAAAAAGTTATGTCAGCCAGGGAAAATTATACGGTTGAAGGCAATATTTCTCAACTAATTGATTTTTATAAACTAGTAATAAAAAGAGACCATATGGATAAGGAAAAATCATTTCCACGTTCACGAATTAAAAAAATGCTCCAAACAGATCTAGACTATCATTTTGTGCCAATAGAAATACTTTAAGTATTGTACAAAAAACTAAAACTCCTTTATATTATTGATAAAGGAGTTTTATGGATAAATCAGAAATTAGGAAAGATTATTTCCAAGAAAAGTTTGTTATCATCGCACCTAAGCGAGCCAAAAGACCTAATAAAATCATTAAAAAAGAGGCAGAGGTCGCACCTATCTGTTTTTTCTGCCCCGAACAGGTAGATGGGGAGTATATTGTGGCAAAGAATCCCAAAAAAGGCCAGAAATGGGATATATTGACGGTATTAAATAAATTCCCGGCCTTAACCGAAGATAACGATCAAGCTTTTGGACGACAAGAAGTTATCATCGAAACTCCAGATCATGCCAAAGAGATCCATGAATTGCCCGTTGAGCATATTGAAAAAATCATTCAAATGTATATAAACCGTTATGAGACACTTGAAAAAATTGAAGGTATCAAATATGTCCTAGTTTTCAAAAATGAAGGCGGTAAAGCCGGTGCCTCTATCGCCCATTCTCATTCACAAGTTATTGCCCTCTCTCTAGTGCCGCCTGAAATAAAAACAGAATATGAGGCTTATGCTGATTACTATCTAGAAAATGGTCGTTGTCCATATTGTGATATTGTCGATAAAGAAAAGGATAGCAAGCGCGTAATCTGGGAAGATGATCATTTCCTTGTCATTTCCCCTTATGCCAGTCAATATCCTTACGGCGCCTATTTTCTACCTAAAAGACACTTTAGAACGATTTCCGATATGAACATCAGTGAAAAACAGTCTTTGGCGAAAGCTTTGAAAAAAGTTTTAGCAAAACTTGAGGACGTAGATGTTGCATATAATTATTTCTTCCACAATGCCGTCAGCAACGAAGATTATCATATGCACCTAAAACTTGAACCACGGCCTAACGTTTGGGCTGGACTAGAGCTTGGAACTGGTATAATCATTAATCCAGTTCCTCCAGAAGATGCTGCTGAATTTTACAAAAAATAGTTTTTAATAAAAAAGTACTCACCAAGGTGAGTACTTTTTTTGTTTCTATTTTTGTCTAGACAAAAATATTATTTCTTTGGTAGCTGTTTGCGCAAACTCGAAATTAAATCTGCTGCTGCATCTTTTCCACCAAGTCCAAAAGCAATTGCTCCGGCCAAGACGAAGAAGTAGATAAATCCTTGCCATAATGACAATAACATCTCTTGAGCAATACCAAGCTGGATCAAGGCTGCAAAGATTGCGAAAGCAACGACTGCCCATTTTGCAATTGTGCCAAGAATATCAGAAGCTTTTGTCCCAATTGTAATTGCTGCAGACCTTACTACTCTATCCGCCAAATCAGCAATAACAATACCAACTAACATGATAACAACGGCTATCACTACGTTTGGTATATAGTGTAAGATACCGACTAAAACTGTATTTACAGCTGTAAGATTCAAGATTTCAAAAGCCGGAATCAAAAACACTATGACTATAGTCCATTGCGCAATATCGCCCAGTAAAGGTGCGAAGCCAACAGTAGCGGGAAAAACTTTGTCAAGACCAACTGAGTCAGTATATTTTTTAACCTTTATAAAGCCCAAAGCCTTAACAATAACTGTTTTAACTGCCCAAGCGACGATTACACCAATTAAGATAACAACAAATGCGGCTAGGAGTCGAGGAATAAAACCAACTGATGCAGATAAAGAATCTTGTACACTTGTTGTTGTTGTGTTTATCCATTCATTCATTTTTTTCCACCTCCTTCCATGTTTTATTTGGAAGCGACCCTCCGACTACTTCCATAATCAAGATTAGCACAAGACAAAGAACCATGTCAAAGTCAATGTCAAGAGTATTTCCTTGAATTTTAAGCATAATCTTGTTATGATTTCACTGTTATTTTGATGCTTGGACGGTTAGCTCAGTTGGTTAGAGCGTCGCGTTGACATCGCGGAGGCCACAGGTTCGAATCCCGTACCGTCCACCAAATTGACCCCAGATTACTTGTTTGAAAAAAAGAGGTAGAAATACCTCTTTTTGTGTTATCATTTTGTTATGAAAATCATAATATGCGGTAGTATGTCTGCACATAAAGAAATGACTGACACAAAGAGAATTCTTGAACAAAATGGACATATTGTTGAAATGCCAAGTTTGAATAACCTAGATCACGAATTAGATTCAAATGGCAATACGCTTGAGACTTCAAGGATTAAAATTGAACAGGATTTGATTAGAGGTTATTTTCAAATAATAAAAGAGGGTGATGCAGTGTTGGCAGTAAATGTTAACAAAAATGGCATCGATGGTTATATAGGTGGCAACACATTCCTCGAAATTGGTTTTGGTTATGCCCTAGATAAAAAGATATATTTGCTTAACCATTACACAAAAGAACTTCCATACTATGATGAAATAGACGCAATGCAACCGATTGTCTTAAGCGGCGATCTTAACAAGATCAAATAGTTCCTGCCATTCCAGTAATTCCTTCACGGTTTGGTTCCAACGAAGTCCCATGTAGTCCACCATAAATTTAATGGCTAAATAGAGCCATTATTTTTATATACCCAATTTACAGTTGGAACCTTTGTGCTTGAGGGTGGTATACTTTGCTTATGATTGACAGGAAAATTATAATTCGAAAACTGGTTGAACAGCTTTCTGCGCGGGATTATATCAGAGCAGCTTGGTTGGCGGGCGCTGATTCACTCGAGATCGTTGATGGGTATTCCGATATAGATCTTTGGATTGATGTTGAAAGTGGTAGTGAAGATAACGCCATTCGGCTTGTTCGTGATTCTCTAGAGGCTTTTTGTGAGATAGATTATTTTTTCGAGAGGAAGAGTTCTAATAATATGACAAGGCAGATTTTGATACATTTAAAGGGCACTTCAAAATTTTTAATCCTAGACATCATTATTCAAACTATTGGGGACGCTACCTTTTTTAGAACGGATACAAACAATGAAAATCCAATGATACTTTTTGATAAAAAAAGTGTGATAAAAATCACTAAGATAAGCCAAGATTACAAGAAAAAATTATTGGGGAGGAGAAATTATCTTTTAGAAGAGTATTCAATTATAAGGATCGACGTTGAAAAAGAGATTGCGAGAAATAATTATTTTGGTGCAGTACATTATTATTTAATATTAACCAAGGTTGTTGTTGAGTTACTAAGAATAAAATATTACCCAATTAGATATGATGTGGGCCTAAAGCATGCTATACACGATTTCCCAAAAGAATTATTGCCAAAGATTAGAAAATTATTCCAGTTTCAAGAAGTCGAAGATGTAAATAATAGACTAGAAATAATGGAGTCGCTAATTAGGAAGGTTTGAAGTGTATGCATTTAGCCATTCTTTTTTGGTTTTACAAAGATCCAGTGGTTTGCCTCGATAGGGTTAAGCTATTAAGGAAATACAACCCTGAAGCGCGCATTTATGGTTTGTATGGAGGGGATCTGTCTGAAGCCGACAGGTTTAAAACATTATTATCAGATCATCTTGACGACTTTTACGTTTATGAAAGAGAAGAAACCCCAGATTGGAAATGGCTTAATGGAGATTTGATGCTGCTGAATTGGTACGTAAACAGAGGCGCCATACTTAGCTGGGATAGTATTGTAGTAGTTCAGTGGGATCTTTTGATCTTTGCTTCACTTGAATCACAATTCAGGGGGATAAGAAAAGGAGACATTTTTTTATCGGGTTACAGAGAACTTGATAAACGAATAGAGGAAAGTTGGGGCTGGACCAGACCTAAAGGTAGAGATCGAGACAACTATGAAAATTTTAAAAGGCATATAAGAAATGATTGTAATTATGAGGGTAAAATCATGTGTTGCAAATTTGTTTTGGAAGTCCTACCCAGAGTCTTTTTCGAGAAGTATTCACAAGAAAAAGGCAAAATCTACGGAATGATAGAATACAGAATCCCTACTTACGCAAATATGTATGGGTTGAATATCTTTGAAAAGGACCTAGGAGATTTGTGGACAAGGCACGGTGCCAAGGACACCGTAACAAAATTTCAACCGATAAATACCCAGGCGACCGCAATTAGCAAAAAAAATATTACTGCACAACTTAGTAAAACCAGCGGAAGACGTGTTTTTCACCCCTACTTTAATAGCTGGGAGTGATTTGCTTTTTTCGTTTCGTAGTATGCTTATAGCCTCAATCATGGATTTGTACTAAGATAAGGCTAAATAAAAAGGAAGACATGGATAAAAATAATTGGGAATCGGATGTGTTGGGGATACGCGAACACTATCGATCTAAAATAGAAAAAAGAGGTGGTGTATCTGCGGCATCTTTAGATTGGCGCAATTCGGAAAAGCAAGAGACTGTTTTTTATAATGCTATAGCAGATTTGTCAGGAAAATTCAAAACCGTTTTTGACGTTGGCTGTGGTTCTGGAGACCTTTACAGATACATGACCAATAATGGCTTTGATATTGATGGATACCACGGTATCGATATAGTGCCGGAGTTCGTAGAGTATGGGACCAAAAATAAGGTTCCAAATTTACAAGTTGGGAATTTTTTATCTAGTAAAAATGAAGACAAATACGACTTAGTGATCAATCTTGGAGGACTTAATTCTAAGACAAGTTTCTATGAGCAGTACCTAATTATGAATATTTCAAAAATGATTAAGATTTCTAAGAAATATGTTGTCTTTAACCTGATTACAAAAGCAAGTGATTCTTATTTCCCTAACCAAAATCAATCAAGAGTCGGGCATATAACAAGTATTACCAATGAACAATTTACAAAGATCATTAAAAAAATTAAGAAAAGTTACCCCAACATCAGGTACCAGAAAAAGAATGTTGCAATATTCCCTGGGAGTATTGATACTTTTGTGAGGATTACTGTATGCGATTAGCCAACTATCCAAAAATGTATGATGCTGAGTCTGAGACTCTTTCGCCAAGCTGGGATCAAATTCAGGCGGGAGCTGAGTTAATAATCAATAATCTGTCAGGATTAGAATTTGACAAAATAGTCGTTGTGGTTAGGGGTGGAATGGTACTATCTATTATTATTTCTCATCGTCTTGGTATAAAGAATATAGACTTTTATCAGGTTTCCAGGAACTCGTCTGATGAACCCAGAAGTTATTCAAGCGTCAAAATAAAAAAATACCCCGTAATCAAGAAAGGTGAAAAAATCCTTGTTGTGGAGGATATTGTCTACAAGGGAGAATCAATCAATTCTCTAATTAAGAAAATTAATACTTTGGGGGCAAGTACTGTTGCGGTTTGCTCTCTTTTTATGGATGAAGGGTTTGAGAGTGATTATCTAAACAAGGTGGGTGATAATAAGATTAACTACATTGCCGCCTATAAATGCCGTGCAGATAAATGGATTAGGTTTCCTTGGGAAAATAAAATCAAAGGTGAAATAATTGGGAAATATTCCTAAAAGAATTATTGTTTTAGAGGGACTGCCTGCAAGCGGCAAGACCACTCTTGCCAATTATTTGGTTCAAAAATATCAGTTTAGTAAAATCAATGAATCCCTTGGTAGATTGTCGGAAAAAAATATAACCGATGATCAAGAAGAGATATTCCTTGAAACACTTGAAAAGTATCAAAAAGCTGCTCGATCAATTAAGACTTGTATGATTGATCGGGGGGTTCCATCCATGATTTGTTGGGATTTTTGTGCTGAAAAATTAGGCTACGCAAAAAATTACCAGGAAAAGGTGACCTGGGTTGAGGAGGCCATCCAAAAGGGAGAACTTTATGAGCCTGATCTTTATGTGTACATTGGGATTGATCCAGAGGACAGTCTAAAGCGCCGTGAAAGACCCCAGACAGACATAGATGTTTGGAGTGGATATAAAGGCATGGCTTATGCGAAATTATTCTATGATGATTATTTTTCATCCAAGTCCAATGTGGTCAATATTGATGGTACACTGGATATAGAGCAGGCGGCTAAAATTATCTTGGAGAGGCTTTATGAGAAAAATTAATATAATATATCTCGTCGATGACGGTATTACGGGCTATTGCTCGGGTGTTGGAACTGTTGCAAAAAATTTTATTAGCGCTTTTTCTTCAATTAAAAGGGAATTTGATAGATCATTTGGCATCAATCTATCTTTAAATGTAATTACCTTTAGTAATTCTAACAATGAAGCCTATGACTTTAAACATGTGGCGAATAAAATTGTTAATGATTCGGGCGGCAAAATTATTGAAATTGAGTGGCCCAAAAGTTTATCAGAAAACTACTTCAATTTTGAAGTTTGGAAGGATGTAAATAAGGATGTTAATAAAATTATAGAAAAGGAATTTGAAGGGGAGAGATTATTCATAGTAAATGATTTTATCTTTAGTCAGTTTGATTTTAAAGAAGATGATTATTATGTGTTCATCCCGCATAGCCTAAACAAATCTCAGGCTCAGGCATATGTTGATGGAGAAGAAAGGGAGAAATTCGAGAAAAAAGCTATTGAGAAGATAATAAGCCATAAGAAAGCAAAAATTGGCTATCTTAGCTTGTATGCAAAGAACATCCTTATGAAGGAATATAACCTGGAAGAGTCAGTCCTTGTCCCAGCTTCAAATGGCTATGTCCTTGACTCATTTAACCTTCCAATTAATCCAGAAGAGGTTCTTAACCATTGTGGTATCCCGTTAGATAAAAAATTATTGATTTCTATATCCAGAGCCGATGTGTATAAGGGGGTAGAAGAAGTAATTGAGATAATGGATTCCTTTTTGGCAAAAAACTCTCAGTATCATGGTGTCTTGGTGGCTTCTCAATTTAGCCAAGAGCCAGAGCTTATAAAATATCAAAGGAAATTAAAGGAGTTATTGCTTTCACCAAGGATAACTTATATCGATAAATTTGAGCCTGACTTGCCTCGGATACTTTATGGCTATCCAAAAAGCAGGGCTCTCTTTTGTCTTCCTAGAATTGATTTTGCGCCCTTAGTGCCAATCGAGGCCATGCTGTTTTCCCATCCAGAGCTAGCATTATGCATTTCAGATGCCGGTTGTTTTAAGGGAATGATTGTTGATAGAGAAAACGGGTTCTTAATAAGAGGCGATCTATCAAACAGGCTAAACCGAATCTCAGAGATTCTAGGTGATAAATACTTACCAACTGTGAAAAAGGTTAACGAAAACGGCAAGAATTACTCGTTTCAAAATTTTGATATTTTTAATAATTATTTCGAATTAATATTAACCACCATTTTTGACAAAGATATTAAGACTCATTATTCAGCGGGGGGAGTAATAACCAGAAATATAAATTCAAAAACAGAATTTTTGTTAACAGAACATCTTGAAAAGACTTATTCATTCCCGAAAGGTCATCTAGAAGCAGGAGAGACTCCTGAGGAAGCGGCCAAAAGAGAAATTATAGAAGAAACCGGTTTTGTCGATTTTAGTCTCGTGGGCAAGTTGGGCGAGGTAAGGCGATATTCTATGAGCAAGGAGGACGGCATGCCTGTAAGAAAAATTGTTACCCTTTTTAAGGTTATTTTGAATAGCCCCAAAAGAAATAAGGAATACGAAGAAGTGTGTGATTGGTTTGAGGCTGAAGAAGCAGTTAAGGTCCTTCGCTATAAACAGGACTCTGACTTTCTGGCAAAACACATTTCTATTGAAAAAACACTAACTTAGCCTTATAATACCCTCGACACAACGGCCTTGCTAGGGAGGTGAGTACCTTGAGCAGAAAGAAGGTCTTGATCGTCGGCGGGATACATGGGGTGGGTAAATCCACTCTTTGCGCCGAATTGGCAAGGAAGGATAATGCGCTCATTATCCGTCAGCGCCACGTACTAATCGAGATTGGTAAGGAGCTTGGTCTGGATTGGGAAGAGATCGGGCCTCTTCACTCGAAGTTCATCGCCAAGGTGGCTGATATAATCACTTGTCGCATTTCTGACGATGACTGCAGACTTGCGGCTATTGATTGCCACTATGCCATCCGTACTGGCAAGGCCCTGAGGGCAAAGCATGTCGAGGTCTTGGAGCCATACATTCCAGATCTGGATCCTATCGTGCTGAGCCGGGCTGCTGAGGTTCATGACGTTCGGATGCTTCTTCTTAAGGCTTCTCCCGAGATATGTGCCGAGAGAATCAAGGTCGGAAGCCCTGATCATAGGGATTTTGACCTTCTTCTTGACGGACTCAGGCTTATGGAGGTAGCCGAGGCTCTTTTCTTCGAGAGACTGCTCTCGCAGCATGCTTCAGTCATCGGCGGCGCACTCATACTGCAAAATGACGCATCTCTCCAAGAGCTGTACACGAAGGTCTGCGCTTTTCTCGACTGAGAGGCGGCACAAAATCATGTGTCGCCTCTTTCCCTTTCTGCGGAATTATATTTTATTCTCTAATTTAGTTAGGTAAGCACAGCAATTTTCTGCCATTGCATCAACTCTGGCAATAATTGGTTCCAACTATTTTCGACGCAGTCCACCATAAAAAATTGGTCCGTTAGAGACATTTATTTGTACGTATTTTCGATACCCCACAGAAGAATAGAACACTTCTGTTTTTCATATTTAATTTAATTTAATTTTGTTTCTCTAATCGTATCAAGTAATTGACTTAAACGTATCAATTTGATACGATTAATACAGTAAAATGAGGCAATAAAATGATTAAACTCAATCAAAGACAACAGAGTATCCTCAAAATCATTCTTGAAAAGGGTCGATTACAGTCTTCTGAAGTTCATGAAGAACTGACAAAAAGAGGCGAAGACATTTCCTTGGTTTCTATTAAGCGTGCCCTATCGAGCATGGCCAAAGATGGTGCACTTACTAGCATTGGGTTGGGTAGAAATACCAGTTATGAAATTTCCACCATCGGTAGGGTTTTTACTGATATTGCTGAAAAAGCATACACAGGCATTGAGCCAGATAGTAGGTTTGGTTTAGATAATTACAATTTCAATCTCTTTCCAGAATTTCCAACAGAAATATTTAACGAAAACGAGATCTCTGACCTAAATATAGCGACCAAAGAATATCACCAAAAATCAAGAAATCTTTCTTCTGTCCTGGGAGACAAAGAACTCCAAAGATTCGTAATTGAACTATCGTGGAAGTCATCAAAAATTGAGGGAAATACCTATACTCTTCTGGATACAGAGCGTCTTATTAAAGATGAGATTGAAGCTCCGGGTCACGCAAAAGATGAGGCAAGAATGATTCTAAATCATAAGGATGCTTTTCTTTTTGTTCGTGAAAACGAGCAAGAATATCAGGCCTTTAATCTTAGGAATCTTGAAGAGCTACACGGCATTCTAATCAAGAGTTTAGGGGTAAACAAAGGAATCAGAAAGGGCCTAGTTGGCATAACTGGTTCAAAATACAGGCCACTTGATAATGTCTTTCAGATCAGAGAGGCAATAGAATCTTTGGGTGAAGCTATCTCAAGAGCTAAAACTCCATATGATAAAGCTTTGCTGGCACTTGTTGGGATTAGTTATATCCAACCGTTTGAAGATGGTAACAAACGAACCGGTCGGCTAATGGCTAACGCCTTACTCTTGTCGCATGGTTACGCTCCACTTTCGTACAGAAGTGTCAATGAAGATGATTTCAAAGGGTCAATATTGGTTTTCTACGAAACTAACTCTATAATTTCATTTAAACAAATTTTCAAGGAACAATATATTTTTGCGGCTGAACATTATGCTGTGAAGTAGCTATTTAAGAGAGTCATTCAACTTCACGTAGATATCTTTCAGACCAGGCTCCCATTCTAAGGAAATTTCGACAAAGGTGTTCCATGTTTTTCGGTTAGGGTCCACCATAAACTCCTCAACAATGGGAGTTTTTTGTTTATAATATTGGAGTAGATGAGCCCTCGTGGTGAAATTGGTATACACGCTACGTTCAGGTCGTAGTGGCCGCAAGGTCGTGCTGGTTCGAGTCCAGTCGAGGGCACCATTTCGTACCGACCAAGACAGATTGAGGGGCGATTAACTCAGCGGCAGAGTGCTTCGTTCACATCGAAGAAGTCACTGGTTCAAATCCAGTATCGCCCACCAAAATGTAGACCCTGCGGATGGCCGTAGGCCCTCAGTTGGTTAGAGCATCGCATTCACTTTGCGGAGGTCGTGCGTTCGAGTCACACCAGATCCACCAGGAGAGAAATGATTTTTGGAATTTCGGGAACAAATTCATCAGGCAAAGATACCGTTGCTAAATATTTACAGAGCAAAGATTTTTTTCATGTATCTTTGTCAGACATATTACGAGAGGAGATGAAAAAACAAAAGCTCAAGATCAGCCGCCAAAATATGATAGATTTCTCCAATAACTACGGACAAGAATTTGGGGCTGACATATTAGCCAAAACTGCCTATAAAAAATTTTGTGGTAGAGATAAACTCATTATTTCGAGTATTAGGAAACCAGCAGAGGTTGACTATCTCCACACTATTCCTGGACTCAAACTAATATTTGTTGATCTGCCAATAAATATTCGGTATGAACGAATGTTAAAGCGTGCCCGGGAAAGTGAGAACATATTATCCTACGTTGACTTCAAAAGCTTACAAGAAAAGGAGATGGATGGCACAAATTCACAAAATTTGTCTTATTGCAAAAAAAGTGCTGACTACCAAATAGACAATTCTGGCACTGTCGAAGAATTATTCGCAAAAATAGATGAAATTATTCTATAATTTTGTATAATACTAATTAAGAAGGACCATGACGAGGACTAACCAACCTTATCAGTCCCACCCAGGAGCCCAGGTGTATATGGACCAAAGAGAGTCCCGACAGAATCGTCGGGGAAGTCGAGTGGAACCACCCCATACGGGGTCTTGACGACCTGTTTTAGGCCGTTTTTTTATTAAAAGTAATAGCCCAAAGGCTGGGCTTGTATAAAAGAGGAGAGTAAATATGTCAGGTAATAAAGTTGAGACGATGAGACACAGTGCAAGCCATGTTTTGGCAGCAGCAGTTCTGGAGATGTTCCCTGAAGCAAAACTGGCAATCGGCCCAGCTATTGAAAACGGTTTTTATTATGATTTCGATCTTCCCAGAACTTTGATTCCAGAGGACCTCCCTTTAATCGAAGAGAAGATGCGGGAAATTATTAAAAAAGATTATATTTTTGAAAGAGCCGACGGACCCATAGATAAAGCCTATGCGGAAATCAAGAGACTTAAACAACCTTACAAAACTGAACTTATTGAAGATCTAAAAAAAGCTGGAGAGAAGAGTGTTTCCTTTTACAAGATGAATAGTTTTACAGATCTATGTGCTGGTCCACATGTCAAATCTACAAATGAAATAGGCGCCTTCAAGCTTACCTCTATCGCCGGAGCTTATTGGAGAGGTAACGAAAAGAATAAAATGCTTCAACGCATATATGGTGTTGCATTTGAGACGGAAAAAGAGCTCAATGATTATCTAGAAATGGTCGAAGAAGCAAAAAAAAGAGATCATAAAAAACTTGGTCCAGACCTTGGGTTGTTTATGTTTCATGAAACAGCCCCGGGAATGCCATACTGGCTACCAAAGGGTGTGATTATCTTAAACGAACTTATCAATTTTTGGCGAATAGAGCATGGAAAAAGAAATTACGTCGAGATCAAAACACCATTAATCAACAAGAAAGAGCTTTACGAAATCTCTGGACACTGGGATCACTATCAGGAAGAAATGTTTATTTCTAAAACTGACAATAAAGAAACTTATGCCCTAAAGCCGATGAACTGTCCCAACGCCATGGTTGTCTTTGGAAGTAAAAAGAGAAGCTATCGCGAACTACCTATGAGACTAGGAGATACAGATACGCTACATCGGAACGAAAGATCGGGAACTTTGAATGGACTTTTACGTGCACGTGAGTTTTCTCAAGATGACGCTCATATTTTTATCGAAGAAAGCCAAATTAAAGAAGAGTATAGAAATATTTTTGAGATTGTCGAAAGATTCTATTCTATCTTTAATCTAAATTATTCTTTTAGATTAGGAACAAGGCCAGACAAATTTATGGGAGACGGGAAAATCTGGGACAAGGCCGAAAAAGAATTAAAAGAAATCTTAGTCGAAAGTAAAAAGCCTTTCAATGTCTTAGAAGGTGACGGCGCCTTCTATGGACCGAAGATTGATATCTTGATGAAAGACTCGCTGGGGAGAGAATGGCAGATGGGCACCATCCAACTAGATTTTCAAATTCCCCAAAGGTTTGGCCTTAAATATACAAGCGAGAAAGGCGAAGAAAAAACTCCAGTTGTTGTCCATCGAGTCATATATGGCTCTCTCGAGAGATTCATGGGAATATTAATTGAAGACACCGCAGGAGCTTTCCCCCTTTGGCTCTCCCCTGTCCAAGTTCGATTGATACCTGTTTCAGACAAATTTGTATCATTTGCAGAAAAAATTGATGATAAATTTAAAGATGCGGGTATTCGGGTAGAGATTGACAGAGATACCGAATCTGTTGGTAAAAAAATACGAAACGCTGAGTTAGCTAAAATTCCATACATGATTGTTTTGGGAGAAAGAGAAGAAAAATCAGGTCTGATGCCAATACGCTCATAC
>Ga0194039_1001146_pt1 | contig 14493 bp, 5 predicted proteins | sample JunL228m_MetaG_FD_148679 | JGI IMG/M metagenome (GOLD analysis project Ga0194039, IMG submission 148679) | Anoxic zone freshwater microbial communities from boreal shield lake in IISD Experimental Lakes Area, Ontario, Canada - Jun2016-L227-8m | ecosystem: Environmental > Aquatic > Freshwater >... | reverse complement strand
GTCTTGGTACAATGTGGTTTCGTTGACCAATCGCGCCTGGGTGCAGTTTACCGAACCGTTTACCGTCTCGGTTCCCGCGCGCGGCCAGGCATCCGTCCGGCTGGCCATTCGCCGCGGGGACCTCGGACCCGCGGCTGCCGGGGCGCTGTTCCAGAGCCTGGTGAACGTTCAGGATACGGCTGGCCGGGTTCTCTACCAGTTGCCTGTGCGCGCCACCCCGGACCCCGCCGGCGCGGGGGTTCACAGTCTCGTGAAGGGGGGAGACGGGCCGGGGTCCGCCAAGTCCGACCCGTCGGGCCACAACGCTTTCGAGGGGCTTTGGCTGGGCGAAGCCCAGATCAGCGCGGTCAGCCATCCCGTCTCCACCACCAACGGCTGGGATGCGACCACCCTGTCCGCGGCCAGGGACCGCTATCCTGTGCGCCTGATTCTGCATGTGGACGGTTCGGGGGCGGTGCGGCTGCTGCAGCGGGTCATCGTGGCCCCGGTGCCGACGCCGCCTATCAACCAGCCGGCGTTCGTGCTCTACGCGGACGAGAATCTCGTGCCGGCGGGGACGACCAATGCGGCCCGGATTTCTTCGACGACGCTGCATTACCTGGCGCCCCAGCTTATGGCCGGCACGTTCTTCGGCGCCAACCTGACCTGCGCATTCACCCTGGGCTACAACGACCCGCTCAACCCCTTCAAGCATCTCTACCACCCGGACCATGATAACCTGACCTCCGATTATTCGACCAACCTGCCGGCGGGGGCTGAATCCTGGGACATCGGGCGGACTATCACCCTGACGTTTTCGAGCCTGACGAACTACCCCAACGAGCCGATGTGGGGCACCGATGCGGCGGGTGGCGTCTATAGCGAGACGGTGACCGGCTTGCGCGAATACCCGGTGCGGTGCGCAGGTTATTTCGGTCTGAGGCGGGTCAACCGGGTCAATGTCCTGCAGCAATAAAGAAAGCGAGTGAAGCAATGATGAGACCAAAACGATTTGCCGTGGCGGCGCTGATGGCGTTCGCCCTGGCTGCCGGGGCCGCCCGGGCCGATTCCGTGCCGGCGCTGGTTAATTACCAGGGCGTCTTGCGCGACTCGCAGGGCCGAGACTTTGCCATGGGCGACTACATCGCCGAATTCCGCTTGTGGACCGCTCGCCAGGGTGGAACGGCCGTGTGGGGCAAGGTGTACGCCTTCAGTGTCATCGCCAACGGCGAATTCAATGTCATCCTGGGCGACGTCGGCATGGATCTCTCTCCGCCCATCACCAATGGGTTGGCCCAAGCCATTATAAACAACCCCAACCAGTTGTACCTGGCGATTGTCGTTAAACAAACGCCCAGCGGGGCGATCGGTTCGCCGCACGAACTGGCGCCGCGCCAGCAATTGGTCAGTTCGCCTTATGCCTTAAAATCCAGCGTTGCGGACTCGACCTTCGCGGTGGGCGGGATCAGCAACTTCTTCAACATCAGCGGTCTCGATAAGGCCCGGGTGCCAGCCGGCGGTATGCGGATGGTGGGCATGTCCAACAATGTCGTGGCCTATCTCCCGGCCACGTCCGTGAGCAACCATTTGGTGGTGGAAACCAATCTCACGGTCGGCGGCGCAGGCGACGTGAATTTAAAGGGAGGTTTGAAAACCGACGTCCTCCGTGGGCCGACGGGGGGCACGTTGCCCTTGATGGGCAACGTGAGGATGTTCCCACCTGGGTGGACCGTGTTAACCTTTGGTGCCGTGCAAAATCCGGTCAATTACGACGGCTGGGTGATCGTCCAATTGCCTGATATGTCCCAACTGCCCGCCTCCGGTGATTACACGATTTGGATTACGGTCGGCACGAACACGGCATCATTGTTGGTTTGCTCGGGGGCTTTGCAAGGCAGTGAGCGATGTCTCACCTATCCCCTTCCGGCCAACTGTTCCTGGCGCATCTATTCAAACACCACTTATCCGACTGGTTTGCCGGTTGCGGTTTATTTTATGGGATTAAACGGACACAATTTCGGGGATTAAAAGGACAGGATAGAATTAAAAGGACGATACTAAAAGGATCATTATGAAACACCTTCTTGCTTGCGTGTTGGCCGTTAGCGTTCTTGTGGCGCTGGGCAACTCTCTGGTTGTTGCCGGGACGGTTCCCCAACAGATAACTTGTCAAGGGCAGATCAGCAAAACCGGCGGGGCGGCGCTGAGCAAGGGCACCTACATTATTAAGGCGCGGATCTGGGACAACGCGACCGGCGGCAACGTGATGTGGGGCATGTCATATCCCGTGAATGTGGACACCAATGGCTCCTTCAATGTGACTCTGGGGGATGGTGGCGGTGCCATTACGCCCAATCCCACGTATACCACTCTGGGACAAGCTCTGGATGGGGGAGCGCGCTTCCTGGGAATCACTGTGGTGCAGACGCCGGCCGGGTCGGTCGGCCACCAACAGGAAATCCTTCCGCGATTACAGTTGGTGAGCAGCCCCTGCGCCCTGCGTGCCGGCATGGCGGATTACGCGCTGACCTGGAACGGCCTGACCCCCGGCCAATTAGCCACCCTGCCGGCGGGCTCCTTCGCGGCCGGAGGAGACCAATCCGTGCTGGGGTATGACGGCGCCAACATGAATATCATGCCTTTGTTGGCGCATAGTGGGCCGGGGCTTGTGTTAAACGGGACGGCCACGATCACCGGGGCTTTCCTCAAAGAGCAGGATCAAGTAAATGTCAAGACGGACTTCATTTACCCCCAGAGCACGAACGGCATTGCATTGCGAAGCAATGTGACCCTCCTTGGCTCAGGCACGGTGAGGAATTGGAAGCAATTTTACAGCGAGTCCACGGATGGCTTTCTCATCGTCCCGTGGAGTTATGGGGGCGGCCTGTGGGATGGCGACGCACAACGACAACAGGTTGACGTCTACATTCCGGAATTCATTACTACTGACATCGACCTGTTTGTTCTGTATTCGGGGACGACCAATGCGAACACAATGAATAGTGGCTACACTTTGCTGCCCATGCCGGCGGGTGTCTCGTACTACTTGGAGGGTCAACTGGGTACCGCCTATTTTCAGGCACTCGGGCAGTAACGCGGAGATGTTTGCCTGGTTCGACCCAGGTTGCCATGCGGAGTTAAACATGAAGATCAAGATTATGAGGATTGTGGCTTGTGCGGGTCTATTACTGCTCGCGAGGGCGGTTGTCGCCGCCCCGTTGGTGCCGGCGGCGCTGAACTACCAGGGCCGTTTGCAACCCGATCAAGGCGTGCTCGCGGCGGGGCCCTATGGCATGCAATTCCGGTTTTGGAGCGCCCCTACCGGAGGGACGCAAATGTGGGCGCGGGCGTTCTCCTCCGTCTATGTGGCGTCCAACGGCGTGTTCAACGCCACATTGACGGATGACGGGACCGAGTTGCTCAGCCCACCGCAGTCGAGTGACCTGCTGGCCGCCTTTGCCGGCGGGCCGGTCTATCTGGGTATCACGGTGACGCAAGCGCCCTCCGGTCCGGTCCATTCCCCCCTGGAAATCACGCCTATCCGACCGTTTCTAAGCGTCCCGTACAGTGTGACGGCGCATTGGTCCGAGGATGCCCACAATTTGATCAATGCGACCAACCTCCTGCTTCAATCAGGAAATAGGTGGCCGCCGAACTCGGTCTATGCCATGAGCTTGGACAGTTTTGCCCCGCTCTTGGTGTTGCCATTAAACGGTTTGTTCGAGGCCCGGCCTAACGGGCTCTGGGCCAACGCACCCATGGATTTTTATGGGGTCGTGGAGGTTTCGGAATTAGCCATCGACTCCCTGAGTTCGATAGGTGGAACGATCTATTTTGGCGGTCCTGTCCGCATGCTTCAGCCGGCGGCCGCCCCCAGCGGAAGCACCGCTTACAACAGCACCACAACTCTCCCCGCTGGGTTTACGGCACCGCAAGACGGGCTGTTCGCCTTAACGGTTCCCCCCTCTCAAGGTGGTTATTATACTATTAGCGTTCAATATGGAAGCCAAACCCAAATCACCCTAACTGCCATTAGCATGACGCCGGCCAAAGTCGCGGGCGTCCAGGCGGTCAGGTTTATTCCGGTGAAAGCTGGGCAGTCCATCACGATAACCACACAAGGGGGGCAGCAGGGCGCCGTAGCTGTGACCTATCAATTCCTGCCTTTTGGGGCGGCCCCGTGAATGGGCGGCCAGCCAGGGTGGTCGGCCGCCCGACGGATGAACCAAGCGTGATGACAATAAGAAACAGGAGCGACTATGGACCTTGAAATGCGGACAAAAACAAGTGGGTCGTGGCGGTGGCGTGGAGCATTGATTCTGGCGCTGTGCTGCGGCACCCCGACCGCCCGGGCGGCGTACGATTGCGACGCGGACTATGTCAACCCGTGGTACGACACCAATGGCCTCACCGGCGATCTGACCAACGCCGTTGTGAACACCACGGTGTGCTACAATGGCCATTCGGGGCCTTATGGCTTGCCCGGCGGCTTTACGCCGAGCCTCCCTACGGACGGCACCTGCCAGCTTAACCGTATGAGCGTAGGCGAGCCGTTCGCCGAGGTGGTGCCAGATGCGGCGATTGGCGACGTGCTGGCGCCGCCCGCCGGCGCGATCCCGAACCAGGGCCCGGTTGCCATCTTCCCCGCCAATGCCGCATTCTTTGTGCTGTCCACCGGGCAGGTGATTGCCGCCTCGCACGGCAGTGTCGTTCTGCAATGGGGGATGGCGGACGGCTCCTCCAGCACGGTGACCTACGATGTGTCTGGCGTAGCCACCCGCCGCCCCGAAAAGCTTTTCTGGACCGAGACGCCTTATTATTCACCCGCCGTGTCGCTGGACGGCAAATTCGCCCGCATCCACTACAACGCCGATGTGCTTCCGCCGGTGGTGACGACCAATAATGTCACGGGCGGCGGGACCAATACCGTGACCGATTACTCGGCGACGGTCTGGATTGACGATAGCAATGGCAGCAAGAGTCTGCGCGCGCAGGGCTGCAACGGGCTGTTTGTGCTCGAGTTGTTCGACTCGGGGACCTTTGCCAACCAGATCGGCTGGGAGGTGGTGCAGGTGCTGGCGCCGGACATCGTCTATCAGAATGTCGCCATCGGCCAACGGTTGCTGCCGCAAGACACCTACTACGGCATCGGCAGCCTGCAAGCCCAGATCACCAGCGGGGCGAACGACACCACAGCCACCCTCTATCTCCACTCCTCCTCCAGCGGCAAGAGCAAGATGGAAGGCTGGCTCTACTCTGTTTATGAGACTCTGAACGACCCGTGGGATGCCGAGGTTTACTGGATGAATACCGGCGTGGCCGGCATTCAGTGGCCGGTCGAGAAGGATTGGTACGAGGCCGGCTGGCCGGTGGATTGCCAGGTGATGACCTACGCGCCGGGGCCGACCAACAGCGCGCCGACCCTCATTCCCACGGCCCTCAACCCGGAAATCATGCCCATGGAAACGCCGATCGACAACTTCGCCCTCAACAGTGGCGTCTTGACGGTGCAAACCAACGGCTATGTCCTGCTGAAATACACTTCCCAGGACGAAAATGTCTGGTTCCAGGTCGTGCAGTCGGTGGCGCATGACAACGCACTGGTGTATGACTTGATGCCGGTCCCGTGGGATGTCGCCACAAAAGTGCAGCCGGTGGTGGTGCAATCGGCGTTGGCGCTGAGCGAATTGACCTCGGTCAATTGCGGAACCGGACCCACGGTCCTCGGCCGCCAGCCGCGCACGGTGGAATTATGGGCCAATCTCCATGCCGGCGATGGGCTGCCCCTTTTCTCGATGGGCGCCACCAACGCGCTGGGCGGTTTTGCCCTCCGTCCCGTCTCGATTACCGACAGCAACGTCGTGGTGGCCATGGACGTCAACGGCGCGGCCACAAACACCGTGCTATCGTGCAGTCCCGGCCAATGGCATCACTACGCGATGACTTATGACGGATTGAATCTCATCCTGTACTTTGACGGCGGCAATGTCGCCTCACTGACGGCAGTCCTCGAGACCTTGCCGGGACCGTTCATCGTGGGGTCCACCAACACGACGGGCAACACGAACTATGATCGCGCGGATGTGATGGAAGTGCGGGTCTGGGCGGAGGCGCGCACCAGCGAGCAGCTCCTGGGCCTCATGCATCAGAACCTCTCGGCAAAAGACCTGCTGAATGCGAACCTGCTCGCCTACTATCCGCTCAACGTCAGCGGCGGCGTCACCACGTTGGATTTTGTCAGCGGTTACATCGCCCCCATCACCTCACCCTACGGCTATGTCGCTGCGACGGCCCCGGTCACGTTCGATCTGGGTCCCTGGTCCCACTATCCCGGGTTCATCTACTCCGGCAGCTATTACAACCCGGATTTTTACGCCTACCCGATGGTGACCAACAATCCGAACAGCGGCTCGGCCATTTTTGCCGTCCACACCAACGCGCCGCTGGAGATCTGGTGGGCCAACCGCTACCAGCCGGCCGGCCTGCCGGCGGCCATTTACTGGCCTTCGCTGGTGACGTGTTATCAGCCCCAGTGGCCGACCAATGTCCCGACGCTGGTGCTGGCGCACCAGACCGAAGCGGACAATGCCCTGCCGGACAACGCCGTCAATGCCAGCGTCTATTATCAAAACGATGTCAACCAGGTGGGCTTCAATCCCAATGAAGAACACGCCCTGATCTTCGGCAACTCCGTCTATGCCATTCGCAACGACCTCAACACCGCGACTAACGCCGACAGCTCGGCCCCGCTGGTGCTGGTGGAATATACCGACGGCGATACTGGCGAAGCGAGCATGGTCGCCTATGCCGTCGTCGCCACCAACAGCCAGTATGGGTTCAATTACCCGGTGACCGTGCCCAATTTGATCGAGCCAATGGCTCCGCTCTGCTACCTGGCCTATCCCAACTGCTCCAACACCGCGGCTCCCAACGGCCCCGCCTGGGTGGATCGCAATCTGCAATGGTGGGCCTATCGCGCCGGCACGAACGGGCAGAGCGCGGAAACCGTCCAAATGAACTGGTGCTACCCGAATCAGCCGGGGTTTTATTATCCGGGCGAAAACCCCCAGCCGGCGCTCGGGCGGCAGATCCCGTTCCTCAGCGGCCATGGCAGCCAGGGCCTGCCCCAGTCCGTGACCTATACCATCAACTGGCCGGCCAATCCCCCCGTCCTGCATATCGGCGACACCCTGGTCAAGCCGGACCAGCAACAGGTCGGGCTGCCGGACATCTCGGATCAACTGAGCGTGGATATTCTCTATCAGCAGTCCCTGACTTATGGCTACGTCCGCAGTGACTACACCACCGACACCGGGATACGACGGACCAATTCCGTCGAGCGGCCGGTTAACAACATCAGCAATTGCGTGGTCCTCATTGATCCCACGCGCTACCGCAGCAGCAGCGCGGCTCCGTTCGCCCTGCCCAGCGACGTCAAACAGCAGGTTGTCAATGGCTGGACCTATTTCCCGGACCTGCCGCCGCAGTTGAATCAGCGGCTCTGGTGGCAACCGACCCAGTCCGGGTCATCCCTGGGCCAGCTCAGGATCCTGGGGACAAACGTCGTTCCGGCGGCGGGGCTTCCCTATCTGCTGCTGAATCTGCTCGGAGCGGACGAGCGGGCGGCGGCCTTGGCGCTCAGCGTGAACGCCAATTGGCAGGCGGCGGTCAACGGCCTGCCGACCGACGTCGTGACCATCACCAACGGCAGCCAGGCGTTTGATTCGCTCGCTCTTACGGCTGGCATTGGCCGTGGGACGGGCTATGTGACCGTGGCGTTTGGCGCCGCCACCAATCTGCCGCCCGGCACGCCGATCAGCCTCGCCTGCTTCAAGGTGCTGCCCCCGCTGGTGACCGGCGAGGTGAAAGCGATTCCGCCCGCGGATGTCCTCAACGAACAGATGACCATGCGGCACACCACCGATTGTGCCGGCCACCCGGAAAACTACCAGTTCGACTGGCGTTACAACACCACCGACAGCAACACCAACTACAGCGCCTGGCTCAGCTATCCCGGCGGGGTCGGCGCCAACCAGATCACTTTCGGCAGCGGCCAGCCGATGTTCACGTTGTCCGACAATTTCTTCGTCTGCCGCTACCAGTCCATCGACCCCATCAATCCGGCGGGCACCAATTGGAGCGCCTGGACCAAGCCGATGATCGCCGAGAGCTGGGTCAAACGGGCGATGAACGCCATCAATCCTTACAACCAACGAGTCGCCAACTACCAGCAGCAGCCGCCGGATTATACGATCAACATGATCGCCCTGGCCGGCGAACCGTACCAGGGCGATGTGGCCCTCAACTCAGCCCACATCAACGACTTCGGCCTGATCGAGATCTATTGGACCATCTTCAACCGCGCGCTCAACATGATCGCCGCCCTGCCCGGCGGGGGCGACCAGGCCATGAACGACACCCTGCGCTATGCTGCCACCCGCCTGAATGCCCTCTATATGCTGCTGGGCAATGAAGCTTATGCCGATGCCCTCGACCCCACCATCGGCTTCAGCGCCCAGAGCGATTGGGATGGCTATGGCGACATCCTCAACCGCTCCTCCTCCCTCTTCTGTTTCATGAATCAAGTCCCCACCCTGCTCGACGAGGAACTGTGCCTGTTGCGCGGCCGCGATGACAAGCTGGATCCGGGCGTGCAAGAAGCGCCGATCTACAATCGCATGATGTGGAATTTCAGCAAGGGCATCGATGGCGGCGAACTGGCTTATGCTCTCAACTATGGCATCGCCGACGCCCAGGGCAATACCAGCGGCACCATGTCGGAGGTGGATGCCAAACGGCTCTACCCGCAGGGCCATGGTGATGCCTGGGGGCATTACCTCTCCGCCCTCAAGCTCTATTACAAACTCCTCCATACCACCAACTATGTGTGGATTGCGGACTGCACCGACATGGACCTGGGCGGCGTCACCGTGGCGGTGGAGTATTACGACGAAGAAAAATTCGCCGAAACCGCGGCGGCCCGGGTCCGCACCGGACAGGACATCGTCCGCCGCGCGTTCCAGCAGAGTTATCAATCCGCCCCGTCCGGGCTCTGGGCCGGCTATCGCGACAGCGACACCAACCGCTGCTGGGGCGTGGGGGATTGGGGCGTGCGCGCCGGCCAGGGCGCCTACTTCGACTGGCTGACGGTCAATTCGCTGCTGCCGACGCAAGACACCAACCCCAGCCACAGCGGCATCCAGATCATTGACCGCTCCACCGTCAACGCGCTGGGCACGCTCTCGGCCGCCGGCCAGTCGCTCCAGAATGTGGTGGACGGGGCCGATGGGGACCTCAATCCGCTGGGCCTGGCAAAGAACATCATGCCCTTCGACATCAGCCCGGCCGGGATTGATGCGGGCCAGAGTCATTTCGAGCAAATCTACGACCGCGCCCTCGTCGCGCTCAACAACGCGCAAACCGCCCTCGACCAGGCCCAGGGCGCCTCCCAGCGGCTGCGCCGCCAGGCCACCTCGTTCAATAACTATGTCACCGATACAGTGGCGCAAAACGAGAGCAATACCCGCAGCCGCCTGCTCGAAATCTTCGGCACTCCCTATCAAGACGATATTGGCCCCGGCATGAGTTATCCCGACGGCTATGACGGGCCGGATCTCTATCACTACATGTACGTCGATCTGAGCGCCCTCACCGGGTGCAATACGCCGGCCTTCACAAACAGTGTCAGCATCACGCTGCCCTCCATGCCCGGGGGATTCACCACCAGTCCCGCGGCCGCCAATGCACTCAAGCTGGACCTGACGAACACGGTTACGTTCACGATGGACAACGAACTCAACATAGGCAAGCCCGACGGCTGGACCGGCCTCCGCCAGCGGCCCGGCGAATGCCAGATCGCCAAACAGGCCTACCTGCAAGGCATGGTCGAGCTCCAGGAAAGCTATGACAAGATTCAGTCGCAGGTGGCCGGCATCAAGAGCGCTGTCCAATCATTCAACTCTTACAACAATCGACTCGAGACGCAATTCGCAATCATGATGCTGCAGGACGCGGCCTATCTATTCTCGGTCGGCAGCAAAGCGATTGCGGATAGTAGAGCACAAGCAGCGAACCGAAGTACTGAAACGCATTATCTCAACGGCGTCCTTAACCAACTGAGTCGCGCCTTCGTACACGCTGACTCAATTGTGTCGGATATCGAGGGTGAGGCCTTCGGAGTCGTCACCATCCCGGAGGTTATTGATCCTGGACAGGCCAGCCGTAATACCGCAGCCTCGCTTGCAAGGAATCTTGCTATTGGCGATGTGGCAGTGGCAACCGGGTGGACCGCTGTGGCCAAGGGCGCGCAGGTAATCATGACTACGGTGGAACAGGCGCTGAAAAACCTGGCATGGGTGGACGGCAACATCGATGCGATCGAGGTCAGGCTGAACCTGATTCACTCGCAGATAGCGGCCCTTGAGCCGATGGTTCAGGAAGTGCAGGCCAAGAACCTGGCGGTCAACCAATTGGCCGCCAAGTACACCGCGCTGGTTGCGGAGGGTACGGATGTGCTCGGGCAGTTGTCCGGCGCGCGCGCGGCCGGGGCCTGGCGGGTGCAGAACGCCCGCTACGCGGACATGACCCTGCGCATATTCCGGGATGAGTCGCTGCGCAAGTATTCGGACACCTTCGATCTTGCGGCGAAGTATGCCTACATGGCGGCGAGCGCTTACGACTATGAAACGGCGCTGCTGAGCGGCGACCCCACCGCGATGGCGGGCAGCCAGTTCATGGATCGCATCCTGCGCACGCGCAGTTTGGGCGCGGTGGTCAACGGCCAGCCGCTGCCGGCCAATGGCTACGGCGATGCCGGCCTGGCCGATGCCCTGGCGCGGATGAAGGGAGATTGGAGCGTGCTCAAAGGCCGTTTGGGCTTCAACAATCCCGACACCGAAACCAGCCGCTTCTCGCTGCGCACGGAACTGTTCCGCATCGCGCCTGGCAGCGCGTCCGACGTCACGTGGCGAAATCAATTGCAGCTTTGCGAGGTGGATCTCACGACCATTCCCGAATACAACAACTACTGCAAAACGCTCGGCACGCCGAGCACCACCAATGAGCCGGGCCTCATGATTACTTTCTCGAGCAGCATCGTGGCCGGCCAGAACTTCTTCGGCCAGGACCTGGCCGGGGGCGATAACGCCTACGATCCGACGCATTCGGCCACCAAGATCCGATCTGTGGGGGTCTGGTTCGCCGGCTACACCAACGCCTTCGGCTCCGGGATGGCCAATGCGCCGCGGGTCTATCTGTTCCCCGTGGGCGCCGACCTCATGCGCTCGCCTTCCCGGGGCAGCGGTGAAACCATCCGCAGTTGGAATGTCTTCGATCAGGCACTGCCCGTGCCCTACAACGTCAGCGCCGCCGACATCAACGCACTGAACTGGATACCGTATTTCGATTCGCTGTCCGAAAACTTCGCCGCCGCCCGGCGCTTCGCCTCGCTGCGCGCCTATCACGATAGCGGGAACTTCACGCCCGCGGAACTCTGCACCAATGCGCGGCTTATTGGCCGTTCGGTCTGGAACACCAAGTGGATGCTGCTGATCCCCGGTCGGACCTTGTTGGCGGATCCCGTGGAAGGCCTGAACCTCTTCATTTATGGGCCGATGAAGACCGGGCTTATTTCCGGACGCACCATGCAAGGGGTCACGGACATCAAACTCTTTTTCAACACCTATTCGTTTTCAGGAGATTGATTCAAAGGATATAAATTATGAAGTTGTTAACTAAGAATCGCGTGTGGCTGCTGCTGTTGGCGGGCTGCCTTCTGCCCCTGGCCGCGCCGGTCCCGGCCGGGGTGCCCCAGCCCATGTTCTTTTTCTATGGCGAGGCGCGCGACGCCTTTGGCTGGCCCTTCCAGAATGGGGCGGGCGCGGCGGTGGTGGCGCGCCAGGGCACCAACGAATGCGCCAGCTACAGCATCCGGGGCCCGATCTATCCCGGCATCAACTTCGTCCTGCCCATCTACCTGCACGACGCCAACGCGAATGTCGCCTATTCCGACAAAGCCGTCCGTTCCGGCAGCTCGGTGCAGATTCTCATCGTTCAGGATGGCGTGACCCAGGAGTTGATGGGTGGCTCCGACGGTTATGTGGTGGGGGAAGCGGCCCGGTTCAAGAACATCATCCTGACCGCCGGGACGGACCTGGACCACGATGGGCTGCCGGATGCCTGGGAGCGCGAGTTGATCGCTTACCTGGATGATCCCCGCTACACCACGATCTGGGATATCAACCCCAATGACGATGCGGATGGTGATGGTGTGAGCAACGTGAACGAATTCGCGGCCGGCACGTTCGCATTTCTGCGGGACGACTTCCTGCGCATCGAGGATTACGGAGCGAGCGGGGGCCTGTTCGGGCTCGGTTTCCTGAGCGTGCCTGGGAAGGCCTATTCGGTGGTTCAATCCACCAACCTGGCGGACGGGATGTGGGGGTATCCGCCGTATGCCCCAAGCACGAACGGCCTCTGGCAGACCGGCCCGTTCGGCGGCAGCGGCGACTGGATGCAAGTCTATGTCCCGCGCACCAATCGTTTCGGAGCGCTGCGCTTGCAAGTGAGCCCGTGAGTTAACCCTCCATCAATCCTTACTTTCTGGGAACAGCGTGGGGCCGATCTCTTGCTCTTGCTCTTGCTCTAGCCTTGGCTCTTGCTCTTGCTCCTGCTCTGGAGATGTGTTGGCCTTCCCTTCTCCGTTCCCTCCGTTCTCTCCTGTTCACGCCCCGCCATCCCCCCCCCTTCGATTTCTGTTTTCTGCTTTTCCAATTTCTGCTTTCCCTTCTCCGTTCCCTGTGCCGCATGTTGGTCTGCATATTAAGACAAATGAAACATACCCTTGCTCAACTCATCTCCGAATTCGGCCTGCTGGGTCTGCTATGCTCCAGTTCAGCCGGATTGGCTGCCGGGGATGCCGGCTCTGTGGCAGTGGATTCCCGGGTCAACTCGCCCATCGCATGGTGTGACCTTGGGGCCAAGGCCACCGCTCAATATTCGGGCGACGGCCTGGCCATCGCCACCGCGCAGGATGGCACGGTCCGACTGCGCTGCGTATTCCAGAAACTCGATGGCGAAGTCACCTGCGGGGGACTTTGGCTCAGTTCCACCGCTTGCGATGCAGCACCCGCCCCCGCAAGCCCTTTCCGCCTGGTAGCTGCGGCCTTCGGGCGCGAAGGCGACAGCCTGGCGACCCTTCCTCAGCGAGGGGCCGTCAGCGCCACTAGCACCCAGGCGCGCTTCGCCCGGCCCGGCCTCTCCGAAGAATACTTCGTCAGTGTGGACGGCGTGCGGCAGGACTTTGTGGTGGCCCAGTCACCCGCCGGCCCTGGCGATCTATGCGTGGAACTGACCCTGACCGGCGCGCGAGCCGAGACGGCCGCGGGCGGCGCGCGGTTGGTGCTCGATGGCTCCGGGCGCAAGCTGGCCTACAGCCGGCTGTGCGTGGTGGATGCGATGGGGCGCGAATTGGCGGCGAGAATTGAAGTGCCGGCCCCGGACCGCCTGGCCGTGGTGGTGGCCGATGCCCATGCCGTCTATCCGGTGCGCATTGACCCCACCTTCAGCGATGCCGACTGGTCGGCACTTGGATTGGGGATGAACTCCTATGTCAATGCGCTGGCGGTGTCTGACACCTACCTCTACGCGGGTGGGTCGTTCTCCACGGCGAACGGGAGTAGCGCCAACGGCATCGCCAAATGGGACGGTACGAGCTGGTCGGCGCTGGGAACGGGAATGAACGGCACTGTCTATGCGCTGGCGGTAGCCGGTGCCAACCTCTACGCGGGCGGGCTTTTCACCAAGGCGGACGAGAAGGACGCAAATTACATCGCGAAATGGGACGGCACGAGCTGGTCGGCGCTTGGAGCGGGGATGAACAGCTCGGTCTATGCGCTGGCGGTAGCCGGCCCCAACCTCTACGCGGGTGGGTTGTTCATCATCGGGGAGGGCAATCACGTTGCGCGATGGGACGGCACGAGCTGGTCGGCGCTGGGAGCGGGGGTGAACAATGCTGTCTGGGCGCTGGCGGTGTCCGGCACCAGCCTTTACGCGGGTGGGACGTTCACCACGGAAGGCGGGGCGGTGGCCAATCGCATTGCGAAATGGGACGGCACGAGTTGGTCGGCACTGGGTTCGGGGATGAACGACACTGTCCGTGCGCTGGCGGTGTCCGGCACCGACCTCTACGCGGGTGGGCTTTTCACGACGGCGGACGGGAATAGCGCCAATTACATCGCGAAATGGAACGGGGCCGCGTGGTCGGCACTGGGTTCGGGGGTGAACAGCACTGTCTTTGCGCTGGCGGTGTCCGGCACCAGCCTCTACGCCGGTGGTTTTTTCAACTATGCCACCAACGGGACGTCCACCGCCGTCAGCGCCAACTACATCGCAAGCTGGAACGGCACCGCGTGGTCGGCACTGGGTTCGGGGATGAACGATACTGTCTATGCGCTGGCGTTGTCCGACACCAACCTTTACGCGGGCGGGCTTTTCACCACGGCGGGCGGGAAGAGC
>Ga0194039_1001142_pt1 | contig 14517 bp, 12 predicted proteins | sample JunL228m_MetaG_FD_148679 | JGI IMG/M metagenome (GOLD analysis project Ga0194039, IMG submission 148679) | Anoxic zone freshwater microbial communities from boreal shield lake in IISD Experimental Lakes Area, Ontario, Canada - Jun2016-L227-8m | ecosystem: Environmental > Aquatic > Freshwater >... | reverse complement strand
TTAACCGGTTCCGTTTTTGGGTTTGCGGGAATCCATTTTCGATAAGATTGATATCATAGAACGCTTAGGTATCTTTGCTATCAATGAGATCTTAGCTGATGTTGTGACACGACCAAAAAATTTGCGAATCTTTATTTAAGATTGTTACAGAGAGGGACTGTGTATTATGAAAACCATCTTTCACTCTCTGGGATCAGAAGGCTCACAAGGAATTTTCGCGTGACTGATTATACACTAAAGATAATCTCTGAACCTGAACGTTTTGGAGCTGAAGATATGATAGGTTCCAAATCGATCATCAGGAAGATTCCAAAATCAGTAATTAAATTGTTAATGCCTCTCATGCCGACTTACATTTTCGTTTTAACAAAACCACAAAATGAAGAGATGGGGGAAAATGAAGGTTGCCATTAATCAGGTAAGGGGAGGATCTGGTGTAGATGTGTGGGCACAAAACCTGTGCGAAGGATTACAGAAAGTCGGCGTATCCTGTAATCTGAACTTGCTGCCTGGCATCTATCAGTTTTGTCCCGGTTTAATTCCTTTAAGAAAAATAACGTATGACAACGTGGATGTAATCCAATCCAATACATGGAATGGTTATGGTTTTAAAAATGAAAAACCGCTAGTGGTGACGGAGCATCTGATCGTTCATGATCCGGTATTTAATCCGTACAAAACTCTGGGACAGAAACTTTTTCACCGGCAAGTTTTCAAATTTGAAAAAAAGAGTCTGATGGTTGCCGATGCTGTGACTTGTGTGAGCCGGTTTGCGCAAAAACAGTTGGAGAGTGTTTTTGACTATAACGATTCTGTTATGATATATAACGGAATTGATACCTCATTATTCAGACCCGCAATTGTCTCGCGTGAGCATTGGAATATAGCCGACGATAAACAAATACTGTTTTTTTCCGGTACGCCATCAGTGCGGAAAGGTGCAGACCTCCTCCCCAAAATTATGGATCTTCTTGGTGACGAGTATATTCTTCTTATCGCATCAGGAACTAAAAAAGGATTTAACTGGGGAAGAGACAATATCAGAAATCTCGGCAGTCTCCCTCTTGCTGAACTGATTGATATCTATAATCTCTGTGATATCTTTCTGTTTCCTTCAAGGCTTGAAGGGTTTGGGCTATCGGTAGCCGAGGCGATGGCCTGCGGGAAACCGGTTGTGGCTACGAACTGCTCTTCTCTACCGGAACTTGTTGTTGATGGGAAGGGTGGATTTTTATGCGAGATTGATAATGTGAAGGGGTTTGCTGCGAGAATACGGTACCTCGCAGAAGAGGTCGGTGAACGGGAGAGGATGGGCCGGTTCAACCGGGAGAGAGTGCAGGAAAAATTTGAAGCGTCTCGTATGGTAAGGGTATACATCGATCTTTATGCATCCTTATAATGTCCTAGACGAAGAATAATAATCTGAAAAATTCGAACTATGTTCAGGAAATTATTTTGACAAAACTTTCTTATGTTTTGATTATTGATGCCCATCCGTTAGAAGACGGAAGGATCCAGAAACATATCCGGTTTTTGCAGGATCAGGGATACAACGTTTACCATATCCATTTCATCCCGTATGCAGCAGATCAATGGGTTGATGATGGTAAATATTCCCTGTTCGGGGAAAAATCTTGGCATATCAATCTTCACTGGAAGATCAGGCACAAAGGTCTGCGCCTGCTTAATTATCTTTCATTATTCAGTCCGGCACTTACCCGAAAAACGATTGATGTGATCAGGAGCCTCGATATGCCTTCAAATGAGAGTGGAATTATTCATGTACATGATCCGATTCTCCTGCCGCTTGCGAAGATAATCCAAAGCGAGTGGCTGACTCATGCAAAGATTGTATACGATCGCCACGAAATTTATGAGGGGATGAAAAGGATTGGGGGGATCAGTGGATACCGGCTGTTCGAGATGTTGTCAAAAAACTCGATATCTGGTGTTGTTATAGTGTCTGAAAGATTTAAAGAAAAAATAGCGGGTATGTTTCCAAAGTCGATTATTCATACTGTTCCGAATTATCCTGTGAAATCTATGACTGATAAAAGGAAGATTCTTGATAAAATTGACTCTTTTTCTCAATCGGATCCATTAAATTGCGTTTATATTGGATCTCTTCGCCAAGATCTCGATCGTGATATTAATTTGCTTTTGAAAACTGCAGATAATATCCTGGCAAAGTTCCCCCACTCAAAATTTTTCATTGGAGGACCTTGTTATGACAATATCATACTCAATGATCTGAAAAAACTTCAACAAAAGTACCAAAAACGGTTCAATTATTTAGGAACGGTCCCTAACTCACAAGTTATTAAGATCACAGAAGAAGCACATATCGGTTTCCTTTTTCTTAAAAACCAACCTGAAGATGACTTCAGAACACCAAATAAAATTTATGAATATTTATTGTGCGGTTTAATTCCCATAATCCGTGGAAATATCGAAGATTCTGAAAAAATAGCCATGGTATCATTGTTGTTTTCATACCGTGATCCTATTGCATTCCTAGAATGTCAAATTGAGTCATTGCTTCCAAATCGGAAAAAAATGCAGGAGATGATGAGATATTCGTATGAGCTTGGGCACCAGTACGAATGGGAAACGGTTGCTTTGAGATATCTTGACCTGTATAGATCATTATAATATTATTTCGTCTCCTTATATTTTATGTGCATAACAAGATTTGTACAAAGCCCCTTATACCATTCTATATACCTGCTGATACCGGTCTCTAAATCGATTTTTGGTATCCAGTCTATTGGATATAAATTCATTTCACTTTCAGGTTCACCGATGTAGTCATCTTTTCTCTTATTTGGAGAATATACAACTTCAACTTCTCCAAGTATTTTTTTAATTTTAATAATCAGTTCGTTTATAGTAGTACTTTCCAATCCTTGAAGAACCAACGTTTTATTTTCATATTTTTTTTCCAATGCACGGATATTTCCTTCCGCCAAATCTTCAACATAAATGAATTTTCTTGATTGCTTACCATCCCCATTGATAATCAGAGTTTCTCTATTGAGTGCTTTTCGGACAAATATCGAAATAACATCTTCACCTCTGCTTCTAGGACCGTATGCCGTTCCATATCTTAAAATTGTATACTTGAGGTGGTATAGTTTATTATAGTCCTTACAAAGCATTTCTGACGCTTCTTTTGTTGTTGTGTATATATGCCCGTGACCACTTCCAGCAAAATAGGTGCTGGCTAAAACAACCCGATTGATATTTGAATTACGTGCAACCTCGAGAACATTTCCGGTCGAAATTAAATTGGTATATATTGCCTGCAAGGGTTGTGCTTCGATATTGTCAATATTTGACATGGCAGCTATATGATAAATAAAATCGATATCTACAATAGCGTTTTGCATATCTTTGTAGGATGTGATATCGCCTTTAAAAAAATCTACATCGCTTCTGTGAGGGGGGATAATATCCATTACCCTTACATAGTAGCCTTTATTAACCAATTTATCAACGATATGACTCCCGATAAACCCGCTTCCACCTGTAACCAGAATCCTATGAGTCTCCATGATAACCTTCACTGATTGCTTTCTTTAAACTGTCGACAGTGTACTCAATTTCACGATCCGTTAACCCGGGATACAAAGGAAGACAAATATGCCTTTCACAGACATAATCGGCCCCAGGATAGCCCTCTGATTTTTTATTTTTCATCAGACTATCTGGATACCTCTCGAAGACAGGTTGCGAATGACAAGGATCTGCATACACTTCTCCCGTTAGTTCGACATCATATTTGTCTCTCATTATCGTTTTTATCGTATCTCGTTTAACAGATCCACTGAGGTAAACAATGTATTTGTAATATGATGATTGCATATCTTTTGAAAATGATAGCGTTTGACAACCAGTGAAATTCTTCAATAATTTGTCATACCGTGAGGCGCATCTCCTTCTCTCATTCAGGATCCACTCAGCTTTTTTCATCTGTTGTAAGCCAAGTATACCATGTAATTCACTCATTCTCCAGTTGTATCCAAATTCCGTATGAATATTTTTTGTGTGATCTGGCTTTCCATGATCACGTAATACCAGAGCCCTCTCGTAAATTGATATATCGTCAGTGGTGATCATCCCCCCCTCTCCACACGTCAGGACTTTAGTAGGGTAGAACGAAAAGGCCCCTGCAATCCCTAAAGATCCTGCCATCTTACCATCTAACGAACTTCCATGTGCATGTGCAGCATCTTCAACAAGGAATATATTGTTATCTTCACAGATCTCCCGAATTGCATAAAAATTTTCAGAGATAATTCCTCCGATATGCACTAATATGAGTGCTTTCGTATTTTTTTGAATTTTTTCACTAATGTCATCCGGATCTATACACAAATCGGATTTAGATGCATCACAAAAGATAATTTTTCCCCCGGCATGGACCACTGACGTTGCAGTTGCCATAAATGTATTTGTTGGGACGATTACTGAGCTTCCGCGGATGTCAAATGAGCGGAGAATGATTTCGAGAGCGCTTGTTCCGCTGTTTACTCCAACGGCGTATTTTACGCCAATAAAATTCGAAAATATTTTTTCAAACTCTTCAACATTCCGGCCCATGGCAAGTTGACCAGAATTCAGCATATTTTTAATTTTGTCCTGAATATAATTAATATCCTTTTTATCGTAAGGAATTCTCAAAATGGGTATCTTCATTTTCGTATTCTCCCCTTTCTTTCATTCAAAGATAAACATTCTTCAATGAGATGTTCATCAATTCCAGTAACCATCAGCATCTCTTTGCTTGTGTGGAAAAAATATTCCCAATGCTCTTTAGGTAGTGAAACGCCCCTTTTTTGCGCTTGTTCATATATCTCTGTTCCGGGATATGGTGCCAATATGCTTATGCTATAATATGCTGCATCTATTAATTCTGCAAATTTTAAGGTTTCTTTCACATCCTCATTTGTTTCATCAGGGAATCCAATCATAATATATGCAGTGATTTCTATTCCGACTTTTTTTATCATCGCGATTACATTTTGAATCTGTTGTTTTGTAATTTTTTTCTTTATTGATTTTAGAATCCGGTCGCTTCCAGATTCTATTCCTAATTTGACCCTGATACATCCTGATTTTTTCATCAATTTTAAAAGTTCAAAATCTAATGTATCCACTCTTGTATCACATATCCATTCAATTTTCAAATTATTTTCAATGATTAACGAACAAATCTTCTTTGCGCGTGCTTTGTTTAATGTGAATGTATCATCAATGAAATAAAAAAAACATGTCCCGTATTTTTCATGAACCCCTTGTAACTCTGTAAATATACTTTCAGGTGATCTATATCTTACCGTCTGCTTCCAGATTTTTTTACTGGCGCAAAAAGTACATTCAAACGGACAACCTCGTGCAGTTAATACATAGCCATAGTCAAAATTTGAGGATGGATTAATATACAGATCTCTTCCGGGTAACGGCAGGGTATCAATATTTTGAATAAAATCACGTTCAGGATTATTTTGTATCCGTCCTTCCCCCGCTTTATAGGTAACTCCGTTTACCTTTGCTGGATCGATTCCATTTGCTAGTTCTAAGAATGAAAATTCTCCTTCGCCTCTTATTACGTAATCATAATAAGGAGACATTATCACCTCGTCTGGCATCACTGTAGGATGAGTGCCTCCTACAATAACTGTAATATCTTTGTTTATCTGTTTACAAATTCTGGCAATATTTTCAGCACTTTTATAGGTGCCAGTTAACATGGTAATTCCCACAATTTGCGGAGAAAAATTTCGAATTGCAGATCGAATCTCAGACCAAATCGGGTGGTCGAAATCAGATAATAAATTTTTATAATTGGGGTAGCTATCGAATATATCTTTTAAATTTCCATATACGCTTGAATTTTCATAATCGGCGTTAAATATCCGTACAAAATGACCTTCACTTGCTAATACTGATCCTATTGAACATAGTCCTGTTGATAGTCCATTGAAATGGCTGCCCATTAAGCGGTAAAACGGGGGATTAATTAAGAGAATTCTTTTACTCATCTTCAAAAAACCTACTTTAATCAGATAAAAATTGTTTATAAATATTCTCAACTTTTTCCATCTCAATTTGATAATTTGCATTTTTTGTAATCATTTGTCTGTTAATTTTTCCAAACTGTTGTCTTATCTCTGTATTATCAATAAGTGTAATAATTTTATTACAGAGATCCATAGAATCGTTAATACTTACAAGGAATCCATTTTTACCGTCACTAATCCATTCTCGGTTTGCAGGAATATCTGTTATTATAGGTGCAACTTCGCATGCCATTGCCTCTTGCAAGCTTAAGGATGTACTATCTGATAGCGAAGTCGAAACATAAATATCGGATATTGATAAAAAATCCGGTATTTTATCGCTATTAATTCCACCAACAAATTTCACAGCATTTGCGATTCCTGTTGCAGAAGCGAGATCTTTTAATTGTTCCATTAACTCCCCATCTCCAATAATTATAAAAATTGCATTTTCTCTTTTCTGTAAAACCAATGGGATTGCTTTTATAAGCATTTCGACATTATAGATGGGTCTAAGGTTCCTTGTACTAATTATTACAGGAGAAGTATCATCAATCAATAATAATTTTTTTAGTTCTGGATCATGATCCTTACGTGAAAATTTCTCTATGTCAATTCCATTAAATATTTTTATAATTTTTTCTTCTTCTATTCTATAATGAGATATTTCTCTTTTAATCAAATCAGAATCTACAATTATCAAATCTGCTCGATTCAGGCAAAATTTTGTCACTATCTTACGAATCTTATTTTTCTTAGGTTCTATTAATATATCACTTCCCCAAGGATTGAGAATGAATGGACGGAATCCAGAAAATGCTGCTAAATCTCCAAATTTTGTGATATAATGGGCATTAACAATATCTGGCTTGATCTTGTTAAGTAAAATAACCGTATGAACCAGCCATAATAACCGGCGTAAGATACCACGAATATACGTTAAAAACTTATAATGTTTATTGCTAGCGAAAAACAAATTATGAAATTTTACCGATGAATGATATCCATTTGATAATTTAAAAGATATTAGATGGACTTCATATCCTTTTGATGCGAAATAATTAATCCATTTTATCATATGGATACTCGAACCATCACCGATAAAACATAATATGATGTTAATCACTCCGCTTATACGCTTTTTGAATTTCAGATTATATCAAATTGCTTGTAAATGGCTGAATAATAATGCTCAAATGTGGCGAATGATTTTCCAAGTTAGGTTGTGTTAAAAGATATCCTCTTAAATAATCGAAACATCGGTTTTATTAAAGCCAAACACGTTAAAAGCACTATTCTACGATGTAATAATCTTGTATTTTTAGATAGGGGCGACTTGAAAAAAAGAATCACTTTTTGTATTCCGAAGTAAGAATTGCTATATAGGATCCCCAATTGACATATTCTATACCATCTTGTAGCAATAGAAATTGAAAAAAAATGGGGCGGGTATACAAGGGTCCTCAAATTTGAATGCTTAATATTATTTAACCATTTGTCAGCAAAAATAATAGTTTCCTTATTTAAAACATGCCTTGTACCTGAACAAATTATTTCATGTAATTGAATCTCATTGTCTGTTGGAAGTATTCCTATCTTGTTAAGCAATTTACCATGGATTCTTTTGTCCTGTAATATTTGTTCGGATCGAAACTGGACCGAAACACGATTTGAATTGGAATGCAAACGATAATATAGTAGTGCCTGAGGAAGATTTGAAAATTTTGTTATTTCCATGCAACGGGTCCATAGTTCGTAATCCTCCGCATGGGTAAAAGATGCATCATATGGTCCAATTAGTTTTTCAATAATCGACTTCCTAATCAGGATTGTTGGGTGTGCGATTACATTTTGAAAGAACAGTTCACACCGGATTTGTTCATCGGATTGGGGAAGATTAGTTTTTCCAATGAAATTCCCTTTTTCATCGATATGTTCAATATTTGACCCAAGAACTCCAATTTCTGGATGTTGCTCCATGTAATTTATCTGTTTTGAAAAACGGTCTTTAGTACAAATATCGTCAGCATCCATCCGAATGATATATTTTCCTTTCGCGAATTCATATCCCTGATTTAATGCAGAAATTAGTCCCCTTTCAGATCTATAAGTGACTCTTATTCTATTATCTTTTAGTTGATAATTATTCAAAATAATTTTCAGATTTTCTGATGGCTCATCACAAATAATTATTAATTCAAAATCGGCAAATGACTGATTAAGAATACTATCCATTGATTCTTGAACAAATCCTTCAGTTCCGTATACCGGCATTACGACACTTGCAACTGGAATTTGATTTATTTGCATGATGGATTTATGTTCCTATCAAAAATAATATGGTCAAATTAGTATTCCCAATAATTACGATATGTCTATCAGATTTTGTTCCATTTGGTGGGAATTAAATCATTCGTATTTAATTCTAGATTGCCGAACCATTTTTTCGGTGTATAAATTATTTTAGCTGGATTTTCGCACAACCAAGCTCCCCACCAGCTGAATGAACTATTGGCGATTATATGATGTTTACAATAACTCATCAATCGTAAATCTTCATAGTCTTTTTCTTCCCCGTTATGATCAATAAAATGATGGGGTAAATCCATCTTGAGATTTCTCCTCACCCAGGATATGTCATCTGAAAATACAAAAATATGTGGATCTTTAACCTTTTCTTCCATCATATTCAATGCAAGTTCATAGTAGTCAATTCCAAGCACTCCATGGGTATCCAAAGTTTCCGGGTTCGAAATATAATCCCCTCTGCGTATGTGCATACTGACTGAATTGCAGCCCCCTATCTCTTCCAGTAGTTCTTTATTAATTGCAGAAGGAGGGTTAACAAATGAAAATTCTTTTCTTAAGATATCAACAATTTCAGCGAAATATTTCTCACTCTGCCAGTAACCATCAAGATAGACATTATCTGGGAGAGCGACTACCTGTTCGTGGAAGTCTGGAGTCAGTTTTTTAACATATTGAGTTATAGGTTCGCCAAAAAAAAGATGCCGAATTCCAAGACGTACTGCATCTTTTCGTGAGAATGACACACATTTTATTAATTCCGGAGAAGCTATTTTTGCATGAATCCTGAAAATGTCAAGTTCGTATTTCCGCAATGTATCGGAGGCATACACGGTCACATCAAGAAAAAGGTCTGTATTGTGTTGATGGGCAAGTCTTCTTCCTGCCGCGTATTGGAACATCTGGTTGCCAAGACCACCAATCAACCGGGTAATAATCATTGTAATCTCTGCCATTCTTTTACAGCATGCACATGAAACCCAAAATTCAGGAGTTCTTTTGATCCATGGTCATTTTTTGATGAACGCTCCAGTGTCCGTAAAAGCCAGCGTTGTGCAATATAGTCAATCAATCCAAACCTGACTGCACCATCGGTATAATCCTTTTCGACGCTCGGAAGCCTGCGCAGTTCCTGTGCAATATATTCAAAAAAATTCCCGTTTTCGGTCAATTCAATAATTTTAAAACCGTAATCCGCTAGATGTTTTTCATAGAAATACCGGTTATATCCTGAGTAAAAATGATAGGGCGCCATGTGTGTGAGACTACAGAAAGGTGCGGTGAGGATCAGGTGCCCCTCGGGCTTGAGTAATCGATTGAACTCTTTGATGGCGAGAATTGGTTCGGGCAGGTGTTCAAAGACTTCGATGCACATTATGGCATCAAATGATGCATCGGGTTCAGGAATGGACGTGATATCTGATATAATATCAAGATTTGAGATGTCCCACTTCTTGGTTTGAAGAGCTTTTCCATCCCCCTCTCCATTGTATTGGGCAAAGTCCTGACTAATGTAGTTGAGGTGAGGGCAGAAATTTTTATATTTTTGTTCCCCAGCGCCGGCATCTAGTATCCGTGAATTTGATGGGATTTGTTTTAATGTATTTTCCAACCATGCTTCACGATTGGATTGATTTTGAGTGCCTACTGATTTCAAAAAAAAGTCCTCCTTATTTTTGCTATAACCTTCTCGATAAACGAGGAACTATTATACATTTCATGGGTTTTGAATGATGGTGTCAGTGGTTTTTCACCCTTCAACCCCATGGCATCCATCCATGCTCTGAATGCAATACCCGATTCATCTTTTGTTTCATAATTTGCCATATATTTAATGATATCCTGTTCTGCATCAGCATCGGATTTAATTTTATTATCTTTAATTCCTGTAAAGCGAATACTGGGCCATCGTTTGATTATTTCATACCGGTATTCATTGAAACCTACAACGGAAAACATCCACTTCAATTTTTCCACATCAAAAGCATCGTAATGTGTTCCGAACTGGACTGTATCCTGGGGTCCGTACAAGTGCCTAAACCAAAATTGCTGTTCCATAGGGTTTTCAGACTTTCTGAGCATCTCAACCGTGCCCCAGAAGTCCGGTACTAAAACCATCAGCTTCCCGTTTGGTTTAAGCCACTTGTAAAACTTTCGTAACTGCATGATGGCAACGTGCCGGGGGAAATGCTCAAAAACAGCGTTCATAAGTATTTCGTCAATCGAATTGTCGGGATATTCCAGATCTTCAATTCTGGTATGAATATCAGCCTTCAGGTCATCGTAGCACAGTTCGGTTTTTGGTCCATCTATATTGACCCAACCTTCGAGGTAGTTATGCCCGCAACCGAGATGGAGTTTCATAGTATCAACAAACTAATTATAGTCCAAGACCTTACTTTTTTCGCAGATTTAATCTTTTTGACCACAATAAACCTTCTTTTCCCAGATTCAATGATATTTTCCCAACAAAATATTAAAAGTTGTCTTAAACCAAAGATTCTTGATTATAATTTTTAAAAATCAAAATTTTACATATATGTCTCCCCAAAGTGTTTTATCTTCAAATGAATCTATTTTTTTGTAAAGTTCTTCCGGTGTTATCCATGATGAGAAAAGTAATTGAGATGATTCTCCGATTGAACAATTAAATTCGGCATGATCTATTGATAAAAGATGATTGATACATTTCTTGGCATCATCAAAAAATTCTCTTGTAAATTCAAATGATATAAATGGTATTGGATTACTTAATCCCTTCAATACATTATGCTCAAAACCCTCTACATCGATTTTACAAAATTTTGGTAATCCGTATTTGTTTATCAGAGCATCTAGTGTGGTAACTGGTACCAATTGAGTTCTTGTCCATTCGTAATCAGTGGAAAATCTACCTTCCTTCATCCACTTTTCAGACATTGTAGAAATTGTTGTTGCATCTTCGCCAATGTAAATTTCTAAGTGCCCCTCTTTTTCCGCAAGTCCTTTATTTAATATTATGACATTACTGTTGTTTCCATATAGTCGATTAAGTATCTTAATACAGGTGTCTTGCGGTTCGATACATACAATTTTTGCTCCTAATTTCAAGAAAACGTCGGTTCTGTTTCCGATATTAGCCCCCACATCAAAACACAAATCTCCCGAGTTTATAAAAATTGAATAAAAGTTCAATATTTCCCTTTGGTTGATGGATTCATTGATCTTATTGGGGAAGGGATCAATCTTTGCTCTTATTTTGAAAAACAGATCTTGAGGGACAAAAGTATAAAGGAGCCTGTAAAATCCCTGAAATAGCTTTTTACCTATAAAAAAACGATTAATTTTAGCAGCATAAGTCTTAACTCTAGATAACAATATTACTCAACCCCCAATAGAAATATCACTAATACTTTGCTCAAGACAAATTGATGTCATTTAACCGTTTTAATGCTTTTCCACTTTTTGAGATGATGTATAATTGCTCTATTCGATGTGCGTAATGAGGTGGTTCTCCAATTATACTCTATCACGATCCAAGAAAAAAGCTTTGTAAATATCCATTGTTATCAAGCTTATTCTAATAGTTCCTGATTTTTCCGTAGGAAGTCTGCTCCAATTCGTGAATTAATTCCATCGTGAAATTCACTCTGGGGATAGTAACTCCAAAACTTTTTCTGAAGATTTTCATCCTCTTCTGTCGTTATCCATGTACGATTAAGTCTTTCTTCCATTTCAATTGTCACTTCGAGAATTTCCTCTTGAGTGTTTTCTATGAGAGTAATTCCCATATCAATGTATTGAGCGGTTGAAAGAAATTCACCCGCACCGGATTCGAAAATTTCTCTGAATGACATAAATCTGTTTTCATTATTAAGCCAGTATTTTCTAGGGAGAAATATATCATTTTTACAACTTGAAAATGCCCAGTTTAACGGAGCATAATTCACAAATAAAATTGGTTTACGGAATAAGGACGAAACTGCATCGATACCAGTCCCAGTGCTAATAAAGAAATGACATTTTGCTCCTAAATATATATCCATGAAATCATTTCTAAATCCATTTGTGGCATAATCTATAATTTTTGGATTGTTGCTTGCAAAAACTTTTTCTACAACCGACCCCACCCTAATTAAATAAAACCCCCGTTTCACCATTTCTTCAGCTGCAAGAAGGTATTTATTCACATCTAAATTACGATAATCCTGCAAATACGTTAAATGATAAATATTTGGAAAGAAGGTATTTGCATATTGTTTATCTCTTGCAATAAAACAGATAAATAGGGCTCCTTTGGGTATTCCTAATAATTCTAACGTATTTTTACCATAAATTTCTTCATCATTTGTAAATGAGAGATGTGGGGGGATTTTTTCCAATGCATTATTTATATCCCTTCCTTTGCATAATGCATCTCCCCATGGAATTTTATACGTTGCACTGTCAGGTAAACAAGAGTTTATTATATCGATAAGAAATGAAAGATGTGATGGCCATATTTTTAAAACTCTGTTCCACATACGTTTCAATTGTTGATTACATGTAGGTTCAGCGTTGTAATACCAGATATCTTTGTATTTATTTATCGGACCATGCATCCCTAATTTTTGTTCGCAAAGATATATTTCTGTATTTTTAGCAAAATGCCCAATTCTCTGATGATAAAGAGGTCTTATACGAATTATTATCCAATAGTTGATAAGTCGGAAGAGAATAACAAAAAAAAATGCAGGTATCAACCATAAAATAATAAGCAAAATATGGATAAAAAATAATAACCCATCACTTTGGTATTTTTTAAATTCATTTAAATTAAATAACATGAATTGCTTTATTTTTAGCCAGTTAATTTTTTTGACATAAATCAATTATTTTCACCCCCCGGCTCATATTTAGAGCATTGAAAACTATAATGAGATGAAATTTCAATTTCCTTTCATTTTTTTTATAGGACACTGAAATAATCGGACTTTCTTTTTTTATTGCGGATAATTATTTATATTATCCTAATTAACAGCATTTTCGATTGAAAACATGAGATTTTCCTTTCGAAGTACTGGCTATACAAATCTGCATAAATAAACCTATCTCAACAGTTCAGAATACTTATTAATAAACGTATTGGAAATAACCATCTGTCCAGTGTCTCCATATTCGTTACGAACAATGTTAAATTTTGTTTGTAAATCAGATAAATAATCATTCCAATTAGTTAACTTTTCAGTAAGCTCCAACATTTCTCCAACCGCTGCCTCAATTTCTTCAGGACTGTTATCAATTATTGTGCAATCACCACAACCTGGAAAATTCCTTGAAAACGTCCAACCCATGGGGCTTTTGAGTAACTCACGAAAAGTAAATAACCGATTATATTTATTAGACCAAAACAACTTTGGTAATAACAAAGAATTTGAAAAGTTTACATTTAGCCCAATGTGTGAACAATTTGTATACAAAACCGGTCTGCCAAAAGTCGGTGGAACTGACAAAGGACCAGAACCTGTTCCAATTAGAAATCGACAGGATGCCCAAAGGAAAACATCCATCCAGTCCGACTTATGATGAGAGTTTGCATAATCAATAACTCTTGGCAAATCAGGTAAAGGCGTCATCCCTGCATGACCCATTCGAATTACCCACCCCCCACGATCGGTAATGGTTTTTATCGCCCCTAAATAAGTGTCAATTTTTGCATTTGAATTAGATCGCGTTACAGGTGTTGAATCGCCTTCACGAACATGTAGGGTGACAAACCAACTATCTCTAGGAATACCAAGTTGATCGAAGACTTCTAAACCCCTTTCCCTATCAATTTTTTTAAGCTCAAGTAAAGGTGGTGACTGCTTATCTCGCCACATATTTTCTGCTAGATTCCAAGCAGAGAAAAGATCTGTATAACCACTTTTTAAAAGTTTTAATTGGCCAATATTATCAAATATTTCTCGAGCAAACAATCGGAGCGCCCGATACTCATCATCATCAATATAAGTAATATCGATATATTTTGACCAGTATTCGAGATAATGAGGGTTAGGGACGATACTTTTCGTCATATAAATTAGTCTTTTTTCAGGGATGAGAAGGTTTAGTTTGTCCAATTTAACCGTTACATCAATAAGGGATAAATGGCCGATACAGGCCCAGCTGTTACCGAGGAATCTAATAT
>Ga0194039_1001139_pt1 | contig 14533 bp, 14 predicted proteins | sample JunL228m_MetaG_FD_148679 | JGI IMG/M metagenome (GOLD analysis project Ga0194039, IMG submission 148679) | Anoxic zone freshwater microbial communities from boreal shield lake in IISD Experimental Lakes Area, Ontario, Canada - Jun2016-L227-8m | ecosystem: Environmental > Aquatic > Freshwater >... | reverse complement strand
AATGGCAAGATTTCCTGAAGCAGAAGCCCGCCTTCTTAATGTAAAAATTTGTATGCGCTGTAATGCAAGGAATGCAATTCGTGCGACACAGTGCCGAAAATGCGGGTACCAGAATCTGCGCCCTAAGAACAAAGAGCGAAAAGCCTGATTCAGGCACTATAGAACGTCACTCTTTTTCCTTTCTGGGCGTATTCCCCTTTGAAAGTTTCAATGTTGCGCTTGTAACCCAACCTGTCCGCGAACCCAAGTTTATGCAATTCTTCACGTACCCGCATAACTTCTGCCTCGTCCTGCCAGTCTGCGGTGTATACATAGATCACTTTCATCTGGTCTCTTGAATCCGGGTTAGGTTTGGCCGTGCTGACCTTGGCTGAGATCCCAAGAATATTTGCGCAGGTCGCGTCCCTGATTTTTTTCCACGGTTCGTCAACCTGGTCAGGCGGGAGGAAAATCAGCCATTTTCCTGCAATTTCGTCTTCAATTGCTTCAGGCGGAATGTCGGGGGCCTCCTGGATAATCCAGTACATCCGGGTTGTCTTGGACGGGATCACCCCTTCTCCCCTGGTTATCATCTCGTATATCTGGTCAATTCCCCCGAATTTCACCAGGAGTGCATCCCCAAGCTGGGGGTATTCTTCCCCGAACCTGGAAAAAAAAGCGACAAAATGGTCTTTGAAGTCGATGTTCTGTTCGACCAGCTGGAACAGGTAGTTCCCTTCCGCGCGGAGCTCTTTATTCAATGCCAGTTCGAAGAGTCCGTACGCCACATCAGCCAGTGCTTCAGGTCCGACTTCAGCCATAGTTAACCGTCCGATGTCGTGTGAAAAAAAGGTTCTGTTTGGTGTCTCATATATCCTTCCATAGCAGTCCCGTATTCCTGTTTATACCGGGTCATCGGCAATGAGGGCAATTCCCCCGGATTTAGAACGGTATTTTTGCCATTGTCGAATGTTTTAAGAGTAAAAGAAACAACGTGTACAGATTATGAAATGGAAAAGAGACTGGGGTCTGACGAGCAGGGTCATATTAACGATGTTCCTGCTGTTCGTAGTATACCTCGTTTTCATTGCCGTACTTCTGGCGCTGGGTATTTCAATGTCGTTTATGATCCTTATCGTAGTGGTCATGGCATTTATCCAGTACTTCTTCTCAGATAGACTGGTGCTCTGGTCGACCGGTTCAAGGGTCATCCAGGATGATGAGTACCCGGAACTGCACCAGATGGTAGAAAAACTCTGCAGGGAGGCAGACCTGCCTGTACCGAGGATAGCGATTATGCAGAGTCCCGTCCCCAATGCATTCGCGACCGGAAGGAGCCCGAAACATGCCGTCGTCGCATGCACGGATTCCATCATGCGCTTACTGTCAAAAGATGAACTCGAGGCGGTGGTCGCACACGAATTATCACACGTAAAAAACCGTGATGTCCTTACCATGACGATTGCCAGTTTTATAGCCATGCTCGCTGCAATAATTATGCAGAATTTCCTTTTTGCATCGTTGTTCAGCAGGCGCGGCGATGGTGCCGGGGCATGGATTATCGCGGGAATTGTTGCGGCAATCGTCTGGTTCGTTGCGACACTCCTCATGATGGCACTCTCCAGGTACCGCGAGTTTGCTGCTGACCGGGGCAGCGCGTATATCACGAATAACCCGCGGGCCCTGATCTCCGCCCTGAACAAAATCAGCGGAAGGATGGACAGTATCCCGCCGGAGGCAAAGGCAAAAATCGAGGGTTCAAATGCGTTCTTTATCATTCCGGCACTTTCCGGGAATAAATTCCTTGCCTTGTTCGCAACCCATCCCCCACTTGAAAAGCGTATTGCGAACCTTGAAAGAGTGGAAGAAGAGCTCAGATCAGGGTAGTTATAAAGAATATTTTTTTGGCAGGATAGTTATCACAACACCGGTGAACGGGAATTAAAGGGGATTTCTGTATAGTTCAGTGGCGTGGATATGCATCGCCTAAAACCTGGTCTTTTCCCCTGGATTTTTTCAGAACAGAACAAAAATAATAAAGGGGGTTACCTCAATAATAAGAAGGCACATTGCTTCGCATCGATGGTCTAGAGGCATGACTTAGGCCTTCCAAGCCTATAGCCCGGGTTCGATTCCCGGTCGATGCATTCTGGGCTCGTGGTCTAGCTGGTTATGACGTCGCCTTCACACGGCGAAGATCTCGTGTTCGAATCACGACGAGCCCATCCTGTTTTAAGAATATAAGGACCTCCCGGGTATTTCCCGAAGTGTACCATACAAATGGCTAATATTCATAAGGACAAAAACAATTTACTACCTATGTGTACCCGGCGCTTATCACGAGTGGCAATCCTGGTACTGGTTATTGTGGTATTCCTTCAGCCCGTAAGTGCTGATACCACCTTTGAGATAGCGATATCGCTGGCACAGAAAGGAGACATCTCCTATAGCGAGGGCCTTTATGCAGAGGCACTTACGTCCTACACCGCGTCAGTCGGACAGGACCCCTATAACAGCGTGGTATGGAATAAACTCGGGATGACGCAGAGAAAGCTAGGACAGTACGCGGGTGCAGTGGACTCGTTTGATCAAGCCGTCAAGCTTGACCCTTATTTTGGACAGGCATGGGTGAATAAGGGGGACGCGCTGAAAAACCTTGGTAAAACCGGGGACGCGATTGAGGCATACGACCGTGCCATCGCAATTAACCCAAACGACCTCCACGCCCTCGTCAACAAGGGAGTAGACCTGCAGGAGCTGGGAAACCAGGAAGAGGCCCAGAAAGTCTTTAACGAAGTGATCAGGTTATCTGACAAAGAGATCCGTGTACATCCCAACGATGCCAAATTCGACGCCGAGCTCTATAATTACAGGGCTTTGGCCTTCACAAAACAGGGCAGGTACCGGGAAGCGCTCCAGTCCTATGACCAGGCACTGTCAATAGACCCAAAGCATATTGAAGCGCTTAAGAATAAACAAGCCCTCCTATCAGCCCTTGATTCGATGGGAAATGTATCATTACCACAAACTTTACCGACTACGGGAGTTACTGGTGTACGGCCGACAAAAAAACCCGCACCCATGATACCATATATGCCAGTCGTTGGTTTCGTTGTCCTGGCACTCTGGTCAGTGTATGTGAAACGCCGGCAACCCTGAAAAGGCATCCTGTTATTGGTACAGGTCATTTTTTTTAGATCACCGGAAATATGTCTGAGGGAACTTTTGTTTTACCATATCATCCTTACCGACGACTGCAATCTCTGCTGCACTTACTGCCGCGGTAAATCGTTTGATGTATGCGGGGATTCGGTTATAGATGGGATCACCATTGATCCGGAACTCCCTACCGAATTTAGCGTAAGCCTTCCGGAACTCTATCATTTTTTATCGCTTGATCCCGAGGCGGTCCTCACGTTTTATGGAGGTGAACCCCTGATGAGGTCGGATCTTGTCCACGAGATCCTGCACAATGCCCCGGTAAACCGGTTCATGCTCCAGACCAACGGGACACTTCTCAATACCTTGGAACCCGCGGATCTCAGGAAGTTCGAGACCATCCTGGTCTCAATCGACGGGCCGGAATGGCTGACCGATTCCAACCGGGGTGCCGGCACGTACCGGACTGTGGTCGATAACCTGAATTTTATCAGGGAAATGGGTCATCCTGGTGAATTAATTGCCCGGATGACGGTAAACGAGAGGACTGACATTTACGATGCAGTTACCTTCCTTTCGGAGAACGCGGATTTTTGTTTTTCGTCCGTACACTGGCAGATTGATGCGAATTTTGCAAACGACTTTCATTCGCGGCACTTTGAGGAGTGGGTTGAGTGCAGTTACAACCCAGGTATCACCAGGCTTGTCCGGTACTGGGTTGACTGCATGAAGGCAGAGCGGAAGGTACTGCGATGGTACCCCTTCCTTGACCCGACTGAGGACCTCCTGAATGGTCGCAAGTCCCGGCTGAGGTGCGGCGCGGGTTATGCCAATTACAGTATCATGACTGACGGGAGTATTGCAGCCTGCCCGGTAATGGTCGGGATGAAGGACTATTATCTCGGGCATATCGATCATTCTGACCCCGGGCACCTGCCCGAACTATCTGTGCGTGGCAAATGTACTGAATGTGAGATCCTTGATTTTTGTGGAGGACGATGTCTCTACTCCACAATCACCAGGCCGTGGACCGAAGAACAGAACCGTGTCCTCTGCAGGACGATAACGCACCTCCGTGAATGCCTCATGGGTGGTATCCCCGAAGTATCAGGCCTGATCAGGGACGGGGTCGTTAACCGGGACTCGTTTCTTCACACCAAGTTCAACGGTTGCGAGATAATCCCGTAGTTGCGTTTATCACCGGTACCTTACTACCTGGGCACCCCACGTAAACCCGATCCCGCTGCTTGCCAGCACGACGAGATCTCCGGGTTTGATCAGCGCATCATCCCGTTGCAGGCCCAGTGCAAATATGGTGTCCCCGGGACCGATGCTGCCAAAATCCTTCATGGTTGACCTGGTCTTTGTAGCGTCAAGACCCAGTTCTGCAAGGATATCCATTACCCGGGTCTTTTTGATCTGGTTTGTCAGCAGCCATGAGATCTCCGGGGTCTGGTAACCGCTTTTAAGAACTGCTTTCCGGATAACACTGATAAAATTGCCTAGGAAAACATCAGGGCTGATATCCGCGAGGGCTTTCGCTGGATCAACAGAGATCCGGGATGCGTGTTTCTGGTTGCTACAAAGTTCTGCAACCCGGGTGCCAACGCAGGGGATTTTTACATAATCCCCGCATGTACCGTCTGTGATGCCCTCGTAGGTGAGGAGTTCATTTGAAGGCTCATCCCGGGTAAGGACTGCAGCAGCTGCACCGTCGCCAATTGCAAAAAATGGGAGTGTATCCGTATTCCCGTAATTCATCACCGGGGAGAGTTTATCGCTGCAGACGATCAGGGCAGATTTTTTTGCGGAGTCTGACTTTAACAGGTTATTACAGATATTGATGGCGAGAATCCCCCCATTGCAGGCTCCTTTTATGTCAATAGTGAATGCATTGGGTGCTCTGAGAATATGCTGCAGCCTTGATGACGGGGACCAGAACTGGTAATCGTAACATCCGGCTCCACAATACGCAATAATATTAATATCTGCAGGGTTTATGCGGCCCTTTTCAATTGCTGATAATGCTGCCTTTTCGGCCATTAATACCGGGTGTTCATCGGGCCCGGCGATATGTTTTTGCTCGATCCCGAATTTTTCGGTAAGTATTGTGAGTGGGATACCGGAGATCTCTGCAATTTCAGCACTCGTGATCACCTGTTTCGGTATATAATACCCGATCGAAGTAATCCCGACGCTGGTATGGCTCTCCGGAGGTCCCATTCAGATCTTCCTATCTATGAGAACCCCTGAATCAGGTATTAAATGTTCCTTTTTATCGCGAAACCTGGGAATAACAGTTGGATTAATCGTGCAGTGACCAACTTTTTGTATCGTAAAATTCCTCTCTTTGTCTGGTACTCTTCACTTTCACCCCGCGCACGGCACCAGTTTATATGGTGAATCATCTGATGTTTGATTGCAGAGGCGGGCTGTTACCGGGCTACTAACATCTGGTGATACATCTCCTCTGTAAACCCAAGAAAACCTTGATCGGAGAAATCCTGGTTACCCTATTTTGGGGTTTCTCCAAAAAACCCTTTAAAACATCCGATGATATCTTCAACCAGTTTACGTGGTCCTGATCCCTGGAATATTGAAAGGGCCGGTAACAGGAATGTTGATCCTGGAAGACAAATTAAGGAAATACGGGTCTTTACGCAGGGTGGTTAAGCAACCCGCTACCTGACTCAGGTCAACGGAGAACGTGGCTGTAAGCGCACTACCTGAAATCATATATTCCACGGGCATGATTGTAGTACTAATGCAGAAGAATACCCTCTTCCTGGTTATCGGGATAGTTATCATTGCCCTGTTCGCGGTGCTTTTTGTGTTTTCTCATGGCGGCCTGCCCCAGAGGAATTCCACGACGATAAAAACGGCTGCTGCACCGTCTTCTGAATATAATGGCAATGTAAAAGACTGGAAATCAGTCCCTCTCCGTGATGTATCCACCTCTACAACATTCAGCGCCCGGGATTTGGAAGGGAAACCCGTATTGTTGTTCTGCTTCACTACCTGGTGCTCGATCTGTACTGCACAGCAGAATGAGATCAAACGGTTGCAGGCTATGTCTCCCGGTTCCTTCACCGCCGTCGGTCTGGATATTGACCCGTATGAAAATGAGGCCCTGGTACGCAAACACCAGTCTGATAACCGGTTTTACGGGTTGTATGCGGTTGCACCCCAGGAAATGACAAATCAACTGACAAGTGAATTCGGTGTGGACATTATCTCCCCTGCGAGTGCACCGATGTTACTGATCTGCAGCAATGGTACGGTAACAAAACTGGATCGAGGAATAAAATCAGCCGAGGTGCTCCAGCAGGCGATACAGAAGCGGTGCTAGACGTGGACCCGGTATCAGCCGCAGGAATATCGTTTCTTGCCGGACTGCTTGCCCCGCTTGGCGCCGTGTGTGTCCTTCCCCTCTACCCGGGATACCTTGCATGGCTGGCAAACCAGGCTGGCGAGGGAACAGACCGGACATTGCTCTTCCGGTTCTCTCTCGTTGTTACAGCGGGGATTATCCTTTCTTTTTTTGTTGTTGGTTTTATCGTTACCTCGCTGTTACGGTCTTCTTTGAGCGTGGCTATCGGGATTATTTCTATGGCGGCCTTTGTTATCCTTGCAGGAGCGAGTATCTGTCTGATTGCGGATGTTGATCTTTCGCGGGTTATTCCCTCGCCGAAAATGTTGCACCCCGTCGGGCCATACAGGAATGCGTTATTATTCGGCCTCTTTTTTGGCCTGATCATGTTGCCCTGCAACCCTGCCCCCATCATCCTTCTCTTTGCGTTAAGCGTGAATGCGGCAGATGTTTTGGAAAATTTAATAATTCTCATCGCCTTCTGTATTGGTATTGCCATTCCGGTCCTGCTGATATCCCTCATCCCGGCAGCAACGAACTACCGCCTGGTGCGTTTCCTTACTACACACCGGAGAGGGATTAATGTTGTATGCGGGCTGTTTATGCTGGTCCTCGCATTATATTACCTTGTCCTGGTGTTTCATCTTCCAGAACTGCTGGCCTCGTCGGTGACAAATTTTTACCAGTAAATTTTGAATATGCTAATATATTTTTACGTCTTTTTTCATACGAGATGTATGGCACTCCGGTCGATTAACCTTCCAGGTATTGGCACCAAGTATGAGCTCGTGACAGAAAAGGATGACACAATAGCCATTTTTTTCCTTAAAAATGGTAATATCCAGATGTACACTCTTCCCCATGACGGTCATACCCCCTGTGTGGCTGAGCTCAGCACCGCAGAAGCAAGGAGGCTTGGTACCATTATGACCGGGGCCATCATGGAGGCTGACAAGGAGAGTGTGGAGATCGCGTTTTCCGCCCTATCTGACCTCCGGATCAGCATCCACACGTATGTTATCGGCAAGTCAATGGCCGGCAGGTGCATCGAAGACCACCAGATCCGTGCCAAAACAGGTGTAACAATTATTGCCGTTTCAAGGGGTGACACAAATATTGTCAATCCACCTCCACGTTTCATGTTCCAGGAAGGCGATGCGGTCGTTGCCATTGGAGAGACCGAGCAGCTGAAGACATTTGAACGTGAGTTCATGGTGGGTTAATGGAAGGACTGGTAATCGCCCTCTTTGTCTGCCTTGTTCTTCTCGTCATTACGAAGTACCTCTCCTGGCCGGTGATCCCGTTCTATATTATTGCAGGGATTGTGCTCGGGACCTCGGGGCTGAATCTTGTCCAGGTTACCGAGTCCTCCACGTTTTTTGCCGAGCTCGGTCTGATCTTCCTCCTTTTCTTTATGGGGCTTGAGATCAAACCGGACAGGATCCTGTCCAACCAGAAGACCTTCTTCTCGAGTGGCCTGATCGATCTGAATATCAATATGATAATCGGGTTCCTGGCAGCCTACATCATCGGGTTCACGCTTACCGAGTCGCTTGTCATTGCGGCCGCATTTTTTATCAGCAGCACGGCCATGACCGTCGCATCCCTGGTAGAGAATAAGAAGCTGATGATGAGGGAAGCAGAAACTATCGTCTGGATGATGGTATTCGAGGATATTGTCCTGATTATCTTTCTCACGCTCCTTTCATCGTCGATAAATAACCCTCTTGGATTTATCGCGAAGATAGCGATAATCCTGCTTGCGTTCTATCTCATATCTCACTTTGGAAAGAAATTGATCCAGAAGGCGATCAACCGTGACGATGAACTCCCGGTGTTTCTTACCTTTGCCGCCGTGGTCATCATTGCATTCGGGTCAAAGGCAATCGGGGTACCTGAGACCCTGATGGTAATCGCCTTTGGGACCGCCCTCGCTTCAACGGACCCAGCCGCGTTTGAGGCACAGGCCCGGCCTTTTAAGGACGTATTCCTGATAATATTTTTTGTATTCTTCGGGATCAGCGTGGACTTTTCTGGCGGGGTACCGGTCATGCTCATTCTAGCCCTCAGTATCCTCGCCATCATATCAAAACTCGTTTCAGGCCTGTTGATTGGTAAAGTCGTACACGGGAGTAAGAGGTCTGGTATTGAAATCTGGGCAAATACTATTGGAAGAGGGGAGTTCTCCATCGCACTTGCCGCATTGTACGGGTCTCCGGTAGTCTCCTCGGCGATTGCTGCGATGGTAATTATCACCTCAATTGTAGGCTCATTTTCGGCGAAATACAGTGGTCCCCTGCAGGACCTGTTCATGCGAGGCAGAAAAGGATCCCCAGATCAGGTACCTGCAGGAAACAGTGAAAGAACCGGCTGAAACGAAAAAATTGCATATATCCGGCTATACCTGCGTAAAGAACGTTGGATTAAGTCCCGGGTGTAAAAACGCCGGGGAAAAGAGAGTGTACCTCATTCGAGGCCAGGAAAAAAGATCAGGGGTCCAAGGGTGCCAGCTCCGATCTCACGGTAAGAAATACCGGCCCCCGGACATCGATCTTTTTCTTGTTGTCGGTAATGGCCCGCATCGCATACCCGGCGACCCTGATATTGATGTCACTCGGGAGTTTTGCCATCTTCACCTGGACGGTTTCCTGTCTTCCGCACCGGGCCGCTGCTTCTATCCGTGCCGCTGCAAGAGACGCTGCAGCGTCAAGGTAACTGATCCCTGTTGGTGCCCCTTCCTTTCTGACCTGCTGCCATTTTTCATTGTCAGGGACCCCGAGGACAGACCCTTCGAACACGAAAATTTCATTAAAGCAGGCAGGTCCGCACAATTTAGAATTGGACTCTGGTTCTTCGACAAAAACAGTCATCCTGTGACCAGATAGTTCTCCTTCCCATGCTTTAAATGAGCAGGGGCCCGGTTCCGTCGCATGTAATGTGGCGGTCTTCCGGACTGCAGCAGCGATCACCTGCCCGGTACAAGACACCGGCTGCTCACGGTACTGGATTGCACGGGCAACCTGCCGGTCGGTAAGGGCCTCAGGGAAGAACTGGGGGTGGGTGAGCTGCCGCACGTCATTTGAATGATGGTGGATCATTGCGAGCCGTTCCACACCGAGGCCGAGGTTCATTACCGGGACCTCTATGCCGTATTCCGCAAGGGCTGACGGGGAGTACATGCCGAATGTCGCCACCTCAACCCAGTCGTGGACCGGGTGCCTGGCGTACACCTCAGTCTGTGTGTCAGGCATGTAGTATTTCGACCTCTTTTCATCAGGCCTGAACTGAAAATCCGTATAACCAAATGCAGACAGGAGTGCTTCACTGACTGCCTTTCCCTCTTCGTTTGTTACGTCCTCCCCTGCAACAATACAGGAAGCCGAATGGTAGCTCATCAGCCGGGTGGGTCCCTCTTCCTGTTCCCTCCGGAAACAGCGGTCCACGGAAAACTGCCTGATTGGGAGGGGTCTTTTATTCCATATCGCACCCAGTGTCATGAACCAGCCGCTTGTCATGTGGCTACGGAGGGTGCTCCGCGATGATTCCGGAGAGAGGGCCCGGAACTCCGGGAACACCGCATCAAGGATATGGACAACAAGCGCGTCATCCACCCCGAGTACCTTTGAGAGTTCATAGGTCAATTCGTCCCCGTCTATCTCAGATTTTTTATACGCGTGAAGGGTCTCCCGTAACCGTTCTTCTGTCTCCGTTGTCATCGGCTGGTATGGTTTATGGTTCCCCGTTGTCTCATAGGGGGCCTGTCCGGAGTGGGCGAGCGGTCCTGCGTGGCTTTTTAAAAGATCATTGATCTCGTCGAGCTGTTTTTTCGCAATCCCCACGTTGGGCCGCGGGAGTCCCCCGAGGTAAAAAACCCTGTCAAGGACTGCTGACGCTTCGGGACCGAACTGCCGGTACACGTCCTGCTCCTCAATGATGATCGGATTTGCAGCCTCGTCAAAACCAATTGAAAGGTAGGTCTCCCGAAGTTTGTTGATGGTCTCAAAAACCGGGTGTGCCTTTGCCCTCTTATATTCAAGTCTCGGGTACGTTGCGTTCGGGAGCGGTGGTGTCAGGATGAACGGGCCCTCGTGCCATGCATTCTCAAAATTTTCTTTTGACTTTTTTTTATAGGAATCAGCATCAAATCTCATGACTCACGCTCCATGCATACAACCCGTGAGAGGGAATTTTCATCGGCTATGAAATATCCTGAATGCTCTGCAATCTGTTCTGCAAACTGTCGTACATGTGCATGTTCAGGCATGTTACTTCGCTGCAATCGTTTTCTACTGTATCCAAGATACATGTATCCCTTTACCTCGATGTAATCTGCCCCCGAGTCAGCTACCAGGCGTGCATACCCCTGGGGGTCTATGTCGTTTACACCCTCTACAAGGGTAATACGGATTGCCGATCGCCGGCTGTCCAGTACTGCCAGGCTCTCTTTCAGGTTATCCCAACTGTCCTCCATGGGCCGGCAGACACGCTCGTAGGTTGCCTTGTCAGGGGCAACCAGTGAGACATACATCTGGAACGGTCGGCATTGCCTGAGAACGTCCGGGCGGGTCCCGTTACTGACAAGAAACGTTGTGCAGCCTTCAGCGTTGAAAAGGCTGATTAATTCCGGCAGCCGGGAGTAGAGTGTGGGTTCACCGGAAAGTGAAATTGCAATGTTTTTCGGTGCAAGCGCTTCTGAAAACCGTTGTTCTGTAACATACGGGGAGACCTTGTACCCGGAAAGTGCCCTTTTCTGGAGCCGCCTGAAGTTCCCGATGATCTCTTCCGGCGGGCACTCAGATTCCCCGGGCATTTCATGTTCGAATGAACGCCAGCAGAAGAGGCACCGGTGGTTGCATTGCAGGGTCGGGGTCATCTGTACGCACCGGTGGCTGTCTATCCCGTAAAACTGGTGCTTGTAGCACATTTCCCCCCCCTTCAGTGCACGCTTGCACCAGAGGCAGGGCTTTACAGCAGCAGTTGACGTTTCAGAAAAAAACTGGTAACCCTGCTTTTTCAGGGCTTCACATGGTGCTGATTGCATCGATACCAAGGGATTCCAATGATTCTTTGAGGGTGTTTTTTGCTGCCTTTACAAGGGTAAGGCGGCTTTGCCTTGTGATGCCCTCGCTTTTCAGGACGGGTTCATAGTGGTAAAACGCGTTGAACAGGTCAGCAAGCTCACGGGCATACGTGGCAAGGATGTGGGGCTTGAGTTCCTGCACCACCTCGTCAATCACGGCCGGAAACTTTGCTATATGTTTTGCAAGCGCGATACCATGCGGGTCTTTCAAATCATATGCCTCTGAAAAATCCCCTGCCTTTTCAAGGATGCTGCATGCCCGTGCATGGGCATACTGGATGTACGGGCCACTCTGCCGCTCGAAGTCAAGGGCCTCTTTCCAGTTGAAGATGGTGCTCTTTTCAGGAGAAATTTTTACAATATCATACCGTATTGCTGCAATCGCGACCGAGACGGCGATACTGTTGCGTGTTTCTTCGTCCAGTTCGGGCCTCCTGACGGTGACCTCCTCAAATGCCCGTTTTGTCACCTCATCCATCAGTTCGTCGGCTGAGACGAATTTCCCCGCCCTGGTGCTCATTGAACCCTCCGGGAGGGAAACAAACTCAAAATGGACAATTTCCGGGGCTTTCTCTCCAATCAGCCGCATGGTCGCCTGGAGTTGTGCACCGATTAACTTGTGGTCCGCCCCGAGTACATCGATGACACGGTCAAAATTTTTACCTTTCCACATGTGGTAGGCAAGGTCCCGGGTCGCATACACTGAGGTCCCGTCTGTTCGCCTCAGCACGTATTCCTTTTCAAAACCGGCGGCGTTCAGGTCAAGCCAGACTTTCCCGTCCTCGTGATATTCCGGGAGCCGGTGGAGCCTTGAAAGGAACCTCCCGGTGTCACCGTTTCTTACGAAATCGCTCTCCCATACAAACCGGTCATGATGGACCTTGAGGCGGGCCAGCGTAACGTGGAAACCGTCGAGGCACCGCGTTACCGCAGACCGGAATCTTGTTACCGTCAACCGTTCGGAGCGTTCAACCTCCTGCATCAGGCTGTCCACTTCAGACACAAGCCCGGGGTCTGATTCAAGTTCCCTGTTCGCAGCAATGTAAATCCTCGCCACGTAGTGATCAGCTTTTTCCCCGCCCTTTGCACCGGTATCGAGGTGATCGAACCCCCACACCACGATTGCGATCTGCCGTCCCATATCATTGACATAGTACTGGACTTCAAGCCGGTACCCTGCTTTCCGGAAACATCGTGCAAGTGTATCGCCCAGTATAGAATTCCTGATATGCCCTACATGCAGGGGACCGTTTGGGTTTGCACTGGTATGTTCAAGGACAACGCGTTCCCGTTTGGGAGGAAGATTACCATACGCCGGCTTCACCGCTTCTTCAAGTGTCCTGCTTACATAGGACGGTCCGAACAGGAAATTGATATAAGGCCCCTTGACCGTGACCTGGACTTGTTCAAACACCGGGTCCCCACTCAGCTCAAGGGCAAGTTCTTCTGCGATTAATACGGGGCTCTTCTTCCTCTCCTTTGCAAGGGTGAATGCAACGGTGGTGGCCAGGTCTGCATGTTCCCCGCCATCTGTCAGCTGCACATCACAAAGACCCGTCCGTGACTTTAGTGCATTTTCAATTGTAGTATACATCTGGAGAAACATCAATAGCCCGTCCTGTATCGTAATATGGCGGCAATACCACCAAAAGCCGTAAAAAGAATTGAACCTTCTTCGAAGTCATCAGATATTATTTCCACTTTCGCACTGCTCTGGTCGGCGATATGTGTCAGTTCGTCGATGATATCCACCTCTTCATCGAGGACCATCGGAGCGGTACAATTCGGGCAGTTACCAAATTCCAGGTCTTTAACTGTTTTACCCGCCTGGAGTACTACCGTGGAACTTTTTGTATGGCCGCAACTCGGGCACCTGATTGTTAACCTGGATTTCCGGAGGCTGGCTGAGAGGAGGAGTATTTCAACGGCGCCGAGTTCGAGGTTCTTCCTGATATTATCTTCCCCGTACGAGGCGACCCCGTTATCCTTGACCAGCTCTTTTAAGAAACGCTGCATTACAGCCTTTTCCTTCACTACGGTCATTCCCTTGAGCGCGTCCTCTGCGGCATCGACCAGTTCATCGAGACCGCTCTCATTGGTGTAGGCTACATCAAAAATGCCGATGATCCGCTTCTGGATCTCGTGGTGGAGGAAATTTCCCGCCTCAAATTCTTCTTTTGTCGGGCTTGGCCCACCTATCAGGACACCCTTGAACCTCTCAAAGAAGTCCTTCTCCGCGAGAAAAATCGCACTTGAGCGCTCACCGATTTTCGTATAAAACTCGTGAATTGCGATCTCCCTGAGCCGCCCGAACCGGGCGGCTGACTGCCCGCCTTTCCGCTGTTTTCCGGGGACTGTGGATGTTACGCCCCCAATCGGCTCGATATGGTTACCGCGGAGAAAACCCCAGTATGCTTCCCTGCGGTCGAGGACCAGGAGGCCATACACGCTCTTTTCTTCCAGCATCTGCCGGAGTGGTTCGAGCTCGAACTGGGAACTGCACCGGTACATGTAGAGGTGGAGTGGCTCCGGGGGTTCGATGATGGTGCACTCCAGGTCTGTCCGGTCACCGCCGAGCAGGATCGTACCGCAGAGGACTGCAAGACCGTTTGCCGGCGGTCTTTTATAGTATTTCAGGCGGGAGAGAATTGAAGAGATGGCGCTTTGTACATTCGTTTTCGTCTGTTTACTCTTGATGTTCGCACACTGGCCGAATTCATCCTTAAGCTGGTTGGTCACATCATAGATCTGTTTGTCAGGGGGGATGTAGATCGTAATAAGTTCTGTTCCGCTCCCCTGCTTCGATTCGAGCTTTTCGAGCGTCTTTTTAAATTCGTAGCGGCGTCGCGCCTCGTCCATCTCTTCAACTTCAGCCATACAGGAACTCCCGGTACCGGGTCAGTATCTATTTCACGCCTTCAGCCATAAATTTGAGTATACTCAGC
>Ga0194039_1001137_pt1 | contig 14563 bp, 16 predicted proteins | sample JunL228m_MetaG_FD_148679 | JGI IMG/M metagenome (GOLD analysis project Ga0194039, IMG submission 148679) | Anoxic zone freshwater microbial communities from boreal shield lake in IISD Experimental Lakes Area, Ontario, Canada - Jun2016-L227-8m | ecosystem: Environmental > Aquatic > Freshwater >... | reverse complement strand
ACCCCTGAAGATCTCATTGAAGAGGCGGTCAAAGCCCACGAGGCCGGGGCAGCCGTCGCTCACGTCCATGTCCGGAACCCTCAGACGGGGCTTCCCTGCGCCGATCAGGACATCTTCCGCACCTTTGCCGAAGGGGTTAGGAAACGTTGCGATATGGTTGTATGCTGCACGACGGGCGGGCGTCTCGGTGAACCGGTGGAAAATCGCGTCCGAGTCGTCACCAGCCTGTCGCCGGAATTGGCAACCCTCAACGCCGGTTCCCTCAATTTCGCCCTCTTCCAGATCGCCGATAACTATCAGAACTGGACTTACGACTGGGAGAAAGGGTATCTGGAAGCAACAGAGGACTTCATCTTCCCCAACACTTTCCTGACCATGCGGCAGTTCCTGGAAAAATTCGCCGCCCAGGGGACGAAACCGGAATTTGAGATCTACGACCTCGGGATGATCAACAATCTGGCTTTTCTCATCGAGAAGGGCCATGTCCGGAAACCCGTATATCTCCAGTTTGTCATGGGGATTCTCGGCGGCATCCCCGCGACGATTGAAAACTTCGTTATTCTCCTGGAGAGTGCCCGTAAGGCCATCGGCGATTTTCAGTTTTCCGTTTGCGCCGCCGGCAGGACCCAGTTCAGCCTCTGCACCACCTCCCTCATGATGGGCGGGCACGCCCGGGTTGGCCTGGAGGACAATCTCTATCTCGAAAAGGGGCAATTGGCAAAAAGCAACGCCGAGCAGGTGGCCAAGATCGTCCGCATTGCCCGGGAGTTCGGAATCGAACCGGCCACCCCGGCGGAAGCACGGCAGATCCTCGGCCTCAAGGGAATAGACAATGTTAATTTTTGACGACGCAGTAAGAAGCACCATATGCTGCGGTACGCGTCACCCTTCGTCACTGCGACGGACGACAAAGTCCGCCTCATTCCTCAGGGCTTGCGCGCCTTGCCTCTGGTGCTTCTTACTGCGTCGAATAAATGAGGAGGAAAATTGAATGGGAAAACGATTCGTTGATCTGAGCATAGCCATTGAAGCTGACCTCCCCTGCGATCCCCCCATGATGATCCCCAAGGTCGAATACGTCGATCATGCCCAGGGGGCAACGCAGATGCTCGATTTCTTTTCCGGCATCCGCCGGGAGCAACTACCCGGCGGCCTCGGCTGGGCGCTGGAATCCCTGACCCTTACGACTCACAGCGGGACTCACTTAGACGCCCCTTACCACTATCATCCCACGCAGGATAAAGGGAAGCGGGCCCTCACGATTGACGAGGTGCCCTTGGACTGGTGCATGAACGACGGCGTCTTGCTCGATTTCCGTCATAAGGAAGACGGCGAACGGATTACTGCGGCAGACGTCAAAAACGAACTGGACAGGATCGGCTATGACCTCAAGCCCCTCGATATCGTCCTTGTCCAAACCGGGGCCGACGCCGCCTGGGGAACGCCACAATATCTCGTCAAGGGACCTGGCATGACCAGGGAAAGCACACTCTTCCTGACGGAAAGGGGCGTGAAAGTCGTCGGCATCGACGCCTGGAGTTGGGATCGCCCCCTGCCCTTCCTGGCCCAGGAATTTAAGGAAAAAGGGGACCCTAAGATCATCTGGGAGGCCCATTTTGCCGGTATCGAAGCAGGATATTGCCATATGGAAAAGATGGCGAATCTCGCCGCCATCGGCCGGCCCCACGGCTTTACGGTATGTTGCTTTCCCATCAAGATTAAAAGGGCTTCGGCCGGATGGTGCCGGCCGGTCGCAATCATCGATATATAAGGGTACATGTGGGGATGGGGTTGTAAAAATGCTGGAAGGAAAGAAAATAACAAAACGTTTCGGCGGTCTGACGGCCCTGTCGGAAGTCGATTTCGAGGTGCGCCGAGGCGAAATCGTCGGGCTCATCGGGCCGAACGGTTCGGGAAAAACGACATTGTTCAACGTTATCTCCGGCATTTACGCCCCCGACGGCGGAGATTTGTTCTTCGAAGACCGGAAAATCACGAAGCTGCTCCCCTATAAAAGGGCCCGCCTGGGAATCGGCCGCACCTTTCAGATCGTCCGTCCCCTGACGGGCCTGAATCTCATCGAAAACGTTTCCACCGGCGTCCTTTACGGTCGGAAGAAGACGAACAGCGCCAAAAACGCAAGGGAAAAGGCCATGGAGATCCTAGCCTTTACTGGATTAACTGATAAAGCCCGCCGCCTACCAGGTGAACTGGTCCTGGAAGACCGCAAGCGCCTGGAAATCGCCCGCGCTCTGGCCCTCAATCCGGAAGTTCTCCTCCTCGACGAGGTATTTGCAGGGCTGAATCCGACGGAAATCAGCAGCGCCATTGATTTGACCTTCCGGATAAAGGATACATACGGAACGACGATCTTCATGATCGAACATGTAATGAAGGCAATTATGTGCACGTGCAGCCGCATCATGGTGCTGAATTTCGGGACCAAGATCACCGAAGGGCCTCCGGAAGAGGTAGCCAATCACCCGGAGGTCATCTCCGCCTATTTGGGAGCCGCTTATGCTGCGTGTTGACAATCTCACCGTCTCTTACGGCCAGATGCAGGCCTTGCGCGGCGTGTCCATTGAGGTGTCACAGGGGGAGATGGTAGCCCTGATCGGCGGCAACGGCGCTGGTAAGACAACCCTCCTCAACACCATCTCCGGATTGTTTCCCCCAGCAGCGGGCAGCTTGAGCTGGGAGGGCAGACCCCTGAATGGTCTTACCCCGGACAGGATTTGCCGGGAGGGAATCGTTCAGGTTCCCGAGGGTCGCAAGCTTTTTCCCGCCATGACCGTGGAAGAGAATCTGATCATGGGGGCTTACTTGCCTACGGTCCGGAAGCAGAGCCAGGAGTCGCTCCGTAAGGTATATGACATTTTTCCCCGCCTGGCCGACCGGCGGCGCCAGTTGGCCGGCAGCCTGTCCGGGGGGGAGCAGCAGATGGCGGCACTGGGAAGGGCCTTGATGGCCAGGCCCCGTCTTCTCATGCTGGATGAGCCTTCCCTGGGTCTGTCCCCCAAGGCGGCAGCGGAAATATTTGCCACCATCAGCGTATTGAACAAGGAAGGGCTGTCGGTACTGTTAGTGTCCCAGGAGGTACTGGAAACCCTGGCGATCACCGCCCACGGGTATGTCCTGGAAAATGGGGTTGTGGCCCTGAAAGGCCCATCCTCAGAGCTCCGGGAGGATCCGAAAGTCAAGACGTCCTATTTGGGACTCTGAAATAAACCAAGCTTTGGAAAGGAGGCTTCATAATGAAAGGAAAACGGATGAAAGGATTCTCTTTGTTGATGACCATCGCCGTGCTTTGCGGACTCATGTTAACGGTCCCCGCAGCGGCAATTGGAGCCGGCAAGCCCATCGTCATCGGCGGCTCTCTCCCCCTGACGGGTGAGTTCGCCGAAACTGGTCAGTGGATCGAACGGGGCATGCGCTACTGGGCGGAAGGAATAAATGCCAAAGGGGGCCTGTTGGGTCGTCCCGTGGAATTCAAGATCTACGACGACCAGTCCAATGTGGGCAAGGCCGTAACCTTTGCTGAAAAAGCCATTACCGTAGACAAGGTCGATCTCCTCTTCGGCGGCTATCCCGGCACCGCGGCCCGGGCCGTCATGCCCGTGGCGGAAAAGCACAAGGTAGTCTATGTGTCCATGGGCGGCCACATGAAGAGCTTTCAGCAGGGCTATACCTATTCCTTCGGCGCCCCGCCCCTGATGGGCGAGTGGTGGTACGAAGGCTTCTTCCAGTGGCTGGCAACTGTTCCCGCTAACCAGCGTCCGAAAAGGGCTGCCGTTTACACCATCAATAACCCCGTCGGCCTATCCCTTCAGGACTCCATTGACCGTTGGACGAAAAAGCTGAATATCCAGGTGGTGATCAATGAAAAATACAACTCCCCCCTTGCTGACGCCACGTCGCTCATCGTCAAGGCCAAACAAATGAACTGCGACATCATCTTCTCCAACGGCTTCTTTCCCGACGGGGTCACGACGATGAAGGCCGCCAAAGCCCTCGACTACAACCCCAAGGCCATCGTCCAGGGAATCGGTTCCGTAGTGCCCGCCTGGATCAAAGAACTCGGAGCGGACGGGGACTATGTCTTTTCCGGCACGTCCCTTTACAACAAGCTTAATTATCCAGGCAACGACAAGCTCAACGCCTATGTAAAGACAAAGTACAACCTCGACGGCTATCCTCTCTATTTCGGGTTTGGTTATGCATGGATGCAGACCCTCGAACAGGGGGTGACGGGCGCCAAAAGTCTGGATCAGACGAAGATCCGCGACTGGCTGAAGAAAAACAAGGTCAATACCATCGCCGGACCCATGACCTTTGACAAAAAGGGCCTGCCGACGCCGATCAACTTCTGCACCCAGATCATCAACGGCAAGGTGGAGCTGATCTGGCCGAAGAACATCCGGACGAAGGAACCGGTCTATCCGAAGCCGGCCTGGAAGAAGTAACTTGGACGCCGTTTTAATAATTCAGTCCCTGATCAGCGGCATCATGATGGGTATGGTGTATGCACTCCTCAGCGTCGGCTTTTCCCTGACCTGGGGGGTCATGCACGTCATCCACATCTCCCATGCCGCCTTCGGACTCCTGGGCGCCTATTTGGCCTATAGCCTGTTAGAATATTTCGGCATGGACCCCGTCGTTTCGGCGGCGGTGTCCGTGCCGCTGTTGTTCCTCGTGGCCTGCGGAATCTATCAGATCCTCATCAGGCCCATCACCAAGGCCAAGGAGGTCATCGTAGCGTCGATGATCCTCACCTTCGGCCTAGCCATTATCCTGGAAAACGTCATGGTCCTCATTTGGAAGGCCGATCCCCGGGTGCTAACGCCGACTTACGCCAGCAGCGCCCTGATTGTAGGACCCTTTTATTTTCAGTATCCCCACCTTGTCGGCTTCGGTTTATCCATCGTGGGGATAACCGCAATATATTTGTTTCTGCAAAAGACTTATACGGGCATGGCTGTCCGGGCCGCCTGGCAGCAGCCCGAGGCCGCCCAATTGTATGGCGTCAACCTTTACCGGATCAGCATGATCACCTTCGCCCTGGCCGTCTCCACGGCCGGGGCCGGGGGCATCGGCCTGGCCCTCCTCAATTCCTTCGAGCCCCACTCCCACAATCTCTGGTTGATCTATCTCTTTTTAGTAGTCATTGTCGGCGGAGTGGGAAATGTTATCGGCACGGCCCTGGCGGGACTCATCATCGGAGTGATCACGGGGCTCGCCATGGCCTTTCTCCCCTACCAGTGGGTGAATCTGGTTACCTTCGGTCTCCTGATGATCTTTCTCATCTTCCGGCCCCACGGCCTGTTTAAACAGGGGGTATAAAAAATGCAAAAATACCGCCTGGCCGCCACGGCGATCCTCCTAGCGATGTTAGCCGCTTTCCCATTCCTTGAACCTGAGGTCTATTACCTTTCCTTCATGTTTTCCGTTTTCATGTACGTGATTCTGGCCTCTTCCTGGAATTTCATCGGTGGTTACGCCGGCTACCTGTCCTTCGGCCACGCGGCCTTCTTCGGGATCGGTGCATTTGCCACGGCGAAAGCGGCATCGATGCTCGAATTAACTCCCCTTCTGACCATCCTGGCCTCGATCCCCGCCGGGGCGTTGGCTGCGCTGGTCGCTCTGATCGTCGGCTATCCGTGTCTTAAAATCCGGGGGCCCTACTTCTCAGTCGTGACGATCTGCTTTGCCTTTGTCGTGGAGTTGACCGTGAAGAACATCGAGTTTTTAGGCGGAGCGGAAGGAATCTGGCTGAAGTTCATGGACATCCCGGAAAAACTCTCCCGCTCCATCCTCTACGAAGTCATGCTCCTGCTCATGGTCGTCACCCTCGGCGTTGCCTGGTGGCTCGGCCGCTCGCGGCTCGGCGCCGGTCTGAGGGCCATCCGCTCTGATGAAGAAGTCGCCGAAACCATGGGCATCCCGACAGCGAAAATCAAGATCCAGGCCTTCATCCTCTCTGCCTTTTTCCCCGGGATTGCCGGGGGGCTCTTCGCTTATTATCTGACCTATATCCATGCCGACGTTGTCTTCAACATCAATATCTCCATTCTCATTGTCCTCATGGCCATGTTCGGAGGCGGGGGCACCTGGCTGGGACCGATCATCGGGGCCGTCATCCTGACCGTCGTCAACGAGGGCCTGTCAACCTTCGCCCAGGCGGAAATCGCCCGGATCATCTACGGCGCCCTCTTCATCGTCGTCACCATCTTCATGCCCAACGGCATCATTGATTTTTTCAGGAAAAAAGACGGCGGTTAATCCCTATTCAGCATTTCCATTGACAAATTCCGGCAAATCAGGATAGCATTAACAGTAGAGCGTCGCATAATCTACGATCGTTAGGAAGAACGCTATGGAAGCATCCCCCAAATGATCTTTGGGGCGAAGTCGGCATGAAACGCAGGGACATCCTTTATGGCACTCGATGCAAACAGTCATAACCTCCCGGGAAGTAAACCCCCGCGGCAAATCGGCATGTTGTTGACAAAACCATTCGCCGGTTTCGGCCGGTCCACAATCAGTTGGGTCGGTAATTTAGGCGCTTCAGCCATTTTCCTCATGCTCGCATTACTGAAAATTATGCACCCCAAGCAGTGGGCCAAGATCATTCAGCAGATCTATTATATCGGGGCACGGTCCACGATGATCATCATGCTGGTCAGCCTGTTTACCGGCATGGTTCTGGGCCTGCAATCCTACACGGCCCTGGTCAAATTCGGCGCCCAGGGGGCACTCGGAACACTGGTCGCCCTGACGCTGGTCAGGGAATTGGGGCCCGTGCTCACGGCCATCATGATCGCCGCCCGGGCAGGTTCAGCCATCACCGCAGAGATCGGCATTCAACGCATCTCCGAACAGATTGACGCCCTGGACACCATGCGGATCGATCCGCTCCGCTACCTCATCAGCCCGAGAATCGCCGCATCCATCATCAGCTTTCCCATCCTCACGGCGGTCTTCGACATCGTCGGCATCATCGGCGGCTACATATCGGGGGTCCTGCTCCTGGGGGCAAATGCCGGCACCTATGTGTATCGTGTTCAGACCAGCATGGACATGAAAGATGTCACGGACGGTTTCATCAAATCGATTGTTTTCGCCGTCATCGTCTCCACCGTCTGCTGTTACCAAGGCTATTTCGCCCACATGCGCACGGATAGCCATGGCGCCAAGGCCGTCGGCCTGTCCACAACGTCGGCCGTCGTGATCTCCTGCGTCCTGATCCTGGTATCGGATTACGTGGTGACATCGCTGCTCATTCGAGGATAGCCCCATGGATGCCCCGTTGATCGAATTCAAGGATGTCACCAAGCGTTTCGGTTCCCGGACAATCCTTGATCACATTAACCTGAAGATCTACGAGGGACAGGTCACAACCATTATCGGCCTCAGCGGTTCGGGTAAGAGTGTGCTCCTCAAGCATATCATCGGGCTCCTCGAGCCGGATGAGGGAACGATTCTCTTCCAAGGCCAACCCATGCTCAAAATGACAAAATCGGAGCGGACGGCCAAACACGCACAGATAAGCTATATGTTTCAGGACAACGCCCTCTTCGATTCCATGACGGTCTACGAAAATATCGCCCTCCCCCTCCGGGAGACGACGAACCTGGGCAAAACTGAAATCGACAGCCGGGTGATGGCCAGAATCGAACAGACAGAACTTAAAGATGCAGCTCACAAGTATCCCTCGGAACTATCCGGTGGCATGCAGAAGCGCGCTGCCCTGGCTCGGGCTTTGGTCACGGACCCCCACATTGTCCTGTTCGATGAACCCACATCCGGCCAGGATCCCGTCCGGAAGAACGCCATCCTGAGCATGATTGCCCAGTATCAGAGGAAATTCGGGTTTACGGCGATCATGGTCAGCCACGAGATACCGGATGTTTATTTTATCTCCAACCGCATTCTGGCGCTCTATGACCGAGCCATCGTTTTTCAAGGTACTCCGGAGGAGCTGGAAAATTTCGACCACCCGTTCAAGGATGAAGTCATCCGCAGTCTGGAAGGACTTCAGCAGGAATTAACGGGGCTGTATTCCAAGCGGCAGTTCAAGGTCATGCACCATGCTCAACTGACCCAGAGGACACACGGGGAAACATACTCCCTGGTGGTTTTTGCGCTAGGTGATCTGGATGTCATCATGACCGGCTCAAGCCATGAAGCGGTGGAGAAGATTATCCGGAGCATGGGAAGATATATTGATAAGCACTTCGGCGCCATCGGGGGGTTTTCCACGCGACGCAACACCAACCAATTTGTTACGGTGCTCCCCTATTCTGACCTGACGGAAGCGCAAAACATCCTCAAGGATTTTGCCCAGGATTTCCAGGAACGAGGCATTCAAGATGTTTTTGAGGGCGCAGAAAGGCGGAAAGCCTCGGGGGGGTGCATCGAACTCATCATCTGGGCGGGAATCGCCCAGAGTCAGCCGTTTGCTGAAATAGACGCCGTTATCGATGAGGCAAAATCCAATCAAAAAGAAATCGCCCGCCTGCGGTGCGATGTAAGGGGGTAGCTCAATGAAAAAATACACGATGGAAACCACTGTTGGCATTTTTCTCGTCTTCGGGCTCCTCTGCATTGGATATATGACGGTGAAACTCGGTCATATTTCCCTGCTTGGCGACAACGCCTATTCGCTGTTTGCCCGCTTCACTACCGTAACAGGCCTGAGAGCAGGCAGCCTGGTCTATATTTCAGGCATTGAGGTCGGGCGTGTGGAACGGCTCACCATGGACCAGGAAACTCAGAAGGCCATCGTGGAGCTTCGCATCCGGAAAGACATCAAGATTTATGATGATGCCATGGCCTCCATCAAAACGGAGGGATTGATTGGTGACATGTATCTCAGCATTGACCCCGGCGGCGGCGGGAACCCCCTTAAACCCGGCGAATCAATTACCGAAACTCAACCCGCCGTTGACATCGCCAGTCTCATCAGCAAATATGCCTTTGGCGATGTAAAGAAGCCGGAGGAGCCTAACATGACGAAGAAAGGAAAACCATGAGGAGACCGTTTAACGCTCTATTAACGATTCTGATAATCTTACTGTTCAGTCTCCCGGCGCACGCAGGCGTGCCCATGGATACGGTCCAAGCCAACGTAAACAAGGTACTGGATGTGTTGCGCGACCCAAAGCTCAAGGGCGAATCGGCCAAAGAGATCAAAAAGAAAAAGCTTCGTGTTATCTACGAACAAATGTTCGATGATGTCGAACTCGGGAAGCGGACCCTGGCCAGGAACTGGAACAGCCTGACTGTCCCACAGCGTCAGGAATTCGTCATTCTCTTCCGGCAGGTGCTGGAGAAGGCCTATATCGACAGAATCCTTGCCTACACCAACGAAAAAATTGTTTACGAGCGGGAAACCATGATTTCAGGAACCCAGGCGGAGATACAAACGAAAGTCGTCACCTCCTCAAAGGAAATACCCATTACTTACAAGGTGATTCTGAAAAACGGCTCCTGGAAAGTATATGACGTTGTGGTCGAGAACGTGAGCCTGGTACTGAATTATCGCACCCAGTTCAATGACATCCTGGCAAAAAATAACCCCGAACAGCTCCTTGAGATCCTGCGGAAGAAAGTGAAGGGGCAATAGTGCCTCCAAGGGTAGTTCCATCCATGAAATCTTACCTGGTTGCGGTTGCACTTTGCATTGTCCTCGCGGCGGGCTGCGCGCACAAACCCGCTGTCGTCTCCGACCCTGCGCCATCCGCTGCCACCCCTCCGGCCCAGCAGGTTATGGCTGCCAAAGCAGAACAGACCCCGGCGCTATCCCCGGATGTGTCCGCCAAAGCGGTCAGCGGCAACCTTGATGACTATCAGGACGTCGAAGATTCAGACAAGGGAAGGGAGGCAGAAAAGGTCGCCATTGCCGACCCCCTGGAGCCTTTCAACCGGGCCATGTACCATTTCAACGACAAGCTATACTTCTGGGTCCTGAAACCTGTCGCCCAGGGGTATAGCAAGGTGGTCCCCGAGTCGGCGCGAGTCGGTGTCAGCAACTTCTATACGAATCTCAGCTTCCCGATCCGTTTTGTCAATTCCCTGCTCCAAGCAAACTTCGCGGGGGCGGCTTCCGAACTTGGCCGTTTTATCATCAATACCGTCTGGGGCATCGGGGGGATCATGGATCCTGCCTCGAGCAATGAGATCAATCTTTCCAAACAAACGGTGGATTTCGGCCAAACACTGGGCGTTTACGGCGTAGGCCAGGGTTTCTATATCCATTGGCCCCTATTGGGACCCTCCAGTCCCAGAGATACCTTGGGAACAGTTGGCGACATATTCCTGTATCCCTCCATCTACTTTGGGCCCTGGTATGTATGGGCAGGCTCCCGGGTATACGAAAGAGTTAATGACACCTCCCTGCAGACCGGCGACTATGAAACAATGAAAGAGGCCGCCATCGATCCCTATGTGGCAGTGCGTGACGCCTATTTCCAATATCGACTGAAGATAATCAAGCATAAAGGCGGTCCACCTCCTCCGGGGGTCAAGGGCTTGTTGGAAAATGATTGAAACTGAAAGGACGCATGTATAATACGAAAACTCTCAAGGTCATGGTGATCTCCATACTCATCATGCTCACGATTCAGGGAACAGCCGTCGCGAGCGGACCTTTTGGACCGCCCCAACCCGTTTCGAGACCGGCGGGAGGCTTGCATACCGGCTTTGGTTACTGGCTTCAGGAGGACAAACTCAAGAATAGTAACGAAGAATACATCAGCCGGCAACAGCAGATTTATTCCGAGATGGGCTACGGCTTTAAAAAAAACTGGGACCTCTACGCCAGGGTCGGGTTATCGGGTTTGAAGCTTTTCGATGCCTTCAGTCCGACAACCACGGCGACGACAACATCCAAGAATGATTTTTCAGAGAATTGGAAATTTTTCACCACCCTGGGGGCAAAAGGCTTTTATCCTGTCCGTCCGGCCTTCGGCATCGGCGCTTTTGTCCAGGGAACCTATTATTTCAGTGACTTCACGGACAACACCACCGGAACCCGGAACGGCGCCCCCTTTACGATCGAACTCGGCATGAAGAACCTTTGGGACGTCAGTGCCGGAATTGGCTTTCAGGCCACCATTCCCTGGGGCATCAACCTGTATATCGGTCCCTATCTGTACTATGGGGAAGCAAAGGTATCGCCGTCCGCCAACATCTCGGGGCTGGCCCTCACCACAGGGGAAACAACTCTGAAAAACAATACCGTCTTCGGCGGCTTTGCCGGCATCGACGCGCCGCTATCCAGGGGATTCCGTCTGCAAATAGAAGGAAAATATGCTGACAGGTTATCCGGCGGCGCAGCGATTACCTATGCCTACTGAAGGTCATGAATCATCGGAGTCATGGACCGGCAAGTTGGCTGCAAGCGATGCGGGAACGTTGTTGGAAAAAAGGACGAAGAAACTGCTAAATGATGCCCATGACTTCCTGCACGGCGACATAAACCTGTTCCAGGAATTCTTTATCTACCTGAAGAAGGGGGCCTTTAATCAGCCGCTGGTTGTCAATCGCACGGATCTGGTCGATCATCAGATCCGAATCCTGATCCAGATCGCCGGCAGCTTTAACGCGCAGTCGCAAGGGTTCGGCATCATCAACCAGGTTGGTCGTCAAGGGAATGATCAGGGTTGAGGGATGATTGGCATCCAAGAGGTCCTGATTCTGAAGAATAAATACCGGTCTTATTTTCCCCGGCTCCGTCCCCTGCTTCTTCTGGAGATTGGCAAGCCATATCGACCCATGCTCAGGATTCCGGATCATTGTCTACCTCATTGAATTCCGCACTGACCTTCATGCTTTCTTCCCTCACACGCTGGCTGACCTTCATCAGGTGGACCCGACGCCGCTGCGCCCCCATTTCTTTATTCAGGTATTCAAGGGCTTTGCGCACATATTCGGCGCGGGGTATCCGCAGTTCCTTGGCCCGTTCATCCGCTTCATTTAATAGCTGTTCCGGTAAACGAATAGAAATAGTGTTCATCGTCGTCCTCCATAATGTATCACATTATTGATTGCATGATTGATCGCAACACAGATCACGAATATTGTCAAGCATTGATCACCAACCAGACGATCATATCGAAGTCATCGGCGCGTGTCGTCCTGCTCTTTCATGTCCACGGCATGGACATGTTAATGTGAAAGCAGATCATAAAGACCCGTATTCAGGTAAAGGGTTTCCTTGCCTATTTTGTGAGGTTTCAGAATCCCGATTCTCTCCAGTCCCTTGAGATATTCTGCGGCGGTTTTTCTCTGAGCTATCCCGGCATCCACCAGAAATTGCCCCTTGGTGTAAGGCTGGCGGTAAATCGTTTCGATCAGTTCCTTGGAGTAGACATGGGCGGGCAGTTTTCCCTTGGCTGCTTCCATCGTTTCGTTCATCAGCGCCCGAATCGCCAGGGTGCGTTCACGGGTAAATACGGCGGTATCTTTGACTGCCTTCAGCATGAAGAAAATCCGGGGTTCCCACAAGCCCTTTTCGGTGACCTGTCGCAAGAGGCGGTAGTAGTCATTCTTGTGTTCGATGATGGACTTGCTGAGATAGAGAACGGGCAGATCCAGCAGACCCTTCTGGACGAGGAAGAGAATGTTGATGATTCGCCCGGTCCGTCCATTGCCATCGGCGAAGGGGTGAATCGCCTCGAACTGATAATGGATCAGGGCCAGCTTGATCAACGGATCCAGGTCGTCCTCAGCACGAATGAAATCCTCAAGATTCTTCAACTTGTCCCGGAGTTGCGTTCTCTCTCAGTACAATTTTCGGAGGGTCGTACCCCGGAAATAGTGGCCAAGGATGTCCTCCATCCGAAAGCCTTTAATTGCCATCATCGCCGCGCCGATCTGGCAGAGGCCGACGCCGTGGCCCCACCCTGCCCCTTGGAGTCGGAAACGAACAACCTTCCCTTGACTATCCCTTTCGGTCCGGACAATGAAGGCGCTGCTGTAGAGATGGCTGGGAGAGAGCCAGCGGCGGATTTCCAGTTCCTTACCCACGATGACGGTGCGCTTCGATCCTTCAAGCTTCAAGCGGATAATCCGTCCCGAAGGCCCCCTATCCAGGGGGATAAGGGCATGGAGCTCCCCAAAGTCGATACCGGATTTCCTTAAAAGAAGTGCCTCCAGTTCTTCCCGTGCATAGGAAACCTCCCACCGGAAAAAATCCGTTGTCTCCTGATCGAAGGAAGGCAAGACCTGGCGGAGGGCATGACTGTCATTGGTGTTGCAATAGGCGGGCGGAGAGGAGTTTATCCATTTCTCCGCATCTTCCTCCGATGTCGCGGGAGGAAAATCTTCGGGAGCGTCGGAAACAGACGTCAGATAGGGAATGGGGACATCCTCCCAGACGTTCGCAAAATCTTCCGTCCGTCCGCCGCAGGCCTTGTGATACCGGGCGTCGCAGATCCCGTCGTTGTGGACAAGAAAGAGCCCCCTAGTAAGGTCGATGGCCTGACGGACCTGATCCGTGATGATCTTCGTCACCCCCTGGTAACGCTGGCAATGGTCATCGGCGCAGACATCGAACCGGGCGTGCTCCTCCCGGCCATACCAGCGGCTGATCTCGCCGTCCGGCAAGATCATGGGACCGTTCCGGTCTATAACCTCTTTCTTCTCCAGCATGGCCATCAGCCAGCTCCGGGATGTGACGGCGTGGGCTTTCAGAAACTCCAGCGGTGCAGCGGCAGACATTTCCGAAGAAATGACGCTCCCTAGATAGTCTTCGAGGGCAAGCTCATTGACCGCCGTCAAGGTATCATCATCGGCTGCAAGCACCGACAGGGCGCCCTGAAAGGTCTGGACCTCCTGACGCTCCCAGTGAAAGTTCACGCCAATGGTGACATTGTAAAGGGAAAATGTTGCAGCTCCCCGGGGTAAGCAGCGGAACTCCCGCTCCGGCAGGGTCCGGACGCCCGCGACGGTAGCGAGGATGATTCTGCCGCCGGTGACGAAAAAGCGGAAATTGCCGCTTAGCTCTTCCCCGGAAGGGCTAAAAAATATTCCCAGAAAGCATCCCCGGATCTCCGGGTAGTCCGCCATAATACCCACCCGAATCGTCGGCTCTCTATCCCGCATTTTTTACTATCCTTTCTGATAAAACAGTGTATATTGTCCCCACTATGAACAATATTTATCCTCGGGCGCAGCAGCGACGGATTTAATCAATATGCTCCCAGAATAGACGCTGTGGAAGTATAGGAAATACGGCATTGTATGTCAATGGATTCATGACTTGAGGTAAATAGTGAACCCCTCCTTAATTCCATTACGGCAAAACATGGACTTGTTTCAGATTATTGTGGACAACATGCTCGACGCCGCCCTGATCCTAGACTGGGACGGAACCATGCTGTACGTGAACCGGGCCGCCCTCAAGCTTGTGGGTGCTTCCTCCCTCTCGGAAACCCTCGGAAATAACGCCGTCCAGTTTATCCATCCTGATTCGCTGCTCACGGTGGCCACTGATCTGGAACGCGTCCGCCTTGGCCAGGGCGGTTTCTTTTCCGAATACAGGTTAATCACCCGGCAAGGG
>Ga0194039_1001136_pt1 | contig 14573 bp, 18 predicted proteins | sample JunL228m_MetaG_FD_148679 | JGI IMG/M metagenome (GOLD analysis project Ga0194039, IMG submission 148679) | Anoxic zone freshwater microbial communities from boreal shield lake in IISD Experimental Lakes Area, Ontario, Canada - Jun2016-L227-8m | ecosystem: Environmental > Aquatic > Freshwater >... | reverse complement strand
CTCTTGAAGATACCCGTGAAGTGAAGTTGCCCCACCCGAACTGGATCCCAAGTGTGACACGTGATTCTTTTGATACGGCAGGCAGGGGTGAGATCAACATGTATGAACTCTTGCGGGCTGCGATGCGCCAACGTCCTGAATATATCATTGTGGGCGAGGTTCGTGGCAAGGAATGCCAGACACTCTTCCAGGCAATGAGTACCGGCCATATCACTTATTCCACAACGCATGCGGATTCTGTTGCCAGTGTAGTGCACCGTATCGAAAACCCCCCAATGGATGTTCCTCGAAACATGCTATCAGCCCTTGACTTCATTGCAATCCAGGTTCAGGCGCGTGTTGGAGGAAAACGAATCCGACGGAACAAGCAGATCGTTGAAATTCTTGATATCGATCCGAGAACCAACGAGCTGATCACAAACGAGGTGTTCAAGTGGCGGTCAGCAACTGATGAGCACTCCTACTCCGGGAAATCCTATCTTCTCGAAGAGATCATGGAGGCAAAAGGGTGGAGTGAAACCCGAATGCGGGAAGAACTCAAGCGCCGCCAGGAAGTGCTGGAATGGATGAGGATCAAAAAGATTCGGCACTACAAGGATGTGGCAAAGATCCTCATCTCCTACCACCGTGATCCCGAAGTGGTTATCGAGAAAGTGAGGAAGGATCTCTATGAATAGTTATGAGCGGTTCTGCTTTAACCTGCTCGGCAACCGGATGAAAGACAAGCGCGATGAGTACGCACAACTAAGAATTGATCTCATCTCAGCGCGGCTAAAAACCTCATTTGAGGCATATCTTTCCACTGCCTTTGTCAGCTCCATTATTGTCGGGTTCTCTGCTGCTGCAGTAATCGGCTCCTTTACCTGGATTTTAAAACTACCCAACCTGATCAAGTACAAGGGTGCAGTCCCTGATCCGCTGCTTGTGCTGTATACTCACAGCCTTATCCTCGGAACTATATTCATCACTATACTCTCACTGCTGGTGTTTGGGGGACTTACGTATTTTGCGTTTATTTTGTATCCAGGCATTGAGGCAGGGAACAGGCGAAGAAATATCGATGCCACTCTGCCCCATGCAATCAATTACGTCACATCAATGTCCACAGCAGGGATAACTCCAGCAGAGGTATTCCGGCTGCTTGGGGACAGTCCTATCTATGGCCAGTGCTCAGTTGAGGCGCGATATGTTGCACGTGAGATCGATATTTTCGGACGGGATCTGATCGATGCGCTCCGGCTGGTATCCTCTACTACTCCCAGTAAACGGATGAAAGAATTCTTACAGGGAGCTATGGCGAGTATCTCGAGTGGGGGTAACCTGACACAATATTTCCGGACAAAAGCCGACCAGTATGCACTCGAAAACCGGCAAACGCAGAAAATGTTTTTGGACACGCTCGGGCTGATCGCAGAATCGTATGTTACTGCAATGGTCGCCGGCACACTTTTTTTGATCATCCTGCAATCGATCATGTCGGTGCTTTCCGGGGACAACATGCCGATGTTCCTGTATGCCATCATCTATATAATGATCCCTCTTGGGAGTATCGCGTTTGTGATTATGATCAGTTCTATGACCCCGGAGTCCTGAAATGGGGATCAAAGATCTCCTCAATAATATCATACATCGCGGCACCATCGCCACACCTCCTGTTACACCCGCTGAAGCGAGTACTGATACAGGAATTAAGAATCGTTTCAAAAATATTTTCAATCGTGGCCCTGATACCCCCTCATCATTAAAATCCGCTGATCTGAGTTCTGTTGAGGAAGAATTCCAGGAGATCACCAAAAAACTCGAGCATGAACGTAAGACAAGGGTGGGAATCGGGAAGTTTCTCAGACACCCGCTTCAGGTACTTTTAGAAAAACCAATCAACATTCTGGCTGTCTGTATACCGCTGGCTTTGATTGTCTTTGTCAGTGGATTTATCTTTAGTGTGAGATCTTACGGTATCCAGGTAGTTTTCAAATCCACGGTTGTGGATGATTTTGCTGTCTTTGCCGTACTCATCGCTATTGTACCTCTCGCTATTCTCGATCTTAAGGAACAATTGCGGGTGTCGAGCCTTGAAAATGGTCTCCCGAACTTTTTCAGGGATCTCGCCGGTATGAACGATTCCGGTATGACGCTGCCAAATGCAGTGCACCTTGTGGCTGCCGCAGAATATGGCACACTCACTCCCCATATCAGAAAACTTGACAATGAGATGTCATGGGGTATTGGTTTTGTCGAGGCACTCTACCGTTTCGGAAAAAGTCTTGGAACACCACTTGCAGATCGGAGTGTTGACCTGATCGCAAAGGCGAGCAAGGCGGGGGGTGATGTGAGTGAAGTGCTGCGTGCAGCAGCAAAGGATACCTATGAAGTGGTCAATCTCCAGCAGGAACGCAGTAATAATATGATGATTTATGTCGTTATCGTGCTCGTCTCCTTTGCTGTGTTCCTGTTTGTCATTGCAATCCTCGTCACATCGTTCCTCACTACGATGGCAACGGCAGGGGCGACCGCTGTTGCTTCCGGGGCTGCGGGATTCGGGGGCAGTATTGATATCTTCATCTACAAGCGGCTCTTCTCTCACGCTGCAATGCTCCAGGGATTCTTCTCAGGACTTGTAGCCGGCCAGATGGGGGAAGCGCGTTTTATATCCGGCCTGAAGTATTCTGCAATCATGCTGCTGGTAGCATGGGTTACCTTCCAGTTCTTCATCTGAATTTTTTTTAACCGGTTCTGTTTCTGATAATAGTACCGACCGTACCACAATAATTGGGACAAACCAGAATTTTTAATCCGGTCTCTCGGGTGCATTATTATTAAGAAAATGCACAGAATTGATAAAAAAACGGAGAAAATCAGGAAATATTTTCTGTGCTGTATCCTTTCAATGAAAGCAGCTCTTTTACCCGGTCACGGTGGTTTCCCTGGAGTTCGATGGAGTTTCCCTTGACCGTTCCACCGCAGGCCAGTTTTCCTTTCATATATTTTGAAAGATCTTCAAGATCGATATCAGTTGGATCAAGGCCTTCAATAACGGTTACTTCTTTTCCATAGCGCCGTTTGTTCACTTTGACATTGATCCTTTGCTGTTCTTTTGCTACCTCTTCACAGATACAGAGTTCTTTAGGTAGTCCACACGTCGGGCAAATCCCACCAATCATTACATGTATTTTTAAGGTTCAGGTTATTTATTACTTGGCATTGCCAGAAGAATTGTCCCCGTATTTCCTTAAAATGTAATGATTTATCTTAAATTTTTCCGCAATATACCCGGTAACAGCCTCTGTTTTTATGGCCTGCGCAGGTACAATATAATTAAGGAAATGTCATTGTTTGTGATGGGATCAGCGTCCCATGTGGGAAAGAGCATAACCGTTGCAGCGATCTGCCGCTGTCTGGTAAGGCGGGGGTTCACTGTCGCCCCTTTCAAATCGCAGAACATGAGCCTCAACTCTTACGTTACTCCTGACGGGGGTGAGATTGGTATGGCCCAGGCAATGCAAGCAATTGCTGCACGACAGTCCCCTCATACGGATATGAACCCTGTCCTCCTCAAGCCAAAAGGAGACTGCATCTCGCAGGTAGTACTCAATGGTCGTCCATACAAGGATGTTCCGATCGTGGAGTATTACAAAGAGACACCGGAACTTCTTAAAATCGCACTTGAATCCTACCAACGGTTGAAATCCACATACGGAGAAGTCGTAGTCGAAGGAGCTGGTGGAGCTGCCGAACTCAATCTCTATGACCGGGATATTGCAAATACCCTGCTTGCAAAAAGACTTATGATCCCAATCATTCTTGTTGCCGATATTGAGCGGGGGGGAGTATTTGCCCAGATCTATGGGACACTCCTGCTACTGCCAAAAGAACTAAAACCGCTGGTAAAAGGCATTATTATCAACAAATTCCGCGGAGACATAACAATCTTTGAGCCCGGTGTGAAAAAGATCGAGGAATTGACCGGAGTGCCGGTACTCGGCGTTGTTCCGTACTTCAGCCTGCCCCTTCCAAGTGAGGACTCGCTCTCGATTGGTGACAAGAAACCCGGGCAAAAGGGTGTAAGGATTGCCGTGATCCGGCTCCCCCGAATTTCAAATTTCACCGATTTTGAGCTGCTTGAACAGTATGCAGCAGTCGATTACGTAGCGCCCGGTACATCACTTACCGGGTACGACTGTATCATCATCCCCGGCACGAAGAACACGATTGAAGATCTTGCGGTTCTTTTTAAGACCGGTATGGATCGCGAGATTAAAAAAGCCCGTAAATTGGGTGTTCCGGTGATTGGGATCTGCGGGGGATATCAGATGCTGGGCCGGCAGCTCATGGATGACGGGTTTGAATCATCAGCCGGGACATATGAAGGTCTCGGCTTGCTTGATGGGATCACGCGTTTTACTTCCTATGAAAAGACTACTACACAGGTAACCCGCACTGCCTGTGCAGTGCCCCCCATCCTTTCATCCATGGGAGAAGTAACGGGTTACGAGATTCATATGGGAATGACCGAGCCAGGCAGTGATATGGAAGCATTGCACGGTGATGGCAGGGTGAGTGAGGACGGTCTTGTCTTTGGCACCTACCTGCACGGGTTGTTCCAGAATCCATCTGCGGCAAATGCGCTCCTTACGTTTCTTAACAAAAAGAAGAAAATACCATTTGAGCCGATACCGCTCTGTAGTGAGGATCCCTATGAGGTGCTGGCCGACCTGTTCGAAAAGCATGTTGATATGGATGCGGTTGTGGCTTTGTTGACCGAATAACTACTGGCGGGATTTAAAAAACCTTTATGAAACATGCCAGTTCAGGCTCAACAAAACGAAAGCCGGCTTGCCGGCTTTCATGCCAAATCAACTGATGATATTGGTGATGCTGTGAAATCCCCCGCCTTGCCGGTCAGCACATTTCACGGCTTCAGCCTTGGCAAAATCAACTTTTTCTGTTACCCTGCATTTTGTACAGTACGCGAGCGCCGGGGATGTTATAAACCTGTTCTGCACTTTGAACTCCCGGCTGTGCACGCAGAACCCGCAGTTCTCGACGGGTTCTTTCTTGTCTGCAAGACACTGCACTTTTCCCTTTATCACCGGAATAATCCGATTTTCTCCGTCAGTCACGGTCCCATCTCTCCCAATTTTGGTTTTTTTATATGTTGTCAATATGAGTGAACTTACTGTTAAAAATGCCGTGTTTAACACTACCCTTAAAACACTCAAGCGCCAAAAATGTGCTATGAAGGTGTGTATTATGTGCGGAGGCGAAGGCACCCGGCTCCGCCCGCTAACGTTTGAACGGCCAAAACCCTGTATTCCTATTGTTAACCGCCCGTCAATTCATCATCTTGTCTCACACTTGTCGAACATGGGCTTTAGAGAAGTGGTGCTCACCCTTGGTTATATGGGTAGTGCCATAGAAGAAGCGCTCGGCGATGGTTCTCTTTTTGGAGTTGAGGTCACATATGTCCACGAGCAGGGCAAACTTGGAACTGCCGGGAGTGTTAAAAATGCCCAGAAGCATCTCGATGGTCATGATTTTTTAGTTGTCGGTGGCGACCATGTCACTGACTTAAACGTGCTCGAGTTTTACCGTTCGCACCAGAAACAGAAGGCAGCAACATCGATTGGCCTGATCTCAATTGACGACCCGGGAGAGTACGGTATAGCCGAGATTGATGTGAGCTATGATATAAAAAGGTTCAAGGAAAAACCTGCGCCCGGTGAGATCTTCTCTAACCTTGCTAGTACCGGTATGTATGTGTGCAGTCCTGAAGTTTTTGATCATATTCCCCCAGGTACCCGGTATGATTTCGCCCGGGACCTTTTCCCCTCTTTGATGGATGAAGGACATGTGATCAAAGGCTGGCTTGCACGTGGAAACTGGACGGATGTGGGAAGCCCGCACTCGCTACGGCAGGCAGAGCGCTGGAAACTGCAGGATCTCACGTTTACTGACATTATAGGGAACCTCTCGATGCATGGAGCACAGGTGCAGGGCCCCGTCCAGCTCGGGGATTCGATCACCTTGGGAAAGCACACCAAGGTGATAGGTCCAGTGGCAATTGGCCCGGGAACTACAATTGGCGATAATGTGCTGATAGGCCCGTATACCACCATAGGAGACAAGTGTATCATCCGGAATAATTCAAAGATCTTCTCATCCTCGCTTTACAACCGTGTTATTGTTGGATCGAACAGCACTATCTCGGGAAGTATCATCGATAATGACACGCACATCGGGGAACACTGCAGCATTGAAAACGATACAGTGATTGGCCCCCGTGTGGTGCTGCGGGACCGCGTAGTTGTCCACTCCAAGACGCGTCTATGGCCTGAAGTAGTTGTATCGGATGGGATAATCGTAAAAGAGCATGTGCTCAATGACAAGTATGACCTGCGGTATGATGGGTCATAGGAAAAAACCGATAAGGACCTGACGGATTCAACCTGTAAAAATTGCCCCCTTTTTAAAAAAACTGGGGGGCTGCCTGTTTTTTAAAAGATTAAACTCTCTTTACCAGCCTGTGTGTAATTGCAACCAGCGGGTGGCGGGCATAATCGAGTACTTGGACATCGTCAAGCGTCTTTAAGTTCATCGCATGTGCAGTCCGTTCCATACCGAGTTCGATATTTTCTTTAATCTCGATGATATAGGCATCCAGAGCCGTAATCCCTAACCGTTTAGCCGCAATCGCCCGGTGATGACCGTCTACAAGGATGATTTTTCCCGGGCGTCTTACCACGATAATCGGCTCGGCAAGACCTTTTTTGATCTCATACATTCTGCCCTCCAGTTCATCCTCATAAATTTTTGACTGGGTTGGGAGGAGATCACAAACCGGAACTGTTCCCCTGTCGAGCGATGGATCCACTCCATAGAGTTTTTTTAAAGTGGTCATGAAATTAAAGACTTTTTCTGGGGATACGTGCTCTATCTGGGATCGTATCACATCAGAATTGGAGATGATGCCCAGCAAGTGGTTCTTCTCATCAACAACGGGCAGCTTCTGGATGCCGGATCTGAAGATAACCCGGGCTGCATCGTTGATGTCCATCTCGGGATCAGCCACGATCAGGTTATCTGTCATGACCTCTTCAACCATTGCTACCTGCTGGATGAAGAGGAGATCGCGGGCTGATATATACCCTACAACCACGTCCCCGTCCATTACAGGAAACCCATCGTGGCGGGTTTTTTTGATCATGTCGATGACATCTTTTGCTGTACTGTGGATGTCAACGCTGACCACATCGTAGGTCATGTAGTCCTTGACCTTCTTTTTGTCCATTACTACAGGTTCTGGCGAGAGAGTATAAAAAAGACACCTGAAAACGGAGTTTATGAGTTATTTAAATTTGTATCCGTGATTAATGTCTGTGAAAACCGCGGAATAGTTTATGACGGTTGGATTATGATTTAATAAGGAGGATTGTAAAACAATGGGCGAAAAGAAACAGAAAGAAAAAAAGGTAGCACAGTGGAAAAAGATAGTCGTTGTCGGCGCCTGTGTCCTTTTTGTTGTACTTATGATTGTCTCGGGTATGGGGTCTGGCTGGATCAGCGCTTTTTCGGTCGCAAAGCCCGGAGATGTAGCAGTGATCGATTATACCCTTTACGATGCGGGAGGAAATCCCATAGTCACTACTGACCAGACACTCTTTAAACAGGTAGCCTCTCAGGGAAATTTTGTGCTTTTCTCAAAGCAGATCTCTGTCACAACCAACCAGACGCTTTCAAGCTCGCTCTTTCCGGTACAGGTGTACTCAACCAGTTCAGGCTGGGCCAACCAGTTTGCTCTTTTCAGAACGGAATATGATGCAATGAGTTCTGGCATCGTTGGCATGAAGGTGAACGAGCAGAAACGAATTAACATCCCATCTTCTTCAGCAATGACTCAGCTCTGGACCCCGGAACTGCTCATGCGCAATGGCGTGAACTTAAGCGATCTCAATGTCGGGAATATCATTCCCATGGGTGTGGGGGACAATCCCGAGGAAATGGCCAGCAATAAGTCCAGCCTGACATATATGCGGATCGGAGAGGTATCCCGGAAAACACCGGAGGGTGCAGTAGTGGATTTCGGGTACCCGTCTGCTGATATCCGTGTAGTATCAATTAACAAAAACAACTGATCCATACCCAATACTCTTTTTATTGTTACTGTCCATTCCTGTTCATGGCAGTGCGTGTGATCTGTTTTTATCAGCCGGGGTGCATGGGTTGCATGGAGCAGACCCCGATCAACCGGGAAGTGGAAAAAAAACTCTCTCTTAAAATCGAAGAGATCGATGCAGTGAAACATCCGGAGTTGATCAGGCAATACGGGTTAAAAGTGACGCCGACTATAGTGATCCTGAATAATGACGTGGTACAGGAACGGCTTGAAGGAGTTGTCTATGCAGAGCAGCTCGAAGCAGTCCTGAAAAAATATCAGTAGAAAAAAGGAAAAATTACGACCTTACACCGTAAATACGTTTGATCCGGTGTGCAACGGTCTTCCAGCCTTCTTTTCGCATCAGTGGCCCGTCACGGAGTTTGAGGTGGGAGATCTGGAACCTTTTTCCGGAGACTACATACTTTTCTCCTACTGTAAATTCCTGCTCGCCATCACACGGCATATACACCGGAATCGTCTTCCTGCCATCGTGGATGGAGATCTTGACTACTACCTGCTCGATGGCCCGGGTCCAGAGTGTAAGGATATCCTTTGCCTTTGCCCGTTGCACCCGCTTGTCACCGGCCAATTCAATGGAGGCAACCTGCACTCCGAATGCGTCATCCCCGCATTCTGCAACAAGGTGATCTTCAACGCTGCATTCATCATCTTCAGCAAGTTCAATGGCGCCAACCATCGATGTCCCTTCTCGGGAGATGATAGTCTTTATGAGCAGGGACTGCGGCTCGCGCTCTTTTGGGACTCGCTGGTGGTGACCGCAAGTAGTGCAACGGACCAGCTGATCGCGGGATTCGGCTACTACTTCGTGTTCGGTCTCATCCGCGCAATCCGGGCAGTGGGCGGTAATAAACATTGAATATAATGGAAACCCTCACATGATAAAGCATGAAGGCACAGGAAATTATCCATTGCCGGGGCCACCCGCGGGTGTCCGGCACACACCCGACAACCTTTGAAGTGACCAGTGAGTTGCACTTGACAAGCAACGGCAACTGCATCATAGGGATTACCGCAGACAAAGGATGTGCCGGGCTCTCTGCAGAATTCAAACAAGTGCTCGCACACGATGATGCGCGGCTGCTGACCCGGCTCGTATGCGGAGATATGACAGTGGAGATCCATTCCCGGGGTTCGTCGCAGTTCACCCTCACGCATCCGACCGACATGGTCTGGCGCAGGAGCATGTTTGTCTGCGGGCGGACGATTGGTATCCAGTCGGATCTGGTCGCGGCCACGCTACCGGACGAATTGATCAAAAACCTGATCGCTGAAAAAACAATGGTCGTAACATTGATCGCTACGCGTCCCGGCTGAGGGTAGTTATTCGTATTTCTGCTTCGGCAAGCATGGTCTCACACTGCTTGACCAGCACTGCACCCTGTTCATAGAGTCTCATACTCTCGTCAAGGCCGGTCTTTCCATCTTCAATCTTTTCAATGATCTGTTTCAGTTGTTCGGTTTTTGTTTCATACGTTTCTTTCATGATCTACCCTCTCCACAACTACGTCTGAATTTCCATCGTAAAACCGGATTTTCATCCGATCGTTAATGGCCAGCCCTTCAACACTTTTTACAATCATGCCATTCTTCTCTGTCACACAATATCCTCTTGCAAGAACCGCAAGCGGGCTCCTGCTATCAAGTGCAGTTTTGGTCTCTGCCAGCAGCAGCCGTTCGCGCTCGATCCTTGTTACGCATGCCCGTTCGAGCCGGTCAGCAAGATCCGCTGTAGTGGTCTTCCGCTCTTCGATCCTGTGCAAAAACCGCTGGGGGCGCAGACGGTCGCGCATGCCAGTAAGTTCTTCACGGGCCCATGCGATTCGCCCCTGCAAGGTTGCGGTTAACAGCGATTTGAGTTCGTGTACCTGGAGGAGAAGCACCGCGCGATCGGGTACCACAAGTTCAGCTGCCGCAGAAGGTGTTGGTGCACGCAGGTCTGCTGCGAGATCGGCTAAGGTCACATCCACTTCATGGCCGATAGCACTGACTACAGGAACCGGGCAGGTTGCGATGGCCCGCACGACATCCGGATGATTAAATGAAAAGAGATCTTCAAAGCTGCCACCCCCACGGGCAACAATTACAACATCAACAAGGTTTCCGATACGCTTGATTGCCTGCGCAATCTCACGATAGGCAACTTCGCCCTGCACAGCAGTAGGTGAGATGATGATCTCTACCGGGTAGCGCCGGGTGATAACGGTCCTGATATCATGGATGACTGCCCCGGTCTCTGATGTGACAACCCCGATTTTTTCGGGAAATTTCGGTAGGAGACGTTTCTTCTCTGAAGCAAAGCAACCCTCTGCCGCCAAGTCTTTCTTCCACTGTTCCACGAGCAGGTACTTCTCGCCAAGACCGGCCTTCTTTAACTCTTTTACCTGCAGCTGGTACGAACCGTGTGGGGCATACAGCCTAACGGTACCGGAGACTATTACTTCCATGCCCTCTGCGGGATTGAATGTGAGGTGTTGTGCATCCGAGCGCCACATCACACATTTGATGACCGCTGCAGTACTGCCCCCCCCTTTTTCTGATAGGGAAAAATAGCGGTGACCCCTTGAATGATGGATGTAGTTAGTTACTTCGCCTTTTACCCAGACTCCCTGTAAACGTACATCGTCAAGGAGGTTTTCGATAATGGCAGAGAGTTCCGACACCTGCAGGGGTGCAGTTTTTCCACCGGGGGATTCATCGGGTTTGTTGAACCAGTCCATCAACAACTATTAGGCAAAAACCGCATATGAATACTACTATGGTCTCGTTCTCCGTTGCAAGCATGTTCTTTCACGAGTACACGATTCCGGAAATATTTTCTTTTGTTTCCGGTACGGGCTTAAACGCAATGGAGTTCTGGTTGGAGACCCCACATTTCTGGCTCCGCAACCTTCCGGTGGATGAGGTGATCGCGTGCAGGAAGGTCCATCCGGAGCTTTCTGTGCTGACCGTGCACACCCCGATCCTTGACTTAAATCCCTGCTCCATCAACCCCGAAGTGGCTGACATATCGATTGAATATGCAGTCAGATCATTACGGATTGCCGAACAACTAGGTGCCCCTGTACTTACGGTTCACCCCGGCAGGCGTACGGCAAAGCGCCCCCCCAGTGACGCGGATTTTGTCCGCTTCAATCATTATATTTCTGTTCTGCGGGAAGCAGCGAGAGACAGTCCTGTCAAAATCGCCATGGAGAACATGGAACCGATCGTCAACTCGCTGCTCTGCACCACAGAGCGGATGCGCACGCTTCTTGATGAAGAACCCTGGCTATTTTTCACTCTTGATGTGGCGCATGCATTTTCCAGGTCTGAAGCAGAGGTAATCCGGTATGTCGAACTCTGCCATGATCGTCTGATCAATGTGCACATCAGCCGCTTTGATCATGGCAAGGCGCATTTCCCGCTCGAACGTCATGCATCAATGTCACGGGTGATGGAATGCTTAAAGGATTACCGGTATGACGGGTGCCTCACACTTGAGATCGAAGACCTGAACTTTAGCCACCCGCTATCAGCAGAAGAAAAGATTGCGATACTTTCAGAGGATTGCACATATATGCGGGAATGCATGGAATAAGCGCTGGTTTTATTAAATTTCCCCCAGAATATAGTAGTGAAATTTCGTTTATGAATGGGCAAATGCTGCGTGCACCCGCACGATGTGAATTACAATGATCCAGGACGCTTTGGAGATCCTGCTCTTCATTATCTGCATCCTCCTTTCCGCGTTTTTTTCCAGTTCGGAAGTTGCGCTTATCTCAATTCACAGGGCTAAAGTGCGGACGCTCGTCAATGAAGGAAAACCTGGATCAAAAGCTGTTGCGGCTTTGAAAGAGTCTCCTGAACATCTGCTCATCACCATTCTTATCGGGAACACCGTTGTTAATATTGCCGCAGCCTCAATTGCAACTGCGGTTGCAATCCGAATGTTCGGCGATTACGGTGTCGGGATTGCAACGGGATTTGTGGTGATCATGCTTCTCGTTTTTGGCGAGATCGGACCCAAGATCTATGCAGCCCGGGCATCGGACTCCTTTGCCCTCACAGTCGCACCCATTATCCTCTTCCTCTCCCGTCTCTTTACTCCGGTGATTTGGCTTGTCGAGCGGGTCAGTCCGACCCTTGGTATCGGAAAGGAGATTGGAGAACCGGTTGTAACGGAGGAAGAGATCAAGGAATGGATCGATGTAGGTAAGGAGGAGGGCACGATCGAGCAGGGCGAGCAGGATATGCTCTACTCGGTGCTTGATTTCGCGGATACAACCGCGCGGGAGATCATGACACCCCGGGTCAATGTCATCCTTATGGAGGATACGGTCAGCTTTGAAGAGGCGATCAGGATCTTCAATGACACCGGGTTCTCGCGCATTCCTGTCTACCACGAGCAGATCGATAATATCACGGGTATCTTAAATGTCAAGGATGTCTTTTCTGCGATGGTTTCGCGGCGTAAGGATTCGGCAATAAAAGAAGTGATGTATGACCCGATGTTTGTACCTGAAACCCAGAAGATTGATGACCTGTTAAAGGAATTGCAGGTCCACCGGGTGCAGATGGCAGTTGCTATCGATGAGTACAGCAGTTTTGTCGGGATCGTGACTGTCGAGGATATATTAGAAGAACTCGTTGGCGACATTATGGATGAGTTCGACAAGGAAGAGCCCGAAGTGCAGGAACTTGCACCGGGGGTTTATGTAGTCGATGCCCAGATGTGGGTTGAGAATATTAACGAACAGATAGGACTCGAGCTCCCGACTGATGAGTCCTACGAGACTGTTGGCGGTCTCATCATCGACAGGCTCGGGCACCTCCCGCAGCACCCCGGCGAAAAGGCTGAGATTGCGATCGGCAATGGTATCACGCTCGTGGTCATGCAGATGCACGGCAGACGGATTGTGAAAGTGAAGATTGTGGTTCATCCGGAGATTGTGGATCCCAATCGCAAAGAGTAATAGAGATTTAAAAAGAATCTCCTTAACGAGGGAAAAAGATGAAACGTATTGCAGTGGTTGCATCAGGCAGGGGTTCAAATTTCCAGGCAGTCCTCGACGCTATCCGGAACGGAACGGTTCCTGCTGAATGCGTAGCCTTGATCACTGACAATCCGAAAGCCTATGCCCTTGAACGGGCGAAAAAGGCTGGCGTCCCCTGCAGGATCATTGATTATTCCACATTTCCTTCACGAGAAGTATACGAACGCGCACTTCTTGCCGCCATGCAGGATGTCAACGCAGATCTCTTTGTGCTGGCGGGCTACATGCGTATTCTCGGCGCATCGATAGTGAAAGCGTTTCCTGAAAAGATGATCAATATCCATCCTGCTCTCCTGCCAAGCTTTACCGGTCTCCATGCCCAGCGGCAGGCGTTGAAACATGGAGTAAAGGTGGCTGGCTGTACCGTGCATTTCGTGGATGATAGCCTTGACGGGGGTCCAATCATTCTCCAGAAAAGTGTACCGGTGCTGGAGACGGATGATGAAGATGCGCTTGCAGAGCGGATACTGATGCACGAGCACCAATGCCTGCCGGAAGCAATACGGCTTTTTTGTGAAGAGCGGCTTGTGATTGAAGGCCGTAAGGTTCGGGTTATTTGAAGAACCTGATTGATTCTTAAAAAAACCAAACTTTGTTTGGGTTTCTATTGTTCACCGCGACTTTTTTATCTGGCACGCGAATAGTATGCACAACCGGGAGCCGGTGACGAGGCAATGAAGGAGCGATCAAAAAATCCTGCAACAAAGCAGATTGCACGGGAGCGTATTGAAGTCCTGTTTGAACAGGCACGGCTTGCATTTGCAGAGTTTCCGGATTTAAGCGATCGTTATGTAACACTCGCGCGCAAAATTGCCATGCGCCAGCGGATCCGGATCCCGCGGGAATTGCGCCGCCAGTACTGCCATCACTGTGATACCTACCTCGTTCCGGGAAGAAATATGCGGGTGCGAGTGCATCGTGGCAATGTCGTTGTCACCTGTCGCACCTGCAATAAGCATACAAGATACCGTGTGGTGAAACCTCATGTCGGATGACGCAAATAAACTAATGCAGGATCTAAAGCCAACCGTATGGATTGGCAAACAGGGCTGTACCGAAACAATGATCGAAGAGATCGTCTCCCAGCTCAAGAACAGAAAGATGATCAAGGTAAAATGGCTTCAGTCTGTAGAAGTTGATCCGGAAGCCATTGCCCTGCAAGCGCGTGCGAAACTGGTAGAAACACGTGGACGGACGATGGTGCTTGCAGATAAAAAGCAGACAATTAAAAAATAAATCCGTTTTTCTTCGATCAAATTGGCATTTCGCTTCTCGAAATATATAAAAACCTTATTCACAAATAAGTAAAGACTGTTATTAAAAATTTCAGCAGTGAGGTCTTAAGATGACAACAGTATACGATG
>Ga0194039_1001135_pt1 | contig 14576 bp, 16 predicted proteins | sample JunL228m_MetaG_FD_148679 | JGI IMG/M metagenome (GOLD analysis project Ga0194039, IMG submission 148679) | Anoxic zone freshwater microbial communities from boreal shield lake in IISD Experimental Lakes Area, Ontario, Canada - Jun2016-L227-8m | ecosystem: Environmental > Aquatic > Freshwater >... | reverse complement strand
CTACTAAAGAGGAGCGGGCTGGTAGATCAGTGGTAGATCGCTCCCTTGGCATGGGAGAGGCCGCGGGTTCAATTCCCGCCCAGTCCACTCATTTTTTATTAGAGCCAAAAGACTGCTCCGGTCTCTTTTTTAAAAGGTTAATCACACCTCACAAGTGTCATGAGAATTAAGATTTTTTAAATCCGGAACAGATTTGTGTTACATCTATACAAGGAAGGTGATTTTCCATAGCGATTTAATGAGGTGCGTGTCACCTCGTTTTTTATACTTGAATACCAGAGGGTCTAATCAGACCTCTTATGCGTATCCGTGATCTGATTCTTCCTGAAGACAAGATATTTTTCAAACTTTTTAAAGACATGGCTGCCACGATTTCTGAAGCTTCTGTCACTTTAAACGAGATCACTCACGAACTTCCGAACGGCACAGAAAAGTCTCACAAGGTGCGACAGTTTGAGCATAAATGTGATGAGATCACCCGTCATGTATACGAACAGCTGAACGAATCACTCATCACCCCGCTCGAACCTGAAGAGATCTCCCGGTTTGCCCCGGTCATGGACGATGTCATGGACCGCATTGACCGGGTCACCCAACAGATCTGCAACTACGAGCTTGCCGAGAGTAATGAAACCTTAAAGGAATTTTCCTACCTGATCATGCTGTCTGCCACCGAGATCGTAGAAGCAGTATCTGCCCTTGAAAGTTTTAAAAAGCCGGATGACGTGAAGAGTCATGCAACCGAGATAAACCGGATATATAATCTGTCGATAGAATTGCAGGCAAAAGCGGAGCTCGATCTATTCAAGACAAAGGATCTGCTGCTGATCATCAAGCTCAAGGATATCTACGAGGGGCTCGGCCGGGTGATGGAGAAGTGCAATGATGTCGGGCACGCACTCAATGACATCGTGATGAGCCACGCATGATTGGCATGGAACCAATAATTCTGTTTGGCATCATCCTCGCGCTTGCCTTAAACTTTGTAAACGGTCTCAATGATGCCTCGCACTCGATTGCAACGGTAGTTGCTACAAAAGCGCTCTCGCCAATCAAGGCCGTGTTCTCTACTGCGATCTGCAACATGCTAGGGCCGTTTATCTTTTCCATAGCAGTTGCAACTACGATAGGCACGGCAATCGTAACCTCTGGGGCGCTCACCCCATTATCGATTGTCGTTGCTATGGGAGCATCGATCGTTTTAGTCTTTGTTGCCACCCGTATGGGAATCCCGCTCTCCAGCAGTCACGCGCTGGTGGGAGGGTTGCTGGGAGCAGGGATCGGGGCAATTGGCCTTTCTGCAGTTATCCTTCCCAGTGCAGAGACCGTGATTCAGGTTTTTTTCTATGGAATTATTGGTGCGATTCTCGGGGCTCTTTTACTTGCCATCATCTGTGCAGCATTTGAGGGAGATATCAGGTATGGAGTAATGCTGGGGGGGGTTTGCGGTGCGGGAATCATCATCCCGATCCTGATGATAGCCGGTGTAATACAGCTCCACGGCCTCTTTGCGATCGTGCTCTTCATCTTCATATCGCCGCTTCTCGGCATGAGTGGTGCATTTCTCTTTAACATCCTTGTCACCCAACTCATCAAACACTCTCGCCAGACAAGAGCTAAACACATCTTCCAGCCCCTGCATGTGCTCGCATGTCTCGTGCAAGCGACGGCCCACGGAGCAAACGATGGCCTGCATGCGGCGGGTGTAATCACCGCACTGCTGGTTTCGTCCGGAATTCTTCTCGCCTTTGAAGTGCCTACATGGGTAATTCTTGCATCTGCTCTTGCAATCGGGCTGGGCACCTGCTTTGGCGGATGGCGGGTTGTCGATAAAATGGCAAAAGATATCACCAGGATCCGGCCGTACCAGGGATTCTGTGCGGCAACTACAAGCAGCGCGATTCTTGTAATGGTCACCCAGCAGGGTATCCCCGTCTCATCCACCCACGCGATCAACGGGGCAATTATCGGGGTGGGGGCAACGAGAGGCAAAAACGCTGTGCAGTGGAAGGTCGTGCGTGAGATGATGACGGCATGGATAATCACCATCCCGCTCGCTCTGGTGGTGTCATGGGTCGCCTACCTGCTCATCAGCTTCGTACTGACGCGGGTATAGCGGCCACACAATTTCGCTATATTTTTTAAGATCATTCACCGATTACCAGTAGGTTTGTTATGGGTCTTCGTGAGTTGTTGGTACCTAAAGATAAGATATTTTTTGACCTGTTTGAAAAGCAGGCGGGAGTTATAAAGGAGGCTGCCTGGCAGCTTGTCGCCTTGACTGAGGATTTTACTGATGTCAAACAGAAGCGTCACGCAATCGAACTGCTCGAACATAAGGGAGACCAGATCACCCACGATATCTACCTGCAGCTGAACAACACTTTCATTACACCTATCGATCCCGAAGAGATCTCAAAACTTGCATCATCCCTTGATGAAATACTGGACTATATCGATGGTGCAACCGAGAAAATGTTCTATTACAATATCGCATCTACTGATACCCATATGATCGAACTGGCAAAACTGATTCATATGTCTAGTATCGAGATTGAAAGTGCGGTAAAAGCCATCCGTTCAATTAAAGATCCCCGGTATATTGAAGAGCGCTGCATTGAAGTGAACCGGCTCGAAAATCTCGCTGATGATGTGCTTGCAAATGCAGTGACTGAACTCTTCAAGACCACAGATGCTATTACGATCATCAAACTCAAGGACATCTACGAACATCTTGAAACTGCAACGGATAATTGTGAGGATGTTGCAAACATATTATCAGATATTGCAATCCGGCATTCCTGAGGGGCAGAATCACACGTAAGGAGTCTGCATGATAGAGGCACCGTTCTTCCTGATTATTGCCATCATCGCAATCGCGCTGATCTTTGATTATACCAATGGGTTTCACGATTCAGCAAACTCGATCTCAACGGTTGTCTCTACAAAGGTGCTCTCACCAAGAAATGCGGTGGTCTTTGCCGCATTTTTTAATTTTATTGCCGCGTTCGGATTTGGGGTTGCAGTCGCCAGCACAATCTCCAACATCATTCAATTAGAGGTTGTCAATACGGTGATGGTCCCCTATATCATTCTCGCTGCACTCACCGGTGCAATTGTCTGGAACCTGATCACATGGTTTTTCGGCCTGCCCACCTCCTCATCCCATGCACTGATTGGAGGGATTGTCGGTGCCGGCATTTCGGCAGCAGGGCTTGTTGCGATCAAGTGGTCCACCGTTGAGCTCGTAGCGACATTTATGATCCTCTCCCCTCTGATCGGTTTTGCAATTGGATTTTTGTTTATGGTAATTGTGCTCAATCTCACCAAAGATGCTCATAAATCAACCGCAGAAACCCATTTCAAACGGCTTCAGCTCTGCTCGGCAGCAGCTTATAGTTTCAGTCACGGGACTAATGACGCCCAGAAAACAATGGGTATCATCCTCCCGCTCCTTTTTTCCATAGGGTATTTTAGTGCCAGTGTTGATCCCAACCACCTCCCCGTACCCCTGTGGGTTATTCTGGTTTCGTATACGGCAATTGCCCTTGGAACTCTTTCCGGTGGCTGGCGGATTGTAAAAACCATGGGCTATAAAATAACCAAACTCCGTCCTGTGCACGGGTTTGCTGCAGAAACTGCCGGTGCGGCAACGATTCTCGGCGCTTCTGTTATGGGTATTCCGGTGAGTACTACACATGTGATCTGCACATCGATCATGGGTGTTGGTACCACCATGGGTGCAAGTACCGTAAAATGGGGTGTTGCACGGAGCATTGCACTTGCATGGATCCTGACAATTCCCATCAGCGCCTTGATCGGTTTTGTTGCGTTTATGGTGATCCGACTGATTGTTGGATCTTAAAAACAGTCCCTTTGATCTGTGGGATGAGAATGGATCTCATAGCGATAAGTAACATCGGGATATAATCAATCGGGATCTTCGTACGCTCTATGGCGTGGATAATATCCCCAGGCTGTATAAGGGTAAGGTATTAAATTCTGGATAGTCTTCACGATGTATGAGGATAGTCTGTATGAAACTCCTGATCCTGTATTATTCAATGTTTGGCCATGTGCACAGAATGGCAGAAGCAGTAGCAGAAGGTGCAAATCAAATCTACGGCGCAGAAGTAATTCTTGCCCGGGTTCCTGAGACTCTGCCTGCAATCGTTCTGGAAAAGATGGGGGCTCTGGAAGCCCAGAAAAAATTTGCTCATATTCCTGTATGCACAATCCAACAACTCGCTGATGCCGATGCTGTAATTTTCGGCACACCAACACGTTTTGGCAATATGTGCGGCCAGATGCGCCAGTTCTTTGATGCTACCGGGGGCATCTGGAAGGCTGGAGCCCTTGTGGGAAAAGTCGGGAGCGTCTTTACCAGTTCAGCAACCCAGCACGGCGGGCAGGAATCCACGATCCTGAGTGTCCATATAACGCTCCTGCATCACGGAATGATCATTGCAGGATTGCCGTATACATTTGAAGGACAGCAGCGTACAGACGAAGTGACGGGCTGTTCCCCATATGGATCATCAACGATTGCCGGAAATGACGGCCAGAGGTGGCCAAGCGAGAACGAACTGGCCGGTGCACGGTTTCAGGGAAAATATGTGGCAGGAATTGCATCGAAGCTGGTATAAAAAATCTTAAATAAAAAAAACGGTTAACCCACAAAAAAATGGAAAAATTTACGGATATCCGGGTGATAATATACCACTGACAGACTTATATTTTTAAAATTTATACCGACCATTAAATATACCAGAACACTTATTCTACTACTAAGGTGGACGTTGAAATGATCCCGGCACTTCTGGCATCGGGCATTATCCTCTATGAAATTATTCAGATGATTGTTGCACTCATTGCCGTATTTCTTGCAGTGAAATGGAATAAACCTGAATTTCTGCCAGGTCTGTCCTTTCTCCTCCTTTATACGATTTTTAGTTTGATAGATGTGTTTTTCTTCACGATTGTAGGTGGTGTATTCCTTGATATCGCTCAGTTCGGATTTATCCTGTGTTCCATTATTTTTTTTATTATCGGAATGCACCCCACATGGTCTCCGAAGCTAATATCGGACAAAAGGCAGCGAAATCCCGAAATAAAAGCCTCAAAATCTGAATCTGTTCTTTCAATTATAAAAAAAATCTGAATATTTCAATAACGGGAGAGGAACTTTTCGTTAATCATAAAAATCTTTTTAACTTTTCACGGCGATTAACCTTCGGTTATCTCTCGTACAGGTGAATGTTCGTTTTTTTTAGAAATTCACTGTAAGGAAGGACGGGTTTAAGACGATGTAACAAACAGAGGGAGCGAGGCGTTTTTATGGACTTCGGATCAACGTTTTTTTACAAATATCGCAGGTTCATAAAGACGCTCAAGATCTACCTGCTGCTGGCCGGTCCCGGTCTTATCGTGATGCTTGCCGACAACGACGCTGGCGGCATCACAACTTACGCCGTCACCGGGGCGAAATACGGGTATGGCCTTATCTGGTTCTTACTACTGCTTCTACCGGTTGCTTATGTTGTCCAGGAAATGACCGTGCGGCTGGGTGCGGTCACCAAACGCGGGCATGCCGAAGCGATCTTTGATGCGTTTGGTTCTTTTTGGGGCTGGTTCTCGTTTATCGATCTAGCCTTTGTCAACTGGCTCACTCTGGTCACCGAGTTCATTGGCATGACTGCTGCCCTTGCCATTTTCCATGTCCCTCCACTTGTTACTGTCGTAATCGTATCCATCGTGATGATGCTCATGGTCCTGCAGGGCAAATACTGGACCTGGGAAAAGATTGCAATCCTGTTTGCCGCCTTCAACATCATCTACATACCTGCGGCGTTCCTTGTGCACCCGTCTGTGAGTGAAGTGCTGAGTGTTGGCCTTATCCCCCACTTCCCCGGAGGTTTCAACGGTATGTTGTTCTTTTTCTTAATGGCAAATATCGGAACAACAATCGCCCCATGGATGATCTTCTTCCAGCAGAGTGCGGTGGTGGATAAGGGAATGAAAGAAAAAGACATTCCCTGGGGCCAGATGGATACCCTGATCGGGTCAGCGTTCACGGTACTGGTCGCAATCTTCATTGTCGTAGTTACCGGCACCGTACTTTATGGTGTGGAAGTAGAGAGTGCGGCGCAGGCAGCAAGCATGATGATGACTACCAGTCCATGGCTGGGCACGTGCATTGCAATCGGTCTTTTTAATGCAGGATTTTTAGGAGCGATCTGTATCTCGCTTGCCAGTTCGTGGGCGTTTGGCGAAGTGTTCGGGTGGGCACATTCCCTCAACATGAAGGTCCGTGAAGCCCCGTGGTTCTATGCCTGCTACCTCTTTGCGCTTGTCACTGCCGGAGGTGTTGTGCTCCTGCCGAATGCACCCCTTGTCCTGATAACGCTCTTTGTACAGGTCATTGCTGTAACACTGCTACCTGCGGCGCTGGTGTTTTTGATCCTGCTGTTGAACAACGAAGAGATCATGGGGAAGTACCGGAACACTACACTCCAGAACATTGCCGGGACAGTCATTGTCGTTGCAATTATTGTCCTGTCCACGGCATATGCGCTTACAACTCTCTTTCCGGAGTGGTTGATGTAGTGAACAAAAAGGAGAAGAACTTATGCTGACCCTTGAAACAGTATTCGGTGAACGGATCGGAAGTGTGTTCCGTAGATGGACAAATAAGATCCAAGAGATCAACAAGAAGTACGAAACACCCCGGATCACGATGTCCCGCGGAGTGAGGATCGCACTCCTGTTCCTCAGAGTCTACCTGATCCTGCTGGTTCTGCTTCTTGGCTATAAATTCTGGACAATGTTAAAATGAGGGAATGGATGGTTATGCAGACAGACACAACGAATGCAAAACCGCAAAAAGCTGACAGGAAATTCCTGTTGAGCGAGATGCTCGGTGCAAAGGTTATTCTGGGCGAAAAAAAGATCGGGTCCCTTTCCGACCTGATGATTGTCGAGACAGGCAAACTTCCTGAAGTGAAGAATTTTGTCATAACCCGGCCTTTTGGAGACCCTTCGCTTCTCATACCATGGGAACGTATGGTATCCCTCGAGCCAAAGAAGCTTGTCATCGATGTTCCCGATCTGAAAAAATATGAGAATTCACCTCCGGAAGATGCGATCCTGCTCCGCGATCATATCCTTGACAAGAAGGTGCTTGATACTGAAGACGCGGAAGTGGAAGTGGTCTATGACATACGGCTCGTTGAACGGAATGCAAAACTCTATGTCACTGAAGTAGATACCAGCAAATCCACACGCCTTCACCGTCTTGGGTTCGGGTTTCTTTCCGGTATTCTCGCACCTAAAGAAGATCCTAAGGACAGTGGTTCGATCTCGTGGATGTATATCCAGCCGCTCCCGTCGCATATAAGCAGTTTCAAAGGAGATGTCAAACTCAAAGTCCTCAAAGAGACTCTTGCAGAGATCCACCCGGTCGATCTTGCAGATATTCTCGAAGAGCTCGATCACGACCAGCGTGTCATGGTCTTTACCTCGCTTGATCAGGAGCAGGCATCCGACACTCTCGAAGAAATCGAGCCCCAGGTGCAGCGGGATATTATCTCGTCTTTAACAAAGGAGAACGTTGTCCGGCTCATCAACGATATGACTCCTGGCCAGGCTGCAGATATCCTCGCCATCCTGCCCATATCTGAAGCCAATGTCATTCTTGAAGCGTTGAACCGGGATACTGCAAAAAAAATCCAGTCAATTGTCAGTAAACAAGAAGAGAAGGTTCTGCACTACACTACACAGAAGATCTTAAAATTCTCTCCCGATACAACGGTCGAGTACGTGCAGAACGATTATCCGCGTCATGCCCGCAACAAGGATGTGATCATGTATGTCTATGTGGTGGACGTCGATGATACCCTACTTGGCGTCATTGATTTAAAAGAACTCTTGCAGGCCGATGACCGGGCACTATTAAAAGATATCATGATCGAAAATGTGATCTGCCTGAATACGGAAAGCACCCTCAAAGAGGCATCGCAGAGTTTTGCCCGCTATGATTTCCGTGCACTTCCGGTAACGGATGAGAAGAACCGGCTTGTGGGAGTCATTCCCTACCGGGATGTGATGAACCTAACCCACCACTTCGTGGAATAATTGTGTAGTGCAGGAGCCTCTCATTTTAAAATTTTCATGCGGTTTACAGGTATGAATAAGTGTCATTTGAATTTTCATTCTCATTGATGATCCATAGGGTCAAAAGCACGCTCTGCTCACAGTGCAGATGAGTGAACATAAAAAAAAGAGTTTGATTTTATCTTCTGCATTATTTCTGACGGTATATTCCCTGTGGAACCTGAATTTCCAAACGTGCCCCAAGACCTGACACCCCGGTCTCCCGGATGCTGATTCCTGTTGTAGCAAGAATTTCTTTTATGAGGAAAAGTCCATAACCAACAGGGCTTCCGGATACCTTTGGAATGAGGAAACTTTTTTTATCAACTGGCATGCCGACACCGTCATCCTGGCAGATAATGACAAATGTATTCTCCGACATTTTGCCATAAAACCTGATTTTTGATAATTTTTCACCGCCATGTTTCAGGGCATTATCTATCAGATAATAAAATGCCTTTTCTAAAAGACGATCCGCATAAATTTCCACATCCTTGATCTCTACTTCAAAGTTAACCTTACCTAAATTCAAACCAACCTTTGCTCTCATGATGGTATCGGAGACATTCTGCCATTCCGGTACATTTGCTCCGATATCCTGATACTCTTTAGTGAATTTGATCTGCCGGCGAATTCTGTTTATTGTTGTTCTCATTTTTTCGATTTCGGTCTTATGCCCTAACGATTCCAGATCACTGAAGAGTTGCGTCAGCTGATTGAGAATATCCTCGCGGAGGATGGAGTTGAGGACCGTAAGTTGTGCATTTGACTGGTATAACGACAATTCAACATGATTGAAATTATTTATTACATGTTTTAACTCACGCCACAGGAAAACTATCAGGAGTGCTAGGGCAATTGTGAGGAATACCAGGACAATCAGGGCTGTGTCTAGATGCACAGTATCTATCGTCTGAAGATACCGGAACAATGCTCCTGCCAGATTCGTTATTTCGGCTATAACGATCAACAGAACCGTCAGGATAACAATTATTAAAAGATAGACTGAAATCCTGAAATAAGGCATTTTATGTTTTTTTAACGGGTCGTCTCCCATATCCAACTCTCAATATATAATATCCGATGTTATCAGGATATCATGTTATCGGTAACTGGTTATTTACGGGGTATCCCGAATATATCATGATTAATTAGTTTCCATTCAGCCCGACCGGTGAGGACCCGATGGAATGAACGGACACGGAAAAAATTATCCGCCCTTTTTTCAAGAGCTTTTGAAAAACCGGCACAGCGAACTGATCGGGCATTCTTCACACCGGGGCTTCTTCGCATCGCAGCATGCCCGCCCGTGAGCGATCAGTACATCGGTGAGATCGCCCCATTGCTCCTGCGGAAAGATTGCCATAAGATCCCGTTCAATCACCGTGACATTGTCAGTATTTGAAAAACCGATCCGCTGTGCCAGCCTGCGGACATGTGTGTCTACAGCAATCCCTTCGTTCCTGCCGAGCGCGTGGTAGAGCACGATGTTGGCGGTTTTCCGGCCAACCCCAGGAATGGTGAGCAGTTCATCCATCGATTCGGGAACGTTCCCTCCAAATGTTGAGAGAAGCGTCTGGGAAGCAGCGATAATATTTCTGGCTTTTGCGTGATAATAGCCAAGACTGTGGATGATTGTCTCCACATCTTCTCTGTTTGCCATTGCAAGAGCAGATGGTGTCGGGTATTTTGTAAAAAGCGGTTCTCGAACTTTTAGCACCGCACGGTCAGTAGTCTGCGCTGACAGGATCGTAAGGACGAGCACTTCAAAGGCAGAGCCTTTTGCAATGATGGCAGGAGAATTGCGGGCATCAGGATAGCGTTTGACAAGAAGAGAATAGATTTGTGTTAGGTCCTGTTTTTTCATAGCCAATGGGGTAGGGCGGATTCGAACCGCCGTCAAAGCGTCCCAAACGCTCTAGGATGGACCAGGCTACCCTACTACCCCGCGCCATCATAGATGTGCCGGGATGATAAAAATAGGTACTGGTCTTTAAGGTTCAGAGCGGTAGGGGATTTTTATTGTTTTCAGAAACAATGGTGCCGGTGAATGTGCCTTTGAGGATGGCATTTTTCAGGTTTTCCGGCTCGCTTCCATCCAGCACCACCAGAGGAATATGGCTGCGCTCTACTATCCGGGCGGCGATGATATCAAGCACATTGTTGGATCCGGCACCTAGACCAATCTGACTGACAATAACTAACAGCTGCTGGGGAGTGAGGGTCTCAAACCGCTTTGCATCCTTATGCTTTTTCGGGTCTTTGTCATAGATGCCATTTACAGAAGTTACGTTGATAAAAACTGACGCCCTCACGCGTTCAGCGAGCACAGCTGCAACTGCATCGGTAGTCTGACCCGGAGTGATTCCTCCCATTACAACAATCTTTTTTGATTCTGCAAACTTCTTTGCCTCTGCATGACTCTCTGCAACTTTGGGGTAAGCGGTATCCCCGAGAGCAGCAATAAGAAGTGTGGCATTGAGCCTTGTGACAAGGATGCCGATCTCGTCAGAAGTCGCCTCATCCACTCCGAGTTTTCGTGCAGCTTCAATATAATCCCGGGCTGCACCGCCCCCGCCAACGACAACGAAGAGCCGGTAGTGCTCTGCGATCGTCTTGAGTACCGGGACATAGCTGCTGATCCGGTTCTGCTCAAGTTTTGGGATCAGGATCGAACCGCCGAGCGAGATGACAATATTTCTCATTGCACTAGTTTTTGTACCTGATGCTCATATAGAGTTGTTCACTATGTTTTACTGCCCGAACTGTAAAAGCCAGGAAATATATCCCGTTGCCGGCGGCTGTGTCGGACAGGTATATCTCTGCAAAGACTGCGGATATCGCGGTTCGTTTGTGCTCGAGATCGATGGTGCAGATGCTTTCCGTGAGATAGAAAAAGAAAATAAAGACCATCCCAAATAACACTTCGGGGAGCAGGGTATGCACGAGGCACGCCAATACGAAAAACTAGAAAATAACTCGGTGAAGTGCTCGTTATGCAGCCAACGCTGCACGATCAATGATGGGAAGCACGGCATCTGCGGTGTGCGGATGAACGAACAGGGCTCGCTTGTGGCAATGACCTACGGAAAGATCAGCGCTGAAGCAGTTGACCCGATCGAGAAAAAACCTCTTTTCCATTACCTGCCCGGCACTCTTTCATACTCATTGGGATCGATTGGCTGCAACTTCCATTGCGAGCACTGCCAGAACTGGCATATCTCTCGTGCGGGACTGGACAGCGCAAAGCTCCGTTCGCTGGAACCGGCAGAAGGGGTGAAGCGGGCAATTGCGAGCGGGAGCAAAAGCATCTCGTGGACCTACAACGAGCCTACGATCTGGCACGAGTACGCGCTTGATATGGGCGCGATTGCCCGGGCTAAAGGACTAGGCACGATCTATGTGACAAACGGGTACATCACAGAAGAAGCACTCCGCGAGCTCGCTCCGGTGCTCGGAGCATTCCGGGTAGACCTCAAGGCATTCACTGATGATTTCTACAAAAAGATCTGCGGTGCGAAACTCCAACCGGTCCTCGACTCGACACAACTCGCTCGGGAGCTTGGTATGCATGTTGAGACCGTTACGCTTGTGATTCCGGGTCTCAATGATAGTATAGAAGAGCAGGAAGGTTTGATTCGCTGGGTTATCGAACATCTTGGCCCGGAAACCCCGATGCACTTCTCTGCGTTCCACCCGGATTACAAGATGCTCGACCGTGAGGCAACACCGGTCGCAACGCTTGAAAAGATCTACATGAAGGCAAAAGAACTTGGGCTCCGGTTTCCGTACCTTGGCAATGTGTACCATCATCCATTTGAGAACACGTACTGCCCGAACTGCAATGCGATACTGATCGAGCGACAGGGATTTTCCAGCCGCTTCGTGACACTCGAAGGCCAGCAGTGCACACACTGCGGTGAGAATATTGAGATTGTGCATCATGTCTCTTAAACCCACAACTTTAGTCAGACACGGTCCGGGCACCGAGCCCCGCTTTATTGCTGACCGGATGCTGGGTACACTCACCCGTTACTTGCGGTTCATGGGCTACGATACTACCAGTGCAAACGGTCTTGCTGAAGGAAATACAAAGGAAGATACACTACTTCTCGAACTCAGCTTTCAGGAGCACCGCATCCTGCTCACCCGGGATGCCGAGTTAGCAAGGCGCGGCAAGGACCGGGTGATCCTAGTCCGGTCCGAAGATGTGATGGATCAGCTGCAGCAACTCGTTGAACTCGGTCTTATCGAGCGAAGGGTGACCATGAGCCGGTGCTCGCTTTGCAACACAGCGCTACGGGAAGCCTGCGAATGCGAGATCGGAGGTGCCGATTATGCGCCAAAGGACTGGCGGGGATTATCATTTTTCTGGTGCGAGCAGTGTAAGAAACTCTACTGGAACGGTTCGCATGGCCGTATGCTTGAGGAGCGTATTGGGGGGAAGTGATGAGTGACACTGATACACTGTCTCCCGATAGAGTCAACAGGAGAATGTGTAAATGTCAAGGTATTTGAGACTGGCTAAATATATTGAGTTCCATACCCAATACTACAGAGAAATATCAGCCCACTTAAAAATTCCACACCCAGATCATGATATCCGTAATTATTCCGGCGTATAATGAAGAGGCCACAATACGACGATGCCTGACTGCCCTATCCAACCAGACGGTTCCCCGCAGTTCCTATGAGCTGATTGTAGTTGACGGAAACTCCAGAGACCGGACACGGGAAATTGCCGCCGAGTATGCGGATCTCGTTTTTATTCAGGAATCTGAACGGGTTCCCGGAGCACGAAACGACGGGTTTGACCGGGCAAAGTATGATATTGTTGCAACCACGGATGCTGACAGTATTGCTGCTCCGGACTGGATTGAACAGATTATTTTCTCGTTTAAAGATCCCAGAGTGGTCCTTGCCTTTGGCCCGGTAACTGCCATTGAAGATACTAAAAAAAACCGGCGCTATGTCCTACTGTTCGATATCCTGATGGGGTTTGGGGCAGCAACCCATATCTATTATTATACACTCGGTTGCAACACCATCTTCCGGTATAAGGTCTTAAAGCATGCCGGAATGTACAAGGTAATGGATGCAGGAGACGATCTGGAAGTAGCAACCCGGATGCGCAAAGAAGGAAAAGTCATTTTTAATCACAAGATGAAAGTCGGGTTTGATTTCCGGAGATATGACCAGTACGGATTCTGGCAAACGATCTTTGAATGGTACTGGATTGTCCTTTCCGGCGGTATATCCAAACAGTTTACCTATACAAGGAAGGAATACAAAAACCCAAATTCAAATGGAAAGAACGAAAATACTGACCAGCCGAAAAATAAATGATGGGGACCGGCAGAGACGCTCCACCCCCTCATCCGGTTTTCCCGTCCGCTTCTTCTTTTTCTTTATACTTAAGTTCACGTTTAAAAATCGCAAGACCTGCAACTGCACCGAGAATGATATTTAAGTAAAATGTCACAAAACGCCAGAGGATGACAAAGATTCCGATCATCCCTGAAGGTATGATCAGCGCATACAGTGATGAGGTGGAAAGTTCGGTTATTCCAGCTGCACCGGGAGTGAGCGGGATCATCATGATGATTGCAATGAGGATCTGGAAGAAAAAAGATTCAAGAATATATGGACCAAGACCAAGACCCATCATAATCACAGAAGCTACAAGGAACTCACTGATCCAGAATAATGCAGTTACGATTCCTCCAAAGAACAGTCCTCTCCACGCAGTTCCGGTAAACCGGGACATACTCGCAAATAAATTATCAATCTCATGATCGGCCCGCTCAGCGATCGATTGTTGCGAAGCGGAGAATCTGCCGAGCCGTGGAACCACCCAGTTGACCAGTCTCATTAAGAGAATTTTTGTCCGTTCCGGATACTTAATTGCAAAAACCGGAATGAGGAGGAAACTGATTAAGAAGATCCATGCGATGATCACAAGGACGAGCAGGGCTGGGTTAAAAATACTCGCGATATACGTTGTCATCAGGATCATGAGCAGTATCCCCATGACGGTTAAGAGTATTCCGTCAAGGACCCGTTCCATGATAACTACCGCAGTGGCATCCCCAATTTTAACCCCGGCACGGTAGAGTTCATGCACCCGGACAGGTTCTCCTCCTGCCCCCCCTGGTGTGATGGTACCGGCAAGAAGACCGGCAAGTACCATGTTCACGCAATAAGGGAGTTTTACCCGGTATCCAAGCGAGCCTGACATCAGCTGAATCCTTACACCCCATAGCCCCAGCGCAAGGAGACGGAACATGATGGCAAGTCCCAGGAATAAGAGATTGAACGAAAGGATGTAGCCAATCGTTTCCTGGTTGAAAGTTGTTGCAAAGATGATGATGATAACCGTCAGGCTAAAGAGGATTGTAAGTGCAAACCAGCCCCGTGTTGATAAT
>Ga0194039_1001134_pt1 | contig 14609 bp, 12 predicted proteins | sample JunL228m_MetaG_FD_148679 | JGI IMG/M metagenome (GOLD analysis project Ga0194039, IMG submission 148679) | Anoxic zone freshwater microbial communities from boreal shield lake in IISD Experimental Lakes Area, Ontario, Canada - Jun2016-L227-8m | ecosystem: Environmental > Aquatic > Freshwater >... | reverse complement strand
CTATACTCCGCAGCCCAGGCTTCCAACTCGCTGTGCAGCGCGGCCGGAATGTCATCAAACGGCACAAGCGTTTCGCTGCAATGTTGGCAAATCAAGCCGGCATCCCGCACATCGCGCGTGAGCAGCGGCAGCATCGGCGCTCGACAGCAGGGCGATTCGGAATAGGCGGAAGGCGGGGTGGCCAACCGTTTGAGCCAGACCTGGCGCTCATGGGCCAACTGTGCGGCCAACCGGTAGGCGCCGAGCAGCGGGTGTGAAAGCCGCCACGCCTTGCCGGCCAGTTGGCTCAGGGTTTGGGCCAGCCAGCGTGCCAGGGTCATATCATCGAAGTCGCGAAAAGCGAGGCTGTACTCCTGCCAAAGCAGGTCGAGCGGAGCATCAGCGTTAGTAGCCATCAGCCAGAGCATGTCGGGGCAGAGACCCTTTGTCGAGAGCGAGGTGTTTATCCACAGCACTTCTCATCTTGACGGAGTGTAGGGCAGGTCTCCGACCTGCCGGTCCACGGAGTCTCCGACTCCGTGCAGGGCCAGAGACCCCGACCAAAAGGTCCAACTCGACTAGAGTCCTTGAACTTTAGAACCTGTTGTAGTCAGATCAAGTTTCAAGCGGCAAGTTTTTCGGCGATGTAGGCTTCCAGAGCCTTTTGGAATTTGGCGAAGTCGATAGCCAGAGCAGAGGATTCCGAGAGGCGGCGGGCGTGGAGTTCGGAGAGACCGCGGCGCAGCAGCCGTTGGTAGGTGCGGCTGTAAAACAAGGCCGTCTTGAGTCCGAAGGCAGTGAGGCGATAGCGCTGGGTTTTGGGGACGCGTTCAATGAGGCGATGCAAGCGCAGACGGTGCAGGTCATAGCTCATGCGCCCGGGGCTGATTTGAGACTCAGAGAGTCCGAGCAACTGCGCAAGTAATGGCCGCAGTTGGCGGTTACGAAAGCCGCCGGGCTGGAGGCAGAACCGGACCAACACCGTCAAGAGAGCCTGCACCCGCTCCTGCCCGAAAGGCAGGGCGGACACATGCTGGCCGTTGACCTCGGCCGGTTTCTGGAGTTGATCAAACGCCTGGGCCCCGATGTGGCAATCGTGAGTCAATTGCTCGACCTGGAGCACGCGCCGGTTGGCGTCCAAACCGATCTGGAGCAAGGCCGGAAGGTTCTTGAGGCGTCGGCCCACCCCGAAGTCGTTCCTGGGCCACCCCGACAAAGATGACCCCTTCGGTCTATTTGAAGTTTCGCAGTTCTTGTTGGAGGATCCCATCCTTGCGCTGGTCCTTTTTAAAGCGAACCAACTCCAGGCCCTCCCGTTGGATGAACGCCTCGATGGCGTTGACAAACCGGGTGGTTATCTCGACAGCCTGCTTGGTGGAGGCGAAGCGGTAGCCCAGGTAACCGCGGCAGAAGGCGGCGATGCCACCCCCGCTGGTCAGTTTGGGTTGGTAGGTGTTGAGATACATGCGGTCGATACACTCCAGTTCCAGCACGACATGGTCTTTCTGGAGTTGGGCCAGGCTGTGGGTTATTTTCATGGCGAGTTGCGGTTGGGCATTGTTCTCCAATATTAGAATTAGAGCAACCGCCGCTTGTCGGCAATATTCAGGCGCCTTCGGGTGCCGCGCCGCCCAACCGGGCTCATGGATTGCCCATGATCATCAAAGTGGAAACACAACTAGCGGCATTGGACCGGAGGTCTGCGCCACACCTGAACAGTTACCTTTTTCGTTCAGGAAAGAGTGGCGGGCCTTTGGGGTGAAGAGTTGAAATAAGTGGTTTGCGCGGTTGGCGGCTTGTGCTGGAAAGCCTCTCGCAATTTCGACATTGCCACCATGCTAAGGATCTTTGCCAGAAGATGTCCGGCCGGTCGCTGTGGGGTCGGTGGAAAAGAGTCAAGCAGCAGCAAGGCAAGCAGAGCTATAACGAGCCGAAACGACGATGTGTCGAACTTGACACGGGGCTGTGCGGGGATAGGCTGCCGAAGATGAATCCAGTCCGCAGGCACGCTTCTCCGACCTTCGCAACCTCAGGCATGCAGTTTCCCGTCGTTCTTGGCATTGGCTTGTGCTTGTATCTGGCGGCAAGCGTCGGCGGCTTATGGGCTGGCGAGGATCGCCTGATCCTGCCTGGGGAGGTGGTGGCGAACAGCGAGCAGACGCCGCGGTTGTTCGATCTCGTCATTCTCGGCAACGAGCCAATCAAGCGGCCGTTGATCGGCGCAGTGCCGGAGTATATCGCCAGACCACAGGGTGGCGGCTTGGACTTCCTTGTCAAGAGCCAGCAGGTGGGCATTCGGATCGAGGAGGCGGTGTTTGTTACGCCTTCGACCACGATCTCGTGGTTTTGGCGGAAGGAGAAGGGCAACGTGTGCATCGTGCAGTTCGAGTTGATCAACCCGGCGACCAATCAACGACGGTATTTCGGCTATGGCGCGGGCGCGCTCAGCGAGGCGGTGTCGGGTGATCCGACGGTGGAGGTTTTCCTGGCGAAAGAGCTGCCGGCACAAGGCGTCAAAGTGGAACGAAACCTGTTTAGTGACATGCAGCAGGCTCTCGGCTGGGAGCAGGCAAAAATCGCCAGCGTTTATCTTTCGCCGTGGGACGGCGAGGCGGGGGTGTTCGGGGATATGGTGATTCGGGGTGCGAGCCCATCGGGCCCAACGGCCGGGGATTACCGGCGGCTTTCACGAATCGGCACCGGTCATTATCTTCCGTCGAAGCTGCCGGCTTATGACGGCAAACCTATCGAACGTTTCGACACCAGCTTTGAGGAATGCGCGCCAGGCCGGAACAGCAATGCCAACGAATGGAGCGCGTTTGGGGCCATCGGCGACCGGGATTCCAACTGCATGGGGCGCGAGATGTATGTGCGATACCCCCTCTATGACCTATGCTTCCGAGTCGTGGACGCTGGCAAAGAGGTTTTGCCGGATACGCTGGACACGTTTCGGCTCGGTTTGGTGAACGACCGGCTGCCGGCCATCTGGGGGGGCTGGCGGCATGGCGATCTGCTTTACAAGGTGTCGGTTATGACGGTGCCGGACAAGCTGAACGGCAACTTTGATCTCTATAAAATCGAGGTCCAGAATCCGACGGACAAAGCCGCGGCGAGCACACTGGCCGCGATTCTCGAAGGTCCGCCCGACATGCGGCTGGAAGATGGCGTGGCGCGGGGTCTGGGCGGCGCGCCGTTGCTGATCGCCGACCCGCCGTCGGAGCAGGCGCTCAAATTCCGCGAGTGGGGGCTTTGCGACAAGCGGGCGAAGGCTTATGCGACCGGTCCGGGGCCGGGCGCCACGGAACCGGCGGTGGCCAATTACCGCGTCGGGCTGGACGGGGTGCCGGTGGTTTATCGCGTGAAGGCGGAGCCTGGCAGGAAGTATGTCGTCTGCCTGGTCTCGACGCCGCACATTTCGGGTTATTGGCTGGAGAACCCCAAGCAAACCGGCGATCTGATTTACGAATACCTGGTCGAGGGTTGCCCGTCGCAGACGCTCGATTATGTGGAATATATCCGGAAGAAAAGCCAGCCGCTGTGCGTCAGCTTCGACGGCGCGCAGGACAAGGACGGTGATGGGTACATTGAGATTCTATCGGGCGTGGCCAACAAGTCGCGGATCAAGCAAACGCGGTTGAGCGTGATCTATGTATTTCCGGAAGGAACGAAGATTGACGATTTCGCGGCAGTTTACAGCGGGTCGATGAATGCGCGATGCCTCCGGCATATCGCGGTGGGCGCCACGCCCGAGCAAAGCTCGCAGAACCAAACTTATGACAAGAGCGACATGGGCTTTGCGCGTTTGTTCCTGCAGTATGGGGACGCGGTGCCGCCGCACACAACCCGAACAAATTGGCTGAAAGTGCCGCCGATCCACCGGCGCGAGCCCGTAAGCATGGGATACATCGCGCACGCGTTCCGCGAGGTTCTGCCCGGGGAGGCGGCACCGCCGTTTCCGGCGGAGCGCGTTGCGGCCTTGAAGGCGGTGGAGCCGACTTCGGCCGAGCGGCGGGTGGTTGATTTCTGGAATGACTTCTTTGCCAAAGCGGCGCAGTTCGACCTCCCGGACCCGGTGCTGAACGATATATTTCTGTCGCGCCTGGCCACGCGGGCCATTCTGGATATACCGATCTCCGAGCAGGTGGTCTATAACGCGTGCAGCCCGTTCTTCTATTTCGATCACGCCTATCGGGACCAGTCCTACGTGGTGTTCGCCAACGATCTGGCCGGTCTGCATGATCGCGCCGCGGGAGTGCTCCGCGCCTATTGCCTGGATGTGAAGGACGTGAAGCAGAAGGGGCCGATTTCCTTTGATGGCAAGCCCTTGCAGCTTGGGATGCTGGAGAATGGGTTGTGGAACACGCGGCCCGGCCAGTTCGATACGCAGGGGCAGAACATCTGGGCGCTGGTCGAGCACTACAAACTGAGCGGCGACCGGCATTGGCTCGAGGAGACGGGGTATCCTTACATCCGGCGCGGGGCGATGTGGCTCGTCAACTCGCGTCAGAGACACAAGCAGGAGGTGGGTGATCCGAATGACCTGCGGTATGGCCTCATCGAGCCGGGCGGCATGGAGGTGCTGGAAGTCGGCAAGGGCATGCACATGTATTACATGAACGCGTTCGGAATCCTCGGACTGCGCGAGGCGGCGGACGCCGCGCGGTCGCTGGGTCGGACTGAGGACTACAAGCTGTTTGCCGGGCAGGCGGCGGAGCTGACCGCGAGCCTCCACACGTCGTTTGCCAAGACGTTCAAGCGGACGGGCCTTTACGAAGGGCACCTGTGGTTCGGGGTCGAGCCTGAGGGTGTGGGCATGTACGGTTTCTGGGCGCATTGTTGCCTGCTCTGGCCCTGCCGGGCGCTCGAGCCGCATGATCCGATGCTCAGCGCCACGTGGCGCAAGCTGGAGAAGATGAGCCAGGCGTGGGGGGGAGGCCTCTTCTCCGAGGGGCAGGGGGGCTATTGGCCCTACATTGGAGTGGATTGGGCGCTGAGCTACATCCTCCGAGGTGATCCGGATCGCGCCTTGGATTATTTCTGTGCTTACGTGGACAAAGCGGGAGGGACATTCAGTTGGGGGGAGGGTTATGGCGGCGTGATGGCGGGCGGGGACCAGCCTCATTTTTGGGCGGATGCGCAATACGTTAATCTCTTTCGCCACCTGTTCGCGATGGAAGACGGCTCGACGCTGCTGGTGACACCGGCCCTGTTCCGGCGCTGGCACCAGGGCGACCGGCCGGTGATTGCGCGCGGATTGGCAACGCATTTTGGTGATTTGGATTTGAAAATACAGCCGACACCCAAAGGCGACCAACTGGATTACACGATCAAGCTCAGTCCCCGGGGAGATCAGAAGCAGCGGGAGCTGTTCAGAATGGTGCTTTACCCGCGAACAGCGACCGGCCAGCCGATCACCCATGCCAGCGTTGATGGAAAGGCCGTGACGAGTTTCACGGACACGGCGCTGGTCATTTCGAGACCGCCGCGGGGCAAAGAAATCCGGGTCACCGTGAGGACGGGGCCGCAATCGTGAAACCGCAATTGAACAGCGCGCTCAGGCGAACCGCAGAGACGCGATGGACGGGGAGCGGCACAGGGGCTGGCCAAACGCGCATTGTCACTGTGTCACCACAACTGGTGACATGCAGGTTACAGGCATTCTGTTATCTTGATGGCGTGGTTGACGATGCAAAAACGCAGTAGTCAGACCGTGTGTGGCTGATAGGCGTAAATCTGCGGCGCCGCATCGGGTGAAAATTTAGAATTGTTCGAGTGTAGAATGTGGCAAAGAGGCCGGATCAAAAATCCGGCTTTTTTGTTGTACTGGAGGAACTCGCCGATCATCATTTCGCCGAATTGCCGCGGGTCATCAATTCGTCCACCGCTTCCGCCAGGCCGACGAGATACTCGTCGCCTTTCGGATGATGAGTGAGGGCCACGAGGATGTAGTGCCGGTCTGGACCGGTCACGATAGCTGAGTCGTGAAACCAGTTTTCCCACGTGCCCCATTTGCGAATAATCTCGACGTTTCGACCAGCCAATCCTTTCACGAACTTAATGTTGTCGTGAGGGATGTCCGGGGAGGCGAATATCTCGCGCAGCGTTTTTGAGGCTTCCACCGAGACGAGCTTGGCCTGTTCGAGCAGCAGGAAAAAGCGGAGCAACTGGCGCACGGTCGCCGCGTGCGAGTGATCGCTGAGCGGGTCGCCAATGCGCTCGCCGCCGCCGCCGTAGTGCCGGCCCACCCATATCCCGCCACCGTGGTTGGTGTCGTAAAAGTGGTATAAGTCGAGCACCTGTTGAATCTGCCGCAAACCCAGCTCGCGTGAGAACTTTGCCGCCATCTCGTTGCTGGAGGCCTTGGCCATCAGTCCAAGCTCGTGCCGTGTCTTTGAATCCAGGTTGGTGGCCGCGGTGGGATGCAGTTGGAAGTAGGCCAGCAAAATACCGACCTTCGCCACGCTGGCGGCGTACTCGATCCGGTCCGGATGGACCATCGCCAATCGCAGGCGCTTCAAATCCAATACGCCAACCGATACCTGCTCCGACCCCATGCCACATTTGCCGCGCAAATTTGCGTCAATTGCCTCGATCTGCAGTTGCAGTGCCGGATCAGTCGGCGTGTCGTAGTCGAGGCTATAGCTTTCGAAGGAGGACATGGGCTGCGGGCTGCCGGACTGACCGGCAGAAAGACAAACTGCCATCACCATGAGCAAGAGGCATGGCAGTGCGGCAACGGAGATCGGGTTTCGGAGGTCCATTTGCCGCCCGTTCTCTGCGACAATGATTTACTGGGCATCTTCTGGGGGGGGCGCCAAGGCTTCGCCCTCGGCCGTCGCCTGTTCAGCCGCCTCCACTGTGGCGTAGTAAACCCCCAGGTTGTGCTGCGCCGTCTTGTCGCCGGCGCGAGCGGCGCGGCAGAACCATTTGACGGCTTCACGCACATTTTGTGGCACCCCGCGGCCCGTCTCGTAGCAAAGGCCGAGATTGCATTGTGCGGGCGCGCATTCCTGTTCGGCCGAAAGGCGATACCATTTCACCGCTTCCTCGTAATTCTGCGGCACGACCTGGCCGGTTTCGTAATAGACGCCGAGGTTGAACTGGGCCTGAGGCTCGCCCTGGTCGGCCGCGGCATGATACCACTTGACGGCATCGACATAATTTTGAGTCACGCCCTGGCCGGTCTCGTGGAGGATGCCGAGATTGAATTGGGCGGCCGGATCGCCCTGCTCGGCCGCTTCACGGAACCACTTGGCGGCCTGGCCGACTTCCTGAGGGACACCCAGGCCGTTTAAGTAGCAAAACCCCAGGTAACATTGAGCGGCGGCATCATTCTGATCGGCGGCGCGGCGAAACCACTTTACGGCCTGCTGGTAATCCTGCTGCACGCCCTGTCCGGTCTGAAAGCAGATGCCGAAATAGCACTGCGCTGCGGCGTCGCCGTGCCCGGCAGCCGCGGTCATCTCCTCGAATGATTGCCATGTGCGACGGTTTGTTTGCATTGTTTGGACGGCTATTCTTCGGAAATCTGTCTCAGACCAAACCGCCATTCGGCAGCTTGACCCTCGCGTTTGCTGTAAGAGAATAAGGTCAAACCCATCGAATTCAAGGAGGAAGTGCCGCCCGAACGTTGGGAAAATTGCAGGGCGGATTCAAGAAATCGTAGCCGCCGATGGCAGTCGGCGCTGATCTCAGTAATTGAGGAAAAGTGCGCCGACGGCAGTCGGCGGCTACGATTTTGCAGATTCTTGAATCCGTCCTGGGAAAATTGTGCTGCGGCACATTTTTACTTTTCATGCCGGACGGCAACTGACAAGGTATTGGTTGAAATCTGGAAACCTCAACAACGATACTTTTATGGCAGAGAAAACCGTACCGGTGAAAAAGCTTTCGGACAAGAGCACCAAGCAGGAGATGCTGGATGCCTATCAGACCCTGGCGAAGCAACTCGAAGAGAAACGTGCCGCTGAACTGGCGCCCGAACGTCGGTTGGAGGAGAAACGGGTGGAAGAGGCGGTCAAAGTGGCTACCGCCGTTGCGCCCGAAGGCATGGACCGCGACATCGGGCAGCTTAAAGCCGAGATTGGGAGGTTTCTGGCCGAGATATCCGACCGACTGGCCGCCGAGTCCGGCAAGTTCCGCAGCATTCAAAAGGCGGTTCAAAGCAAAGAGGCCGAGCTCAAAGAGCTTTACGGCATCGAAAAGGCCGCAGTCAGCCTGGCCGCGCTGCTGGAGGCTCAAAGCCAGAAACGCAATGACTTTGAAACCCAAATGGCCCGCGAACGGGAGGAATTACAGACCGAGATCACGTTCCTGCGCGGCGAGTGGGAAAAGGAGAAGCAGTCCCACGAAGCCCAACTGAAGGAGCGTGATTCGGTGGAAAAGAAGGCGCGTGACCGTGAACGGGAGGAATTCACTTACGCCTTCAAGCGGGATCAGCAGGCCATCAAGGACAAGCTCAACGACGAAAAAACCACGTTGGAGAAGGAAATCAAGCTCAAGAGGGAAGCCGCCGAGAAAGAGATGGTCGAACGGGAAAGGTCGATCGCCGAAAGAGAACGTGAGCTGACCGAACTGCGATCCAAAGCCGTTGTATTTCCCAAGGAGCTGGAAACCGCTGTTAACCAGGCCGTCAAGGAATCCAGCGAAAGGATCAAACTCGAAGCCAAGAATCGCGATGAGTTGTTGCGAAAGGAATTTGAAGGCGAGCGGAATGTTCTGATCGCCAGGAACGAGTCACTGGAGAAAGCCAGCAAGGACATCGTCACCGCGAACGCCAAGCTCGCCCAGCAACTCGAAGCAGCTTACCAGAAGGTCCAGGACATTGCCCAGAAGACCGTGGAAGGCACGTCTCAGTCCAGGTCACTGGCGGACCTGCAAAAGCTGCTCATCGAGCAAAGCCGGAAAGGCATGGGAGAAAAGGCGTAGTCAACGAGCCTCGGAATGTCGTGCCCGACGGAGGCTGCCCTGTGTCCATCATTGGCGATCTTGAGCGAGCGGGATCGTGGTCAGGGTGGTGTGGCGAGCGCCGTCCGGTGAGAGCTGACTGCGCATGATTTCGATTTTATCGGCTCTCCAGGCGCCGAAGAATGTTGCGGCCAGACCCGAAGCGAGCCTGGCGAGGACTTCTGTTTCGGGTCGGCCAATGGTTTTGATGCGGCCCAGCGTTACGTGGCCGGTGAATCTTTCACTCGACTCTTCCGCCGAGAAATCCCGGGCCGCGGCCTCCACCGCGCCTTGCAACCGGGGCAACTGCTGTCGCTGGTCGCCGACGCCGACCCAGACGACTCTGGGCATGCGCAAGTCGGGAAAGAAGCCGATTTGTTCGGCGCGCAGATCAAGCATCGCAAAGCCCTGGCAGGCTTCGCGAACTGCGTCCGCCAACGGCTCAACGCGCTGCGCATCCACGTTCCCCAGGAACTTCAATGTCAGGTGGAATTGCTCGCGTTTGGTCCACCGGACACAGTCTTTCGGCAGGGCTCGCCGCAGCTCCGACTGCGCCTTTTCGATCTCGGTTTTGACGTTCTCCGGTATCGTCAGCGCAATGAAAAGGCGAAAGACTTGGAGTGCGGTCGCGTCGAACATTCAAGGCATCGGTTCGCCGCGCGCCGCGATCAGGAGGCGGTACCATTCTTCGCGCGTCAAGTCCAGGTCGGCGGCCTTGGCCGCTTCGCGGATGCGTTCGGGATTTGTCGAGCCGACGATGGGCAGGATTTTAGCCGGGTGTTTTAGCAACCATGCGAGCGCCACCGTGATGCGGCTGACGCCGCGTTCTTTGGCGACGCCATCCACAGCGGGAAGGAACCTCTCCGAGCGATAGCCTTCCTGAGACGGAAGAAGCGCTGTTGCGCCGGCACCGATCAAACCGGCGGCCAGTGGGCTCCAGGCCATGGGCGTGATCTTCTCAATCAAGCATTGGTCCAGCGCGCCGTCCGTGAACGCATCCAGCTTGGCGAGGCTGATTTCAACCTGATGCACGATGAGCGGCATTGGGCAGGTGACTTGCAGGGCCGTCACCAGTGTCGGGCGAAAGTTGCTCACGCCGAAGTAGCGGACTTTGCCCGTTTCCCTCAGATGCGAGAATGCCTTGGCAACTTCTTCCGGGTCGGCCAACCAATCCGGCCGGTGCAGCATATAGAGGTCAATGGTCTCGATGCCCAGGCGTTGGAGCGAATGCTCGCAGGCGTTGATGATGTGCGGGGCCGAAAAGTCGTAGCGCCCCGGCGAGTCCGGCTGCGGCTCACCCCCGGGCCGGATGCCGCCTTTGGTCGCGATCAGCACTCGGCCGCGCATGCCCGAGGTGTCTTTGAGCACCTGGCCCAGGATGCGCTCGGCCTCGCCGTGACAATAAATGTCCGCGTTGTCGAAGAGCGTGTAGCCGGCCTCATAGGCGGCGATGATCGCGCGTCGCCCGGCTGCCCGTCGCTCCGATGTCACCTCGGCAGGATTCCAGCTTCCCGCCACACGCCAGCAGCCATAAGCCAACCGGCTACTGCTCAGAGAACTGACTCCCAATGGGATGGATTGCATAATCTGGAGAATGTTCCTACCAGTTTAACGGTTCCGACGCAACCATCGGCTGCCGCCTCAGCCCGAACGCTTGCCTTTCGGGTCGTTTTGGGCAAGCTACGACCGGTGAAATACTCTTCCGTAAGTTTATTGATACGGAGTCGCTACCCGCTGGCAATTCTCGCGGGGCTCCTGTTGGCTGCATCGCTTCCCAGGTTGAGCATCGCCGGCCTGGCGTGGGTTGCGCCGGGGCTTATCCTGGGGGCGGCGTTTGGAAAACGTGGCGGAGAGAGCTTTCGGATTGGCTACGTCGCGGGGTTGGCGCATTACCTCGCCTCGCTTTACTGGTTGCTGCTCATCCCCTACCGGTGGCATTCGATTCCGCTCGGGCCGGCGGCTGGGTGGCTTTCCTTGAGCGCGTATCTGGCGCTGTTCCCGGCGACGTGGGTTTGGCTGCTTTCGAGAATCCACTGTCCGGGTTCCGAAGTCCGAAGCCTGACACAGCCTGGCAGGTCATGGCTGGCGGGTTTAGACGGAGTGCTCCCTCAGAGTTGGGGGCGGCGGACGCTGTGGGCGCTCTCGGGGGCGGCGCTGTGGGTGGCGCTGGAGATGATTGTGTCCCGGCTCTTCAGCGGGTTCCCGTGGAACCTGCTTGGTTCGTCGCAATACCAGATGGCGCCGCTCATTCAGATCGCTTCGGTCACTGGCATCTATGGCGTTTCGTTTCTGCTGGTTTGGGTTTCCCTTTCGTTGCTCTCGGCCGGGCTGATGGTGGTGCGGCGACCGACCGCTCGTTCAGCCTGGGTTGGCGAGGTCTTCCTGCCGATGACCGTTGTAGCGTTGGTGTTCAATTTTGGCTTTCGGCAACTCGCGACAGAATCTGTTCCTGATCGCACACTCAAAGTGACCCTGGTTCAGCCGAGCATTCCCCAGACCTTGATTTGGGACACCAGCCGGGACCGCGAGCGGTTCGAGGAATTGATCAGTCTGTCCCGACAGGCGCTGACTAACCGGCCTGACTTGCTGGTCTGGCCGGAGGCGGCGGTGCCCAGCTACGCCCGCTGGGACACGAACACTTATCCCGCTATCACCAATCTCGTCCGCCAGCATCCCGCGTGGCTGATCCTTGGTTCGGATGATCTTGGCCGGCCGGAGCATCCGGCCCATGCGGATGACTATGAGTTTTACAACGCGAGTTTTCTCGTCAACCCGGACGGCGAGTTCGTGCGCCGCTATCGCAAGCGCAACCTGGTGATCTTCGGCGAGTACATCCCGCTCGTGCGCTGGTTGCCGTTCGTGAAATGGTTCACCCCAATCGAGGGCGGTTTCACACCCGGCAACCACACCGTCCCCTTTGTGCTGACGAACCGGGACGTGAAGACCTCCGTGCTGATCTGCTTTGAAGACATCTTCCCGCACCTCGCCCGCGAATACGCCGAGGACGACACCGATTTTCTGGTCAATCTGACCAACAACGGCTGGTTTGGCGAAAGCGCCGCGCAATGGCAGCATGCCGCCGGCGCCTTGTTCCGCGCGGTGGAAAATGGTCTGCCACTCATCCGATGCTCGAACAACGGTTTGACCGCCTGGGTGGACGCCCACGGCCGCTTGCGCCAAGTCTTCCGCGACGATCGTGGCACCGTTTATGGCCCGGGCTTCATGACAGCCGAAATCCCTCTGCTGGCGCCCGGCCAAAAGCGGGCACCGACTTTTTATCATCAGCATGGCGACTGGTTCGGGTGGGCCTGCGTTGTAATCGCGGGAGTGATGGCGTTCGGGCGGCGTGCAACTTTCTGCCGACCGAACCCCGCACACCCATGAATGCAGAACACGGCATCCGCCAGATTTCAACCTGATACCAATTTGAACACCTTATGCAGTTTGGTGCCTGGAAGATGGTTTCCGTGGGATTGAGTTCTTCGACCATCTTAGCCGCCACAGGTGCCACAGGAGATACCGAGGGAACAGAGATGGATGGAAGGTCAACATACGCGCCTGCCCGATCCAGGTAATGGCAGATCTATTTCTCCGTTATCTCCGTTTCCTCCTGTTCAATCCCAAACCCATGAACCAACAGGAGGGAAAGGAGAGAACGGAGGGGGATGAAGCCACTCTCCGAGACGCTATCGCGACCATCACGCCCTGACATGGACGCAGGTGATTGCTTCGTGGGGGGCTCGCTTGATCCGATACCTGGACGGAAAATGGGAGCTGCGTGGGGGATCTGAGAATGACCGGGCGGAGGCGAAGGAGTGGATTTCTTTGTTTTGGCATGACGCGGTGGTGGCGGAATTATAGGGGAGCCAGACAATTTTCCCCCGCTGCCACCTCTGTCCCCACAACTGGTGACATGCGGGGGACAGAGGATCTGGTATCGTGTTGCTGTCCGAACGATTTCAGATTGTTCTCAGTTTAACGTGTGTCAAAGAGGCCGGATGAAATTCCGGCTTTTTTGTTGTACGGCCCAATTGATTCGGTCTGGCCAGATGCGGGTAGTCTGGCAGCAAATCCGGGCAAAGAATGGCTGCAAGGACGGCAGGAATGTCGGTAGCGAGATTCGAGGGGATTCCTGCTTGGGCTTCCGGTGTTGGATCTTCGGCTGATTTGCACCGAGGCAGCGGATTATGCCAACGCACGAGCCTGGTTTTCCTGGAGCTGGATGGCTTTACCCAGCCACGCGATGGTCTGGCCCAAGTCGGCCATGTTCCTCAATCCCTCCTCGTCTTGCTTGACATCACCCTTATCCAGGCCAACCCCCAGATTCCAATACGTCGAGCCCGGAACGATCGCCCCAGACATCAAGAACATGTGATTCATGGTGTCAAAGGCGTGCGTACCACCCCCGCGCCTTACCGCAACCACCGCTGCCCCGATTTTTCTTCGGAACAAACCGCCATTCGCAACCGCCACCAGCCCGGCACGATCCAGCAACGCCTTCATTTCCGAGGTCACATCCGAAAAATAGGTTGGCGAACCCAGGACGATGGCGTCGGCCAGGATCATCTTCTCCAGGCACAGGTCAAATACCTCCTCGCCTTTCTGTCCGCAGCGAGAGTTCTTCTTCTTGAAGCAGTCATAGCAGGCGCGGCACCCGTGGATCGGCTGGCCTCCCAACTGGATGAACTCGGTGTCCCAACCGGCTTCGGTCAACGGCTCCATCACCTTCCGCAGCAGTATTTCTGTGTTGCCGCCTTTGCGCGGACTTCCGTTGATGGCGATTGCTTTCATACGTGTTTGCTACGTTAGGGTGTTCGAGAGTCAGATTCGACTGTTTGCACAGCATAGGAATGTCCTCGGGGCGCCCTGCTGTCAAGGCTCGGTTTGCCGCGTCCGAGAACTCTACGCGCCGCGGGCGGAGCACCGATGAATCAATCCTAAGGATATTTCAGTCGGAAGAATTTGCTGCCGGCTCCGATCGTGACGCCCACCGAATTGTTCATGACGTTTGGCACCGGAGTCCAGATTGGGGGGAACAAGCTGTCAGTGCTCTCCAGGTTAAACCCAGACCCAGCGACGGCAACGTTCCAAGAGATGGTCAACGTCGTCCCGTTTCGATTAAAAGCCAGCGTTGGGTTGCCCGTCGAAGGGATGGGAATTCCTCTGGCGGATGCCGCACCGAGGGAGAGGGCTTCCTCGGGGGACATCGTCCCCTCGCGAAACTGAAGGCTGTTGACATACACGGTGTTCACCTCGTTGTCGCCCTCGCCGTCGGCGTACATCCGGACCACCGGCGGAATTGCGTGGCGCCGGTCAAATCCCCAGCGCTCACCCGTGGTCATCTGCCCGAATCTCACCCCATCGAGATAGTAGGTAATGGTGCCATCGGCGGGGTCGTTAGTATCCACCACCATATCCACCGCCACGATCAGCCGCTGCCATTGACCGCCGATGATCCAAGTGTTGCCGTCGCCTGTGTATTGGCCGCTGATGCCGATGCCACCGGTGTTGGTCCCGCCAATGTCGTTCGCCTTGATCGAGATGCTGCCATCAATGTTCCAGTCATCCACCGCCTCCCACTTGACGACCGTGTTGTAGTTGTCCCCTTGGTGCAGGTCCGGGATCATGAAATCCAAGATCATGGTGAACTGGTTGACATTGGTTCCACCGCCGTTCGGCGCCAT
>Ga0194039_1001129_pt1 | contig 14633 bp, 15 predicted proteins | sample JunL228m_MetaG_FD_148679 | JGI IMG/M metagenome (GOLD analysis project Ga0194039, IMG submission 148679) | Anoxic zone freshwater microbial communities from boreal shield lake in IISD Experimental Lakes Area, Ontario, Canada - Jun2016-L227-8m | ecosystem: Environmental > Aquatic > Freshwater >... | reverse complement strand
ATATTTTTCAGGCCCTCCTTGACCAGCGCCAGCTTGAGATGGGGCTTGAACGCCTTCACGACCGCCTCCACGCCGCCTGGGTAGTTGTGTAGGACGAAGTAGATGTCGTAAGCGTCCTTGGCCTTGCGCCGATCCTCCAGGGCCATGCCCTTCATGATCAGGAACGGCACCACCGAGGCGACCTGCACCTGCACTTCGTCCGTCGCGCCGTCCGGCAGCTTGCCCTTAACGCTCACCGTAGTTGGCTCGATCTGGAACGCCAGATCGCACCCCCGCACCTTGCGTGGCTGCATGTCCAGCGCCTTCTGCGTGCGGCGGCTCTTACCGGTGCCGCCATATTCGCCCGCCAGGAAATCCACCTGCACCGATTGCCCCCGCACAGTCTTGCGAAAGATGAACGGCTGCTGTTTGTCCTGAGCGTAGCCATGCTGGAGCAGAATCTCGCCGATCATTCGATAACCGGCCTCGGTCAACTCCTTGTGGTTCAGGGCCAGATCCACGTCAATGCTGCCGACGTGCCGCTCCCGGCTCTGCGGGATAAGCAGCTCGGGAATCCAGCCGCCCACCAGTTTCGTCGAACTCCGCCACTCACCGAGGATGTGCGTCAACTCGATGAGCACCGATCTGGCCGCTTCCACGGCGGCGGCGGTGTAGTCTATGCGTTCTCCGGCCATGACGGTTGAATGACTTGTTGTTTGAGGAAATCCGCCGCTTCGTCACCCCGGCCCTTGATCTGGCGCAGGTCGAGGTAGGTCTGCACCGGCGACGTTACCCTGGCATCACCCTTCATTTCCGCGCCGTAAAGCACTCCGTCGTCGTAGGGCGCAATCAGGTTGACGTTGGCCCCGCTCGTGACGGGCTTCAGTTCAAGGCGCTCGGCCAGGCTGTCGAGGTTGCCCACCACGTAGGCCATCGCCCGCTGGTAACGCACCATTGGCGCATACCGGGCCGCGCTGGAGAACCCGGCCAGCGCGTAGGCCGACTTGTCTTTCGCGCACGCCTCGGCCAGCAAGCGCTCAAAGTCCGCAACAGGCCGGAGCGTGTAAAACTCCCGGACGGCGTTGCGGCGGAAGTCGTAGTTCTCCTCCCACTCCGCCAACAGCTCGGCGGGGGCTGTGAGCCGGAACCCATCGTCGCCGGTCTCCATCCACTCCCGATCCACCAGCAGCTTCTTGACGTTGAAGCCCTGGCCGAGGCTGACGCCTGCCTCTTTGGCCAGCGACTGCACCTTCCACCACCGCCCCGGCGCGGAAAGCAGCATCCGGAGCACGCGCTCGGCCTTGGGCGAGTAAAGCGATCGCAGATCGCGCTTCCTGGCAAAGGGATTCTCTTTGCCCTCTTTCGAGACGAACACCTGGTCGAAGCTGAGCAGGCAGTTCCCGGCCAAGTCGGCGAAGCCGAAGCCTTCCTTGAGGCAGATTTCGGCTGCCTGCGGCGAGATGTAGGGAGCCATGACCACGCCATAGGCACCGGGAAGTTCGTTCTTGAATCTTAACAACTGGTTTGTGGCTTCGCGGATGATGCGGGGCTGGCCCACCTTCCGCACTTCGACGACCAGCGTGCTCTTGCCTCCGAGCGTCTTGACCTGGAGACGCAAGTCCGTCCTGCCGTTTCCCACCTTGGACGCCCGCTGCGCTTCGACTCGCAAGAACGGCACTCCCTGAAGGCACTTCAGTAGTGCTTCCCCGGCTCGATCCATCAATGCGATTTCTTTCATTGCAGCACCTATTTTCAACTGGTGCTGAAAACTATACTTTTGCTGAAAGTGCCGCAAGCACGACTTTCAGCAGATTGCCATCTTTCAACGGCAGTTGAAGCCTGCCAATCCGGTGAAACTAGCAGCCGCAATCTCCGTGCCTGAACCCCAAAGCCGCTGGAGAGAGTTGAAGATTATCCCGCCTTCCAAAAGCAGTGCCACTTCAGAAAAAGTCCGACTTTAACCAAAATACGCCTGCATGTTCGCAAGACCTTTTTGGCTAAACCGGTTGCAGGAAACCTGGCGCGCCGTCCCCATCGCTTGGCTACCGAAGTCTTGCTCAACTCTTAAGTACTTGATGCTATCGGCTGGGTGACCCGTAGCAAACAGAGCCTGCGTTGGCGACTCAGATCTCCCCGCTCGCCCTCGTTCAAATTCATCTTCAATCCACGCATTCGCAAATAGAATGCTCCGAGCCTTACCCAAGAGCACGGTTCCAAGATTCATGTGGGGCCGAAAACCTTGTCGATGTTTTTCCGATCCTGCTCCAGATCATCGAGGTCATAGTGCCTGTCGCACTGGCGCTTTGCCAAAAACTCCTCGGTCTCTTCCCAATCCAAATGCAGCATCCAAGCCACTTGCCCTCGCGAAAGCTCTCTTGACCGGTATCCTTCCACGGCCGCTTGCTCCAGCAAATGCCTGCCAACTTGCTGCGGTACCGCACCATATCCGCGTGCAACGGCGGCAGGCAGTTCCACCGTAACCGTGACGGTGCCCTTTTCCTGCTCTTCTTGTGCAATTCGCATCGGTCCAAACATGCCATTTTGGAGCCTCTTTTCAAGTTCTATTGGCGTGAGCCATAACGGCTTGGTTGCTAAGAAACGGCTGGACCGGTAAAGCCGCCGTCGCGCAGCCCTTTGAAAAAGGTGGGATAATCAATGAAGCCGGTCCCGAAGGGCACCGCGCGCACCCAATCCACCGGTTGTCGCTCGTAGTTCACCAGTTCCGGGCGGTAGCGAAAGCGCGGCACCCCGATGTAATCGGCATTCGTCGTGAGGACGGTGTGTGGCGCGGCCATCTTCGCGGACTCATGAAGTCGGGGAGATCCAGCGCAGTCTGACCCCAGAATCCGGCGTAACTGACAGAAAAAAGACTGGGTTTCATAGCTAGATTCTTGATTGTTTGCTCAAGTCAGGCGCGCATCTGACAACGACAACTATCCTTCACGGTCCCGTTGTCTCGTCCCAGATTGTTACCAGAACCGGGCAGCCAGGGAAAGGTAATTCAAGGTTTGAACTGGTAGGACGAAGGATGAATCGCGCTTTCAGCGCTGATGGGGTTTTGGGCTGATGAACCCAGGGCGTTGCCCTGGGCTGGTATGAATGACGCCCTTGGCGTCTCCCACCTTGCACTTCCGCTCGACCTTGGTTAGATATCGCTCTCGAAGAATTCTGTCCTGCGCCCGCGCGGACATTCCTGTCCAATGTCACTAGGATTTGCTCCCAGAGAAGGCCGGAGAAACCGGTCCAGGCACTTGTCCCGGAGGGACATGCGAGAATAGCCCAACGTTTAAACGTTGGGAACCAGCGTCCGCAGCATGATAAGTCCTGAAAGGACGACTGACTGAACTTGCAGGGATTCAGCCCGATTTCTTCGCCAACTACATGAATGTAACTGCCACAGTCAAATTAGCTCTTACTTCTTGGTCGGATTACATGGTTAAAGAGCATGAGGACGCAAGATGTGTGCTGTGATTCCTTCGCCATCCTCGATTCTCTATCCGCACTCACTCGGTTTTCTTGTCCCCTTTTTGGGTTGGCGGCAATTAATAAGTACAGAACAATGCGCAAAATGAACGATTGGGAACTTCTTCAAGACTACGTGAAGACTCACTCCGAATCGGCTTTCGCCGAGTTGGTCCGGTGCCATATCGACTGGATCTATTCAGCGGCATTGCGGCGAGTGGGTAATCCCCAATTGGCCGAGGATATAGTGCAATCGGTGTTTGCCTTGCTGGCCCGGAAAGCACGGAGTTTGCGCCGCGGCACTGTCCTGGGTGCTTGGCACTTCCGCTCAACGTGTTTTGTGGCCAAGTGCTCCTTGCGCGCTGAATTACGGCGTAAGAGCCGCGAAGACATTGCCTCTACTATGATCAATACCGCCCAGACCGATGATACGGAGCTGCTTTGGGAACGACTCGTCCCTCACCTGGACCAAGCCGTCGCCTCCCTGTCGGAGGCTGACCGCTCAGCGATCCTCTTACGGTTCTATCAGAGGAGGTCGCTCTCCGAGGTTGGGGAATGTTTGGGGGTAAGCGAGGAAGCCGCTAAAAAGCGGGTGAGCCGGACCGTAGAGAAGCTCAGGGAGGTCTTAAAGCGACGCGGCGTGAGCATGGGCGGCGCGGTACTGGCCGGTTTATTGGCCGAGAGAACAGTCCAGGCGACTCCGGCAGCCTTATCAGCAAAGTGGATTGGAGTGGTCAGCTCATATCGGGTTCTTTGGTGACCAATCTGAAGCGACCCGCCATCCAGCCGCCACCGGACTCTCATGATTTCGCGGCGCGGCTCCGCCTCCTGGATTTCTTCGATGAATGTAAGGAATGGCGTGCTTATGAGCGCACCTCCGGGTCTTTCCTGTTGCAGGTCGCCGCCGATGGCTCTTTCACTGTCGAGGATGTTCCGCCCGGCCCGTATCAACTGTTCGTCAGGATCAGTGATTCCGCCTACACCGGAAAGGACTTACGCCAGCGGGTTCAGCGCAGAATCACTGCCTCAGCAAAAAAAGTAGAGGTGGTTGTGCCTGACGAGCTAACCGACTCGGCTCCCGCTGACCTTGGAACCTTCACCCTCCAGCCGAACCCCTCAGTTCATAATTGAGCGCCATAGGGGCAAGCAATAAAGGCTTGCAAGACTGCGGATTTCCCTCATAACCATCGTCCTATGCCCACACGACGAACCTTCTTGATGCAAGTGGCGGCGACCAGCGCCGCGCTCACGACGGGATTTGCCGCCTCGTCCAGCTCGTCAAGTCCAACGAGCGCCACCGGCGCAAGTCGCCGCCGACTGATTGCGAGCATTGACTGCACAAAAGATCTCCCGCCCGAACAGTTCTTCGCCAACGGCCCCACCCGCGTCGTCGAGACTCCCGCCGGACGCTATCGGGAAGCAGACGCCAAGACCTCCGCGCGCTTCGGCTACCGGTTTGCCATCGAGCACGTTGGGAAGCCGCACGTTGCCGTGATTCGGTATCCCGACGACAAACGCCGGTACATGTGCATCATGGACGGCACGTGCTACGACCTTTCGACCGGGGTCTTTACCGGTTGGGCCCAGCCGATCAGCGGCCAGATGCTCGAGTTGCGCCAGGTCTTCTGGCCGCGCTGGAAGGACTGCAGCATCACGTTTCTGACCTGGGGCCAGGGTGAACCGGCTGCCGTGGCGGGCATCGAGATTTACGAACTGGACGCGCTTCCGCCGTTACGAGTCCCCGGCGACCCGGGCGATGGTTCGCGCCGTGAGTTGGGAATTCAGTACGAAGATCCGTGCGGCACGGGTGCCAGCGAGGGGGCGAGGAGCCGGGACGAGTGGATTGACCGGCTCGTCAGCTACGCACGATACTCCGGCCAGAACCTGCTGGTCTATCCACTCGCCTGGTACCACGGGCCGCAATTCCCTTCCGACCGTGAGCCGGCCGATGGCTTCGATGTGGTGGTCGGTGCGGACCGCAAACAATATGTCCGCTGGACTTCGCAACCGGCGGATTGGTATGCGCAACTGCTGGAACGGTTTGGTCGGGAAGGTCTGGCCTTCCAGGGCTCGCTCACGTTGCTGCGGCTGGGGAGCCTCCTGAAGAAGATGAACGTGGACCTTGATGCCATCAAGGCGGGCGCCGATACGTTCAACAATATGCTCTGGAACAACCAGGTCCAGGCCAGCCCGCAAGACTGGACGATCGAATACAACGTGCGCAATTACCCGGCGAAGATCGCGGGCACAATCAAGTCCACCGGGTGGGCTTATGGTGAGAAGCCCGGCGGCCCTTACCACGCGGGACCGATGTTCAACCCCCTTCACCCGACGGTGCAGGACGCAGTCGTGGAGCTCACGCGCGAGATTGTGCAGCGCTACGCGCGCTATCCCGCGTTCAAAGGCATCTCGTTCAACCTTTGGCACGCCACCATACTGTGGTTCGCCTCACTCCACTCCGGTTACGACGACTACACGGCGGCCCTGTTCCAGAAGGAAACCGGCATCACTGTGCCCGTGGACGCCAAATCGCCGGAGCGTTTCGCCAGGCGCTATGAGCACCTCTGCTTCCACTGCCAACCCGCCTGGATCGAATGGCGCTGCCAGAAGATTCGCGACCTGATCCGCCGCATCCGCGATGTGGTGGTGGCGGCGCGCCCCGACCTGCGGATGACGCTCACCTTGTGGGACGAAACCACGGTGCCGCAGTTGCGCGGGTGGGCGAGCGCGGCGACCCAACTCCACGCCCGCCCAACCACAGCGGAGTTGTATCGCGAGGGCGGCCTGGACTTCCGGCTCTACGAAAATGAACCGGGCATCGAGCTGGACCTGGGCTGCGGCAACCCCCGCGACCGCGGCGGCCATCCTCCCCACCCGGCGGACGGCATCAATACACCGATCGAGTCCGCCTGCATGTATCGCGACCACGACTTCCTCGACTCGGAGACGCTCAGCACCATAGCCGCCCAGGCACGGCCCGGGGCGTTCATCTTCAACTGCTGGGTCGAGTCGTGGGGCGAGCACAAGTGGTTCGCTTGCGAGCCGGACGATCTGCAGGCGAAGACACTGGCGGTCATGGACGGCAAACCCGCCGAAGGCATCTTCCGCATCAACTCGATCTATCCGCCCGACGGTTTCTGGTGGGATTCGCAACTGCGCATCACCCCCGCGTTTCCCGCCGGCCCGCATTTCCTGGAACCCTACGCCCACGCGGTCGCAGAACTCGACGCTGTGCGCATCACGCGCGGCGGTCTGTTCCTCGACAAGGCGCACAGCGGCGAGCTTCGGCGCTTCGCCTCCGCCTATCGGGCGCTGCCGCGGAAGAAATTCCAAACCGTCGGCAGCACGACCGACCCCGTCGCGGTCCGCACGCTGGACCAGGACGGCCAGCGCATTTTCTATTTGGTCAATCGCGATTATTACCCGGTGCGTGTCGAACTCGCGTTCACCCGCTCGCCAGGTAAGGTGCAGAACCTGTCCACGGGTGAATACTTGCACGTCTCCCGCCATTGTGGAATCACCCTGGCGCCGTATGAACTGCAATCGTACGCCGTCGCACAGGATGTTGGCATCACGGGCTTCACGCCCAAACCGCCGCCGGCCATTTCCGCAGCGCTGTTGGCGGACGGAAAGAAAGCGGTTAGCGACTTGGACGGCGCACGCGCCGCGGGCCGGGTCATTCCCGGCCTCGACGAAATGCACCGCGACATCGAGCGCGCCATCACCGCACAACGTCTGGCGTGGTTGCGGCGGGCGCTGAACAGCTATATCGTCCGCAAGTGCCGTGAGACCACGTAAAAGGAAATCCATGAGCAATCCATTGCCAGTCCCAGCCACCAGCAACATTTTTGAGAGAATCAAATGTGTCAATTCCGTCGGGGCGGAATTCTGGTCCGCCCGAGAACTGGCCCGGGTGCTCGCATACTCCGAGTTTCGCCACTTTCTGCCCGTCATTGAAAAAGCCCGGGAAGCCTGTCTGAACAGCGCCCACAGCGTTGAAGACCATTTCGAGCAAATCCTCGAAATGGTCAGCATCGGGTCGGGTGCGCAGCGTCCGGTCGAAGACTGGAAACTTTCCCGTTACGCCTGCTATCTCGTCATTCAAAACGCCGATCCAAGCAAACGGCTGGGGGCGCTCGGACAAAACTATTTTGCGGTGCAAACCCGTCGTCAGGAAATGGCTGATGACGAGGCGTTGAAAGAGGACAAAACACGCTTATTGCTGCGCGCCGAGATGAAGAAGCACAACAAAAGCCGCCTTGGCGAGGCGTTTCTAGCAACCTTACCAAGGACTTGCGAATGCGCCTGAAATTGGCCCGTCCTGAACTTCGTTCTTGATTCTTGCCCCGCATTTCGGGATCGATCCCTGTGAATGTCTGAGTTGTCCCAGCGGAAGCGTTCTTCAGCCAGAGCCGCCACGAGGAAGCGGCTGGATCAGAGATCCGATCTGAAATCCCGCTACAAAATCCACAGCAAGACTCCTGCTCCGCCACTGCACAAACTTGAAAGCAACGGCAAACTCAACGACGAACAATTGGCCATGCCGTTTATCGTGCCGAATCGGGTTGAAGCCCAGCCGTTTCTGAAATGGGCGGGCGGCAAGGCCAGTCTGCTTCGTCAGCTCGAAGAATTCTTTCCGCACGAGGTAGATCGCTACATCGAACCGTTTCTTGGCGGCGGAGCGGTGTTCTTTCATCTCAAGCACCGCTTTCCGGACATGCGCCCGTTCCTGCGCGACAGCAACAAGGAACTCATCAACTGCTACCGGGTCGTCCGGGACCGACCGGACGAATTGATGCAGATCTTAGACGAACACGCGAAAGGCTTCCGCGCCGACGGCGGCGAGTACTTTTACGACATCCGCAAGCAGCACGACCTGACCGGTGATCTTGCGCGTGCGGCCCGGACGATTTTTCTGAATAAGACCTGTTTCAACGGTCTTTGGCGTGTCAACGCCAAGGGTGAATTCAACACGCCGGTCGGCTCGAATAGAAATCCGAACCTCTATTCCCGCGACAATCTCCTTGCCACGTCCGCCGTCTTGCAGGACGCGCAACTGGAGGCGCAGGACTTCCGCAAGACCGTGGATGAAGCGCGCCGGGGAGATTTCATCTACTTTGATCCGCCGTATCTGCCGATCTCCGCCTACTCGGACTTCAAACGCTACACGCTCGAACAATTCGGCGAAGCCGACCAAGTTGAACTGGCCCGCGTGTTCCGAGAACTGGATGCCAGGGGCTGCCGCGTGGTCTTGTCCAATTCCGAGCATCTGATCACCCGTGAACTCTACGCCGGCTTTCCCCTTCACGTCGTGTCTGCGCCGAGATTCATAAACTGCAAACCTGGCGGGCGCGGTAATATCTCTGAACTCGTTGTCGCAAATACCAGTGCCACAAAGCAACCGCAGGTATTCTTCACGTCTTCTGCCGAACCGGAGTTTCCTGAAACGAAATACATGGGGAGCAAGCAACGCCTGCTCCCATTCATTCTCAAGCATCTCTCCAACCTAAAGTTCAATTCAGCACTTGATGCGTTTTCGGGGAGTGGCTGCGTTGGTTACGCCATCAAGCAAACCGGAGCGAGGGTCTATACGAACGACTTCCTGAATTTCTGTTTCCAAACCGCCCGTGCTGCAATCGAAAACAACTCAACGAAGTTGACAGAGGAAGATGTCAGCAAGTTGGCGCGGACAAACACCTCCGCGCCGACATTCGTTCGCGACACTTACACAGATTTGTTCTTCAACGAAACAGATTGCGCGTTCCTCGACAACCTCTGGGCGAATATCCAGGAGTTGGAATCACCACTGAAGGTTTCACTGGCACTGGCTGCTGCGTCGCGCGCGTGTATGAAGAAGCGCCCGCGTGGGATGTTCACGTTCACTGGACGCAAAGGCTGGGATGAACGGATTGATTTGAAGCTGTCCATGCGCGAGCAATTCCTGATCGCAGTCGATGCCTTCAATAGCGCGGTGTTCTCGAACGGCCAGCAAAACAAAGCGTTCAACTCAGACGTCTTCGATCTGCAACCTGACCTTGCTGATCTGGTTTACATAGACACACCCTACATCAGCCCGTTTTCGGATTGCGACTATACGCGCCGTTACCATTTTGTCGAAGGCTATTGCCGTTACTGGAAAGGGGTCGAGATCACGGACACGACTACGAAAAAGATTCGATCCTATGATACCGCTTTCTCCACCAAAGCCCGCGCACCGCAGGCATTCCAAAAGCTGTTCCACTATTTCCGCAACTCAACACTGGTCGTTTCATATTCCTCCAATTGCATTCCGAGCAAGCCTGAGATGATTGAATTGCTGAAACATGAAAAGTCCAAGGTGACGGTTTACGAAGTCGCGCATCGTTATCACCATGGCAATCACGCGCACAAAGTCGGGGACAACAAAAACGAGGTCGCCGAATACCTCTTCATCGCTGAATGAAAATCATCCTGAACGCGCACGAGGGATCAACGACCTTCATACAAGCGTTGAGCGAACTCGTTGACGGCGCAGAAACCCTCTCGCTGGCCGTGAGCTATCTACAAGTCGGCGGCTGGGAACTTTTTCGGCGGCACACCAGCGGGTTGAGCCTGCCCAAGATGCGCATCGTCTGTACCGACCAGATGGGAATCACGCAACCTGCCGCCGTCAACCGCGCCATTGCCGGCGGTGTGCAGATTCGCAATTATGCCGGATGCGCGACGTATCACCCAAAAGTGTATCTCGCCCATGACAAAGCCGGACGCCCCACCCGTTTCCTGCTCGGCAGCGCGAACCTGAGCAGTTCAGCCTTTACGAACAGCGTCGAGGCCGGCGTTATCAGTGATGACAAGAGCGGACTTGGGACATTGAATAGTTGGTTTGATGACCTCTTCAAAAGGCGGAGTGAGGAGTTCACGCCGGAAAGCCTGTGCCTGATGGAAGAGAAGTGGCGGGCGGCGGCAGTTGATCGCGCGCAGGCCCGTTTGCGCGTCAGACGTGAGTTGGTCGTTCATGCCCGTGCGGTTGAGCCGCCAATCAACGCAGAAGACATCGATACACTGGAAGATGTGTTCGCAACGCTGCAACTTCCAATCGGACTGTTGTGCATGGATTACGCGGGCAATACGGTGCGGAATATCAAACGTGCGCGGGAGCTGTTGCAGGATTGGCCGAGAGTCAGCCGTGCGCCTGACAATACGCCCGGCAAACAACGAAGCGAATTGCAGACTCTGGGGTTTGCCGACAGCAAGAAACTTACAAGATATGGGAAAGCTGCGGCGAGAGCGGCCTCTGATTCGGAAGTTGCCAGAATCTGGTGCTCATGGCTGTACAGCACGCCGGATTCCGAACTGGCTGCCCTCAAAGTTGACTTACTCACGGCCAAACGCGTCTTCTCACAATTCTGGCGACTTCAGCCCGATGTCCGAGAATTTTTCCTGACGAATGCCGAGGGTTCAAAGAAGCGCACGCCCACAAGGCTTCTGCTCAACACAATCGAACTGTTGTGCAGCGCCAACGCGTTAGTACAAGAGTTGTCCTTGGAGGATTTCAAAACCCTTGCACCGCTACTTACACAAGCCGAACGAATTCCAATCACTGTTCGTGAGGAAGTCGTGGACTATCTTGATAACAAGGGCACGCGAACGTGGGAGTATCCTGACCGCCGTTTGGTTCTGTTAGCCTGGAAAGAAGTGGTTGGTAAATACATGAAGACAGTTCTAAGCAGCTAGATTTCTTGAGTTAGGCCAAGTGATTTAGAAACGTACTGCGACCCGAAACCACACCAGAAACGGCTTGAGATTCATGCACCTTCACACACGTTGGATTGGCTTTTTGGTGGCTACTGCGCTTTCCTTCCTGGGCCTGGCCCTCGGCGCGGAACTTCCGTCACCGCGCGTGGACTTTTCTTACGCCTTCGCCACGCCGCACCGGTTGGCGGTCGCCCGGTCGGACAGCAGCGACAAGACACTGCTCGATCTCCAGTCCGGCAGCTTGCGGGTGGCATGGAGCTTACGACAACCTGCTCCACCACCTGCTCGGTTCGTTCCAGACTCCGTCCACGGCCTGGACGGTGAGTCTGCAAACTGGGGCGCGAATCCGGCCTGGTTGGAGCCGGCGCGATTTTCGGGCGACAACCTCGTGGCCGGCTGCAACGAGCGCTCCGGCACATCACTCAATCTTGACCAGCCATGAACCCCCGATCCACTCCCAGCAACAGCCCCACCACTCGCCGCCAATTCCTGGCACGCGCCGCCGCGACGACGAGCGCATTAACATTTCCGGCGCTGCTGACCAGTTGCGCGACCGGCAGCAAGGCTGGCAAGACACTCCGTGTGTGTCCACCGCTGGGACTATTGGACCGATGAGCCCGCCTGGAAGTTCCGCGTGCACTTCGAGCATCCGACGAAGCCCGGCTGCTGGGCCGAGTACCTGGTGCGGCCCAGTTTTCAGCTCCGTAAATAAATGAAGGCATCCTGCTTTGCTCTCAGGAGGACAGGGTGATCTGCCCCAACCATGCTGCTTCAGTGGACGCGCCGATTGCACGTCTGTTTGCATTTAATTGCCAGGGGCGGCGCGCCACTGACCAGCGTCGTTGGGCGAAATCGTGCGCGATATTATTTACATATCTGTGACAACTTTAACCTCGAGAGCGTATTAGATAAAGCATCATGAAGATAAACAAGTATTTGAAGACCTCAACCGCATTGCTCGCTCTCCTGGCAGCCTCCACCATTTTCATCACCGGTTGTCAGTCGCCAAGGACGACCGGAAGCCGCTGGGAATACAAGGTCATCGAGAAGGGCCTCTACCCAGGCGTTCTTCAGAAACAGATCGACGCAGCCGTGCAAGATGGATGGGAGTTTGTGTCGGTCTCGACGACGGTGCAAGAGATGTCTGTTCCAAGCGGCTTTATTGTTGTCCGCAGGCCCAAGCAATGACCGAATTTCACGGATTGCTCAACCAACGGGGTGCAGCGGACGCGGGATTCGCATTCTGTTTCCATGTCGGACACACCTGGTCCCGCGCCGCTGAGCCCGGTCGTTGGGCACGGATCGTAAGTGCGTCATGCTCGCGACAGTGGCAGGCTGGTCCAGCGGCTCGCCGATATTGAATATGGCTTGGTCAACACTCAGGAAGTTGGGGACTGTAGCTGCCGTACTTATCACTGGCACGATCGTCTTGTTGCTGGCAACGATGCCAATGAGAAGTCCTGGACACCTTCTCAATGGCACTCGGGTAGTGCTTCAGAGCGGTGCTTACGGAACCAGCTACAGCCCGCCCAGGCCTCTCCTGGACAGGCTCCTGGCACATCTTCCGGCTGCATGGCTAACTCGACTGCACTACACGCTTTGCTCGGGGCCCAGCGGTGCAGTGCGCGGCGCACCGGGCGACATCTTCTGCTTCTGGCTGGACTTCTCCAGTCCAAACGCAGAGAGCCAAAAGATCGGCTACGCCATAGCCTGAATTCCAGGCCAAAGTTACTCACTACAATGTGCTAATTGGGCGACGGCGTTAGCTTTCGCTGATTTGACGGGGAGATTCTCGGTTTTCTTCTTTTTCAAAACGGTGTTGCCGCCGCCTCCTGTAGTGAGTATATTAGTCACTACATGAGCTTTATTCGCAAATTCAAAAAAGGCGACAAAGTCTACTTGGCCGAAGTCGAGAGCCGGCGGGTCAAGGGCAAGGTCGTCCAACACTTTATCCGCTATGTGGGCAAAGAAGCCGATGGGCGCACGATTCTCTCGGCGTCCCTGTCTGATATCCAAATCGACGAGGTCAAACTCTATGGCCCCTTGTTAGTACTCCATCATCTCTCCGAGGAGATCGGTTTGCGTCAACATCTCGGTGCTTATGCCAATGAGATTATGAGTATGGTCTACGCCCATTGCTTGGACTATCAAAGCGTCAACCAGATGGAGGGATGGTTCGCGCGGACGGACCTGAATTTGATGTTGAACCTGGAGCAACTCACCGAGACTCGGCTCTTGAGCGGGATGGACTTCCTGGAACAGAACGATCAGGAGGCGTTACAGCGAGCCATCTTCCAAGCGGTGCAGGCGCGCTATCGGTTGCGCAATTCCGGGGTGATTTATGATGTCACCAACACTTATCTCTATGGTAAGAAATGCGCCCTGGGCAAGTTGGGGCATGACAAAGCCGGGGTGGAAGGCCGACCGCTGATTCAAATCGGCTTGGGTGTCACGCAGGACGAAGGCATTCCTGTGTTCCACAAGACCTTTGATGGCAATATTGCCGACGCCCGAACGCTACAGGATTTGATCACAACCTTTCGTCGCTACGACTTGAAACCGGGCACGATCATTTATGACCGGGGCATTACTTCGGGGAAGAATGTGGCTGATATTCAGGCACTTAACTGGCAGACCATTGCCGGGGTTCCGCTCACGGAGCCGGTGCAAATGTTTTGGAGACCCGCCCTGCAACAGTCCTCCTCCCTCCCGTTGGCGCATCGGGTCAAATTAAACAAGACCACCTTTTATGTCACCACGCGCCCCTACCGGCTCAACCAAGCTCAAGGCACGTTATACCTGTGCTTTAACGCCCGGCAACAGGTCGATTTGCGCGACTGGCGGCGGGAGGAACTCGTGCAGGCCCAGCAACGATTACAGGCAGGCAAAACGATTAAGACCGGCTTGCAGAAGTACTTTGATCGGCGAGGCAAACTCAAAACCACGCTGTTGGCTCAAACCGAGGAGTTTGATGGCTACTCCTGTATTTTCTCCACCCACCCATGGCCCAAAGAGCAACTGGTGCACCTCTATTTTGACAAAGACCTCGTTGAGAAAGCCTTCCGTGCCCTCAAAAGCGTGATCAAACTTCAACCGATCCGGCACTGGCTAGCACAGCGGGTCATTGCCCATGTCTTTATCTGTTATCTGGCCTATCTGCTGCTGTCCTTACTGAAGTTCCGCCTCAAAGCGTTGGCGATCTCTCCCGAGGCCGCACTCCAGGAACTCGATACGATGTACAAAGTCTACCTCCGGGATGCAAAAAAGGGATTCAAAATCTCCCGCGTAGTCGCACTCACGAAACAACAGGAAAATATCCTCAAGGCCATTGACCGAAGGCTTCTATCCTCAGAAAACTGATGTAGTGAGTATTTTTGGCCTGGAATTAAGGCCCAAGGGCTGGGGGGAGAAGGACGTTTATATGTAATGCTTACTATCTAATTACTATACATTAGCAC
>Ga0194039_1001126_pt1 | contig 14677 bp, 17 predicted proteins | sample JunL228m_MetaG_FD_148679 | JGI IMG/M metagenome (GOLD analysis project Ga0194039, IMG submission 148679) | Anoxic zone freshwater microbial communities from boreal shield lake in IISD Experimental Lakes Area, Ontario, Canada - Jun2016-L227-8m | ecosystem: Environmental > Aquatic > Freshwater >... | reverse complement strand
ATCATCGATATAATTATTATTAGTATGCAACATCGCAGTGATTTTAGAGTACAATAACTGCTCGTCTTCATCCAGGGCGAGGGGAACACCCTCAATACGCCAGCGTTTCATGAATTTCTCCATTGCAAAAATAAATTGTTTGATATAATCAGCCCATTCGCAGATTCAAACCTTTGCAGCAAGGATTTTTTTATGCCCTGGTACGCCGTCCACACAAGAAGCCGTCATGAAGACCGGGTGTTCCTTGGCCTTTCACAGAAGTCGTTCAACGTATTTCTGCCCAAGATAGAGGTATGGAGCCAGCGGAAAGACCGGCGCAAGAAGATCTTTGTCCCCATGTTTTCCGGTTATGCCTTCGTGGAACTGATGAATCTCAACAATGATACCAAACTGGAAGTCCTCAAGACTTTTGGCGTCGTACGCATGCTTGGCAAGCCTTATGGTCATGAACCCATTGCCGTACCTGATTATCAAATTGAAGCCATTCAGCGGATCGTCCATTCGAAGATTGAAGTTCAGCAGTTCCAGTATCCCAAGGTTGGTGAACGTGCAAAGATTGTCGATGGTCCCTTCCTGGGCATCGAGGGACTTGTGGTCAGCACTGATCTCGACAGGGAGCTTTTCGTCATTACCATTGAACTTCTTCAGCGTTCTGTGGCCATAAAATTGGAGGGTTTTCAAGTCGCCAAGGTCTGACAATTATATTTTTTACCAACCTGAAAATAATTTAACCTTGACATTCTCGCCATTATGAGCAAAAAGACGCAGCATATTTTCCGAAACATAACTATTTCTACTCATTGAGAGATTATCGCCATTGAAGGGAACAATCAAAATAAACGGTGAATTGTGTAAGGAATGTCTTCTTTGCACGATATCTTGTAAAAAAGAAAATCTTCTTCCTTCCACTGAACTCAATTCCAAGGGATTTCATCCCGTTATTCTAAAAGCGGACGCCGTCTGCAACGGCTGCGCCCTCTGCGCCATCATCTGCCCGGACATCGCCATCGAGGTTTACCGTGAATAGGATACTGATGCAGGGCAACCGTGTTATCGGGGAAGCGGCCATCCGCGCCGGATGCCGCTTCTACGCCGGATACCCTATCACCCCACAAAATGAATTGACTGAGTACATGGCCGACAATATGCGTCGCACCAAGAATGGCACTTTTATTCAGGCGGAAAGTGAAATAGCCGCCATTAATATGGTGCTGGGGGCTTCAGCCGCCGGCGCCAGGGCCATGACATCATCGTCCAGCCCTGGCATATCTCTTAAGCAGGAGGGCATCTCATCCCTCGCTGCGGACGAACTTCCCGCTGTTATTGTCAATATCATGAGGGGTGGACCGGGGCTTGGCAATATCCTTCCCTCCCAGGGTGATTATTTTCAAGCCACCCGCGGCGGCGGCCACGGCGACTATCGCACCATTGTCCTCGCCCCCGCATCCGTACAGGAATTAGCCGATCTTACCATGGATGCCTTTGATCTGGCTGACCGCTACCGGAATCCCGTACTCATCCTGGCCGATGGCATGATGGGACAGATGTCGGAACCAGTTGAGTTCAGCGAACCCGCTCCCAGACAGTACCATGAATGCTATGTCCTCAATGGCAGAGGCAAGGGGAAAAGCAAATTCATCCGGGGTCTGATCCTGGATGCAATCCGCATGGAGGAGCACAATTGGAAACTCTACCGGAAGTACCAGGTAATAACCCAGAAGGAAGTCCGTTTCGAGACCTTCTGGACCGACGATGCGGAGATTTTAATCGTCGCCTACGGAACGGCGGCAAGGATCGCCAAAGGGGCAATCAAACGCAGCCGGGAGATGGGGATCCCGGTCGGACTGATCCGACCCATAACACTCTGGCCATTTCCCATGGAAGTCATCCGGTCCTTCGCAGAGCGGGTAGATAATTTCCTTGTTTTCGAGATGAACACGGGACAGATGGTGGAAGACGTTCAATTGGCCCTGGGTGGAATTGGCAAGGTTCAGTTTTATGGAAGGCCGGGGGGAGTTATCCCGACGCCTGCAGAACTCGCCAAGGTAATAGCTCATCATGCCCGGAAGAAATGATATGAAGAAAGTATTTTCCCGACCCAAATCACTAAAAAATACAGCCTTTCACTATTGCGGCGGCTGCGGTCACAGTATTGCCCACCGTCTTATTGCCGAGTCTATTGATGAACTCGACATCCGGGACCGGATTATCGGTGTGCCGCCCGCAGGATGCGCGGTAGTTGCTTACAATTATTTTGACATCGACATGCTGGAGTCGCCGCATGGCCGTGGCTGCGCAGTGGCTACGGGTATCAAACGCGTTCTTCCCGACCGGGTGGTCTTTTCCTATCAGGGAGACGGCGATTTAGCGGCCATCGGCACGGCGGAAACCTTTCATGCCGCCAACCGAGGAGAAAACATTACGGTTATTTTCATCAACAATGCCGTTTACGGTATGACAGGCGGACAGATGGCCCCGACAACCCTCCTGGGACAGGTATCCACAACCACGCCGCCGGGGCGGTCGGCCCTCCTCGATGGGCACCCGGTTCACTTCAGTGAGATTCTCGGCCAGCTCCCCGGTACGATGTACATCGAACGCTGTGCCGTCAATACCCCGGCCAACGTCATGAAGGCTAAAAAAGCCGTGAAAAAGGCCTTTCAGTATCAAATAGACAATGTTGGCTTTTCACTCATTGAGATCCTGTCCCAATGCCCTACAAACTGGAAAATGTCTCCCGTTGAGGCCTGTCGATGGGTGAATGAAGTGATGATGAAAGAATACCCCTTGGGAATAATAAAGGATAGCAAACGGTAAGGTTCAGAAAGATATGATCAGGAAGACCATATTTGCCGGTTTCGGCGGTCAGGGTGTGCTGATGATGGGCTACATCTATGCCCATACCGTAATGAACGAGGGCTACCATGTCACATATCTACCCTCCTATGGCGTCGAGGTCAGGGGGGGAACTGCCAATTGCACGGTCGCCGTGTCGGACGAAGAGATCGCTTCGCCCATCGCCTCCGAACCTGACTATCTGGTAGTTATGAATAAACCTTCATTATACACCTATCAGAACCGCCTCGCCCCGCAAGGAAGTATCTTTCTGAACTCTTCAATAATCGATACCAGGCCGACGCGTAAAGACCTGAATATCCATGCTGTTCCCGCCGGGGATATGGCCGGCCAACTTGGCAATCCCCGGGTACTGAATATTGTCATGATGGGGTCCTTCATCAAGAAAACCGGTCTGATCACCCCCGAAGCTTTCCTTAAGGGTTTGAAACAGATTCTGGGGGAAAAGAAGAAATCAGCAATGGAAATCAACCGCAAAGCATTTGCGGCTGGATACGAGCTGCAAATTTAAAAATGGGAACTTTCAACACCATGTCCATCAAACAGGTATCTGTACATCTTGACAACGTCCCCGGCGCCCTTACAAAACTTGTGGATATCCTCGACAAGGAGGACATAAAGGTAAAGGCCATGTCCGCGGCCAGTACTGAAGAGCACTCCACCCTGCGCCTGGTGGTCAACGATCCTCAAAAGGCCGTCACCATTTTAGAAAGTTTCAATTTCAGGATTGAAGTCGCTCCGGTAATCGCTGTCGAGGTGCCCTGTCATCCCGGGGGCATGAATGCGATTGTAAAACCCCTGTCTGAAGGAGATGTCAACATCCACTACATCTACACAACCATTGAAAGAATCGGGAAAGAAACCATTCTCATTATTGGTTGTGACAGAATCGAGAGAGCGGTCGAGATTCTGAGCCAACACTGGGTTAACTTCATCGGCGACGAGATCTATTCCCTGTAAATAATAATAACGACCACGCCTCAAGTAACAAAGTTAGCTTTTCTTTGCGTCCTTATGAACATGTTTACCGTCTCCCCGGAAAAAGAGCATCTCCTGCAGGAAAGAATGACACAGCTTGGCGTCTCAGAAGATGAGCTGCGGGAAACCTTTGTCCGTTCTTCCGGTCCCGGGGGACAAAAAGTAAATAAAACTTCATCATGTGTACAGTTAGTTCACTTGCCTACAGGCCTTTCCGTCAAATGTCAGCAGGAAAGATCCCAGCTCCTTAATCGATTTTTAGCCCGGCGTCTCCTGCTGGATCGTATTGAACGCTTGCAAAGGGGATTGGTAGAAGCGGAAAAAATGCGCCAGGAAAGAATTCGGCGGCAGAAGCGGAAGCGATCAAAAAGGGCTAAAGAAAAGATCTTGCAGGATAAACATCACCAAGCCAAAAAAAAGGTTCGGCGTGCCCGACCCATTACTTCTGATGGGGCCTGAATCATGCTGGATTCACGACAAGTAATCGTTACCACTGCTCTCTGGGTGATAGAAAAAGAAAAGGGAAAAGGAGTCTGTTTTTAGTGCCCCTTTTCCCTTTTCAATAATTACAGGATTATGTATGTTCTAATTATCAGCCGATGCCTGCATACTTGAGAAGCGGGTTTGCATACAGGATGACGAGCGAAACAACCAGCGCGTAAATAGCGACTGATTCTGTCATGGCCATACCGACCATCATGGTAAGCATAATTTTACCCTGGGCTTCCGGATTTCTACCCACCGCATTGTTCGCACCACTTGTCGCCTGACCAAGACCGAGACCAGCACCTACGGCTCCGACTCCCATGGCCAATCCGGCCGCGATGACACTGCAACCCAGAATGATCGCTTTGGTGTAATCAACCGCACCACCCGGAGCAGCCGCTTCAGCAGCCATCGCCAGCGGAGCAAGCACCAGCACCAACACCATACCCAGAATCCCTCTTACCAAACTTTTCTTCATCGTTTTCCCCCTTTTTGTTAAATTTGTTTGATCATTTTAATACTTGCCAAAACTGATTCTGTCTATCTATCTGTTTTATCTCTGCCCAATCATCACCTCCTTATCATCCTATTTTATAGGGCTTCATAATAAGAAAACGGCCCCATTTGTACTTTTGTGCATATAAAAGTGGGAACAAATTGTCAAGAAATATTTAAATCCATGATATCGTCAGAACTTAAATTCATTCTACTAATAGCCTTTTCCTGAAAAAGTCGGAGGCAGGCATCCACTACACTTGTAATCAACAATGTTATTTTTTTTACAATTATGATATGGGGGCATATGTCACAGATATGGTCCATAGGCGGTGGAAAGGGTGGAACCGGAAAGAGTTTTATTGCCGGTAATCTCGGGATTCTGCTCGCAAAGCAGGGTCATAAAACACTTCTTATCGATGTTGACTTCGGTGCGGCAAATCTTCACACCATTATCGGAATTTCCAAGCCCGAAAGAAGCATCTCAGACTTTTTAAATAGAAGGTTTAGCACTCTTGATGAAACGGTTGTGTCCACAGCCATTCCAAACCTCTATTTTATAAGTGGCGCCATGAATAACCTCGATATCGCCAATCTTACCCATCAGCAGAAAATGAAACTGTTGCGAAACATCGCCAGACTCTCTTACGACTATATTCTACTGGACATCGGCGCGGGAACGTCTTTTAATACAATCGATTATTTTATGGTTGCTGATTCGGGCATCTTTATAACAACACCTGAACCGACTTCAATAGAAAATATCTATCGCTTCGTTCGTTCTGTATATCTCCGCAAAATACACCAGGTACTTAGAGCACATGATTTCCGCACCTTGGCCGAGGAGGCGGAAAGGCAAAACAGCAATGCCACCATCAGCAATCCGGAGATTCTCCTCTACGTAGTTAAGGAACTGGATCCGGGAAAGGGTGATATTGTGGAAAAAGCGCTGCGGACCTTGGATTTCAAACTTATTCTCAACCAGTTAAGAAAGCAGGATAACCCAAATACTGGGGAACTGATCTGCAAAATAATCGAAAGACACCTTGCCCTGAGGATGTCTTTTATAGGAAACATCAGCTATGATGACCACGTTCACAATTCAGTCTGTAAAAAGCTTCCGTTCATCGACCTCTACCCCTATACACGGACGGCCCTTGATCTCAGGGAATGCTGCAAGAAACATTTATCAATAAACAATAATCAAAACATCACGCATAATTTCGCTGATCAGCTTTAAATTCACTATGAAACAAGGACCCATGAAACTCTACAAGGAGAAAAATTACTACGAATTGCTGGAGATTTATCCGGAAGTATCATCTACGGAAATCCGTCACGCTTACAAAAAATTTTTTGATCTTTATCAGGATGAGTCCATTGCCACTTATTCTTTTTTTTCAGAAAAGGAAAGATTAGAGGTCCTTTCCAGCCTGGAAAAGGCTTATCTGACTCTGATCGACCCTGAATCAAGAGAGGTATATGATCGCAATCTGTTTGAACTCGGAGGTTTGAAAGAAGAAAGGAAACATTCCAATCATAAGAAGAATCCGTCTTCTATTTTTGATTTCAAAAAAACCCATCTGCAAGGGTTGCAGACGCTAAGAAATCCGGAGCAACTAAAATATCTCTCTTCACAAAACCTGGTGATTCAAAATATCCTGGAGCAGAACACCATTCCCGGAAGCGATATAAAAAAGATAAGAACAGAACTAAATATTACTCTCGAAGAGATTGCCGAAACAACGAGAGTGAGAATTGAAATGCTTCGGATTATTGAAGAAGACAACCAGAAACTTTTTCTGCCTATGGTTTACATGACTGGATTCTTGAAATCCTATGCGCGATACCTTCAAATTGATGAGAATATCATTGTAAATGGTTTCATCAAACATACCAATAAAGGAAAACAACCAGGATAGGTGTCATATGGAAAAAGAGGAACCCAAAGATATTGAACTTGAACAGGAATTGGAAGCGCTTTATCGGAAGGTCGCAAGTGTTGATCCTACCGGAGATTCATCTTATCCTTTACAACATTTGAAAACAGGAACGGCTGCGCCTGAAGAACCGCGGCTACCGGAGCAGAGGAAAAATATTTCCGTACCAAGAAAAGAAGGAAGTACAAAACGACTACTCCTTCTGGCCATAGGAGTGTTTTTTTTTCTTGGCTTTTTCTGTCTGGTTGCCATCTTCTTCTGGCCAACGATTTACTATTATGAATCCTTAAATATAGGGGAAAAAGTCTATCCGATCAGGATTAACAAGCTGACGGGAGAAGCGTCGTATTTCAATGGGACGGTATGGTTAAATCCTCCCGCTTCCGAAGCAATTAAGAAACCTGTTTCCGGAAATCTGAATAACCCATCAGCCATTATTCCTCCCGAAACGACTAAAATTAAAGTCCAAGCAGGGGAGTCAACTGCGCCTGCACCGTTAAATATTCGCGACAAAGCTAAATACGTTATTCAGATCAAGTCCTTCCCTGAAAAAGAAAAGAAAGACGCCCTTGCATTTATGGAGGAGGCGAAAAAGAAAATGCCCGAAATTAAAATAAAAATCGTTCGTATCACTGACCATGGTGTCTGGCATAGGATATTAGTTGGAAATTTTACAAGTATGAAAGAAGCTTCCGACAAGATGAAAAAACTTGAGCTCTCTGATTCATATCCTGACTGCTTTATCCGAATGCAGTCCGGGGAATAAACCCTGTCAACCATGATATTGCATCATTCAACAGGCCTTTGTCACCGTGTCTCATCAGCGGTTATATCCATTTAGTGTCAATTCCTTTTGTATTCACCGTAAAATATGATATAGGCTACCCGAAATGATAGCACGATGATTTGTTCGTCGTATGTGAGGCCCATGATTTCAGACAGGGAAAAGCAGATTGCCCGGCGTCTGCAGAAGGATATTTTCATCGTAAGCCGTCCGTTTCAGGACATTGCCGATGTGGCAGGTACAACAGAAGAGAATGTCTTGCAGATCACCCGTGATTTCATGAGTCTTGGTTGGATTCGGAAATTAAGCGCCATCGTCCGGCACCAGAAGATAGGTTTCACCAGAAATGCCATGGTCGTATGGGCGGTCCCGGAAGAACGAATGGATGAGGTCGGGAAGGCTATGGCGTCACTGCGAGAAATTACCCATTGCTATGAAAGGAATCCTCTTTTTCTTGAGAAATTTAATCTATTCTGTATGGTCCACCTGAAAGACACTGATCCCAATTCATTCATCCGGGGTATTGCGACAAAACTGGACATCCCGGACTATCAGATCCTTTTGAGCGAGGAAGAGCTTAAAAAGAGCTCGATGGAGTACTTTACATGAACAAAATGTCGACGCTGCTATTCGAACAGGCAAAAAAAATTATCTCCGGAGGTGTAAACAGTCCCGTCCGCGCCTTCAAGGCCGTGGGAGGCCATCCGGTATTCATGCGTGAAGCCAACGGTGCGCGAATCACCGATGTCGACGGCCGGGAATATGTGGACTATGTCATGTCCTGGGGCCCTCTGATTATGGGCCATGCTCATCCGGCGGTTGTCGAGGCCATTAAAGACCAAGCCGGAAAAGGAACAAGCTATGGCACCCCGACGCCCCTGGAAGTAGGTCTTGCCGAACTGATCATCGAGGCTTTTCCTTCCATCGAGATGGTGCGCATGATGAGCTCGGGAACGGAAGCGGTAATGACGGCCATCCGCCTTGCCCGGGCCTTTACGGGCCGGGAGAAAATCGTTAAATTTGAAGGCTGTTATCATGGACATGCCGATTCGCTGCTTGTCAAGGCGGGATCCGGAGTGGCCACACTGGGGATCCCCGACAGCCCGGGCGTCCCGAAGCATCTTGCGGAACTGACGCTCACCGTCCCCTTCAATGATCAGGCAGCCATTGCAAAGGTTTTTGAGGAGCAGGGCCAGGAAATCGCCGGCATCATCGTGGAACCGGTGGCTGGCAATATGGGCGTCGTAGCGCCCCACCCAGGCTTTCTCGAAAAGCTGCGTAAACTTACAAAGGCCCATGACAGTCTCCTGATTTTCGACGAGGTCATTACGGGATTCCGTTTCACCTGGGGGGGATACCAGGGAATCGCCGGTATCGACCCGGACCTGACTTGTCTGGGAAAGATAATCGGCGGTGGTCTTCCCGTAGGCGCGGTTGGAGGTAAGCGGATAATCATGGAACAATTGGCCCCTCTCGGTCCTGTTTATCAGGCGGGAACCCTGTCCGGAAATCCGCTGGCCATGACCGCCGGGCTTACCACCCTGGCGCTCTTGCAGCACAGTACGGATTGCTACGAAGCCATGGATCGCCTTGCCTTCAGTCTCTGCGAAGAGATGAAACCTCTATTCGCCAGTCAGGGAATTCCCGTCACCATAAATAGAATTGGTTCCATGTTTACCGTATTTTTTACCTCTGAACCTGTCAGCAACTTTGCCTCGGCAAGCCGTGCGGATACGGAAATGTTTGCCCGCTTCTTCCGGGGAATGCTGAAAAACGGCATCAGCCTGCCCCCGTCCCAGTTTGAGGCATGGTTCCTTTCTCTGGCTCATAACCATAAGGACATGGACGAGACCCTGGCGGCCTGCGCCTCAACCCTCAAAAACCTGTAAGGAACAGATTTATCATGATCATAAGACCGAAACTTGAAGATTTTGTCGCCCATTCCGAGAAAATCGCCGTTGTCGGGTTAGGCTATGTCGGCCTGCCCCTTGCGGTGCATCTCTCCCAGCATTTTTCTGTCATCGGTTTTGATGTAAAGGAGCCCCGGATCAAGGAACTACGGCACGGATTCGACCAAACCATGGAAATAACCCTTGAACAGATGAAAGCCGCAGCGGTAACATTCACGAGCGACCCCAGTATGCTTGCCGAGTGCCGTCTGATTATCGTGGCTGTTCCCACTCCGATCGACAGTTCCCGAATACCAGATCTCAGCGCCATTCGCGGAGCCTCAACTCTGACAGGAAGACATCTGACCCCCGGTTCCTGTGTGGTCTATGAATCAACCGTTTACCCAGGCGTCACAGAGGAAATTTGCGTCCCTATCCTGGCGGCGGAATCGGGATTAAATTTTGGGCAGGATTTTTTCGTGGGCTATTCACCGGAAAGGATTAACCCCGGGGACAAGGTACACACCCTGGAGAGCATCGTTAAAATCGTCTCCGGCTCCGACCAGGATACAGTGGAGCTTCTCAAGGGAATCTATGGAAAGGTCGTCAAGGCTGGCATCTATGAAGCCTCATCCATTAAAGTTGCGGAAGCGGCCAAGGTCATTGAAAATACCCAGCGGGATATCAACATTGCCCTCATGAACGAGCTATCCATCATTTTTCAGTGCATGGGAATAGACTCCCTCGAAGTCCTGGAAGCGGCAGGAACGAAGTGGAATTTTCTCCCCTTCCGCCCGGGACTGGTCGGAGGCCATTGCATTGGCGTCGACCCTTACTATCTTACCTATAAGGCCGAAAGCCTGGGTTACCACCCGGAGATGATCCTGGCCGGACGCCGGATCAACGATGGCATGGGGAAATATATCGCCGAACGAACGGTCAAGATGCTCATCGCCGCCGACAAGACGGTACGTAAGGCCCGCGTCGCTGTCCTTGGCCTGACCTTCAAGGAAAACATCCCCGATATCCGGAATACCCGGGTAGTTGATATCATTACGGAACTGGCAGGATACGGCATTGAAGTCCTTGTCCACGATCCCCTTGCCATCCCGGAAGAGGTGCACGACCATTACCGCCTTAACCTGACGCCTATGAGAAATATTACAGATCTGGACGCCGTCATCGTTGCCGTGGCCCATAACGAATATCTCAAGCTGGGCATCGAGAACATCGCTGCACTGTGCAAGACGATGCCACCACTGGTGATCGACATCAAGGGTCTCTTCAAAAGTCGGGACATGAGGGGCCGTGATATGGAAAAGCAGAATATACAATACTGGAGCTTGTAAGATATGGCCGAAATCCTCATTACCGGTACCGCCGGATTCATCGGTTTCCATCTGTCACGCAGACTACTGGCGGCGGGCAGAGCCGTTGTCGGCATTGACAACCTCAATCCCTACTACGATGTCCGCCTGAAAGAGGACCGTTTGCGGATACTCGAGGAGCATGACGCCTTTCGGTTTATCCGCCTCGATATCGCTGACAGAGATGCACTTTCAGCCTTGTTCGCCCGGGAAAAGCCCCGTCTGGTGGTGCATCTGGCCGCCCAGGCCGGCGTCCGCTATTCCCTCACCAATCCCCATGCCTATCTGGACAGCAACCTGTCAGGATTCCTCAACATCCTGGAAGGTTGCCGGGCTATAAAGGCAGGTCATCTTGTTTTTGCTTCCTCAAGCTCCGTGTACGGTGCAAACACGAGCATGCCCTTTTCCATTCATGACAACGTCGATCATCCCGTAAGTCTCTACGCGGCGACGAAAAAAGCCAATGAACTTATGGCCCATGCCTATGCGGCCCTATATAAGATACCTTGCACGGGACTGCGCTTTTTCACCGTTTACGGTCCTTGGGGGCGGCCGGATATGGCACTGTTTCTTTTCACTCGGGCCATCCTTGCCGACGAACCCATCGATGTCTATAACGAAGGTCGAATGCAGCGGGATTTTACCTATATCGACGACATCGTCGAAGGCATCGTTCGCGTCATGGAGAGGACGCCCGTTCCCGATCCCACTTGGGAAGGTGCTCATCCCGATCCCGCGACGAGTTTCGCCCCTTATAAAATCTACAATATCGGCAACAACCAACCCGTCGCCCTCCTCGACTTCATCGCGACGCTGGAGAAAAGTCTGGGGAAGAAGGCTAAGCTGAATCTTCTTCCCATGCAGCCCGGCGACGTTCCGGCGACCTACGCCGATGTCGACGACCTGATGGCCGACGTGGGGTTCAAGCCCGCTACGTCGATCGAAGAAGGGATACGACGTTTTGTTGATTGGTACCGGCACTACTACCAATTGTAATTATACCTTATTATAAAAGGATAGTGTGACCATAACAACACAAACAGGAGGCAAAGCCCTTACATGAATAAGGCATTTATTACCGGCATTACCGGACAGGACGGGTCATATTTAGCCGAGTTTCTACTTGGCAAGGGTTACGAGATCCACGGTCTGATCCGCCGGTCCAGCACTTTCAATACTGGACGCATTGATCATCTCTACAAAGACTTTCACGATCCGGCGGCCAAAGTCTATCTCCATTACGGCGACCTGGCCATCTCGGGGCAATTGACGGACCTGATCAACGACATCAAGCCTGACGAAATCTACCATCTCGGCGCCCAGAGTCACGTCCGGGTTAGCTTTGACATGCCCGAATATACGAGCGACATTACCGGTATGGGTACCCTCAGGCTTCTGGAAGCAATCCGCAAGTCGGCGAGCAAGGCCCGTTTTTATCAGGCATCATCGAGTGAAATGTTTGGAGCCGCCCCGCCGCCTCAAAGCGAGGCGACCCTTTTTCAGCCCCAGAGCCCTTACGCTGTAGCCAAGGTTTATGCCTATTACATCGCAAAGAACTACCGCGAGGCATACGGGATCTTTGCCGCCAACGGCATCCTCTTCAATCACGAATCCCCCCGGCGGGGAGAAACCTTTGTCACCCGGAAGATCACCCGGGCGGCGGCCCGGATCAAGCTCGGTCTTCAGGGCAAGCTCTTTCTGGGAAATTTGGAAGCCAAGCGGGATTGGGGCTTTGCGGGAGACTATGTGGAGGCTATGTGGATGATGCTCCAGCAGGACAAGCCTGACGATTATGTCATTGCAACGGGAGAGACCCACTCGGTAAGGGAATTTGCCGAACAGGTCTTCCGGAAACTAGATCTGGACTATGAAAAATACGTAATTATCGATAAACGTTATTTCCGCCCCACCGAGGTGGATGTCCTGCTGGGGGATCCCACCAAAGCGAGAAAACATCTTGGCTGGCAGCCCCGGATCGGTTTTGAAGCGCTTATCGACATGATGGTCGCCGCCGACCTGGAGAGCGCCGAGAAGGAAAAGACCCTGTGCAATGCCGGCTATATCACTGGAAACATCACATGCCATGAGGCAACCATGAAAAACAAGCACATTACCATTACCGGCGGTAAGGGCTTTCTTGGTAAGCACCTCATCAAGACCTTCCGGAACCATGGTCATGAAAACATCACCGTCGCCGACCTGCCTGATTACAATCTGATTGACTTGGGCGACGTCCGACGTCTCTATGAAGAGACAAGACCTGATATCGTTGTCCACCTGGCTGCCAAAGTGGGAGGAATCGGCTTCAATCGGGAGAATCCCGGGTCACTTTTCTATGATAACATCATGATGGGGGTCCAGCTCATCCATGAGGGCTATCTGCGCAAGATCGACAAATTTGTGGCCCTGGGAACAATCTGCGCCTACCCGAAGTTCACCCCCGTTCCATTCAGAGAAGATGACCTATGGAACGGTTACCCCGAAGAGACCAACGCCCCTTATGGCTTGGCGAAAAAGATGATGCTCGTTCAGTCCCAGGCCTACCGCCAGCAATACGGATTCAATTCTATTTTTCTCCTGCCGGTGAACCTCTACGGGCCGGGGGACAACTTCGACCCCCGCTCCTCCCACGTCATCCCTGCCTTGATCAAGAAATGCGTCGATGCAAGAATCCGTGGTGAAAATGAAATTATCGTCTGGGGAAGCGGACAGGCCACCCGGGAATTCTTTTATGTGGAAGACGCAGCTGAGGCCATCGTTTTGGCAACGGAACGATACAACAAGTCAGAACCGCTAAACATCGGCGTCGGCTTCGAAATATCCATTCGTGATCTTGTGGAACTGATTGTAGAACTGACTGGCTTTAAGGGAAGAATCGCTTGGGATGCCACCCAGCCGGACGGTCAACCTCGCCGGATGCTCGATACCACCAAGGCCCTTCAGGAAATAGGTTTCCGGGCCGCAACCGACTTCCGGGAAGGTCTGCGGAAGACAATCTCCTGGTACAAATTGGAAGGTGTCAAGAGACGCTAAGAGCGATCGCTTCATTTATTAATAAATGCCCGGAGGTTACGAAAAGATAATGAAGATTACCTGCCATTTTGTGTTGACTTCACTTCTTGTCCGTGATAGAAGGCGCTGCGCCGATGGATAAGGAAGATAGGAAAGCGTACGTTCAGATGGCTTATGCCAGCAGTATTGGCTTCGCCTTCGTTATTTTGATCTTTGGGGGGCTCTTTGTCGGCAATTGGCTGGACAAGAAGATGGGCACGTCCTTCTTTTTTACAGTCCTGTTTTTCATCATGGGCGTCTTTGGGGGCTTTAGAAATTTGTATGTCCTGATCAGCAGATCTATTCAGGACGATAAAACGATTATCAAGAGTGTAAAAAGTGAACCACACCGAAAAAGACCCGCTCCAGCGAAGGCTTGAAATCGTTAACTGGGTCATGCTTGGCCTCTTTGTCCTTGTCAGCTCGCTTCTATTTTCTCCAAGATTCACCCTTGGCGTTCTGCTTGGCGGCCTGATCAGTATCGTTAATTATCACTGGCTCTATCGGGATGTCAAAAATGTCTTTCAGCACCTCAATGATCGTGCAAAGTCACGGATCATGTTCAAATACTACATTCGCTTCGGCGTCACGGCGATTGCCCTGTTCTTTATCGTTTCCAGTCAGATCGTGGATGTAATCGGCCTTTTGATCGGCCTCTCCACGGTCATTATCAACATTGTTTTGACTGCCATTGTGGCATTAAAAAAAACTTGCGTTGAGGAGGTCAATTAGAAGATGCACACACTGTCTTTCCTGCAATTAATCTTTCCCGGTATTCCCACTTACATTACCTATACTTGGTTTGTAATGGCCCTGCTGGCTCTCTTTTCG
>Ga0194039_1001125_pt1 | contig 14690 bp, 11 predicted proteins | sample JunL228m_MetaG_FD_148679 | JGI IMG/M metagenome (GOLD analysis project Ga0194039, IMG submission 148679) | Anoxic zone freshwater microbial communities from boreal shield lake in IISD Experimental Lakes Area, Ontario, Canada - Jun2016-L227-8m | ecosystem: Environmental > Aquatic > Freshwater >... | reverse complement strand
GCCACCAACAGTCACTGCTGAGCCGGTAGCCACACCCGAGGCAGCTGCACACACGCTGCCGGGGGAGACCGACTACCACGCGCTCAACGCGATGCTCAACCTGTACGGACCCAACGGTGAGATCCAGTTCGACAGCGACGTGCTGGCCGCCCGGCAGTACTTCCTCGAGCACGTCAACCAGAACACCGTGTTCTTCCACAACCAGGACGAGAAGCTCGACTACCTGGTTCGGGAGGACTACTACGAGCGCGAGGTGCTCGACCAGTACTCGCGCAACTTCGTCAAGACGCTGCTGGATCGCGCCTACGCCAAGAAGTTCCGGTTCCCGACCTTCGTCGGCGCCTTCAAGTACTACACCTCCTACACGCTGAAGACCTTCGACGGTAAGCGATACCTGGAGCGCTTCGAGGATCGCGTTGTCATGGTGGCCCTCACGCTGGCCGCGGGCGACATCGCGCTGGCCGAGAAGCTGGTCGATGAGATCATGGACGGCCGGTTCCAGCCGGCCACCCCGACCTTCCTCAACTCCGGCAAGAAGCAGCGTGGCGAACCGGTGAGCTGCTTCCTGCTGCGCATCGAGGACAACATGGAGTCCATCGGCCGCTCCATCAACTCCGCGCTGCAGCTGTCCAAGCGCGGCGGCGGCGTGGCCCTGCTGCTGAGCAACATCCGCGAGCACGGTGCGCCGATCAAGAACATCGAGAACCAGAGCTCGGGCGTCATCCCGATCATGAAGCTGCTGGAGGACTCGTTCTCCTACGCCAATCAGCTCGGAGCGCGGCAGGGCGCCGGTGCGGTGTACCTGCACGCGCACCACCCCGACATCTACCGCTTCCTGGATACCAAGCGGGAGAACGCCGACGAGAAGATCCGGATCAAGACGCTGAGCCTGGGCGTGGTCATCCCGGACATCACCTTCGAGCTGGCCAAGCGCAACGAGGACATGTACCTGTTCTCCCCCTACGACGTCGAGCGGGTGTACGGGGTGCCGTTCGCCGACATCTCGGTCACCGAGAAGTACTACGAGATGGTCGACGACGCCCGCATCCGCAAGCACAAGATCAAGGCGCGGGAGTTCTTCCAGACGCTGGCCGAGTTGCAGTTCGAGTCGGGCTACCCCTACGTCATGTTCGAAGACACGGTCAACCGTGCCAATCCCATCGACGGCAAGATCACCCACTCGAACCTGTGCTCGGAGATTCTGCAGGTCTCCACGCCGTCGCGGTTCAACGACGATCTGTCCTACGCCGAGGTGGGCCGCGACATCTCGTGCAACCTGGGTTCACTGAACATCGCCAAGGCGATGGACTCCCCGGATTTCGCCCAGACCATCGAGGTCGCCATCCGTGCGCTCACCGCGGTCAGCGATCAGACGCACATCACCTCGGTTCCTTCGATCGAGAAGGGCAACAGCGAGGCGCACGCCATCGGACTGGGGCAGATGAACCTGCACGGTTATCTGGCCAGGGAACGCATCTTCTACGGTTCCGAAGAGGGCGTCGACTTCACCAACATGTACTTCTACACGGTGCTCTACCACGCGCTGCGCGCGTCGAATCGCATCGCCATCGAGCGCGGCAAGTCGTTCTCCGGTTTCGAGAAGTCCAAGTACGCCTCGGGGGAGTTCTTCGACAAGTACACCGAAGGTGCGTGGGAGCCGGCCACCGAGAAGGTCCGGGCGCTGTTTGCCGACGCCGGAATCTGGATCCCCAATCAGGACGACTGGCTGCGGTTGAAGGAGTCGGTGCAAAAGCACGGCATCTACAACCAGAATCTGCAGGCCGTCCCGCCGACGGGGTCGATCTCCTACATCAACCACTCGACGAGTTCGATCCACCCGATCGCCTCTAAGATCGAGATCCGCAAGGAAGGCAAGATCGGCCGCGTCTACTACCCGGCGCCGTACATGACCAACGACAATCTGGAGTACTACCAGGACGCGTACGAGATCGGCTACGAGAAGATCATCGACACCTATGCCGCCGCCACCCAGCATGTGGATCAGGGGCTGAGTCTGACGCTGTTCTTCAAGGACACCACCACCACGCGCGACGTCAACAGGGCGCAGATCTACGCCTGGCGCAAGGGCATCAAGACGCTGTACTACATCCGGCTGCGTCAGATGGCGCTGGAGGGCACCGAGGTCGAGGGCTGCGTTTCCTGTATGTTATGAGGCTTTGCGAGTAACTCCGCGGACTGGGGGAGCGGGCGGCGTTGTCGCACAGAGGTTTTCACTCATTCCGAGAATCAGGCCCGCGGCGACGCAACGCGACCGGCTACCCCGTCAACCGTTTTTTGTAGCCCAAGCCTCACTGCAGTGCGCTCAACAGCTCGTTGAGGGACTGTTTCTCTGCAGTGGGGTCGGGGGCGGTTGACCGCACCGCTTTGAGTGCGTTGTCAATCTTGCGGTCCAGGGATTCCCATCCGGTCGGGTCCATGGGCTCCAACCTGTCCTGCGCGTCGTCCCACGCGGTTTCCAGGTCGGTGATGCGGGTCACCGCACCGGATTGGTCACCGGACTGCACTTTGGCGAGGGTGTCGGTGACGATGGTGCGAAACGCGGTCACGTCCGCCGGTGGAAATTTCGCGACCGCCGATTGGCCGGTGTCGGCACTCGTGGCCACAGCAGACTGGCCCGTACCTGCTCCACTCGTTGCCGGCGCGGAAGTTTGTGTGGAGCTACATCCCGAGACCAGAACGGCCCAGGACAGCAGCACCGCCACCATCCCCGTCTTCACGCTGATATTCGCCATCATGCTCAACACCTTTCGCTGTCTTGATTGATCTACTTCTGTGCGAACGAGGTAACCCGCAGGACCTCGCTTCTCTACTGCAGTGCTGTCGACAGTTCGGTCAGTGTTTGCTTCTCTTTAGCAGGATCGGGCGCGGATGCCCGCACGGCTTTGAGGGCGCGGTCGATCTTGCCGTCGATGAATCCCCATCCGGTCGGGTCGAGGGGCTCCAACCGGTCCTGGGCGTCGTCCCACGCCGTTTCGAGATCGGTGATGCGGGCGACCGCACCGGCTTGGTCGCCGGCCTGCACTTTGGTCTGGGTGTCGGTGACGATGGTGCGGAATGCGGTCACGTCGGCGGGCGGGAATTTCGCGATCGCTGATTGGCCGGCGGGCATCGCGTCGATTACCGGACCTGTCGGGCCTTCCGCGAGGGCCGGGGAGGTGCCGTGTGGCTGTGCCGAGGCCCACCCCAGTAGGGCGGCGGTGCCGACCGCTAGCGCGGCGAAGTAGCCGAGCATCACCCGTTCCCGCGGATGTGCCACGGCGACGGGCTTTTCGGCGTCGGGGTTGTCGATGACGTCGGCGCGGGTGATGCTCAGATAGATCACGGTGGCCAGAATCGCGAGCAGGAACACCACGCTGGTGCCGGCGGTACCCAGTCCCAAACCGCCCTCCGCGGTCGAGCGGGCCAGCCAGTCACCCAGGTTGGCGCCCAGCGGTCGGGTCAGGATGTAGGCCAGCCAGAACGACAGCACCGGGTTGGCGCCCAGACGCCAGCCCGCCACTATCGCGGCGATCAGCCCGACCGGCAGCAGCACGGCCAACCCGGGGCTCCATCCGGTCAGCTCCAGGGTCCAGTCGCCGACCGCGGTGCCCAGGGCAAAGGTGACCAGCACCGCCAGCCAATAGAAGCCCTCACGCGGTGTGGTGATGATGCTGTGGATCGACAGGGTGCGTTCGCGGGCGTACCAGATGCCGAACACCACAGCGAGGATGGCGGCGAACACCGCCGAACTCAGAGCCAACGGCACCCCGAGGGCGTCGGTGAGGATGTCGGTATAGAGGGTGCCGGTGATGCTCAGCACCACGACGGTCAGCCAGTACACGAACGGGACGTAGCGCGACAGGCTCATCTGCCAGGCCAGCACCGCCAGGAGAATGACCGTGAAGATCACTGTGGTGGTGTTCAGGCCCAGTCCTACCGTGGTGGCCACCCAGTCGGCGAAGCTCTCCCCGACGGTGGTGCACAGGATCTTGATGATCCAGAACCACAGGGTGACCTCGGGAACCTTGCTGAGCATCCGGCGCGTGATCGGCATGAGTGCCACCGTGGCAGGCCGTCGCTGAGGAATCACTGAGGACCCACTGCAAACCCACAGTGTCTCAGTGGATTCACAGCGGTGCGTGGCCAACCTCGGAGATGTCACGCGTCACCGAGTCGGTGATGCCCAAGGGAAGGAACTATCCATGTCGCCACGCAGGAAGATTGCCGCGGTCCTGGCCGGATCGGCGGTCGTGCTCGGTGCCGCCGGTGCCGTCGCTATCGCCAACCCGGGGAACCTCTGGCACGCCCCGGCCAGCAGCGAGCAGCCCGCCGACGGTCCTGACGCCCCCGGGGTCCCCGACCTGCCCGAGCCCGGCGATACTGCGGATGCCGGAGACTAGGAACCAGAAACCGTCACTCTCGATGCTGGGGACGGCGACTGTGCCGTCCTCAGCACGGGCGGTCAACGGGGAAGGGGACCCGATCGATGCGGGTGCTTGTCGTTGAAGATGAACCGCGGCTGTCCAAGACCCTCCAGATGGGTTTGGGCGCGGAGGGATTCGTGGTGGTGACCGCCGACAACGGCACCGACGGACTGTGGCTTGCCACCGAAAATTCCTTCGACGTGATGGTGCTCGACATCATGTTGCCGGGCTTGAGCGGCTACGAGGTGCTGCGCCAGATGCGGGCGGCCGGGGTGTGGACTCCGGTGCTGATGCTGACCGCCAAAGACGGCGATCATGAGCAGGCCGATGCCTTCGATCTCGGTGCGGATGACTACCTGACCAAACCGTTCTCCTTCATCGTGCTGACCGCCCGGCTCCGAGCGCTGATGCGCCGCGGGGCACCGAAACGCCCCGCGGTTCTGACCGTCGGCGATCTGTCGGTGGATCCGGCGCGACGGGTCGTGCACCGCGGTGACACCCCGATCGCCCTGACCCCGCGCGAGTTCGGACTACTGGAATACCTCATGCGCAACAGGGATATTGCCGTCACCAAAACGCAGATCCTGCAACATGTTTGGGATGACCACTACACCGGACCCGACAATGTCGTCGAGGTCTACATGGGATACCTGCGCCGCAAGATCGACGCGCCGTTCGGCACCCACACAATCGAAACCGTGCGCGGCGTGGGCTACCGGCTCGACTCGTCGGGCGCGGGAAGCTGAACGGTCATCACGGTGCCGCCGCCGGGCCGCTCGTCGGCGTTCACCGACCCGCCGTGGGCGGACACGATCTCGGCGACGATCGCCAAACCGAGACCGCTGCCCCCGCCCGTTCGCGAGCGGTCAGAGTCGAGTCGGACGAAACGGTCGAACACGCGGGCACGGTCCTCGGCGGGGATGCCGGGCCCGTCGTCGCTGACCCGCAGCAACACCACGCCGTCTGCGGCGGACACCGACACCTCGACACGTGAATGGGCATGGCGCACAGCATTTTCCAGCAGATTGCGCAGCACCCGGGTCAGAGCATCCGCATCGCCGGTCAGACGCGTCGGTGTGAGGTCGGCATGCACCGTGTGGCGTGTAGTGCTTTCGATCCGTCGGGCCTCGCTAGCGGCGAGGTCATCGAGATCGACATCCGCAGTGCGCAGCGGAACGCCATGTTCATCGGCCCGGGCCAGCAACAGCAGGTCGTCGATCAGGGTTTGCATCCGTTGGGCCTCGGGCAGCACCGTCTCATCCACCAGTTCCGGCCCGAGTAGCTCCGGATGGGTCAACCCGACCTCGAGGGCCGAGATGATCGTGCTCAACGGGCTGCGTAGTTCGTGGGAGGCGTCTCCGACGAATCGGCGCTGGGCGGCGTGACCGGACTGGATGCGGGCGAGCATGTCGTTCATCGTCACCGCCAGCGCGGACACCTCATCTCGGTGGGCCGGCACCGGAACCCGCTCGGAGAGGTCATGGGTGCTGATGTCGGCGACGCGCAAACGGATGGCCTCCACTGAGCGCAGCGAGCGGCGCACCAGGACGAACGTCGCGACAGCCGCACCGGCCACCACCAACGGCATCGCGATCACCAGCAACACCGCGACAATCGTGACTGTCGAGTCCACACCGGTGCCGTCCGCGCCGACCAGGATCGTGTACCGGTTGCCCTGACGGTCAGCGGTCGCACCACTGACACGCAGATCTGTGCCGTCCTCGCTCTCGGTACTCACCGTGGTGCCCGCACCGCTGAACAACGCCGGATCGACCAGCGGATCGCGCGGCGCGCCGGCTGAGGCGCCCACCAGCGCACCGGAGCTGTCGATGACCTGCACCACGGCGATCTGGGCATCGGTCGCAAGCAATCCGGTGTCCAACTCGGCCGGGGGATCGAACTGCAGTCCGGCCACCACATCGCGGACCCGACGGTCCGCGGCGGCATCCACTCCGGTCAGCAACTGTCGATGCAGCACCCCGAGCACTACGGCGGCCATCGCGAGGAACGTGAACAAAACCACCAACGCGGCCGCGAGCGCCGACCGCACCGGAATACCCCAGGAACGGGGATCAACCCACCCCCACCGGCGGTTCGCCGCAGCCACATGGGGTGCTGAGCGGTCGAGGTCCGCGCCTGCTTCCATGGCCGTCGCGCCTCCGTCCGCACTCGTGGGTTTCTCAGACCGTACAAGCCGCCGCGAGCACTGCCGCATATCGTCAGTGACGGTCGCTGAAGGATCGCTGAGACCCGGTGGCGCACCGACGTGTGGTTCTGCCACATTGGGGCGTGGCAACCGGCCAGGCCGCAACGGCGTGAATTCGGACAACCAGACGACAGGCAACGACAGGGCGGGCGGTGAGCATGCAGGCAAGCAGTTTCGGCGCGCTCGGTATCGGGCTCAGTGCTGCTCTGCTGCTGCTGGTGAGTCTGGCGGTATGGGTGGCCCGGCACCCACTGTCGGCAGGCGCGCGTAACAGGTTTACCGCTCTGCCGGTGATCGACCGGCTACACGCCTGGGGCTCAACGCATTTCGGTCGAGCCATGTCCGTGATGGGAGATCGGTTAGGGCGCCAGGGCGCCGCAGCAGCGGCGCTTCTCGCCGGTCTGATCGCCGTTATTGTGATGGCGTTCGGGTTCACCGCTCTACTCGACGACGCCCTCGACGGCGACGGCATCGCCCAATTCGACGAACCCGTGGTGGCGTGGCTGGCCACCCATCGGGAGGTATGGCTGAACACCACCCTGACCCTGGTAACCCACCTGGGAGACCCAGCGGCACAAACGATCTGGGTGATCGTCGTCTGCGCGGTCTGCGCATGGCGTTCCCGCTCATTGCTGCCGGTGATCCTCGGACTCGTCGGAGGCCTCGGCATCAGTGTCATCGTGGCGACCGCGAAAACCGTCGTCGGCCGCGCGCGCCCTGACCTTCCTTTCGCGCTCGTCGATAGCCACGGCTTCTCGTTCCCCTCCGGCCACGCCGCCGGCGCCGCCGCGGTAGGACTGTTGTGCGCCTGGATGCTGTGCCGCTGGGTCGTGAACCGATGGGCGGGTCAGGTCGCGGTATGGGCGCTGGCCGTCACCGCCATCATCATGATCGGGTTTTCCAGGCTCTACCTTGGCGTGCACTTCGTCACCGACGTCCTGGCCGGCTGGCTGCTCGGCACCGCTTGGACCGCCACGGTCATTCTCGTGACGTCGTGGTGGTCACGCTCCGAGCGCCCTCGATTCCTGCGCATTCGCGGCCGAACCCGCAGCGGCAACGTCCCTGCGGCGGAACAGCGGAAGGCCGGGGCACGTAGGGGGCACGCAGAGGAGTCTCAGGCCAAAAACATGCCTCTGAAAAGGTACTATGCTCAAAATTAGGGCTGCGTCTCCTGCATGCTGTAGAGGGGTTCAGGAACTGAACTCGAAGGAGGCGTACTTCGCGTTGGCTTCCTCGCTCAGCTTGCTGTCGTAGGTCTGTAGCCCTCCCAGGAAAAAGGCGCTGTACTTCTTCTTCCCTTCGATGTTGTCGTTCTGGATCCACGACTTGACCTTGTCGAAGACCGTCAACTTCGAAATCTCCTGGACGGTCTCGGCCCAGCGGACCTGCGCCCCGGCATTCGCTTCAACCGACTGCTGTTGTCGTGCGCGAGCCTCCTGGATCAATCGGGCGATGAAATCAACCTGCAGCTCGATCGACGGCAGCATATTCGCGAAAGGACCGCCCGGTCCGGTCACAGTGAAGAAGTTGGGGAACCCGGAAACGCTGACTCCATAGAGAGCGTTCGACCCGTCTTTCCAGGCATCGAACAATTCCACTCCGTGTCGGCCGGTGATGTCGATGTTTCGGTAGGCTCCGTCGACGCCATCAAAACCAGTCGCGTAGACGATGACGTCGGCATCGAACGTCTGCCCGTCTTGCAATTTCACACCCGTCGGCGTGATCTCTGCGATCTCGTTCTCGCTGATGTCGACCAGGGATACATGCGGCTCGTTGAAAGCTTCGTAGTAGCCATCGGCGGACAAAGGCCTGCCTCCGTAGAGACCGGTCGGTTGGAGCAGGGCGGCGGTCGCGGGGTCTTCGACGATCGACGCTATTTTGCTGCGCACGAAAGCTGCCGCGGTCTCATTGGCCTCCTCATTGGTGGCAATGTCGGAGAATGTCTCGAAGAAGAAGCGGAAGCCGCCACCCTTATTCCAGACCCGCTCATACACCTCCTGGCGCTCTGCCTCGGAAACCTCTAGGGCGGATTGACTGCCCTCGACGAACCCCATCGCGAATAGGGAATTGAAGACTGTGTTCCAGACAGCGTCATAGTTGGCCAAGATCTCCTGCTTCTCTGCCTCGTCCACCTCACGGTTGTTAATCGGGACGACGTACTGAGCACGGCGTTGGAACACCGTGACCTCTTTTGCGAGAGGGTGGATGTTGGCCACAATCTGGCTGCCAGAGGGTCCGGTGCCGATGACGGCTACACGCTTACCGGTCACGTCGAGGTCTTTCGGCCACCGTGCCGAATGGAAGGCGATTCCTCGGTAAGACTCTTTACCCGGCCAATCGGGTACGTAGGGGTTGGTGAGGATGCCGAGTGCGGTTACGAAGTAGGTGGCGGAGAACTGCCGACCTTGGTCTGTGAGGATGTTCCATCGCTTGGTGTCCTCATCGTAGTGAGCCGAGACCACGGCGTTGTCAAAGATATACTGTTCTGCGACACCGCTTTTCGTGGCTGTGTCGTGGATCTGCTCCTGGAGTTGCTCGGCCTTGAGGTAGCGCGAATTCCAGTTCGGCTCGCTGCGATCATCGGAGAAGCGATACACCCAAGTCTCGGTGTCGGTTTGGGCGCCGGGATACTGATTCCAGTACCAGGCCCCGCCCAGGGCTCCGCCTTTCTCGACGCCAACGACCTTGTCGAGGCCGAGTCGATTCTTGAACAGGTCGACGGTTCGGATTCCACCAAAACCGCCACCGACTACGACCGCGTCGACCGTCTCAACGTTGACTGCCATGATCATCTCCTTCGAATCATTCAGGCCTAGTGTCTTGCGGCAGTACCTCGCTGGCCAGTGTTGGGATCACACTGATTCTTGATCCACACCGCGACGCTCCTTCGAGGACGCGACAAAAGACGCCGAGGCGCAGCCCCGCGCCGGCGATGTCGAAAATCCGGGGCACGCAGTCTTCTGCGTGCTGTAGCGCCCGCGGGGTGAGTTTCAGCCGCCGGCGACGGAGATGAACGCGTCCCGGAGGGCGGCGATGTAGTTGTGGATCGATCGACGGCTGTCGAAGGTGTCCGGGAACGACACGGTGACGGTCGTCGAGTCCCGGTTGCGCGTCACCCAGATGTTGATAGCACCGGTGTTGAGATCGTCGATGAACATGCCCAGGTTGTCGGAGACGGCCGGGTCCATGTTCCGGAAGTCGAAGAGTGACACCATCATCGGCTGGTCGGAACCGGCGGCACCGAGTTCCTCGGGGTCGACCAGATCCCGAACGCGGTCGAAGGGCACGGCTGACAGGTGCTTGTTGGCGTCGAAGGATTTCTGGGCCGATCGCGCGATTCCGCCGAAGTCACTGGCGGCGACCTCGATGGAGATGGGGAACAGGCTGGCGTACCACCCCACGCTGGTCGCCTGATCCTTGGTTCGGGTGTCCAGGGGGCTGAAGATGTGGACGGTGTCGGCACCGGTGAAGTCGTGGTCGGCGAGCGCGGCGCATGCCAGAACTCCACCGCTGAATCGTGCGCCGGCTTGACGGCACGCGGTGTCGAAGGCCTCGGTCTGCGCCGCGTTGAGGAGCTCCGCGGTAAATGCCCGCCCGGTGCCGTCGTCGGTGGTGCCCAGTTCGAGGGGGAAACTCGGCCATTCGCCGTCGGCGTCGGCAGCGAAGTCGACCCAGTCCTTGACCGGAGGCGAGTCTCGGGTGAGGGTGTCGACTTCGTCGTGCTGGTGCTCGGTGAAGTCCCGGTAGGCGGCCGGTTCGGCGTCTGCTTCGTCGCTGCCCAGGGCCAATGCCTGGTAGTCCCGGTTGATGTCGCCGAAGATCACCAGCGATGACGTTCCGTCGGTGTGCAGGTGGTCGATGTTGGAGTAGAAGGTGAAGTAATGCTCCGCCTGGATGGCGCCGAAGGTGAAGCAGTCCCATTCCAGGGTATCCGGGGTTGTCGACAGGACGTGCTCGCGGATCGCGTCCTGCTCCATGAATCCCAGCACCGCGGGCTCGAACTCGATGCGCTCCGGGTCGGCGATGGTGCGCCTGATGACGTCGCCGGAGTCCATGATGTCAAAAGCACTGTGGTAGGTGTCATGGCGGCGCAGGTGGGCGTTGATGGCCTCGGTCATCGCCGCGATATCGCACCAGCCGGCGATGTGCCAGGACGTGAGGATCAGTCGCGCCGATTCACGCCGAAGAGCGCGCGCGCGGTGCGCGGTGCGGAGATGGTTCGCCTGCTGGAAGGTGGGCGGCAGGGGGTCGATGGGCGCCGCCGCCGCGAGTTCCCGGCTCGACGGCGAGGCCGTCCACTCGGTGACGATCCCCTGTCCGGGGGTCCAGTTACCGCTGATGGAACCGATGGCGACCATGTGGGCGGCTCCTGGTGGCGGTATTGATGGGCAGCGCGGACATTAACACTGCCACAGGGGTCCCGGGCTAGCCGATTACCGTCGGCCGGCCGAATCGGGTCCGCACGCCCGGGGAGTACAGCGCGCGGAGTGGGCCGCCGCAGGGTGTGACACCGCTTGCGGGCAGCAGCTCGTCCTCGAGGTCGAGGATCTCAGCGCAGTGCAGCAGCCACGGGTCGTGTTCGTTGGGCACCCACCAGGTGCGGCCGGCCTTGCGGGTGTGCGCGCCCCAGCGGGCGGTGAGCCAGATCTCCAACGGGGTGGGTGTGATCACCGTGCCGATTGCGACGGACAGCCGGCTGCGCAGACCTCGCTGCGGCCAGCGGCGCCGGCTGCTGTAGGTGACGGTCGATCCGTTGCGGCTCAACCGCATTCGTGCCCAGGTGTAGTCAAAGCCCAGGCCCGCGCGGGTCAGCGGCACCACAGCCAGCCGACTGCTCTCCAGCGAACGGAACAGCACCCCGTGGCGGCCGGCGTCGTCGACGGAGTACAGCCGGATGTTCGTCTCCAGGAATGAACCGAAGTAGGGCACCGGCGGCAGGGCTCCCACCCGGATACCGCGCATCGCGAACGGCACCAACGCGACGTAGGTCATCCCGTCTTCGAAGGCGTCCGGACGGGTCCCGGGCGGATAGAGGTGGGCGACGGTCTCCGGCCGCACCGGCCAGTGCACGAACGTCAGCTGCTCCCAGCGCTGATCGAAGATCACCGGGCGCCGCATCGGCGGCGGGGTCAGCGGATACCCGCCGAGCGGGTCCGCGCCGGTCACAACACCTTGTGCAGCGGGCCTTCGGCCTTCTTGTACATCGAGCGCAGAAGGGTGTCGCGGAACCAGGCGTTGTCGATCAGCTTCAGGCCCGCTCCGGCGAGCGCGGGACGTCCGGCGATCTTGTGGAACACCCGCCCGCGCCGGTACTCCCTACCCCACGCGTCCTGCATCCGCTGGGCGTAGTTGGTGAAGTCGTCGGGGCCGCCGTTCTCCAGCGCGGCCACCGCGCATTCGCCGGCGGCCAGACCGGATTCGAGCGCCTTGGAGATTCCCGCCCCGGAGGCCGGCTTGCCCGCGCCGAGCGAGTCACCGGTGAACAGCACGCCGGGACGCCACGGCGGCCAGGCGGTGAAGCCCATCGGCAGTCGCCAGGCGCGCACGCTCTTGTTCTTCTTGAGCTCCTCGATGGCCGGCAGTTCCCACTCGCGCGGCAGGGTGTGCAGGAACTCGCCGAGGAATGAGGTGGCGTTGATCGCGTGCCAGTTCTTGTAGCTGTTGATGTAGCCCAGGCCGATGTTCACCCGGCCGCCGCCCATCGGGAAAACCCATGCGTAGCCCGGCAATTGATCGCCCTGGAACTGCAGCTTGAGATAGATGTCGAGGCTGTCGGAGTCGGGTTTGCGGGAGTCCATCTCGGCGCGGATGGCGATCGCCGAGTAGCCGTTGTACTCCGAGTCGAGGTGCAGGGCGCGCTTGATGGGGGAGTAGGCGCCGTCGGCGGCGATGACGGCGTCGCCGTGGATCTTCTCGCCGTTCTTCAGAACGACGCCGGTGACGCGGCCGCGATCGTCGACGATGGGCTCGCTGACCTCCGCACCCTGTCGCACCTTCGCGCCGGCGGCCTGGGCATGCTCGAGCAGCAGGGTGTCGAGCACGGTGCGGCTGACGGTGCAGCCGTGGTCGGGCATGCCGGGCCGCTTGGGGAAGGACAGCTCCCAGCGCGACGGGCTGAACACGGTGACCCGGTTGACCTTGTGGAACTTCTCCACCTCGTGGCCCAGGCCCATCCGCTGCAGGTAGCTCACCGCGCGGGCGGTCAGGCCGTCACCGCAGGGCTTGTCGCGGGGGAACACAGCCTTGTCGAGGAGCACGACGTTGGCCCCGGCCTGGGCGGCAGCCCACGCGGCGGCTGACCCGGAGGGGCCGCCACCGGCGATGACCACGTCGCAGCGCTCACTCACGGTTCTCAAGGCTAGTCGCCGCAGGCCAGCGGGGCCGCTTCGGGCGGTCCGGCCACCACTGCGACACGCCGAAACACAACCCGTGGTGTTCACCCGGCTTGTCCGACACAAGGGGTAGTGTTTGGTCAGGCAGTCGTCTCGACTGGGATCGGCAGTGTTTTCCTTCGTGCGAAGTGGGGTTTGACGTGAGTGGTGGCATCAAGCTGATCGACCGCGCGTCGGCGATCAACTGGAACCGGGTCACAGACGAGAAGGACGCCGAGGTCTGGGAGCGGCTGACCGGGAATTTCTGGCTGCCCGAGAAGGTGCCGGTGTCCAACGACATCCCGTCGTGGAACACGCTGACCGATTCCGAGAAGCAGCTGACCATGCGTGCGTTCACCGGCCTGACGCTGCTGGACACGATCCAGGGCACCGTCGGCGCGGTGAGCCTGATCCCCGACGCCGTGACCCCGCACGAGCAGGCCGTGCTGACCAACATCGCGTTCATGGAGTCCGTCCACGCCAAGAGCTACAGCAACATCTTCTCCACGCTGTGCTCCAGCACCGAGATCGACGAGGCGTTCCGCTGGTCGGAGGAGAACCCCAACCTGCAGCGCAAGGCGCACATCGTGATGGAGTACTACCGCGGTGACGACCCGCTCAAGCGCAAGGTGGCCTCGACGCTGCTGGAGAGCTTCCTGTTCTACTCCGGCTTCTACCTGCCGATGTACTGGTCGAGCCGGGCCAAGCTGACCAACACCGCCGACATGATCCGGCTGATCATCCGCGACGAGGCGGTGCACGGCTACTACATCGGCTACAAGTTCCAGCGCGCGCTGGCCGAGGAGAGCGAAGCTCGCCGTGCCGAGCTCAAGGACTACACCTACGAGTTGCTCTTCGAGCTCTACGACAACGAGACCGAGTACACCCAGGATCTCTACGACCCGGTCGGTCTGACCGAGGACGTCAAGAAGTTCCTGCGCTACAACGCCAACAAGGCGCTGATGAACCTGGGCTACGAGGCGCTGTTCCCCCGCGACGAGACCGATGTGAACCCGGCGATCCTCTCGGCGCTCTCACCCAACGCCGACGAGAACCACGACTTCTTCTCCGGGTCGGGATCCTCGTACGTCATCGGCAAGGCCGTCGTCACCGAAGACGAGGACTGGGACTTCTAGTCGCGGCACCTCGGTGCAGCCGGCGCATCATCGGGCGCCGTCGACCAGCAGTTCTCTCAGCACCCCGATGTTCGTCGAGATCTCGGCGTCGTCGGGCAGGTAGGCCTGCGCCTGCTCGTTGTGGTGAAGTGAGCGGCGGTAGTCGCCGAGCTGGTAGTAGCACAGCCCCAACTGTTTGTGCGGCAACCAGGTTCGGAACGCATGGTTGTCGATCGACCATGCGCTCGGGGTGCCCTGGCTGCTCAGAGCGAGCTCGTACCAGAACGCCGCCTGGCTGAATTGGTTCCTGGCGATGAACCTTTCGCCGACGCGACAGCTGAACTCCGGGCGGGGAATGTCGATCTCGAACGATCGCAGGGTGCACTCCCACTCCTTGTCGGGACTGCCGGACATGAAGTAGCAACTGGCCAGCTTGTGCAGTGCGAAAAGCCGAACGTCGACGTCGCCCTCGCCGGTGGCGAGGAACTGCTCGTAGTAGGGGACGGCCTCGGCGAACCGCGTGTGCATTTCCAGTTCCCGCGCGTAGTTCAAGACGTCGACCGGGCGGACCGCG
>Ga0194039_1001124_pt1 | contig 14699 bp, 25 predicted proteins | sample JunL228m_MetaG_FD_148679 | JGI IMG/M metagenome (GOLD analysis project Ga0194039, IMG submission 148679) | Anoxic zone freshwater microbial communities from boreal shield lake in IISD Experimental Lakes Area, Ontario, Canada - Jun2016-L227-8m | ecosystem: Environmental > Aquatic > Freshwater >... | reverse complement strand
CCGGGGATGATGCGGCCGTTTTTGTCGAATGCCGCCTCTTCGTCCCAGAGTTCGCCCTTCCGGTAGCCGGTGCGCTCGATTTCGAGTTTGTAGTCCTCGCTGGTTTCGCGCCACGGGATCGCGAGCCGCTTCTGGTAGAATTGCTGGAGAAGCGAAAAATCGCCCTGCCGGGAAACCGCCTTCGCCCGTAGGTAAAGTTCGGCAAGTCGCCCCCAGCTCATCGCACAGAGAGAATTCCAGTGAAACCCGGCGTTCTCGGGCGAGGCGTTCGGGTTCTGGGCGACAAACTTGCCCGTGGCGTTGAGTTCGCGCCTGACCCGGTCGGTATCCTCAAAATAGTGATTGCAGCCGGTGCAGTGGAGAGATGTGGTTTTCTGCACTTCGCCGTAGTCCCAGTCGTAGTCGTCACTGCGAGCGGATTTGCTCCACTCGATGTTCTCCCATTTGAACGGCTGGCGCGTACCGCATTTCGGGCAGGCGAACGTCCATTCCCGCTGGTCGGTCATCTCGAATTTCCGAGATGTGTCATCTCCTTCCTCACCAGCCTGGCTCATGAAGAGGCATTTCCCGAGCCACCCGAATGCGGCAACTCGGGCTTCCGCTTCCGCCATGTGACCGGTCGGCCACCTCCATGTCTCGTCACCAACGAGGTAGCGGATCGACCGCCGCTGAAGGTTCGTTTTGTTGTGCGCCCCGAGAATCCAGAGCGTCATGCCATTGGAAAATTGGATCGCGGCGGTTTTCTTTTTGTGCCGGTCGCGAGGATAGAGCGCCCGCACCGGGGCGCATTCGTCGAAGAGCTTCTGGAGGCGGGATTCGCTTTGGTCGCGGGCGTCCTCGTCGGTCTGATCGAGCCAGAGCGCGGGGCCGGGAAGGTTCGCGATGATGTAGGAAATCCCGATCTCACCCACGCTCGTCTTGCCGCACTGGATGGCGGCGATAATCGAAACGATGCGGATGGACGGATCGACCAGCGCCTCAAGCGGCTCGCGCAGCCAGGGCGAATGCTCCGAGCGGAACCTGCCCGGAACCGGCGAATATGGGATCGAGGTGATGTGCTCCTCCGCCCATGCCCACGGCGGCCTGCGGTCGGGCGGACGCCAGACAGCACGCCAGATTTTATCCAGCTTGTTCATTCTGGCCGTCGTGGAGGAGCGCCGCGAATTCATCCACGGCAATCGAGAGTTCTTTGCGGATCGCAATCGCATCGAGGCCGGAGAGGATCGGAGGGATTTCCTGTTCGAGCCGCTTGCGAAGTAGCGCCACCGCCTGGCCGACGTGGTACGCCCACCGGGTTTTCACATCATCCAAGAGCACGTATTCGCCCTGCTTCACTTGGAGGCGAAATTCGCGCTCCATCACCTCGGCCAGCAGCTTCCGGGCTTTGAGGGACGACTCGACATCCGATATGTCTTCGTCGTTTTTGAGCCCTTGCTGTTTGACGAACTCCCGCCAGACCGCCACCTCATGCGTGCCGTTCGCGTTCGCCTCCGGTGCGCCATCGAGCTTCCGCCAGGAATGGATCGCCTGCCGCGTCACCCCGAGTGCCTCGGCCAGTTCGTTGTAGTTGGCCGCGAGCGTGATCCCGCTCGCCACTGACCCGGAGGCCATCGCCTGAAGCATATTGCGCTCGGAACGGGTGAGCTTTCCACCCGCCTGAACGCGCTGGATCAGGTTGGTAAAATCACGGTTGAGAAGTTTGCGAGCGACCTCGGGCGGAATCGGTTCCATCCACGCGGGATGGAGTCAACGCCACAGCTTTGGGATCCAACGGGGTATCTTTGCTGAATACGAGCGCCATTCTTCCCCAAATTGCCTCTTGAGCACCGGCTCCTCAAAGGAAATCACACGGAGATGAAAGATGAGCGCCATTACGAACGCATACCATGTCAGCCACAGCGATCCTGTTGTCAGGCTCCATCCCACGATGGTCGTAAGGACAGCCACATACATGGGATTGCGAACCGCACGATAAAGGCCGACCGTTACCAGATGCTTTGGAGGATCCCATGGAGCCAGAGTGCCCTTGCCGGCCACGAAGAAATCCCGCACACAATAAATAAGCAGAAAAATTCCGAGGGAAAGCACTGGCAGCCCAAAAGCGGACGGATTGCTCCGGTGCGATTCCAGCGTTACAATCAAGGCAGGAATCGCTCCAGCGATCACGCCGGGCAGAATGAGAAATGAAAGTAGTGCCCTGATGAACATTTAGCGTTTCTTCAGTTCCGCCAACAGCGCCTTGAGCCCATAGCCGTTGGGCATGTTGCGGGCGATTTCCCAGTTCTGGAGCGTGCGAACAGAAATCCCGAGGTGATCGGAAGCGTCCTGTTGGGTGAAGCCCTTTTTCACCCGCCAACGCTGGATCGTCTTTTGGAATTCCTCTCTCGTCATGGGAGCAATCCTACGCGAGACACGCATGGGGCTGTCAAGAAGCGCCGGTTGACAACGGTGGCGAGGCTGTGACCGTCCATTGCGCCCATAACCAGCTCGTTGATCCAAGGAAACTCAAACCGAACCCGGTCAACCCGAACCGGCACAGCGCCCACCAGATCCAGCTTCTCGCGGCGATTATCCAGGAACAGGGGTGGCGGTCGCCGATCACGGTGAGCAAACGGAGCGGGCTGATCGTCCGCGGCCACGGCCGGCTCGAAGCAGCGCTTCTCATCGGATGCGACACCGTGCCGGTGGACATCCAAGATTACGATTCCGAGGCAGCGGAACTGGCCGACCTGCTCGCCGACAACCGGCTTTCTGAACTCGCCGAGCTCGACGAGGACGATCTCAAGCGGGTCGTGGATAAGCTGCGGGAAAGCGATCCCACGTTCGACATCGAACTCACTGGGTTTATGGAGGACGAGATAGCCAAACTTTTCGCCGACGCTGATCCCGCAGAAGACCTCGAAACGATCCCGCTCATGGAATGCCAGGCATTCGAGCACCACGACTATGTGGTTTTCATGTTTCACGACTTGAGAGACTGGATGCTCGCGCTCCAGCTCATTGGCGTGAAGGAAGTGGATTATTCAATCGCCCGCAAAACCAAGAAAATCGGCATCGGCCGCGTCCTCAATGGAAAAAGACTTATCGAACTCGCGCAAAAAGCGGCCAGTGCCGCCTCCGCTCCAACCGCAGGGTAGTGAAAGTGGCGTCACGGCGGATTCATACCCCGCAAATCCGGGTTCAACTCCCGGCCCTGCAACCCTGCCCGCCCCTGTAGTGGAATTCCCCGAACTCCGTGCGATTGCGATCCGTGTCGTCATCATGAGCCGGAGCCGCCAGCGGTCGATCACGACGCATCGGCTGTTTCCCTTGGCCACGCTTGTTGTGCCGGAATCGGAAATCGCCAGCTACGCCCACATCCCGCTTGAGAAAGTCGGGATCCCCGATGCGATCAGCGGAGTGAGTGCCGTGCGGAATTGGATCCTCGCCCACTTCCCCGAGGAATGCCTCGTGATGATGGACGACGACATTTCGGCCGCGATGTGCATGGTCGCCCTGAAGGTTCGGAAGCTCTCGGTCGAGGAAACCGCCGTCATGGTTGAAAATACCGCCCGATGTGCGTTCGGGGCCGGTGCGCGGCTATTCGGCTGGCATCAGCGCAGTGACCCACGGCTTTTGCAGAGGAACGATCCGTTCGGAGTGCATCACTGGATGGGTGGGGCAGTTGGGGTGATCGGCAAGGAAGTGAAGTGGGACGAACTCCTCAAGTGCAAGTGCGACATTGATGCCACGCTCACGGAGTTGATGCGCAACCGGCTCGTGTGGAATGAAGCCCGTTTTTGCTTTGCCCAGGAGCGCGACAAGAACCTCGGGGGCAACTCCCTGTTCCGGTCGGAGGAACGCATCGCCGCCGAGAAGCGCTACCTCAAATCGAAATGGAAGGCCCACATGCGGTTCGAGAAATACAAAAGTCAGGATCGCGTGGTCGTGGACGTGAAGAGGCGTCAGTCAGTTCACCTGGACGCCTGAGCTCCGAGCTTTTCGCGGACCTGGCGCGGAAGGGCTGCAACAACCAAATCGTAAGAGTGCCGGACGAGTTCAGATACAAGCTGGCCGCGCAAACTCCCGTCCATGTCGAGAGTGTTCCAGTGGCGCTTGTTCATGTGCCAGCCCGGCCGGATGGCCTCGTGGACATCCCGCAAATCGAGCGCCCGCTCTGGATCGCACTTGAGATTCATCGTGGGGGGCACCGAATCGTAGTCCACCAGCGCAAACATCTTCCCCATGACTTTATAGACGACGACCTCTGGCCCGAAGGGTTCCTCCTCGGTCACGCAGGGAAAGCTCAGCAGCAGCTCGCGAAGTTGCTCCATGTGCATGACCGGAACTCTGTCGGGTTGACTTCGCGCGTTCAACTGTGAATCCGCTGCACCTTCAAAGCACCCCCGGAACTGCTACGGCCCCGCGCCTGCTCCGCGCTACCCTTTCCGTAATGAAGAAAATGGTGTCATTCAGCGATTTACATAAAGTTTACTCTGCGAGAGGAGGAAGGCATGGAAAAACCACTCTTCCGCCTTGGGCCACCTGATATGGAACTCAGCACAATCAGGAATTACAAATTCAGCGAAGTGTCGTCGGCGATGCAGAAGGCAATCCGCCGCGCCGACACCCAGCTTGCCGGATACTGGGCGCTGGAACTGTGGGCCAGCGGGTTCGGCAACTATGTGTGGAAGCGTCTCCTCACCGTGAGTGCGGAAGATTGCTGGGGCCTGATCACTGCGGAGGTCAAGGCACTCCACGATTCCTACCTGATCGTGAACGACAACGTGCCGGCCCGGAAAGCCAAGGGCCGGATCTTCATTTCCAAAGCGGTGATCATTCTCTGCGCGGCCAAGAAAAGCCGCGACCCCGACCACCTTCAAAATCTCGTCTATGACCAGATGAAGGGCGTGGATGCCAGCACGCTTGCCGACGATCTCCGCAAAGCGCCCGAATACATTCCAATCCCCGGCTACGCATTCGACTGCCATACGCGCAAGGGAAAGGCATCAGGGGCCACGAAGGCGCAGTTCTTCTCCGCCGAGCACGCTGCCCTCCAGCCGTTCCAGCCCGGGCTCTTTGATCATTTGCTGGATGGATAAACCGAAAAACCTGGTCGCATTTGCGCGGGGTGCTGTGGTAATAAAGCCTACATGCGGACACCCACCCTGTATCTCGACACCTCAGTTTTGGGCGGCTACTTCGATGACGAGTGGAAGGAACCCACCCGCGAGCTTTGGCGGCAGATGGAAGCGGGGCAGTGGAGTTTTCAAAGTTCGACCATCGCCTTTGATGAACTCACAAACGCCCCCGGAAATGTTCGCGAGCTTTTTCGCGAGACATTTGATCCCGGCGCGCTTGTGGCTGTCACGCCCGAGATGGAACAACTCGCAGCTCAATACATCGAAAAAGCGGTCCTCACTCCCAAATACACCGATGATGCCCGACACGTCGCCGCCTGCACGGTGGCGAAAATCGATTACCTTGTCAGTTGGAACTTCCGGCACCTGGTCAACGTCCAGCGCGAGGCGGGCTTCAATGCCGTGAACTTATTGCAGGGATACCAAACTGTGCGTATCATAAACCCATTGGAGCTGATTTATGGAAACCAAGACCAAAACCTTTGATGCCGTCGACGAGTCCCGCAAATGGCGGGAATCGACCAGTCTCAAGCTTGATGCCATGACTGCCGTCGAGCGCATCGCCTACCTGCGCGCCGTCGGTGAACGCTACGCGAGCGAATACGTGTCCCGGCCGCCAAAGCCTGCTCTCGAAACCGCCGCGGCAGCATAGCCCGCCTGTTCCCGGTAATCCGGTGGAATGGTTTGGTATCAGCGGATCATCAGAGTTCTGCGATCCTCGTGCGCAAGCCTTGGATGATGGCTTCGGGGATAGTGTCACGCGGGACCGAAACGTATTTGCCCGGATTGGCTGCAATCAGGCGATCCGTATAAACGTCCAGAAGATGTTGCAGTTTCTCCTTCTCTGATCCATCCGGCGGTTCAGGAATCGGCTGCTGCCCGAGCAAGACGAGCATCGCGTTGACGGGCTGTGTATCAGAAAACAGCGGGCGCGGAAGCCCTCAAAACGGCCTATTCAACTTCCGCGCCAACTTTTCTCCTACGCGCAAAATGGGCGATAAATATGGTGCCATTCTGCGATGGACTTCCGCGAAGGTTTTGCGAGAGGCCAAGGAGGATGAAAACACACATCCACCAACGCACAGAATACGTCGGAACGTTCACCAAAGCCACGGGCGAGGCCCGCACGATGCGCTTTACCACTTCCGAGTCCAACCTACAGAAGCGCGGCCATATCACCGTCTTTGACGTGGAAAACCGGGGGCTGCGGAAATTCAACCTGAGCACGCTGATCGGAAGAATCGCCGCTGTGGCACCTGCCACCGGGCTTTCTTTTTGCCACTGAGCTACGCGAGTCACGCACAAATGAAAGACACGCTTCAATTCATACTGGCCGGGAACGCGCTCTTCACCGTGGAGAACGCGGAAACGGGAAATCGGTTCACGTTCAAGGTGAGGAAGACGGACGACGACAAGCCGCACTTTGTCTCCGTCCTCACCGGGGCTGACAACGAAAACGACTATTCGTTCCTTGGCACGGTGTTCGACGGGAACCGCTACCGGCACGGCAGGAAATCAAGGATCTCGTCCACGGCACCGAGTGCCAGGGCCTTTGAGTGGCTGCTGCGGAAATTGTCGTTGCGAAACGACCTTCCCGCCCAAGTGAGGGTCTGCCACTGCGGCAAGTGCGGGCGGTGCGGCAAGACGTTGACAGTGCCTGCGTCAGTGGATTCGGGCTTCGGGCCGGAGTGCATCAAACACGTCGGAGGAGACGGCCATGAATGAAACAAATCCCGCCCTCAACTTTCGCGCCAACTTTGGGAGCCCGCGCAAAATGGGCGATAAATATGGTGCCATTCAGCGATGGACTCAGCGAGAGGCGGTGCAGGATAAAATAGGGGTGAAGACGCAAACCATAGCAACGCCGGACAAGACCGGATCGCACGCGGCGAACCCCGCGCAAATCACCAAGCCGATGCTCGCCGGGAAATGCGAGTGCCCGGCGAACCTGCATTTTCCGGTGTTGGCCACGCCCAAGTTGGACGGGATCCGCTGCCTGAAAATCCGAGGCCGCGCACTCACGCGTTCCTACAAGCCGATCAGCAACCGGTTCGCCCGCGAGTGGATTGAGGCGAACCTGCCGGACGGCGTGGACGGCGAGCTCATGCTGCGCGGGGGCACGTTCAATGCCACCACGAGCGCGATCGGCCGGGAAAGCGGCGAGCCGGATTTTCTCTTCCATGTCTTTGATTATGTGAGCGAGGGCGTGGACGTGCCGTATGCCTGCCGGATGCAGGAACTCGCCCGCCTGCCCGAGTGGGAGCACGTTGAGAAGGTGTTGCCGGTGGAAATTGCCGACGCCGACCAGCTCGCCGCCTATGAGGAAAAATGCCTTGCCGAGGGATACGAGGGCGTGATGGTGCGCGATCCTGCGGGGCCATACAAATGCGGGCGTTCAACCGAGCGCGAGGGCTGGCTGCTCAAGATCAAGCGGTTTGAGGATGCTGAGGCGGTTGTGCTCGAACCTTACGAGGGGATGACCAATCAGAACGAAGCCGGACAGGACGCCTTTGGCCGCACGAAGCGGAGCATGGCCCAAGCCGGGATGATTGGCCGGGGCGAGCTCGGCGGGTTCATCGTCCGGGTGATTGATACGGGCGTGGAATTTCGGCTCGGCTACAACCATGTGCTCGGCGGCATCGACCGGGCGAGCCTGTGGCTGCGGAAGGAGTCGTTGATTGGGAAGCTCGTCAAATTCAGTCACCAGCCAAGCGGAGCCAAAGACGCCCCCCGGTTCCCCAAGTTCATCGGGTTCCGCGAGGCATGGGATATGTGAGGCACGCGGTTTTCGCGGCTTTCGGCCTCCACCTATACCACCCCGGAGGACACCCGCCCGCCACGAGGCATAAACACAAGTTCCGGCCATTTTGAGGCTGGCGAGCAAACGCATTCCTACGCTTGATAAATGCTGTCCGGGCTGACCGTGCGGGCTTTTCAACTTTCATGCCAACTCATTGATAACAAGCAAAATGGGCGACAAATATGGCGTTCATTTCCGATGGACACCACGCGGCTGCCCGGAAGAGGTTCAAGCCTCAGTCAACAATAACTACAGCACCAACTTATATGAAACCAGCCGACATCAAAGCCACGCAGATCCGCTTCGGGATTGAACTGGAAACCGCCATTCCCGCCGCGAGCGGGATCACTATTGGATCTTACCATGGGGGCCGCCCAGTGACCGGCGGACTTCGCGCGGGCGAGTCCACGATCCTTGCCGCCCCCGCTTTCAACAGGGCCAAATGGAGCGCCGAACGCGATGGCTCGATCAGGTGCCAACCCGAAGAGATGGCCTGCGAGTTTGTGTCGCCCATCCTCCACGGGGAGGCCGGGGTGGCTGGGATGTGCGACTTCGTTGGCTGGCTGAACGGGATCGGGGCACGGGTCAACGATTCGTGCGGATGCCATGTGACCGTGAGCGTGGACAGCGTGATCGGAGCCTCGGACGCCCAAGCCCGAGCGGACTTCGCCCGCAAGCTCGCCCACATCGCCCAGTGGCACGCGCGAGCGATCTACGGCCAGACGGGCACGGGTCGCCACCTGAACTCATACAGCCACACGTTCGCGGAGGACGTGGCCAAGCTCGTCAAACAGATGCAGCACGACGCGGACGTAAGGCGCAAAGAACAAGCAGCGGTGGCGTGCGGACGCGGGATGGTGAATTTTAGAAAGCTCTTTAGTCACGGCCTCGTGGAGTTCCGCGCCTTCGCCGGCACGGTCAACCTCCAGAAAGTTCAACATCATGTGGGCACTGCCCTCGGGCTCTGCCGCCGCGCTCACGAGGTTCAATGCCTCGGCGGGTTCACAAAGAACAAGCTCCAGCAGTCGCGCACCCGCAACGCGGCCGAGTCTGTGCAGTTCCTCTGGGATTACCTCGGATGGACGGGATCCAGCCGCCCGGTTGCCCTCGGGCTATTCGGCCGCCTGCACGCGGATTTCGCCAATCACAGCCGCGAGGCCCTGCGCCTCTGCCGCCAATTCGACGGACGATATGCCGACGCGAATCTCTAATTTTTTGTGCTCATGGCTACGCAACGTGCGTAGTCGGCGGCGCAAATCAACCAACAAAACAGAAAGGAAAATATGTGCGTTATCATTGTGTGCCCGCCGAAAGTGCGGCCGGGCCTGAATACCCTGATGGCCTGCGCTGCTGCCAACCCGCATGGAGCGGGCGTGGCATGGCGGGCGAATGGGGAAGTGCGGTGGGCCAAGAACCTTGGTCCCATCGAAGTGAATCAACTGCTGTGCAAGCTCAAGGGGGAAGTCGTCATTCACTTCCGTTGGGCGAGCGTGGGAGGGGTGAGTCCGGAGCTCTGCCACCCGTTCCCGGTGAACAGGTCGGCGCAAACCGCGCTCGTCGGGAAAGCAAGCCGCGTCCTGTTCCACAATGGGACGTGGGGTGGGTTCAAAGATGCTCTCGCCTACATCGAACGCGCTGAGAAACGGAAAGTCGGCGGGCCGATCAGCGACAGCCGGGTGATGGCCCTGCTGGTGAACCACCTGCACGATCCGGATCTGCTCGATAGCGTGGACGGGCGGTTCGTGCTCATGAGCGTGAGCAAGACCAGCCTCTTCGGGGACTGGCGGGAGTGGAGCGGGATGCGGTGCTCGAATCTCGGGTTCCTCTACGAACTCGAACGCTCGGGGAATCTTCGTTGGAAGAAGAAGCCCACCGATCAACTCGCCCTCTGGGCAGCAACGGAGGCCGTAGCATGAAACTGTTCAAACTTGTTGCCAGCCGGTCGAGCGAGATCGTCTTTGACGAACGGCTCGAGGCGGAAACGCCCCGCGAGGCCCGCGAAAAGATGAAGCAGTCGCTCGGGCTGGAGAGCCTGACGGGAGTTGTCTATGCGATCACGGAAATCCCGCTGGAGTTGATCCGCGAGATTGTGACCGCGCAGATGGCCGCGATTACGACAACCCGCCGGGGAATGCCCTCGGTGAACATCCCGAAGCTCGTTGGTGAGGCGGTCAATGCGGTGACGGGCACGGCGCTTGTGGGAATCCAACAGCGGATGTCGCGGCTGGAGACGCGGAAGGAAACCAAGCGGTTCAACCCGATGGCGGACGCCCAACTCCCCGAGAGCATCGCGGACGACGGTTCCATCGCTATCCCAAACGTCCGGCGACGTGCGGAAATTCGCGGCATTCCAGCCCCAATCCGTGCGATCCTCGGACCGGATTGGAAGGCCATCAAACGCCGCTACGTGCGCGACCGGAGCGTGAAGCAGACGGCGGCGCAGTTCAATGTGCCGGTCAACACGCTCAAGGCACGGATCCGCAGAGAGGAGTGGGGGAAATGAACGTGCTTCATCAGCCGGAAGTTGTCCCCGCTGCCCTTGGTCGCGGATGGACAGTTGTGCGCGGGGGCCGGGATGCGGGCGGGGCATTCGAGCGGTGGGTCGGGGAGAACTTCCCCACTCACGAGCAAGCGGAATCCGCCGCCCTGGACTGGGAGCGGCGCGCGCCATCAACGAAAGGGGGGGGCTGATATGGCCTTCCCAATTTTACCCGGAATGGATTTCTCGTGGGTCGATTCCGAAGGCACGCCAAACCGCCGGTGGCGGGCGGTGATGCCGCGGGAAGTCTGGCAGCAGGTCGTGAACATCCGGCTCTACGGCGGCCATCCCCCACCCCCAGGGACTCCCCAGCTCTTCATGCCAAAAGTCCGCAAGAAGGCGGCTGCGACCACCGATCCCAAGCCCGACCGAAAAGACCTCAACAACAAGCGGCGGCTCCGTCGCTTTGCGGCCAAGCTTACCAAGGAGGTTCGGCCATGATCCGCATCGCCCGATACAACCGGTTCTGGGCGGTGTGGCGCGGGGACGCGCTCATTGCGGTCGTCGTATATAAGAAGGGCGCGGAGGCAGTCGCCGCCATCGCCCGGAAACTGGAGGGCCATGCGCTACTCGAAATCCACGTTTGAGATCCGCATCCAGCGGCTCAACGAAACGCCCGGTTCGATGCGCGTGGATGATCCGATGTCCGCCGCAGCCTACTGGCAGGAGAAGATCGCGGTGATGCCGTGGTATGACCCCGAGCGGGAGATGTGCGTGTCCGTCATGCTCAACACCCGCCTCTCGGCCATCGGACACACGCTCGTTGGGATCGGGTCGCTGAATGAATGCGTCGTCCATGCGCGGGATGTGTTCCGGGGGGCGGTGGCCATGGGGGCGTATGCCGTGCTCGTCATGCACAACCACCCGAGCGGCGAGGCCAGTCCGAGCATGGCAGATCGCACGCTTACCCAGCGGCTCGTGGAGGCGGGGAAGATCATCCAGATCAGCCTGCTTGACCATGTGATCGTGGGCGCAAACAGCCACTTCAGTTTCCGGGAGGCCGGGCTGGTATGAGAGCGCCCGCCTCATTCCGCCCGGTCGTGCCCGATGACCTGATCGGATCCGCTAGGACTGCCGCGCGTGCGCTCGTTGCCAAGGCGAAGAGGATCCGCACCGGCAGGGACGGCCCGATGAAGATCCTGCTCTACGGGCCGCCGGGAGTGGGCAAGACGACGATTGCCGAAATGGTGGCCCGCGAGCTGACCGGCGGCGAACCCTGTGCCATCGAGGATCATAACGGGCGAGAGATCACGGTTGAGGCCGTGCGCCGGTGGATGGACGGGCTCGCCTACGCCAGCATGTTCGGTGGTGGGTGGAGCGTGCGGATCGTGAACGAACTCGACCGCTGTTCCCGCGAGGCCCAAGACCTGATGCTCTCCTACCTCGACCGGCTGCGGCCGGGGCGGGCGCTCATCGGCACGAGCAACCTCCAACTCGACCTGCTCACGGAACGGTTCCAAACGCGGTTCCAAGCGTTCAAAATCACCGGTCCCGAGTCGGACGAAATCGCGCAGTGGCTCACCCGCCGGTGGAAGGCCCCGAAGCGGCTCGCCCAGGAAATCGCCGTGGGGAGCGGCGGGTGTGTGCGGGCCGCGCTTGCCGATCTGGAAAGTGCCATTGACATGAGGGAGGCCGCGTGAAGGGCGATTGCTACGAGGCTGCGGCGCGATTCGTGATCGGCAACTCCCATTGCCCGGGAATCGTGCTCGCCCACGGCGAAGTGACCGGACAGGGGCCGATTGCCGGGATCCGCTACGGGCACGCATGGGCGGAAATCGGAGATGCGGTGATTGACCCGAGCAATGGACGGATCGTCTGCGCCCGCAAGGACGTCTACTACGGAATCGGAAAAATCACCGGCGGCGTGGTGAGGTATTCGGCGGAGGAAGCCCGCCGATTGATGCTCGAAACCCTCCACTACGGGCCGTGGGAAGCACCCCGAAAAATGGTGACAAATACTGATGGACTCAGTGCGGGAACTGCGAGAGGCAAGGTTCAGAACTACGCGCAACGCGTAGCTCATAACCAAAACCAGAAAGACAAGAAAATGCCAGAAAATGACGAACCAGAAATGATGGAGGGCCGTGAGGACCACCGCACGCCGCGGCCGCGCCGCAGAGAGCAGCAGGCCGCGCCGGTCGGAATCCTCGTTGCCCCCGAACCCCGCCACGACCTCGCCCGCCTCGTGCTCCACAGCACGGTGCGCGAGGACATCGCCGCAGCCCTCCGCTCGATTGAGATGCGCGAGGAGTTGGAGGCGGTGTGGAAATTGAGCGAGATCCAGCCGCAGGCCGGCCGGTGCATCCTGAACTTCTACGGCCCGCCGGGAACGGGGAAGACCCGCGCTGCGCTGGGCATCGCGTGGAGGCTCGGCAAGCCGCTCTACCAAGTCGATTACAGCCAGATCATCAGCAAGTATCTCGGCGACACGGCCAAGCACATCGCGAAAGCCTTCAAGGAAGCCGCGGAAGCCGAGGCGGTGCTGTTTTTCGATGAAGCCGACAGCCTGCTTTCCCGCCGGGTGGCGATGGGCGAGAGCTGCGCCACTTCGATCAACCAGAACCGCAACTCGCTCATGCAGGAACTCGACCGGTTCGGAGGCGTGGTGGTGATGACGACGAACCTGTTCGGAAACTACGACGAGGCGATCCTTCGGCGGATTGCCCGCCATGTGGAGTTCGCCCTGCCGAACGTGAAGATGCGAGAGGAGATTTTCCGCTCTCACCTTCCGAGCATCGAGCGTGTGAGCGCCGACCTGCGAAACGTGGCCATGAGCGCTCAAGGGCTCTCTGGCGGCGACATCCTGAACGTGTGCCTGAACGCGATCCATGCCGCTTCTATGGATCCCGATCCGGCGAACTGGCGGATGAGCGAGGAAACCCTGCTCGCGGAGATTCGCAAAGTGCAGGCGGGGAAACGTGCCCACGCGAACCGCACGGCTGACATCAGCCTGAACTGAATATGATAGCCGCCCATTTTCAACGCGCCCGCACAACGCGCGCCCATTACGACCTCGGCCACTGTCCGGCTTGCGGAAGCGAACACGATGCCCCGCATCTTCACCTTGCCCGCCGGTGGGTTCAGGCGGTGGCGTGCTCGGCGGATTGCCAGCGCACGGTGGCACTGGCGCGGATAGCCTGTTGCACCCAAGCCGAGCAGATCTGCTGCGTGTGCGAGATCGCCTTCCGCTGCCCTGTTCACGGGGATCGGCATTTCGGAACCCATGACTGACATGAAAACGTTCACCGTGATCGTTGCCGCAAATGTGCCCACCTACGGGCGGGTGAAAGTAGAAGCGGCATCCGAGGAAGATGCCAATCGGATCGTGAACGAGTCGTTCGAGCGCGATGGATTCGCCTCTCCATTCTGGGATGCGGCAGACGACTTCGACTCGGACTGGAGCAACTGCGAAAACCTGAGAACAATATGAAATCACCCTGCGAGGGAGCCGCCCAAGTCGGCTCGACCGCCGACCTCCGCGCCATTTGGCGGCGGGGCAAGAAACGCCCGTTCATCGTCGTCCATGACGCCCGGTTGAATCCGCATGTCCTTCCCGTGCTGGTCAAAGACATCGCCAGAAAGTGCAACCCGCCGATACCCTACAAGCCATGACGCCACGCCAAAATGAAATCCTGAACTACCACCGGGACGTTGCCTCGTTCGGCACGAGCGCGAAGGCTCCCGTGTTCGTGATCCTCGATTTGGAGGATTCCGTGGGTTTTGAAATCGCCTCGTATTACCAGCCCAACTGCGCGGAGAAACGAGACGCGATCAAAGCGGGCGGGGCGTATCCGGCGTTCACGCTCGCCATGCCGATCAAAGATGCGAACGCGCTCCTTGCCCACGGCTGGCCGAACGCGAAACCGATAACGACGATTCCCGATGACCGTGTGGCCGTGATCCTCATTTCCGAGGAACGCTGCCTGTCGGTCCTCATGCGAAGAGAATGACCGCCGGGGTTATCTCCCTACCCGCCGAAAGGCAAAAGGGAGAAATCAGGCTGATAAACGAGGTTCCCAGCGCGGTCCACGTTCCTCCCATCCTTGCCGCCAGAAGATACGTGTCGCCCAGGTCGCGGCCGATCACGCCCGAGGAAGCCGAAACCCGCCGGATCGCCTACGCGCTCAAGCGCGGCGAGGAAACCGAGGTTGCTGCCCGTGAGATAGCCTGCCTCCTGCCGTCCGATTTGCCGACGCTCACGCTTGTTCCAGTTCCGGCAAGCACCGGCAGCGTTGAAGCC
>Ga0194039_1001123_pt1 | contig 14718 bp, 18 predicted proteins | sample JunL228m_MetaG_FD_148679 | JGI IMG/M metagenome (GOLD analysis project Ga0194039, IMG submission 148679) | Anoxic zone freshwater microbial communities from boreal shield lake in IISD Experimental Lakes Area, Ontario, Canada - Jun2016-L227-8m | ecosystem: Environmental > Aquatic > Freshwater >... | reverse complement strand
CAGAGTGGTTGTTCTCATGCCAGTGCTCCTTCCCGTTCTCCCGATTTCACAACCCGCGCGCTGGCGGGATTCCGAATTACATCGAGGGCCAAATTTTCAACGCCATTCGGGTGCATTCTGACAAGCAACTCGTTGGGAGAAATGATGACCCTATCAACAAGCAACTGGACAATTCGGTGCTGCTCCAACGGGAAAAGCTGGTCCCAAACCAGATCAATGCGGTTCATGGCCACAGTCACCTGCATTTCCGTCATACCCTCGGTGGACTTGTCCTTGCGCCTGCATATCTCCCGCCAGACCTGTGTAACCACCTCCGGTGACGCCAGGATGCCGCGAACCTGCGCCATCACGGCCTGCTCCACCTCGCCCGCCGGAAGCATCTTGACACCGGATGCACCATGTCCCTCCTTGGAGTCGCGTGTGGACATGTAGTACCGGTATAACCGCCCGCCATTGCCTTTGGTCGAATGCGGAGTCATGGCGCGACCGTCAGAGGTGAAGATCAGGCCCTTTAGCAATGCAGGGCGCTCCGTGCGCACCTGGCCCTTCTTGGCACCGTGGGGTTTGGAGGCTAGTGTCGCTTGGACCAGTTCCCACTGGCCGCGCGTGATGATGGGCTCGTGCTCGCCCGGGTATGCAACCCCTTTGTGGCGAATGTCACCGACATAAATCGGATTGTTCAGAATTTTGTACAGCGCTCCCTTGTCGATTAACTTGCCAACGCGGTCCTTGCCGGTTTGGGAAATCCATGATTTGGACGTGACTCCCTCCATACGCAATTGCTGCACCAACATGGTGGTGGAACCCACCTTTGGATAGTCAGTGAACAAGCGCTTGACGATGGCAGCCTCAGCCTGGTTGATCACCAACTTGCGATTGACAACGTCATAACCCAGGGACGGAACGCCACCAACCCACATGCCTTTTCGTTTGCTGGCCGCAATTTTGTCGCGGATACGCTCGCCGGTGACCTCGCGCTCGAACTGCGCAAAGGAGAGCAGCACGTTGAGCATGAGTCGACCCATGGACGTGGTGGTGTTGAACTGCTGGGTGACGGACACAAATGAGACACCCTGGCGCTCAAACACTTCGACCATTTTGGAGAAGTCGGCAAGGCTGCGGGTGAGGCGGTCAATTTTGTAAACCACCACGATGTCAACTTTGCCCAACTCAATGTCCTTCATCAGCCGTTTGAGTCCGGGGCGCTCCATATTTCCGCCTGAGAAGGCGGGGTCGTCATAGTCGTCTGCCACCGGAATCCAGCCCTCGGCGCGTTGGCTGGCGACATACGCATGTCCGGCATCCCGTTGCGCATCAATCGAGTTGTATTCCTGGTCAAGCCCTTCCTCACTGGACTTGCGGGTGTAAACCGCACAGCGCTGGCGCTTTTTGGTGGTTCCTTCCGGCCCGCTCATTTGGCTGCTCCCTTGGCTGCTGTGTGACGCAGACCGAAAAATGCGGGTCCTGACCACCGGGTGCCTGAGATCTCGTTGGAAATGGCGGTCAGACTGCGATATGCCTTGCCCAAGTATTCGAACTGTCCATCTGGCATGGTGACAACACAATGCACGGTCCCTGCGAACTCCCTGGTCAGCATCGTGCCGGGTACCAGTTTGACTACTTCACCACGGCCCGCTTTCACCCTTGGCTTGGTGCTGTCGATCAGTTGGTCAATACGCGCCTTATTCCTCTCAAGAAGGCCAGGATTGTGCTGTGCATATTCGATTTCTTGCAGGCGATAAGCAATGCGTCGCTCCAGGTACTGCCGGTTGTGTGTGGGCATGGGGCTGGCAAACAACTGTTTCCAAAGTGCCTTGATGTCTTCAAACTTCTGGTCTGGCAGACGGGCGATGCGGCCAATCACGCCCGACAGCGCGGGTTGTGTGTTCATTCAAACTCCTTTTTTTGAGCCAGCAAGGTTTCCCGTATTTCCCTGCGGACTCGTGATGCGGGGTTTGTATGAACGCGCTGTGCAGGGGAAAAGCCAAGGTCTTTTTTCTTCTCTACCGCGACTGGTGGTGGCGTGTCAGTTCGCAAGCGGATGAGACCCAATGCCAAGATGGACGCGACTTCCTCGCGACGTTCTTGCATGGTCATGTGATGGGGATCAATTACGTTTAATGTGGTCATGGTTAGCGCTCGGATGAAACAAAATGCTTGATGAGAATTTTGTTTTTTGCGCACCACCAAAGTCATCGCAATATTGACAAGCGTTGCTAACGATTGCGGGTGTTTTCCAAATGCCAGCCAATTGCAGCCGCTGAAATGGCACTTTGACGGTAATCGCTGGACCGTGGTGACCGGCGTGCTGGCCAGTCCGGTTTGGATTCCACCTTATCTGTGCCTCAACTGCTGTCAACTGGATATTTCTGTCGAATGTCACCCCGATGTTTTGCTGTATAAAAAAACAGTCATAATAATGGCGTCGAAATTCCCCTCATGCACTGATTTGCGTCGTGTTTCTGGGCAACGGTTCTTGGCCCAACCGTGATGCGCTGCTGGCGCACCATTTCTGAAACTAGCCAGACCGTTCCCATGACCACGACGTTTTCTGATTCAGCCGCAGATCTGAGAGCCGCATCGCCCGTTAACAGGGGGCATTGTTCAGCTTCGGCCAAGGCCAGAGCGAACAAGTCATTGCGACCGGGTCTAGAGTAGGTCTGACTCAGTGACTGGACGCGTCCGACCCCCTTGTCGGTCAAAGTGCGGACCTGCAGTCCCATGTCCAGCAGATGTGCATGCTGATCCTCCAATTCTTCATAGTAGAGGACGTTGGGCACGGCAAAGTCGTAGCCCAAGCTGAACATCGGTGCCACAAGGTCACCGACTTCAACGTCCATCAATATGTTGGCATCACTTATCAAGAGCAGCATCGCCGCCCTCCATGGAGCGGACGCGCCGGAACTGTTGCAATGGCATATTCATCAGCTCTGCAGCTTTTGATTCGCCGATGTAATCTTCAGCCAAGGCGTGGAACACCAGTTGTTCGAATATGTGTGCCTTCTCTGCTGGGTAGTCTTGCCCCGGTTCTTTTCGGAACCAACCTTTGAAGCGAAACAGTTTTGCTTGATCTTCACGATAGGCATGCGAAATGATGTCAAGGTCGCGGGCGCGATAAAGAATGCCTGCCATTGACAGCCCGAACTCTTCCTTAAGCAGTCCGAGCTCCTTTAGCTCGATTGCATTGCGGTGACCGCCTAGTTCCTGTCGCACCGATTCGCGTGGGAACAGAAAAGCACCTGCGAAACGGTTGCATGCCTTTTCCTCGTCAAGGTCCGGCGCAAGGCATCCCTGTAACATCAGGTGCCCAAGTTCATGGGCCAGGGTAAAGCGTTGACGATCGCCGGGCCAGTGCCGACCCACGACCACAATCGGCATGCCACTCACACGAGCCGCAAGGCCGTCGAATTTATTTTCGGTGTCGGCCTCAATCATGAAGACACGAATACCGTTTGTCTCGAGAACGTCGATCAAATCCGGGATAGGATCAAAACCGAGGTTCCATGCGCAGCGGACCCGATCGGCGACATCCTCGATCTGATCCATCGACGTCATTTGGTCATTGACCTCTTCAACAGGTGCAAATGACTTTACTGGAGACTGTGGAAACAGGTTCTCTAGTTCGATACGGCGTTCAATTTGATCAAGGACTTCATGGGTAATCGCATCCAGTCGCTTTTTGGGGAGGGAGCTACGCTTGCGGTATTCAATGCTTTCCAACACGACGGGGTCTGGGCGGAAAAAGTATTCCGTGCGCACCTGCAGGGCCCGCGCTAGTTGAAGCAGGATGTCTGACGATGGCATTGCGTCACCGTCTTCGTACTTTTTTATCGAGGCATGAGACACACCCACACGCTCGCCAAGTTCCCGCAGGGAAAGCCCTGCCGCCTTACGAGCTCGGTGGAGTCGGGTGTTGAACATGGTGTGCCTTGAGTGGTTTACAAAAATGTGATTTCGTACTGAAATTGTAAACCATGAATCGATGGAGTGCAAGACCGCAACCGTAGCCAGTTTCGCCAAGGTTGAACAGGTAGAGGCCTGATGTTCACCTTATTATTGATGGTGTGCAGGAATTACTTGCTTTGGCACCGGCATTGCGTACGGGCTGAGACGCAGGCAGTCATTTTCGAAGTGCAGGATGTCTTCAAGCCGATACAAGATTTTGCCCCCGATTTTTAGGTATTGTGGGCCAACGCCATCGCAGCGATATCGCTCTATCGTCGCCTCAGACTTTGACCAGCGTTGCGCCAGTTCCCGTTGAGTCAGATGCCGTACTTGGTTTTCCATGATTTTCCTTTGGGTTGATCGGACGCGAATTTAGGCGTAGTTCCGCGATAAAGCCAACCCCCAAATTTGCCTGAAAAGCCTTTCCGAAGTAACGGTCGAAGCACCCTACAATCGTTCGCAGCTGTTGTAAGTGTGGATTTGAACCGGGGTCCGCATTCCACCACCATACACAAAATCCAACCCTTCATCCGGTTGGATTTTTTTTGCCTACACCCGCGTATACATTGGGGTTCCCCCGAGTTCGACACCAAATGACGCAAGTTGTTGATTTATATAGGGCGAGCTTCAAACTTGCGACTACAAAAGGGTCAACTGGGCGTTTTGGGTTGGTTTTTTGATGTTCAAAGTCTCCAGCACTTCTGCCTGGGCGTCGTTGATGGTTGAGATGCCTGCGATGGGCTCTGCCTTATTGATTCGTACCTGATGGCGCTGAATTTTCCGCAGCTCTGCCAACGCTTTTTCCGGCGACAGATCACTTTTGGCCTGCTTCAACCTTTGACGCATCACGCGGTAAACGATCAACGCCAAGAAGCAAACAAACGCATGGGCGCGGATTCTCTCGGGCAGGCGGTGGTACACCGGCGCTATCTCTATTTCAGACTTAAGCACCCGAAAGCCTCGCTCAATGTCGGCAAGTGCCTTGTAGCGCTGCACCACCTCTTGCGGCGTCAAGTCAGCCACATTGGTCACCAACATCAGTTTGCCGTCCATCAGTTCTGCCTGCTGGAGCGCCGCCTCGTCTACGGTGTAATTGAACAAATCGCTCTTGAGATCGACCTTGATTATTTTTGCCAAATGCGCCTCTTTGACCTCGTGATAAAGCCGCGCCTTGGCACCGCTGTCAGAGAGCTTGCGCCCGCGTGTGCTCACGCCGCTGTCCTGCCCATCGAGTTTGCCGGCCCACGCCTGCGCCTGGGTCTGCAGGGCAGCGATGCGCTCCTGGCGCAACTGTGTCTGCTCCTTGGCCCTTTGCGGGTTATGTGCCACCACCAGTCGCAGGTCGTGCCACGATGTTTCTTCAACAATCTCTTGCTCGGCCGTGATGGCTTTGGCTTGAAAGGCCTGCAAGACCTCAACAAATTCACCGTAACGCCGACCCGGCACCGCCAGAATAAATTCGAGGGCTTGTCCGCTGGGCAGTTTGATCTTGCCCAACTCGTCGATATTGTCCAACGAAAGCAGACCCCGATCCGCCACCACAATCAAACGCTTGATGTGGTCATAGCGGGTGAGCACCTTCTTGAGCGTTGGCATCAAGGTGGGCGACTCGGCCTGGTTGCCGTCAAACACCTCGTGGTAAATCGGCAGACCTTCTGCGGTTTGCACCACCCCGAGCATGAACTGGCGAGCAATCAAGCCTTCCTTGGCCATGCCGTACTGGCGCACGTCGCCTGTCTGCTCGGACAGACCGGCAGCGCGGATGGTGGTGAGGTCATAGAACACCAGCGACAGATCTTGATCAACCAATGGGCGCAGCAGATTGGCCACCACATCGTCCACGGCCTCTTGATGATCCATCAGCGCATCCAAGCTGCGCAGCAAATGCTGATGCGTCAAAGCTTGCACATCGACTTGGGGCATGCTCACCGTTTGCAGCCAGCGCAGCACGCCCAGTTTGGAGTCGGCATCACACAGGCGGTTGAAGACCATGACGCGAACGGCATGTTCCACCGGTGTGGTGTACCGTGCCTTACGAAAGACACCGGCCAAAGCGTCAAAGCCGAGTTCCTTCCAAAGTTGGTCCAGCGCCCACACATCGCCCAGCGCCAATGCGGATTCAAAGGCAACCTGCGGCGTATCCGCCATCGATGCGGGCATGCCTTTGGCACGAAGCAGGCCCTTGAGCAAAGACTCCACCTGACCACCGGCTTCGTCCAGACGCCCCAGCGTAGAGACGGTGCGTTGGCGCGGCCGCCCGGTTTCATCACGGAAAGACTCAACCAGTTGCACGTAGGTGTGGCCGCCGCTTCGGGTGAGCTTGGTGAACATGCGGCAAGTGTAGCAAAAGCAGTCTCAAATAGCAACCGCTATTGCCACCACACAACACATGTAATATTGCCACTACAGAAAAATCAGAATGGCAATGCTAAGTGCTTGATTTTGTTAGGGTTGAGGGGTCAAAAAATCGGAAAAACGGGATTTGGTGTCGAACTCGGGGGAGCCACAGATGAGTACGTGCAGAGCTTCTGGTCCTACCGCACAGTACCGCCATGCCGTGTAAAACACCATCGGCAGGCGCGGGGAACGGATTCAACTCCCTGAGCGATTGACCCTGGTCTGTGCTCAAGTTCACTATCTGAACTTAATGTACCACTCCTTTTTGACTTTTGGTTAACAAATTTGAAATTTGAGAAGCTTCAGGTGGCTTTGCTCAAGGGCAATTGCTGATCTTCGACTGCACCAACCTCAGGTTTGGGGGCCACCGGGTCTTGCTGCTGAACAGCTTCTTCCATGCTGACGGTGTTGACCACCATCTCAAAATGCTCCAGGATTTCTGGCTCCTCGCGTTCGATGAAGGACTTGACCGCTGCATTGGAGAGCAACTTGGTGAGATAGCCCCTGGCCAGTACCAGGTTCAAAAGGTCTGATCCGTAATTGAGCTCGGCGTCCTTGTAATGTTCCTGAACTTGGCTCATTTCCTTCTCAAGCTTGACGAGCTGCTCGATGGGTGGGGTCTTCTTGTCACGCTCCAGGCCTGGCAGGTCAGTGCGCTGCTCATGTGGTGTGGCCTTGAGCAGGGCCTCGGCATGCGCCACCGTGATGGTGTTACTGGCAATCATCAGTTCAACAGCCTCCACCTGACGCGCCGCCTTCATATTGCGCAGAACCCGCGTCATGTCAGGCGTGAACTGCTTGTCTTGCAGCAAGGCAATGGCTTCCGGGCAAATGCCTTCCAACAGATTGATGCGCCGGTTGATGGAGCTCAGGTTGACGTTAAAAGCCCGCGCCAATCGTTCTTTTGAGACCCCGCGGTCAATGGTGCGCCGGATCATGTAATGCTCTTGCACCGTCGAGAGTCTGTTTATTTGGTGGTTGTAATTGCCGTCTCGTCGTCTTTGGCGAACAGACACGGTGCTTCATTGACGCCCAGCTCTTTCAGCGCCAAAGCGCGCAAATGACCATCGAGCAGCAAAAACTCAGGTTTTGCCGTATCCGGCTGAATGACAGACAGAGGCTCGATCAGCCCGATCTCCTTGATGGATGAGACGACTTGCTTGTATTTGCGCGTGCTCATGATGCCGTCAGGCACTTTCTTGCTAGGCAGCAGTTGCTCCAGCGGCACCTGGTAGGTCTCCAGATCAAAGCCCAGCAGGGTGTTGAGCGGCGCCGTCGGTAAATTCGGGCCTAAGTCCAGAGAGTTTTCATTCAACTCGGCGCAGATGCCGGAATACATGGGGGTGATGTTCATGGCGGGGTTCATGCTGTTACTCCTTCAAAAGTGTTGATTCGGTCAGACAGGTATTTGGGCAGGGTGTCCAGACCCTCAGCGCGAAGCAGGTTGACAAAGTTCTCATCCGCAAACAGCTTCTTGAGCCCTTGCACCACCAACAGCATGCGCTGGTGCGCATGCTCTGCCTTTAAGACCATCTTGTGCTGGCGATCCACCTCCCGCTGGTAAGTGCGCACCAGGCTGTAACTGGTAGTAGGGGGCTTGATCTGGTCGATATTGGGCGAACCGGGGCCTTCTTGCTGGCGTTTCTCGATCAAACGCTTGGCTTCAATGACCTGGCGGCCTTTGAGTTGACCGTTTTCGTAAGCTTCTTGCAGCATGTCGCCCAGGTTTTCATCACCGTCTTTTGCGCGGGCGATCTCTAAAGCGGTGGTGAGCGGGATGGTGCCACGCTGCACCGCTTCGATCAAACGCTCTTCGCCCTGATCGAGCAAAAACATGATGTCTTTGACGTACTTGGGCGACAGACCCGTCTTTTGGATGATGATCTCGGCGCTGTAGCCGCGTTTGCGCAGCAACTCGATGTCCGCCAAAATCTCCAGGGGCCGGTAACCCCTTCGGGCGATGTTCTCAGCCAAACTCATGATGAAGGCGTCTTCATCACTGACATCGACGATCAGCGCCGGAATGTGGGATTCGCCCAGAATCCGAAAGGCGTTCAAACGCCCCTCGCCACAAACTAGCAGGTATTTGACCTTGCCATCGTCACCCGGGCGTTCAGTCACGGTGATCGGCTTCTTGAGGCCAATAGAGCGGATGTTGTCAACAATTTCCTCAAAAACCTTCATGTTCCGATCACGCGAGTTCAGAATCTCGATGCGACTGATGGGAACAAAGGTGACGGATTCAGGCGTGCCGGTCATCATGGGGATCTCCTATTAGTGTGGGGGTTGGGATAGTGGTTCATGCGTAAAGCTCCTTTCTTGGGCTGGGGTGGTGAATGAGGGATGGAAATGGGGTACATCAAACAGGGCGCTGCACGCGCTGGCGTTCAGACATGCCGTAGAAAAAGCTCAGGTCGTCAAACCGAAAGCAATCAAATTCAGCCTGATTGCGCTCTGAGAGTTGCAACTCGCCCCCCGGAGAATCGAGTTGGGGCAATACAAAGTAGTCAAGCTCGGTCTGGTTGACTTGGTCGAGCCGGATGGCGACTGTGATGTCGGGCTCGCAATGCGCATGGTCAAAGTGAATGCGCCAGCGCTGGCGCCCACCGGGCAAGGTCTGACAGCGCGCCATGACCAGGCTGATGACCAGTTCCTGGTTCAAATGCAGCAAGTCCGTTTTAGGGTCACGCCAGACCGAACCACCCAACTCGGCAATGCTGTTCTGGGTGCGCTCCATGATTTGCGGGTGCAAACGGCGTAAGCGCCTGTTCACTTCAAGATAGTCAAAACCACGCTGAGGGCGAAACCCGACCCGCTCGTAGGCCTGGCTCAAACTGCCAAAGCGACTGACATACACACTGGCGCTGGCACTCCCCAGTGCCTGATCGATGAGGGAGCCTGACAAACTGCCAGTTTCTGCATAAAGGCGCTGGAGATGCTCCAGCAACTCCTGATCCGAGAGCTTGCGACTGCGCTCAGCCAGGATTTCTTGCGCAGCCATGAAAGTGGCTACCGGCACCACCGGGGCAAAAGCACCATCTTTGCGGATCCACATGTCAGGCGGGTTGTCGACATGCTTCTTCTTGAGTTTGAAGGAATGGCGGTTGTAGACGTTGTTGCCGATGTACTTCTCATTGCTCAGCACCTGACGCACCGTGCTGTAAGTCCAGGGCCGATCCAGATCGGTCAGGACGGCGGCAGCGTTGAGCCGGGAGGCAATGGCTGTGATGGCCAGATCGTCCACAATCAGCCACTGAAAGATCTGATTCACCGTGGCCACTTCAGCATCCGTTCCGGGAACCAGGATGACCCGGTCAGTCTGCAGACTTTTGTGCTCACCGCGCGAAAGCTCAGTTTTGATGGAACCACTTTGGTCCAGCAGCACGCGGCGCAGACCAAACCCTGCCGGACCCCCTTGACGAAAACCCAGCTCTATCAAGCGGCACTGGCCGGCAAACACCTTGGCCGAGAGCTCCCGGCTGTATTCCCCTGCCATGGCGCGTTTGACGCCTTTGACGATTGTGGAGACCGGCGAGCCATCGTTTTCGAACTGCTCGGCTACATAGGCGACCTGGATGCCTTTTCTGCGGAGCTTGTATTCATAATAGGCCGCTTCGTCCGCATCTTGAAACCGGCCCCAGCGACTGACGTCAAAGACCAGCACCAGGCTGAAATCGGCCAGACCTGCTTCAACATCAGAAAGGAGTTTTTGCAGGGAAGCCCGGCCGCCCAGGGACAGACCACTTTTACCCTCATCGGCATAGGTTCGGACAATCTCGATGTTTCGGCGCTGGGCGTACTCCAGAATCTTGTCAGCCTGGTTGTTGGTGGAGTACTGTTGATGCTCGGTCGACATGCGCACGTACTGCGCCGCCCGGTAGCTTGTTTGATCCGTCTCTAAAACCATGTGGCCTCTTTCCTTTTGCGGTTGAGGCATGTTGGCTCTACAGGCGAGGAGCTATCAAGTCAAATTTTTGAGAATGGGGAAGATAAAGTTGCTGGGTGGTGACTGGGGCAAGCGATCAGACGGCATATCGCAAAATGGCGTTGTTCTATACGCTTTAAGCGTATAATCTGACGCATGCGATACGAATTCATCGAGTCTGGTCTGTTCACCAAGATGGTGTACGACTACCTCAGTGAAGCCGACTACATTGCCTTTCAGCAGTTTTTGCTAGGGAAACGAAACGCGGATTTTTCATCAAATTTGCCAACCTGCGCAGGAGCTGAAACGTTACCTTTGCTTGTGCAGTTGATGGGGGGCGCACTGTGCTGCTACAGTTACCCCAAACGTAGTGATTAAACCTTGGAGCTGTGAATGAACCTGATCACGCTGGAGCCTGGTAAACGCGGTGGCAGGCCCTGTATTAGGGGTTTGCGAATCACTGTGTACGACGTCCTGTCGATGCTGTCGAGCGGAATGTCGCAGCAGGAAATTCAGGATGATTTTCCTGAACTGACCAAAGAAGACATCCTGGCTGTTTTGGCCTATGCAGCAGACCGGGAGCATCAGGTCTATTCTCTTAAAACGCAATGAAATTGCTGCTAGACGAGAACCTGTCACGCCGATTGGTTCCATTCTTGCAGCATGACTACCCCGACAGCAGCCAGGTGGTGTTGCTTGGCATGGAGTCTGCAACTGACAAAGATGTATGGCAACGAGCCAGAGACGAAGCCTACGTCATCGTGACGCGCGACGCAGACTTTCAGGAGTTGTCGCTGGTCTGGGGACAACCGCCGAAGGTGATAAGGCTCAAGACCCTCAACCAGTCACGATCTGCGACGCTGAAAATCCTGCTTGAAAACAGGACTTTGATTGAAGATGCGCTGATCACCCAGGATATGGCGTCCATCGAGATCGTTCCCTGAGTTGGTATCCACGCAAAACTCAAATCCTGACAGTCTTTGATTTATGCCAAGAGCGCGCGCACCAGCATTTCCGCAGCGGTGCTGAAACAATTGAAGGAGTTGCTGGACCATGATGACTGATGCGCAACTAAAGGCGCGTGATGCCAATCGCAATATTGGGGCAGAACTACTCGAAGCGGTGCGGGAGTTGCAGGCCAACAAAGCGGCACGTACCACCACGTTTGAGCCGTTGGCTGATGGCAGTGTGCGCCGAACGGTGACCTTGGCCAACGGCACGGTGCAGACCCAGGAGGTATTGGTGGGCCCGCAGTGGCAACTTTTAGCGGCACGCAGCCAGGCCGGCTTGTCGCAGTCAGAGTTTGCACGAGCTACCGGCGTGTCGGTGCGCACTTTGCAGGAGTGGGAGCAGGGGCGCAAGGTGCCCAGCGGTGCCGCGCAAAGCCTGCTCAAACTTGTCAGTCGCCACCCAGAGTTGCTCGCTGAGTTGGCGTAGCTGGGCAAGAAGGCGTTCCGCTCAATCGGAAGCGGTAAGTCACCCTGCCCGGCGCAAACTGGCAGTCTCAATACGCATCGCCACCGGCTTACTCAACATCTCCAGCAAAATCATCGCCCGGCTCTCGGCATCAGCGGTCTTAAAAATGGCCTCGATGCCGGCAAACGGACCATCGGCCACAACAACCCTTTCCCCGGATTTGAAAAGCCGCTCAGGCTGGCCCACTTGCTCCCGGGTGCGAAGAAGTTCGATCAGTTTGGAATCAACCACCGCCGGCTGACCACCAAACCGGACCAACTGACTCACCCCCAAGGTAGAGCGGATCGGCGACCAACTTGGCCCTGAGCCACTGGTGTCAAGCCGGATGAACAAGTAGCGCGGGAACATCTTTACACCGCAGGTCGTGCAAACTGGTGGTCGTCAAACCAAGCCGGTCAGCGGCTTGCTGGGTGGTGAGGAGGGCGGGTACTGTAGGGTGCTGATCGCCGCGCAAGCTGATGGACAGCACCCGGTTAAACGCGTTGGGCTGGCAGGCCCAGGTGAATCTTGAGCAAGGTTTGGCCTTGGCCTACCAAGACTTCATACAAAAAAACAGCCTCTAGCCCCCGCCATACAAGCGCAAACAGCTATCAAATAAATATCGCAGACCATGACCACACCCAGCACCCAGTCCTCAGCACTCAGCACTGCAAAGCAACCCAAGGTTGCTCTGATCACCGGCATCACCGGCCAAGACGGCTCTTACCTGGCTGAGTTTTTGCTGGAAAAAGGCTACATCGTGCATGGCATCAAGCGCCGGGCCAGCTCGTTTAACACCCAGCGGGTGGACCACATCTACCAAGACCCGCACATTGACAATGCCAACTTCAAACTGCACTACGGCGACCTGACCGACACCAGCAACCTGGTGCGCATCGTGCAAGAAACCCAGCCTGACGAAATCTATAACCTGGGCGCACAAAGCCATGTCGCGGTCAGCTTCGAGAGCCCTGAATACACCGCTGATGGCGTAGATGAAGTCGCATACTGTCATTCCCGTGAAGACGGGAATGCCTTTTCTGCGGAGCTTGTATTCGTGAAATGCTGCTTCGTCCGCATCTTGAAACCGGCCCCAGCGACTGACGTCATAGACCAGCACCAGGCTGAAATCGGCCAGACCTGCTTCAACATCAGAAAGGAGTTTTTGCAGGGAAGCCCGGCCGCCCAGGGACAGACCACTTTTACCCTCATCGGCATAGGTTCGAACAATCTCGATGTTTCGGCGCTGGGCGTACTCCAGAATCTTGTCAGCCTGGTTGTTGGTGGAATACTGCTGATGCTCAGTCGACATGCGCACGTATTGCGCCGCCCGGTAGCTTGTTTGATCCGTAACTAAAACCATGTGGCCTCATTCCTTTTGCGGTTGAGGCATGTTGGCTCTACAGGCGAGGAGCTATCAAGTCAAATTCTTGAGAATGGGGAAGATAAAGTTGCTGGGTGGAGACTGGGGCACATTGAAATGGCCAATGCTTGACAGGTGGACATTTGTGCATACAATGAACTCATGCATATCGAGTGGGATCCGGCAAAGGCGGCTGCTAATTTGCAAGCACATGGTGTGTCTTTTGGAGAAGCTGCCACTGTGCTTACAGATGACTTTGCCCTTACGCGTGAAGATCCAGATGCGCAAGGCGAGCAGCGATTCGTCACGCTGGGGATGAGCGCCACTGGAGCACTATTGGTGCTTGTCTATACGCACCGTGAGCCAGACATTTACCGACTGATATCGTCTTGGAAGGCCAACAAACCGCAAAGGAATATGTATGAAAAAAATCGTCGCTGAGCCCTACCGGGACATTGATTTCACTGATGCCAAGCAAGGCGCGGTGATCCCACTTGAGGCGGGCAAGACCAAAATATCGATTCGACTGGACAACAAGGTAATTGATGACTTCCGTGCGCAAGTTGAGCGCGCTGGAACCGGCAGTTACCAGACCTTGATCAATGACGCGCTGGTGGCGTTTATCCAGCAGCGTTCGATGATCGATGCCGTGAGGCAGGTGATACGTGAAGAACTGACCGCACCACAAAGAAGCCCCCGTCGCACCCAGCGGCTGGAATCGGCTTGAGTGGCTGGCTATTGCTATGAAAACGACCGCAGCCAAACCACGCTCTCAAGCGCTGAACAAAGCCGCAAAGGCTAACGGCTTGTCGCCTGACCAAGTCAAAGCACAGGCGATGCGCGTCTCAGCTTCTTCACGCAATCCAGCCGTGGTTGACGTGCGTAAATCGTTTGGGTTTATGCCGGCTGATATTCAGGGCGTAGTAATCCATTGGCCGTCGCTGTAGGCCTCAAACGCCTGAGCCAGATCGTTCAAGACGCTGGCTTCATGCCTTTGACAAGGAGGCCGTGGCGCTGCTCAGTGCACAAGGGAAAGAAGCACGGCTCCTATGACAACGGTGAGTAAACCATGATGATCAAAACCGAGTACGACGACGAAGAGTTGGAGATATTGAAGGCGTGGGAAGCTGAGGTGCTCAAGCCAGTCAAGGACATGGCACAGCAAATAGAGGCCCACCGTGCGGTGGCTGGGGTGAGGACCGCTGTTGAACAGGGTCAAGCCGACAAGCGTGCAGGTCGCGTGGCACCGCTGAATATTGAAGCCATTAAAGCTGAGGGCAGAAAACTGAGCACGGCCAAGGTGGGTACCTAAAGCTATGGGTGGTTTTTAACCAGTCTTTCGCAAACTGGCCGTCTCAATACGCATCGCCACCGGCTTACTCAACATCTCCAGCAAAATCATCGCCCGGCTCTCGGCATCAGCGGTCTTAAAAATGGCCTCGATGCCGGCAAACGGACCATCGGCCACAACAACCCTTTCCCCGGATTTGAAAAGCCGCTCAGGCAGGCCCACTTGCTCCCGGGTGCGAAGAAGTTCGATCAGTTTGGAATCAACCACCGCCGGCTGACCACCAAACCGGACCAACTGACTCACCCCCAAGGTAGAGCGGATCGGCGACCAACTTGGCCCTGA